>Ga0187892_10001856_pt1 | contig 45979 bp, 38 predicted proteins | sample MA1701073metaG_FD_139345 | JGI IMG/M metagenome (GOLD analysis project Ga0187892, IMG submission 139345) | Bio-ooze microbial communities from a basaltic lava cave in the Kipuka Kanohina Cave System on the Island of Hawaii, USA - MA170107-3 metaG ...
GGCGGCGCCAGCGAGGCGCGACGCCGACCTGGGTCAACGGAGAGACCCAGCGAGGCGGCGCGCCGAAGCTGGGCGGCTTCGCAGCCCGCCGACTCCAGGCGGATGTAGCGCTGTAGTACTAGACTGGGGCGCGTGGTGCGCGCCACTCACGTCCTCGGGATCGTCGTGGCAGGGTTGTCGGGCTGCCGCGAAGACCCGCCGGCGCCCGTCGGCCCGTTGGACGGCGCATCCATGGCCGAACTGATCGCTCGATTGCAGGAGGACCCCGCTCCGCCGGGCGTGGTCGAGGCGAAGCCACCGACGCAACGCGCTTTCCCACAGAGACTTACGGCGCGGTGCCCCTCCCCGCCGCCCCTCCCCTTCCTTCACTTCTGCGGCGCCACTGGTCGATAGCGAGACGGTGACCGTGGCCGGAGTCCGCGTCCGCGGCGCGACGCTTTTCTACGTCGTGCTCGAGGACCTCCTCATCGTCGGGGCGCTGCTCGGCGCCTCGGCCTTCACCCAGTTCGGGCGGGTGACGGTCTTCCATTCCCCCCTCTCCCTCGCGAACACCCTCCTCATCATGGCCGGGATCAAGGTCGCCTTCTTCTGGTCGGGCCTCTACTCGTTCCGGCGCGTCCCCGGCCGCGCGGTCTTCTGGCGCCGCCTCGGCTTCGGGATCGGGTTCGCGTCGGCGGTCGCCGTAGCCGTCTGGTACGGGCTCCTCCGCGAGTGGCTCGCCCCGCTCGCGTTCGTCGTGGCGTTCGCGCCGGTCGTGACCCTTGGGCGGCTCGCGTTCGAGATGCTGAGCCGCACGGGCCGGTTCCGGCGGCGGGTCCTCTTCCTCGGCGTCGGCAAGGAGGCGCAGCGGACCGCGCGCGAGATCCTCGACCTCTGCGCCCGCGACTACGAGCTCGTCGGCTTCCTCAGCGAGGAGCAGGAGGGCCGCGAGTGGCGGATCGGCGGCCGGAGCGTCCTGGGCACCTACAAGGACCTATGTGCGGTCGTCGCCGAACACCGCGTGGACCAGGTGGTCGTCGCGGTGGACGACCGCAGGAGGGGGCTCCCGCTCGAGGAGCTGCTCCGCGTCCGCCTCGCCGGCACCGACATCGCCGAGGAGGCGCGGCTCCACGAAGAGATCGCAGGGAAGATCCCCGTCGAGGACCTGCGCCCGAGCTGGCTGATCTTCTCCGAAGGCTTCATCAACACGCGCCTCAGGAACGTCACGAAGCGCGTCTTCGACGTCGTCGTTGCGGGGCTCGGGCTCCTCCTCAGCTCGCCGATCGCGCTTGCCGCGGTGATCGCGATCAAGCTCGAGTCGAAAGGCCCCGCGCTCTACCGCCAGGAGCGCGTGGGCCAGGGCGGCAAGACCTTCACCCTCTGCAAGTTCCGCTCGATGCGGCAGGACGCCGAGGCGAGCGGCACCCCGCAGTGGGCGCAGGAGGACGATCCGCGGATCACGCGCGTGGGCCGGTTCCTCCGGAAGACGCGCATCGACGAGATCCCGCAGATGTGGAACGTGCTCGAGGGCACGATGAGCTTCGTCGGCCCGCGCCCCGAGCGTCCCTACTTCGTCGAGCAGCTCCGCGCGAAGATCCCCTTCTACGACCAGCGCCACGCGCTGAAGCCCGGCGTCACCGGCTGGGCGCAGGTGTGCTACCGGTACGGCTCCGACGAGGCCGACGCGGTCGAGAAGCTCCGGCTCGACATGTTCTACATCAAGCACCATTCGATCCTCTTCGACCTGCGGATCCTGCTCGAGACCGTCCGCGTCATCTTCGACCGCGACAAGGGTCGTTGAAGCGGTGTCCGGGGGGTTCGGGGGCATGGAGGCCCGCGCGCCCGCCGCCGATCCAGAGGGAGGATGCCCTCTCCCCTCCCTGCGGCCGAGGCCGACGCGATCAGGTTCCAGTACGAGCTCGAGCGCTCGCTCGCCCGGAGGCTCCGCGAAGCGCCCGCGGTCGAGCGCCCGCGCCTCTACCGCGAGCTCTACGCGGAGCTCTTCCGCAGCCTCCCCGGCCTCGCCCGCAAGGACGCGGAGACGCGAGAGCGTTCCATCCGGCACCAGGTCGCCTTCCTTCGCCCGCTGGTCCGGGGACGCCGAGGCTTCCTCGACATCGGATGCGGCGACGGCGCGCTGGCCGCCGCGGTCGCGGGCCTCCTCCCGGAGGTCTGCGCGCTGGATGTCGTGCCGCCCGCGGACGGGCCCAAGGGGTATCGCTTCCTCGCCTTCGACGGCCGCACGATCCCCCTGCCGGACGCCGCCGTGGACGTGGCGCACTCGTCGCAGGTCCTCGAGCACGTGCATCCGGGCGACGCGCTGCCGCAGCTCCGCGAGGTGCATCGCGTCCTGCGCCCTCGGGGCCTGCTGATCTGCACGACCCCGAACCGTCTCAGCGGCCCGCACGACGTGTCGCGCTTCTTCGACGACGAGCCGACCGGACTCCACCTGCACGAGTACACCGTCGGCGAGGCGGCGAGCCTCTTCCGCGAGGCCGGCTTCCGATGCCGCGCGCTCTTCCCCCTGCGCGGCTACCGGACGCTCCCCGTCCCTGTCTTCCGCTCCGTCGAGGGGATGCTCCTCCGCCTCCCGCGCGGTCTCCGCAAGCTCCTTGCGCACGGCGTGTTGCGGCGTTTCGTGCACATGATCCGTTTGGTCGCCGTTAGGGACTGAACAGCGCGAAGGCTTCGGAAAGCGACGGGCGCTGCCGACGAATCCCTAGGGGAAACCGCCGCTGACGAGAGCGGCGCCCACGATGATCCGCCGCAGCGAGCCCTCGAAGCCTCCGGCCCTCCTCGGGGACCGGCGCGGTCCCGTCGTCGCCGCGGCGGTCCTCCTCGCGGCCGCCGCGATCGCAGCTTTCGCGGGCGCGAAGGCGGCGCTTCTCTTCCTCGGCAGCGCGAGCGCCGCGCGGATCGCGGTGCCGGTCGTCGCGCGCTTCGCGCTCTTCTGGAACGCGGTCGTCCTGCCCGGCGGCCGCTACGCCCACGCCGGGAAGACGCCGCTCTTGGGCGGGCTCGCGATCGTCCTCCCGTTCGTCGGCTTCCTCGTCTACGACGGGTCTCCGCGCTCGCTTGGCCTCGCGCTCGGCGCCTGTCTCATGGCGGGCGTGGGCGCCTTCGACGACCTCCGAGGCATGTCGCCCAAGGGAAAGCTCCTCGGGCAGGCGGTCAGCGCGCTCATCCTCGTCGCGACCGGGCACCGGGCGTCCGAGCTTCTCCTTGCCCCCTGGGGCGCCGTCCCCGCGGCCGGGATCGAGGTGCTCCTCGTCGTCTTCTGGGTCGTCCTCGTCACGAACGCGATCAACCTGATCGACGGCATGGACGGTCTCGCCGCCACGGCCGCGCTGGTCGCTGCGCTCGGCGGGGCCGCGCTCGGCGGCGCGGCGCCGCTGCCCGCGCTCGTCCTCGCCGGCGCGATCCTCGGATTCCTCCGGTTCAACCTGCCCCGCGCGCAGATCTTCCTCGGCGACTCGGGAAGCCTCTTCCTCGGGTTCGCGACGGCCGGGCTCCTCCTCGGCGGCCCGGGGCCCTTCGACGTGCCCTTGGCCCTTTGCCTCGTGGCGCTCCCGGTGGGGGACGCGGCTCTCTCGACACTGCGCCGTTTCCTGCGCGGCAAGCCGGTTTTCACGGGTGACCGGGGTCACGTCCACCACCGGCTGCTGGACATCTGGAAGAGCCCGCGCCGGGTCCTCGCCTTCCTCGCGCTCTTCGCGTCCGCCCATGCGCTCGCCTTCGGCCTCTTCGGCGACCTGCGCGCGATCGCGTCGTCCGCGCTCCTCTGGATGGGCCTCGCCCTCTACCTCCTCGGCCGCGCCCGGCCGCGGTGGGCCCGGATCCTCCTCGACCGCAAGACCTTCCGGAGGCTCCACCTCTCGCGCCACTATGCGACGGGGGCGCTCACGCTTGCCGAGCGGGCCGCCGACGTCCGCGCCGTCCTCGCACGCGTCGCGGAAGACTTCGGCCTCGCGTCGCTGCGCGTCGGCTCCCTGCGCGCCGAACGGCGCCGCCCGCCGGGCGGCCTCGAGATCGAGGAGCACATCGACTGCGGCGACTGTGTCGCGTCGTGGAGCGCCGCGTACGAGCCGACCGACGTCGTCCTCGCCGAGGAGCAGCGGACGATTCTCTGCGAGCTCCTCCGCCTCGCCCACCGCCGCCTCCTCGCGATCGACGGGACGGCCTACCGGATGGCCGAGCCGGCGCCGGCAGGCTTGGAGGCCACGGCCCCCGAGGCCCCCCCGACCCGGACCGGGAAGCCCCGCGTCCACTTCGTCGTCGAGGGGCGGCCTGGGCTCGCCCGCGTCGCCCCGCTCGTCCGCGAGATGCGGCAGCGCGGGACGCTCGACCCGGTCGTCGTCCACACCGGCCGCCGCGACGACCTCGGCGTGACCCACGCACAGCTCCGCGAGCTCGGGTACGAGGGGCCCGACGTGGACCTGGACGTTGCCCCCGCGGAGCCCGTCGTGGTCATCGCCCGGGTGATGGAGCGGTACCACGCGCTCCTCGACGCGGGCCGGCCCTTGGCCGTCGTCGTCGGCGACTCCGAGCCCTCGCTCGCCTGCGCGCTGGTCGCGCGGGAGTGCGGCCTTGCGGTCGCCCGGGCCGCGGGCGGCCCCACGGCCCCCGAGGGCCCCCTCCGTCGCGCGCTCGGGGACTACCCCGAGGCCTTCGTGGAGGACCTCCTGCCGACGCTGGAAGGCGCGAGCCAGCGCGCTTGACCGCGTTTCGGCCCTGCGGAAAGCGCCCTTCGGGATCGAACTATGTAGAGGAGGGCGCCCCCGTTCGGGGCGCGCGTTTCCGTTGGCCAACTACCTCGTCACCGGCGCCGCCGGCTTCATCGCCAGCAAGACCTGCGAACTGCTCCTCGGGGCGGGGCACAAGGTCACGGGTGTCGACAACATGAACGACGCCTACGACGTCCGGCTCAAGGAGTGGCGGCTCAAGAGGCTCACCGGGAAGCCCGGGTTCGCGATGGAACGCCTGGACATCTGCGATCAGGGGGGGCTGCGGGGGCTGTGGAAGCGCGCGGGGCCCTTCGACGCGGTCGTGAACCTCGCGGCGCGGGCCGGGGTCAGGCAGAGCGTCGAGAACCCGTGGGTCTACTTCGAGACCAACGCGACGGGGACGCTCAACCTGCTGGATCTCTGCCGCACGAACGGGACGAAGAAGTTCGTGATCGCCTCGACGTCGAGCCTCTACGGCAAGCACAACCCGATGCCCTACAGCGAGGACGCGAACACGGACAGGGCGCTCTCGCCGTACGCGGCGTCGAAAAAGGCTGCGGAGGCGATCTCGTACACGTACCACTACCTCCACGGCCTCGACGTGAGCGTCGTGCGCTACTTCACCGTCTACGGGCCTTCCGGGCGGCCGGACATGAGCCTCTTCCGGTTCGTCCAGTGGACCGCGGAGGGGCGGCCGGTGACCGTCTTCGGCGACGGCTCGCAGTCGCGGGACTTCACCTACGTGGACGACATCGCCCGGGGCACGATCGCCGCGCTGAAGCCCGTCGGCTTCGAGGTCATCAACCTCGGCTCGGACAAGCCGGCGGTCCTGATCGACGTGATCCGCTCGATCGAACGTTTGCTCGGGAAGAAGGCGAAGCTCCGCTACGAGCCGATGCACCCGGCGGACGTGCCCGCGACGTGGGCCTCGATCGGCAAGGCCAAGACGCTCCTCGGCTGGGTGCCGCAGACGACGCTCGAGAAGGGGCTTGAGCAGCTCGTGAGCTGGTATCGGGAGAACCAGGCCTGGGCGAAGGACGTGAGGACCGACGGATGAGGCCCCGGCCCTTGATCCCCCTCCTCTTCCTCTTCGCGGCGTGCACGTCGATGCCCAAGACGAACCCCGAGACCGTGGAGAAGCTCGTCGCGGCGGGCCGCGCCCCGATCGAGAGGTCGCTCAAGGTCGAGACGATCGAGACCGAGCCGCCCGCGGCGCCCGGGGAGTACCGGATCGGCGTGAACGACGTGCTCCACATCGTCGTCGTCGGCCACCCGGAGCTCTCGGGCGTCGGCCAGGACGCCCAGGGGGCGCCCGTCGGCACGCGCGTGCAGAGCGACGGGAAGATCTACCCGCCGATGATCGCGGGGGTCGAGGCCGCCGGGCAGACCACCGCGCAGGTGCGTCTGCTGCTCAAGGCGGCGTTCAGCGAGTACATCAAGGACCCGCAGGTGAGCTGCGAGATCCTCCGGTACGAGTCGCAGAAGTTCTACGTCCTCGGCCACGTGGAGCGGCCGACGGTCCTCCCCGTGGACGGGAGCACGACGCTGCTCGACGGCGTCGCGCGCGCGGGCGGGATCCGCGACACGGGCGACATCGAGGGGGCCTACGTCATCCGCGGCGGGAAGCTTCTCTCGGTGAGCCTCGCCGACATCCTCCTGCGCGGCGACACGTCGCGCAACATCGCGATGCAGAACGGCGACATGGTCTACGTCCCGGACAAGACGGACTGGAAGGTCTACGTGCTCGGCGAGGTGAAGAAGCCCGGGATCGTGCCGATGGACTGGCGCGGGCTCAACCTCGCCGACGCGATCGCCGCGGCCGAGGGGCTCGACCTCCTCAACTCGAGGAAGAGCGAGATCCGGATTTTCCGCGGCGGCTGGCAGAAGCCGCAGGCGTTCACGCTGTCGATCACGGACGTCTACACGTACGGCCCGTCGATCCAGCTCCACCCCGGCGACCGGATCGTCGCCGGGACGCGCGGTCTCGCCACCTGGTCCCGCACGATCACCCTCCTGACGCCTTGGATGCAATCCGGCGCCACCATCGCCGCGGTCGCCGCCGCGGTCGCGGCCAGCTGATGCTCAAGACGGACATCCACTCTCACCTGATGCCCGGCGTGGACGACGGGAGCAAGAGCCCCGTCGAGACCGTGGCCATGGCGCGCGGGCTCAAGGAGCTCGGCGTCACCTGCGTCTACCTAACGCCGCACCAGTTCCGGCTCGGGAACAGCTTCGCCGCGTCCGAGCTCCAGCGGCGGACCGAGGAGGTCGCGCGGCTGCTCGCGGGCGCCCAAGTCTCGCTCGACGTGCGCTGCGGCGCGGAGCACTACTACGGCGAGGAGCTGCTCGACGCGGTCGGCGGCCGGCGCGATCTCGTCCCCTTCGACCTTGAGGGAGAGAGCCACCTGCTCGTGGAGCTGCCGCTCCACCAGCCTGCGGTCGGCGTGCGGCGCGTCGGCGAGGCGCTCCTGGAGCGCGGCATCCGGCCCGTGCTCGCCCATCCCGAGCGCACCGCGGGCCTCTCGCGCGACTACGAACGCGCGCGCGGGTGGCGCGAGGCCGGCTGGCGCTTCCAGCTCAACCTGCTTTCGCTCGTGGGGCGCCACGGGCCCGAGGCGGAGGAGGTCTCGAAGGCGCTCCTCTCCGACGGGCTCTACGACTTCACCGGAAGCGACCTGCACCGCCCGGCCGAGCTCCTGCATCTGCGCGCCGCGCACGACGCCTTCCGCACCCTCTCCCTCCGCGAGGTGCGCGCGTGATGCACAACCGCGCGGCCGAGGAGAGCCGCCAGCACCTCCACCGCACGCTCCACCTCACGGACTACTTCGCGATCCTCCGCGAGCACAAGTGGCTCGCGTTCATCCCCTTCGCCCTGATCCTCGCCGGCAGCGTCGGCCTCACGCTCTTCGCGACGCCGGTCTACACCGCGGAGGCGATGGTCGAGATCGACACGCAGTCCGGGGGCCAAGGGCTCGTGCAGGAGCTCCAATTCGTGGACACCGCCGCGCAGGTCGAGACGGAGATGGAGATCATGCGCTCGCGCATGGTCGCCGAACGCGCCGCCGACGCGCTCCAGGCGCGCGGCCTCTCGGATTTCCTGCGGGAGACCAACGAGTACCGCCCGCTCGAGGTGATGCTGCGCGCCGTCGGCTACGGTCGCGAGGAGTGCGCGGTCGAGATCCGCTGCGCCCCCGCGCCCCCCGATGCTCCGGGCGCGGAGACCTTCCGGTTCCGCTTCGCGCGCGACCACGGCCAGGGCCGCTACGACCTCGATGTCGAGAAGGTGAAGGAGCGACGTTTCCGGAGGGAGGTGGAGACCGAAACCGTCAAGGCGACGATCGGGGAGCCGTTCACCGCGTTCGGGCGCGGCTTCACGCTCGGCGTCGAGGGTAACCCGGTCGGCCGCGAGTACGAGATCACGATCCGCACGAAGGCGAGCCTCACGGACTGGGTGCGCGGGCGGGTCACGGTCTCGCAGGTGCGGCGCAACACCGGGCTCGTCGCGCTCGGCGTGAAGGCGTCCACGCCGCGCCTCGCGAAGGAGGCGGCGCAGGCGCTGGCGCAGAGCTACGTCGACACGAAGCAGGCCAAGAAGGTGGACGAGGCCGGAAGGGCGATCGACTTCCTCAACAAGCAGGTGGACTCGACCAAGGCGTCGCTCGACGAGGTCGAGAAGTCCCTCGACAGCTTCCGCGCGACGCATGGCGTCACGCTCCTCTCCGAACGCACGCACCTCCTGATCGAGCGCATCAGCGCCCTTCAGTGCGAGAAGGCGGAGCTCGACCTCTCCCGCGAGGAGCAGCGTCGGCTGCTCGAGCGGCTCGAGGCGGACGGCCTCCCGGCCGAGGAGATCCTCCTCCTCGCGCGCGAGGACGACCCCACGATGGCCACGCTCGCCGGGCAGCTCGCGGACCTCCGGCTCGAGCGCAGCGCGGTCGCGGACGACCTGAAGGCGCCCCATCCCCGGCTGCGCTCGATCGACGCGCGCATCGCGGCCGCGCAGGAGGACCTGCGCCGCCACGCCCTCACGCGGGCGCGCGCCGCCGGGGAGGAGATCGACGACCGGCTCGCCCGCGTCAGCTCCTTCCTCGGCAAGTACGAGGAGGAGGAGAAGGCGCTGCCGGAGAAGGAGCGCCGGCTCGCACGGCTCACCCGCGAGGCCGACTCGCTCCTCGGCATCTACAACTTCCTCCTCGAGAAGCGGCACGAGGCCGCGATCGCGCGCGAGTCGGTCTTCAACAACGTCCGCGTCGTCGACCCGCCGGTCCTCCCGACCACGCGCGCGAGCCCGAACCTTCTCGTCAACGTGCTCGTGGGAGTCTTCCTCGCGGTCCTCGCCTCGCTCGCGACCGCGTTCTTCGCCGAGTACCTCGACCGGTCCATCAAGACGCCGGAGGAGCTGGAGGAGATCTCCGGCCTGCCGCTCTACGCCGCGCTGCCCGCGTTCCGGTCGATCCGGAGCCGCGAGCTCAAGCGGCTGAAGAGCCAGATGGTGACGATCGAGAAGCCGCACTCGGTCCTCGCCGAGGGCTACCGGTCGCTCCGCGCCAACATCAAGTTCGCGGAGTTCGAGACCCCGGTCCGCACCTTCGCGATCACGTCCGCGGTCCTCGGCGAGGGGAAGACGACCACGTCGCTCAACCTCGCCGTGGTCATGGCGCAGGCGGGGAGCAAGGTGGTCGTCGTGGACGCGGACATGCGCCGCCCCGCGAGCCACATCCACCTGAAGGGCCAGCTCCAGCCCGGCATCACCGACATCCTCAAGACGGGCATGGACTGGCGCGACGTCGTGCGCAAGGTCGAAGGGGTCGAGAGCCTCTCGGTGATCCACGCGGGCAAGAAGCCCGAGAACCCCGGCGCCATCCTCGACTCCGCGCGCTTCGGCACGCTCCTGAAGGAGCTCAAGGAGAACTTCGACTACGTCATCTTCGACGTGCCGCCCGTCCTCGCCGTCGCGGATGCCGCCTCCTTCTTCCGCCAGCTCGACGCGGTCTTCCTCCTCGTCCAGTGGCGACGCTGCCCGACGGACGTCGTCCTCGCCGCGCGCGACCAGGTGAAGCGCCTCGGCGCCGCGCTCAAGGGCGTCATCTTCAACGGCTTCGACGCGCGCAAGGTCCACCGCCGCGGCTACGGGCGCTACGGCTACTACGGGTACTACGGCTACTACGGCCGCTACCGCGGCTACGGCTACGGGTACGGGTACGGCTACGGCGAGGAGCGCAAGTCGAAGAAGGAGCCGGAGGCCGAGGCCGCTCCGCGCCGGTGAGCCGTGCGCGTCGTCCACTACCTCTGGAGCGCGCAGATCGGCGGCATCGAGCGGCTCGTGCTCGATCTCGCGGTCGCGCAGCGCGCGGCCGGCGGGATCGACCCCGCCGTGCTCCTCGGCACGGGGAAGGGCCAGCTCCTCGATCACTACCGCAGAGCGCCCGTGGACGTCGAAGTGGGGGGGCTGCGGGGGGGAGCCGATCTCTCGCCCGCGCGGCTCCGCCGGGTGACGCGCTACTTCGGCGACGCCGACGTCGTTCACCTGCACGCCTTCCATCCGCTGGTCGCGCGCGCGGCGACCCGCTCCGGCGTTCCGGTCGTCTTCACCGAGCACGGCGCCTTCGGCCTCGGCCGGCGCCGCACCCTCGCGGACGGGATGAAGGGCTGGCTCAAGCGTCGCTTCGTGAACGGCGGCGTCGATTTCCTGACCTTCAACTCCGAGCACACGCGGAAGACGGCGCGCTCGCTCTTCGACCTCTCGGGCGTGCCCCAGGAGGTCGTCTACAACGGCACCCCGGTCCGCCGTCCCCCCGCCGCCCCCCCCCATCCCGCGGTCGAGAGCCGCTGCCGCGGCCGCTTCGTGGTCGGGACCGTGTCGCGGTTCACGCGGCCGAAGCGCCTCGACCGGCTGCTCGACGGCTTCGCGCGGCTGTGCGACCCGAACGCGCTCCTCCTCCTCGTCGGCGACGGCGCGGAGCGCGGGAACCTCGAGGCACAGGCGCGAACGCTCGGGATCGAGGGCTCCGTCCTCTTCGTCGGCTACCGACCGGACGTCACCGCCTACCAGCGCCTCATGCACGTCTGCGTGCTGCCCTCGGAGGTCGAGGCTTTCGGCCTCGCCGCGGTCGAGGCGCTGGCGCTCGGCAAGCCGGCGATCGTCTTCCGGGACGGCGGCGGGATGGCGGAGGTCGTCCTCGGGCACGAGCCGCGCGACGTGGTGAGCGGCGTCGAGGAGCTGGCGCTCCGGATCGAGGAGCACAGGGAGGCGCTCGCCGCCGGCCGCGACGGGGCGGCGGAGCGCGTCGCGTACGCGCAGAGGTTCGACATCGGCGTCATGGCGGAGCGGATGCGCTCGATCTACGGGAGGCTCGCGCATGGTCGGGCGTAGCGACGGGCCCCTCGTGCTCCTCGGCGCGGTCTCGCTCGACGGCGCCCCCTTGCCCCCCTGTCCTCACGGCGCGGAGACGCTGCTCTACGGGCGCACCGCGTGCCTCCTCCGCGTCGGGCCGTCGCGCGAGCTGCACGTCCTCCGCGAGGGGCCGCTGCTCCTCGCGCTCGCCGGGCGGGTGTTCTCTCCCGAGGATGTCGAGACCAGCCTTCGGCGTCTCGAGCGGGAGGGGCCGGGGGGAACCCAGGGCAGCTTCGCGCTCGTCCGGCTCGACGGCGAGGGCGGGCTCCGGCTCGCGACCGACCGCTACGGCTTCCGGCCGCTCTTCTACCGGGAGACGAAGGGGTTGCTGCTCTTCGCCACGCACCTGCGCGGGCTCGCGTCGCTCGCCCCGCTCCCGGGGACCGACCCCGACGCGCTGCTCCACTACTACAACTTCGGCGTCACGCCCAACGACCGGACGCTCCTCGCGGGCGTCCGCAAGGTCCCGCCCGGCTCGATGGTCGCGGTCGAGGACGGGGTCGTGCGCGCCGCGCCCTACTTCCGCCTCGCGCGGCTCCGCGATCCCGAGGCGTTCGCCGCGGCGACCGAAGAGGACCTCTGCGGCGAGATCGACGCGCGGCTCGCGCGGGCGGTCGCGCGGCGGACGGCGGGAGAGGGAGCCGTGGGCGTCGCGCTCAGCGGCGGCGTCGATTCGGGGCTCCTCGCGGCGAAGGCAACGCAGGGCGGCGCCAAGGTGCTCGGCTACACGCTCGCCTACGGGCGGGCCTACGACGAGTTCCCGCGGGTGGACTTCCTCGCGCGGGAGCTCGGGATCGAGGCGCGGCGGATCCGGGTCGCGCCGGGCGAGGTGATCGCCAACTTCGAGCACGCCTCGGGCGTCGCCAGCGAGCCCGTGGGGTTCAACAACGCGACGATGCGGTTCGTCGCGCTGGCCGCGCGCGAGGACGGCGTCCGCACGCTGCTCGACGGCGACGGGGCCGACCGCCTCTTCCTCGGGATGCGCCGCCACCAGGGCTACGCGCGGCTCCTGCGCGCCTACGCGTGGCTCGAGCGGCGGGGGCTCGTGCCGTTCGTGGGGCCGGCGCTCACGCGGCTCCCCTGGAACGAGCTGCGGAAGGCGGGGCTCCACTTCGAGAACTGGCGGCGAGGCATCCCGCCGTATGCGGAGCGCGGCCTCGGGCGCGTGGGCCGCTACGACGAGGCCTACGAGCGCCGCGTCTACGAGCTGGCCATCGCGCGCCACCGCGAGAGCTTCCTGCGCGAGGTCCCCGAGGGGGATTTCGGCCTCTTCTTCACCTGGCTCGCCGTCCAGATGTGCCCGGAGATGTTCTTCCACCATCCGCTCGAGCTGCAGCAGGAACTGGGGCTGGTCCCCGCGCCGGCCTTCTGGGACGACGAGGTGGTGGCGATCGCCATGAGCCTCGGGACCGGCTGGAAGCTCCGGGAGGGGCGGACGAAGTACATCCTCCGGCGGGCCGCCGCGCGGGCGCTGGACGCACGCTACTGGCAGCTCAGGAAGATCGGGCTCCCGAGCGCGTACGCGTTCGCCGTGGCGTCGCCCGAGGGCCGCGCCTGGCGCGCGCGGCGTCTCGAGGAGGCCCGCGCGATGCCGGAGGCTGGGCTTCTCGCCGCCGCGGTGCCCGGAGGGGCCGTGGACCCGGGCCGGATCCTCCCGCTGGTCGTCTGGAAGGCGCGGCACGGGCTCTAGCCGGCTCGCCTCGCCGTGGCGGCGCCTCCGGCGCCGCGAAGGCGGGCCCCCGACGCCCCCTCCGATCCCGCGCGCAGCGGGGAAACCCCGCCGGGGCAGCCGATATACGAGAAGGGCGAGCGGCCTTTCCTCGACCCTTGCAGCCGGCGAGAGAGCGCCGGACGGCCGGGGTCCGTCCGTAGGGCGGCCGGCCGCCGACGGACGGGAATGCAGAGCCGCGCGACGAGCCCGCTCCACCACCTCATCTGGATCCCGGCCGTCGTTGCCGGGCTCTTCGGCGTATCGCTCGCCCTCGAGGGGTCGGCGATCACCGCGGTCGCGCTCTTCTGTCTCCTGGGCGCGCTTGGCATCGTCATCCTCCGCCCCGTCCCCGCGCTCGCGCTGCTCGTCTTCATGCGGTTCAGCTTCGAGATGTTCTGGGAGCAGCGCGTCTACGGCTTCAGCGTCCTCGACCTCCTCGCCGGCGGCGTGCCGGTCGCCGTGCTCCTCTCGATCTTCCTCGCGCGACCGCGCCTCGCGCACGTCCCGCTCACGAGGCCGATCCTCGCCTGGGCCGCGATCGTCTGGATCTCCGCCGCCGTCTACATCGCGGTCGGCGGCAGGACCGAGATCGTCCTCGAGAACACGCTCCGCTACACGTGCGGGGTCCCGATCTTCCTGCTCACGGTCATGGTCGTTCAGGACTTCGAGCACGCGTGGAAGCTCCTGCGCCTCTGGCTCCTCGGCGCGGTGCCGGTGGCGGCGATCTTCTACGGGTACGGCGAGCGGCTTGCCATGGAGTACCACGGCGTCGTGCGCCAGAAGGCCCTTTACCACGACGTCGTGACCCCCGCGGTCGTCGGCTGCATGTCGATGCTCCTCGCGCTCTTCCTGCTCAGCCTCGGCTGGATGCGGCGCTGGCGGCCGCACTGGATCCTCGCGCTGCTCCTCTGCGCGACGCTCTTCGGGCGGCTCGTCTACCTCACGTTCCACAACGCGCTCGCGGGGGTCGCCTTCCTGAGCGTGGCCGCGTTCTTCTTCCTGCGACGGCGGTTCGGCCTCCTCGCGTGCCTGCTCGTGTTCCTCGTCGGCTTCTCGCAGGCGGAACGGGTCCAGCAGCGCTGGTGGCGCGAGATCGCGATCTTCGAGGGGGAGCAGGACCCGATCGCGTTCGCCTCGGGCCGGCCCAACCAGTGGCGCTTCTACCTCGGCCGCTTCCTCGAGATGGAGCGCATGGACCAGTGCCTCGGCATCCACGGCACGTGGGGCGACCCCGAGAACCAGTTCCTCCAGCTCCTCGGCGACCTCGGGCCGGTGGTCGGCCTCTACACGGTCGGCGTCGTGCTCTGGATCCTGTGGACGGTCTACCGCTGGGCGAAGCAGGAGACGGACCCGGAACGCAAGCTCTTCTTCCACTTCGTCGTGGCCGTGCTCGTCGGCTCCGGCGCCGCGTGGATCACCGCGACGCCGCTCACCTACAGCAACTTCCAGTGGTTCCTCTTCTGCCTCGTGGGGCTCGCCGTGGCCGTGCGCGTCGACAGCGAGCGGGAGGCGGTCGCCTCGGCCGACGCGGCACGCGCGGCGCAGGTGCGGTCGTGAAGGGGCTGAAGGAGCGGGTGATCCAGGGGTTCCTCTGGCGCGCGGGCGTCGGCGGGGGCCAGCAGATCCTCCAGGTCCTCTTCACGATCCTCCTCGCGCGCCTGCTCACGACCGCAGACTTCGGCCTCGTGATGATGGCGCTGCTGGTCACGCGGCTCGCGCAAGCGCTCTCGGGCGTGCAGTTCGGGGCGTCGCTCGTGCGCGACGCGGACGCGACCGAGGGGCAGGTGAGCGCGATCTTCGTCTGTCACGTCGGAATCAACGTCGCAATGTCGGCCGCGTGCTGCCTCGCGGCGCCGCTCGCGGCGACCTTCTTCGGCGAGCCGCGCCTCGAGCCGATCGTGGCCGTGCTCGCGTGGAGCCTCCTCCTCTCGAGCCTCTCCTTCCCAACCGTCATCCTCCGCAAGCGGATGGAGTTCGGCGCCTACTCCGCGCTCGAGATCGCGTCGATGATCGTCGCGAACGTCGTCGCCGTCGCAACCGCCTTCGCAGGGCTGGGCGTCTGGTCGCTGGTCGTCCGCCTCATGGTCGACCGGGCCGTCTTCGCCGTCGGGGTCTGGTGCATCTCGGGCTGGCGTCCCTCCCGCCCCGACTTCCGCGGGATCGCCCACCACGTCCGCATGGGGCTCCACCTGCTCGGCTCGAACGTCCTCTACTACGTCTCCCAGAACCTCACCCAGATCCTCGTGGGCAAGTTCGCGGGCAAGGACCTGCTCGGCTGTTTCGGCGTCGCATTCACGCTCGCGGTGGCGCCGGCTGTGCAGGTGCAGGCGGTGCTGACGACCGTCCTCCAGCCCGCCTTCGCGTTCTTCCAGAACGATCCCCCCGCCTTCCGGCGCAAGGCCTACGCGAGCATGCTCGCGCTCGGTCTCGTCTACATCCCCGCGATGCTCGGCCTCGCGGCCATCGCGCGGCCGCTTATCCTCTTCGCCTACGGCCCGCGGTGGGAGGCGGCGAGCCTCTTCCTCGTCCCGCTCGCGGGCGTCGGTCTCGTCAAGGGCCTCGAGCACCTGCTGCGCTGCGTGATCATCGCCTCGGGCCGCTCGGCGGCGATTCTCCGCATCACCGCGGTCGAGACGGGCGCGTCCGTCGTCCTTCTCGCGATCGGGGGGGGCCTCGGGGGCGCGAACGGGCTTGCCCTTGCCTACCTGGCTTCGGCGCTCGTCGCGGGCGTCCTCACGCTGCGCGCGGCAGACGCGGCCGTCGGGGGGGGCGGCGTGTTCGTGAGAGCGATCTCGCGTTCCCTCGCGGCCGCAGCCGTGATGGCGGCGGTCACCGGAGCCGCCGCCGCGGTCATGCCGTGGCCGCACGGCGCGACGCTCCTCATCCAGGTCACCCTCGGCATCACCCTCTACTTCATCCTGCGTTTCCGCGCGCTCACGCGAGAAGAGCGCTCGGTCGTGCGCGGCCTGCCGGTCGCGGGGGCGGTCCTTGCGCGGAGGTGAACGGTGATCGCGATCGAGCCCCGCTTCGGGTTCCGTCTCGAGAACGGACTTCTGGGCGCATGGCGTCGCCTGCAGTCGGTCACATCCGGTCCCACCTTCCAGCACGACCCGGAGCATGTGACCGCGTGGCTCCGCCATCTCCGCGGAGACTTCGCGCCGCTCCTGCTCGTCGCCCGCGAGCGCGCGGAGGTCGTCGGCATCGTGCCTCTCATGTTCCGCGACGGGCGGCGGCGCGGCCTCCTGCCTTTCCGGTCGGTGCGCTTCCTCGCCGACCTGCACGCGGACTACGCCGCCGTCCTCGCGGCGCCGGCGCTTGCGGGCGAGGTCCTCGGGGTCGCGCTCCAGTGGCTCTTCGAGGAGGGCTGGCGCTGGGAGGCGCTCGTTCTCGACAACTTCTGCGGGGAGGAGCCCGCAGCGGCGGCGCGCGCGTGGCTGGGCGGCCGGGGCATCGACTACGCGCTCGGGGAAGGGCGCTACTACGAGGTCGATCTCGCGCGGCCCTGGGACCAGGTGATGGGGGAGACGAGCCGCCGGTTCGTGCGCAAGAACATCAACCTCGCGAGGAACCGTCTCTCTCGCGCGGGCGGCTACGACGTCGAGGTCGCGACCTCGTGGGACGCGGATCGGGTGCTCGCCGAAGCGGCGCCCCTTCACGCCGCGCGGCAGGGCGAGCTCGGGCGCGCGAGCCTGCTCACGGATCCGGGCGGGCGCGCGTTCCTCGCCGAGGCGATCCGGCACCACACCCTTGCCGGCCGGTTCCGCGTCTACTGGCTGCGGCACCGCGGCCGCGCGATCGCCTACATGCTCGGGTTCGAGGAGCGGGGCGTCTACCACGCGTGGAACATGGCGTTCGACCCGGAGGCTGCGCAGTTCTACCCGTCCCGCCTCCTGATCCACGAGATCCTGCGCGATTGCCACGCGCGGGGCGTGCGGGCGCTCGATTTCATGCGCGGCGAGGCGGACTACAAGTCGAAGTGGACCACGCGCTTCCGGCCCCGGTGGAAGCTGGTCGTCAAGAACCGCACGACGGTCTACGGTCGCGCCGTCCACTTCCTTGAGTCCGTGTTCACGAGGCCGCGGGAGGAGGTGGCGCGATGAGAGCCAGGCTCGCGATCAGCCTCGACACCGAGTGCGACAAGGGCCCGCGGTGGAGCGTGCGCCGGCCGTTTGCATTCCGCAACGTGGTCGAGGGCGTGCCGGAGCGCCTCCAGCCCGTCTTCGAGCGCCACGGCGTCCGCCCGACGTACCTCCTCTCGCCCGAGGTGATGCGCGACGACGACTGCGTCGCGCTCTTTCGCGGCCTCGACGGCCGCGCCGAGCTCGGCACGCACCTCCACGCGGAGTTCATCGAGCCGCGCGCGTCGATGGACGCGGAGCGCACCGAGGCGTTCCAGGGCGAGCTGCCCCCGTTCGTCGAGTACAACAAGCTCCTCAATCTCACCGCGCTCTTCTGCAAGAGTTTCGGCCGCCCCCCGACCTCCTTCCGCGCCGGGCGCTACGGCCTCGGCCGGCGGACGCTCCGCTTCCTCGAGCAGCTCGGCTACCTCGTGGACTCGAGCGTGACGCCGCACGCATGGTGGCGGAGCGGCAAGGGCGGCGTGAGCTACCTGGGGGCTCCCGACCAGCCGTACCACCCGTCCTCCGACGACTTCCGGCAGCCGGGGGCGATGCGGATCCTCGAGGCGCCGGTCACGCTCGTGAACCCGTGGTGGGACCTCGTGCCGAAGGCGCTCCGCCGCAGGATCGACCCCTTCCGCCGCTGGCAGGGCGCGCTGCTCGGCCCGTTCAGGAACCCGCTGCGCCCCGCCTGGCTGCGTCCCTCGTTCACGGACGTCCCCGCGATGCTTGCGGCGACGGACTACCTCGCGCGGCGGGCGGGCGAAGGCCCGCTCTTCCTCTGCATGATGTTCCACACCAACGAGGCGACGGCCGGCGCGAGCCCGTACCACGCGACGGCGGCGGAGGTGGAACGGTTCCTCGGGCAGCTTGAGCGCTACCTCGACGCGCTGCGCGCCCGCTACGACGTCGAGCCCATCGGCCTCTCGGACGCGGTCGCGGTCCCGGCATGACGACGGCGCGCATGGAGACCGGCGCCGCGGAGGTCCGCGTCGGCATCGTGACCGAGAACCACTACCCGAGCCTCGGGGGGATGGAGTTCTCCAACCACCTCCTGTCGCGGGCGCTCCAACGCCAGCCCTTGACGCGCGTCTCGGTCGCCTCCACCGGCCCCGCCTTCCTTCCGCGGGGCTTCTCCTATCCCTACCGCCACTATCGCTCGCGGTCCCTCTCCGTCCTGACCGCCTACCTGCGCCGCCGGAACGTCGAGCGGATGGTCGCGAAGGAGCGGATCAACGTCCTTCACGGGCCGATGCTCCACGGCGGCGGCGAGCGCGCCGTGCGCGCGGCGGAGCGCCACGGGCTTCCGGTCGTCGTGTCGGCGCAGGGCGCGGACGTCCAGACGGTGCCGGCGATCGGCTACGGGGCGCGCCTCGACCCCCGCGCGGAGGGGCGCATGCGGCAGGTCGTGGCGAGGGCCGGCCGGATCGTCGCGCTCTCGCGGATGAACCGCGACCTTCTGGTCGAGCTCGGCGCGGATCCGCGAAGCGTCGTCGTCGTGCCGAACGGCGTCGCGCACGAGGAGATCGGGAGGATCCCCTTCGAGGACCGCCGCGCGGCCCTGGGACTCGATCCCGACGGCTTCGTCCTCATGACCGTCGGCCGGGTGAGCCCGGTCAAGCGCATCGAGCTCCTCTACCGGGCGCTCGCGCTCGTCCGCGCGGAGGCGCCGCAGATCCGCTGCGTGAGCGTCGGCCCGCGGGAGAAGCTCGCGGACGCAGCGATGCGCGCGGGTGTCGCGGACCTCGTGCTCCTCCCCGGCGCGGTGACCGCGGGCGGAGAGCCCCCGGCCCCCGAGCTCGTCCACCTCTACCGCGCGGCGGACCTCTACGTTTCCGTCTCGCACGTCGAGTCCTTCGGCAACGCGGCGCTTGAGGCGCTCGCCTGCGGCACGCCCGTGCTGGTCACGCGCCGCCACGGCGTGCGCGACGTGCTCACCGAGGAGTCGGGCTTCGTCGCCGAGGAGGAGACCCCCGAAGCCCTCGCCCGCGTCCTCGTCGGGCTCGCGGCGCGCCGCCAGGAGCTCAACGGCCGCCGGGCCCTTATCCGCGCGTCCGTCGCGCACCTGACCTGGGACCGCGCCGCCGCGCGACTGCGGGAGGTCTACCTCTCGCTGCTCTGACCATGCGCATCGCCATCCTCGCCGACTCCTGGCTCTTCGACCCCGCGACCATGGTCAACGGGACGCAGGTGCAGATGTACCACCTCGCGTCCGCGTTCCGGCGCCGCGGCCACGAAGTCCACTACCTCGCGCTCACGCGCGACCGCAGCGCGCTCCCGCACCTCCCGGAGGGCATCCGCTTCCACTGGATCGAGCGGCCCGTGACTGCCGTCTCCTGGCTCAAGGACCTGAACGAGTACCGGAAGGCGCTCGACGACATCCGGCCCGACGCCCTCTACCAGCGCGGCCGCTCCCACCTCACTTGGATCGCGGCGCGCTGGGCGCGCGCCCACGGGAGCCGCTTCGTCTGGGGAAGCAACGGGGAGGATTCCTGCTCGTTCTGGAAGCACGTGAAGCGTTTGCAAGCATCCAAGCGTTCTGGGCTTCGCAAGGCTGCGTTGCTTCCGCTCGCGGCCGCGCGCGACCTCCTCGTCCACAGTGGCATCCGGTCCGCGGACGGCATCGTGACGCAGACGCGCACGCAGGCGGAGAGCCTCCGGAGGAACTTCGGGCGCGACGGGATCGTCCTGCCGTCCGCCTTCGGGGCAAGTGAGGGGGCCTCGGGGGCCAAGGAGCGGATCGTGCTCTGGCTCGCGAGCCTCTCCCCGGCGAAGCAGCCGGACCTGTTCCTCGACCTCGCGGAGCGCTGTCGCGACCTCGGCGGCTGGACGTTCGTCCTCGGCGGCGGCACGCGCGTCGATGCCTACCGGAGCGTGCTCGCGTCGCGCGCGGCCTCGCTCCCCAACGTGCGGCTCCTGGGGCCCGTGCCCTTCGCGGAGTCGCACGCGCTCTATGCCCGCGCCTCCCTTTTCGTGAACACGAGCCGCGCCGACGGCGACGGCCTTCCCAACTCGTTCATCCAGGCGTGGCTGAACGGCACGCCGGTGCTCTCGCTCGGCCACGACCCGAACGGCTGGATCAACGCGGAGGGGCTCGGCCTCTGCGCGCGCGGCGACGCCGAGCGGTTCTTCACCGGCGCGTGCGCGCTGCTTCGGGACGACGAGCTGCGGGCCGCGATGGGGAGACAGTGCACCCGGTTCGCGCGGCAGACCTTCGCCGCGGAGGAGACGATCGATGCTTATCTCTCCCTCTTCTCGAGCTGACGCGGACGGCGGCCTGCAGGCCGCGACGGAGCCTCGCGCCCGCGGACCGATCGAGGTCCCCGACGACGCGTTGCGTTACATCCTCTTCCAGCGCACGGAGTATCTCGCTCTGCCGCGGCGTCGGCTCCTCTACCGCGCGTTCTGCCGCATCAGCCGCCGCCCGCCGCTCGACACCGCGGTCGCGCTCGAGTCGGCGTGGCGGGGCGGCGCCGTGCGGCGGGCGTTCAACCGGGACATGGCGCGGGAGTACGCGGAGATCGCCCCGCACCTGCCCCCGCGCGCCGTGGCGATCCTCGACATCGGGTGCGGCGTCGGCGGCATCGACGTGCTGTTGCACCGCCACTACGGGACGCCGCGGCTGTATCTCGTCGATCGCACGCAGACTTCCGACAAGGTCTACTACGGCTTCGCGGAGCGGGGCGCCTTCTACAACTCTTTCGACGCGACCCGACGGCTCCTCACCGACAACCGCGTTCCCGAGGCCGACCTGCGCTTCCGCGACGTGGGCGAGGAGTGCCGGCTGGACATCCCCGAGGCCGTGGACCTCGTCATCTCCCTCATCTCGTGGGGATTCCACTACCCGGTGGCCCTCTACCTCGACCAGGTGTTCGCGCTCCTCCGCCCCGGCGGCCGCGTGATCCTCGACGTGCGGAAGGAGACCGACGGGCGGGCGCAGCTCGAAGCGCGCTTCGCGCGCGTGACCACGATCTCAAAGACCCGCAAGAAGGAGCGGGTGGTCGCCGAGCGATGAGCCTTCCCTTCCCCGTGCCCCATCCCATCCGACGGATCTGTTTCGTGATGCCCTTCCACATCATGGAGATGCGGGGCGGAGGCGCGGAGGTGCAGGCTTGGCTTCTCGCGAAGGAGCTCGCGCGGCGCGGCTTCGACGTCCACTACGTCGCGCAGAGCGTGCGCGGGAAGGCGGGGCTCGTCGAGCGCGTGGAGGGGGTGACGATTCGCTGGCTGCCGTACCGCGAACACTTGCGTTGGCTCCGGAGCCGGCAGTGGTATCGCGCGCTCAAGGCGGTCGATCCCGATCTCGTGATCCAGCGGATGAGTTCCGAGACGACCGGCGTGATCGGCCTCTACGCGCGGCTCCACGGGAAGGCGTTCTCGTGGATCTGCACGGGCGATCTCGTGCCGCGCCGCTGGCTCCATGTGCGGCGGCAGGTCGAGGCGAACCGGGCGAAGGCGCCGGGTGCGGTGAAGTCGCTCGTCTTCCTCGCGGACGCGGCGGTGCGCGACGTGATGCGCCACGCCGGGATGCGTTGCCTGACGCACGCGTTCACGCAGAACGACGCGCAGCGGCGCGAGCTGCTGGCCGCGTTCGGCGTGGACTCCTTCCGGCTGACGAGCGGCCACGAGCGGCCGCTCGCGCCCTCCGACGCGGAGACGCGCCGCCGCGACGCGATCGTCCTCTGGGCGGGGACGCTCGGGCCGAAGAAGCGGCCGCAGCTCTTCGGCGACCTCGCGCGCCGGTTCGAGGGGCGGCCCGTTCGCTTCGTGCTCGCCGGCGGCCACGCCGACGCCGCGTACCGCGAGCGCGTGGTCGCGGGGCTGCCGGACAACGTCGAGTGGCTCGGGCCCATCCCCTTCGAGGAGACGCTCTCGTGGTTCGACCGCGCCGCGGCTCTCGTCAACACGTCCCCCGAGGGCCACGAGGGGTTCCCAAACACGTTCATCCAGGCGTGGCTGCGCGGCGTGCCGGTGCTCACGCTGGGCGTCGATCCGGACGGCCTCGTCCGCGAGCACGACCTCGGCGACGTCGCGCAGGACGTGGACGGGCTCGCCGCGAGCCTCTCCGCGCTGCTCGCCGACGCGGCCGGCTACGCGCGGCTCGCGGGGAACGTCGCCGCGTTCGCGCGCGAGCGCTTCACCGTCGAGCGCGTCGCCGACCGCTTCCTCGACGCCGTCGGCGCCGCGCCGGTCGCGACGATGACGCCATAGGGGCTCCTTTCGGTGACAAGTGCGTGACCGCTGTGCCTGTAGCGTGGCGGGGCGATGCGGCCGTTCCTCCTGGCGTTCGCGCTGGCAGCGGTCCTGCTCCTCCTGCTCCGGGGCACGGCTGCAAGCGGCGGTCCATCGCGGAAACCTCTCCGGTGTCGTCTCGCTGGTCGGCCAAGCGGTCGCGGCGAAGAGCACGAAGAAGAGCCATCGCGCGAGGGCCGAGCAGCGCTGCCACCCACGTCGTTCCGTCCCGGAAGCGCCGGCGCATGCGCGTCGAAGGACACTGCCACGATCCGTGGGTCGTCAGAGCCCAGCGCGGAGCCCCGCCCGTCCCTCCGCCTCGGGGGCGATTGCGACCTCGTGATCCAACTGGTGGCCATGAGCCCGGAGGTCCCGCTCGAGGAGGCGACGGTCAGCATCGATGACGACGTCTTTGGCTACGGCAGTCTCCATCCGAACCTCTCCACTCCGGCGCTGCGGACGTATGGGGCGGACCTCGGGGAGGTTCTCCATGTCCACTTTGGAAGCGAACAGCTGATCTTCGCCCTGCCGGATGGCCGGGCTATCGACTCGATCCGGGCGACCGTCGCGATCCGGGAGCAGGTGCTCGCCGTCCACGTCGGGCGTTTGGCCTTCGTGGATCTCGACCTCGGCCCGCGGCCGCCGGGCGGGTTCCCTGGCCTTGAGGTGTCCGTCGCGGTCGCCGGCGAAGAGCGCACGCTGGAGCGGTGGCAGGAGTGGTCCAACGACCCGGCGAAGACGGTTCGCGTGCCGGTCCGTCCCGGCGTGCTTCATGGGCTCCTCGTCCACCCGCACCCGGTTGCAGGCGAGGCGGCCGATCCGACGGACGTGTGGGGCCTCGACGGCCCGATCACGGTTCCCATGCTCGCGCCCGGACAGACCCTGAGGCTGGCCGTGCCGATGCACCCGCTGCGTGGCGAGATCGTCGGTCGGGTTGTCTCCGAGGACGGGCCGCTGGCGGACTCCTACGTAACATGGGCCGGCCGGGTACCGGGCTCGCCGGATCTGCCCTACCTCCTGATGGGGCGGACGGATCGGGACGGGTGCTTCACGCTGCGCGGGGCCATGGAGGGGACCGGTCGCCTCGGAGTCCCGGACTCCCCGAAATTGACGCTCTACGCTTTGCCGGAGGGCCTGGGCCTACGCTCGCAGGATGGCGCGGTCGTGGCCGCGGGCGAGGTCCGGCTCGAGCGTGCCGGACGCATCGAGGGCCGGTGCGTCGGCCCCATCGCCGAGGAGCAGTACGTCTACGCATCGTCACCAGGAGCGAATGCCGAGTGTGCCAAGGTGGAGGCGGACGGGTCATTCCGGTTCTCGCGCCTCAAGGAGGGGCGGTTCGCGCTGCACGTCTGCGTGGGCGGTTTCCCTCCCCAGGACGGCGCCCGGGAACATGCCCGCACGGATGTCCGTAGCGGACAGACGACGTTCGTGGAGATCGCGTTGCCGAGCAACGCGGTCAGCGACATCCAGCGTGAGGCGTCGCGCCGGCTTCGCGAGCTGTGGGACCATACGCGTTGACCAGCCGCCGCCCGTACGACGCGAGGTCGTACGCCTCCGCGGTGCGGCGCGCCGTCGCGCCGAGCCGCGCGCGCAGCGCCGCGTCGTCGAGAAGCGACGCGAGCGCCTCCGCGAGCTCCACGGGCGCGCCCGGCGGCACGACCAGCCCGTCGCGGCCGTGCTCGATCGGCGAGCCGGCCGCCTCCGTCACCACGCACGGGAGCCCGCTCGCCATCGCCTCGGACACGACGAGCGCCGAGCCCTCGAAGTACGACGGCAGGCAGAAGACGTCCGCCCGGTGGTAGCAGCGCGCGAGGTCCTCCTGCGGCATCGGCGGGAGGTGGTCGAAGAGGTGGGCGTACGGCGCGAGGTGCGCCTGCATCCCGGGGGCGATCCGGCCGGCGAGCAGCACCCGGACGCGGCCGCCGACGCGCCGCGCGGCCTCGAGCAGGTCGATCACGCCCTTCGCGGGCGCGATCCCGCCCGCGAGCAGCACGCGCAGCGGCTCGCTTGGCTGCCGGACGCGCGACGTCGGGCGGAAGAGCTCGGTGTCCACGCCGAGCGGCACCACGCGCTGGCGCTCCGCCGGGATCCCCGCGCGCACGTTCTCGGCGAACACGAAGCGCGACGGCGCGAGGATCACATGGGCCTGCTCCAGCTCGCGGGCGATGCGCTCGTCGGTCCGGCTGTCGTGGGGGGGCGGGGGGGACCGGAGCCGGCCGTAGGCGCGGCGCTGGGCCTCGCGCCGGTAGAGCGGGTGGACGCTCTGCTGGTCCACGACCACGCGCATCCCCGCGCGCCGGGCCGCGGCGCCGCTCCGCAGCGCGTAGGTGTTGGCCACGTGGAAGACGTCGCCGCCGCGCAGGAACGGGATCGTCGCGAGATCGAACGCCGCGTTGTAGGCGCGCATGAGCGCGCGGCGCTTCCCGAGGGCGACGCACGCCGCCCGGTACGCGCCGTCGAGCGGCCAGAGGCTCACGACCGGCGCGCCGGAGAGCCCGGCGTCGCTCCGCGACCGGGCGCGCCGCCACGGGGTCTTCGCGTCGAAGAAGAGGCCCGTCACGAAGCGCGCAAGCACGCCCTCCTGCCGCAGCGCGCGGGCCGTGAGGTAGTAGTGGCCGCGCTTGCCGGCGGCGAGGACGACGCGCATCAGGCCCCCCCGCCCCCCTCAGAGAGACGTACGACTTCCGGTTTCACGCGGCCCCCCCCGGCCTCCCTCATCGCCTCGAAGAGCGCATGGCGGAAGTCGCTGCGCGTGAACCTCGAGAGGTAGTGGCGGCGGCTCTCCGCGGCCATCGAGCCGAGCCGCTCCGGGTCGGCGAGAAGGTTGTTGATCGTCTTCGCGAGCGTCTCGTGGTCCCGCATCGGCACGAGACGGCCGTTCCTCCCGTCGAGCACGCTCTCGCGGATGCAACCGGCGTCGCAGCTGATGATCGGGAGGCCCGCGGCGAGCGCTTCGACGATCACCCAGGGGTGGCCCTCGCGCGTGCTCGGGAAGACGAAGAGGTCCGCCTCGCGGAGGAGCGCGGTCTTTCTCGCGCGGTCCACGGGGCCCGCGAACCGGACGTTCGCGAGGCCATGCCGGCGGGCGAACGTCTCGGCCCAGGTGCGGAACCCGTCGCTCCGCCATGCGCCCGCGAACGTGAACCGCGTGCCCGGATGGCACGCGACCACGAGCGGCGCCGCGCGGAGCAGGTCGTCCACCCCCTTGAGCGGGATCAGGTTGCCGAGGTAGACGACGTGGAAGGAGTCGCGGGCGCGGTAGTCGCGCCCGAGGCCGTCGAACTCGGGGAAGTCCTCGCCGTTCGGCACGACGTGGATGCGCTCGCGAGGGACGAAGGGCTCGAAGATCGCGCGCAGGGACTCGCCGAGGACGATGACCCCGTCCGCGCGCCGGAGCGTCCAGCGGATCCACGCGCGAAGCGGCGCGCCGCTCCTCGCGTGGAAGTCGCCGAAGGCCGCGCCGCGCAGGTGGAGCGCGATCCGCCTCCGGAAGAGCCAGGCAATGAGCATGTAGACGCTGTCGCGCAGGTAGCCGATCCGCGTCTGGCTGATCGGGATGTAGACGAGCTTAGGCCGGTGGCGCAGCAGCGTCCAGACGAGGCGCCCCGCGGTACGCACCGCGTTCCAGAGGTTCGCGAAGTCGATCCGCCCGAGCGTCTCGAGGCCGCGGCGGTCGGCCGTGTCGATGTGGAAGATCTCGAGATCCGTCGGGAGCGGGCCCCGGAGCACGATCTCGGTCGCGATCGAGGGCCCCATCACCGGCGGCGGCGTCGGCGCGAGGAACGCGATGCCCAGGGGCTTCGTCCGGGCTACCATCCCGCCACCAGCTCCCGCCAGCCCGCGCCGCTGTGCGCGAGGGTGAACCCCTGTTGCACGCGCGCGCGCGCCGCCTCGCCGAGCGCCTCGATGCGCCCCGGCCGGCGAAGCGCCGCGAGCCGGCTCGCGACGAGGTCGGTCCTCTCGAAGTCGACCGCGTAGCCCGTCACGCCGTCCGCGATGAGGTCGCGCGTGGCGCCGGCGTGCACGGATGCGACGCACGCCTTGCCCGCGGCCATCGCCTCGACGAGGACGAGCCCCCAGATGTCGCGCCCGGTCGGGAAGAGGAACCCGTGCGCCGCCCCGTACCGCGCGGCCAGCGCGTCGTACGGGACGTTGCCGAGGAAACGGACGCGATCCGCGATCCCGAGGTCCCGCGCGAGCTCTTCCAGCGCGGGCCGCTCCGTCCCGTCGCCCGCGATCTCCAGCAGCACGTCGAAGCGGCGGCGCGTGGCCGCCGCGACGGCCTCGAGCGCGAGGTCCACCCGCTTCCGCCGCTCAAGGTAGCCGACCGTGAGCAGGCGCAGCGGCTCGGAAGGGAGGGGGCCGCGGGGGAGGGGAAGCCCCAGGAACCGGTCCGTGTCCACGGTGTTCCACGCGATGTGGATCCGGCCCGGCTCGGCGCCGAGCGAGAGGAGGTAGTCCCGCGCCGCCGACCCGTAGGCGAGGAACCCGTCGCTCCGCCGGACAAGCCAGCGCCGCAGGATCACCCGCCACCACTCGCGCTCGACCGGCCCGGGCACGGTGCCCGACCAGATCGCGAGCGGGACGTTCGTCTTCTTCGCGTACCGCGCCGCGACGACCGTTCCCGCCGAGTAGCCGGTGCACACGATCCCGTCCGGCTTCACCCGCCGGAGCGCCTCGCCAAGGCCGCTGTAGGTGTTCAGGATCCGTTCGGTGCCGAGTCGGAGATTGATGCCCCCGAGGAATTCGTGGGAGAACCGGAACCCCTCCTCCGCGATCGCCCACCGGCGCCGCGCGTTGCCCGGCGATCCGAAGAGGACGTGGAGCTTCCACCCCTGTTCCGGCAGCTCGTCCGAAAGCGTCTGGAAAAGGGGCACGCGGTAGGGGGTCGGGATGTTCGTGACGACGGCGAGCGTACGCATGGTGCGTCGCACCGCGTGTGGCGGGTTCCTAACTACTTGATCGGCTCGACGAGGCGGATTCCGAGAGACTCAAGTCGACGCCACAGCGCCTCGGAGTCCACGTGCCGGTCCGCAGGGACGAGACCGCGGCCCGCGAATTCGTCGCGGGCGATCGCGAGGGCCGCGAGCGCCGCGGGGACCGCGGGCGTGAGGTAGCCGCGCTCCGCGCCGACCAGCGCGAGGCTCGCACGGTTCCCCCCTGCCCCCTCCACTTCCATCATCACGCAGCCGTTCGACGCGCCGAACGCGCGCGTCCAGGCCATGCCGAGCCGGCCGAGGCGGAGCGTCAGCCATCGCGCGGCCCGCCACCGCGCCGCGAGCGAGAGCACGGGAGAGAGCCCCGGCGCGCGCGGATCGAGGAAGAAACCGACCGTCTCGAGCGTCGGCCAGATCCGCGGAAGCGTCACGGCGTCCACGGACTCGAGCGCGCCGCCCCGCACGCAGCCGAAGGGGGGAGGCATGTGGAACCCGCGCGTCTCGCGAAAGCCGGTCGCCTTGGACCAGCGGCCGTCCCGGAGCACGTCGATCGGCGCGCCGACCTGCGCGAGCAGCGAGCCGCCGGTGCCGGGCACGGCCACGTGGCGCGAGGCGGGCGCGAGGGCGACGGTGAGGCGGCGCGGGGCCTGGACGGCGGCCCGGCGCACCGCGGCGGCGCTGATCGCGGAGAGGGTGCTGCACGCGGTCAGGACCCGGATGCCCGCGGCGTCGATCCGGGCCTCGCGGTCGAGGACGAGGCGCGCGTACCGGACGCTGTCCGAGAGGTCGATGAGGTCGCACTTGGCTTCGATCGCGGCCTCGACGAGGGCCTCGGTGCGCGCCTGGAAGGGGCCGACCGTGTCCACGAGGACGTCGCCGGGCCGGAGCGCCTCCCGCAGGGAGGCCGGGTCCTCCACGTCCATGACGACGTCCGCGCCCTTCCGCCTCGACGCGAGGAGCGGCTTCGCCCCGTCGGCGCGCAGCAGCTCCGCGACGGCCCTGCCGAAGAAGCCGAAGCCGCCGAGGACGAGGAGGCGCCTCACCGGAGCCCCTTGCCCGCGACCACGACCCAAGGGCAGAAGAGGAGGAAGAGCGCCGTCGCGGCGACGGCCGCGCCGGTCGGGTTTTGGGCGAAGGCGAAGACGCTCATGAGGATGCCCGACCCCCACGCGAGATAGGCCCACGCCCGGAGGCCCCCGCGCAGGCTCGGGGTCGCGAGGGTCAGGAGGATCCCGGCGACCGTGTAGAGACCGTTGGCCATGCCCCCGGTGAGGAACGTGCCGGCGCCCTGGATGCGCTCGAAGTCGCGCGGGAGCCAACCCACGAACAGGGACTCGGCGGCGAGGTCGCAGCAGAGGCCAGCCGTGGCGACGAGGAACGCCGCGACGGCCGTGCGCCCGGGGACCCGGGAGCCCCACCACGCGTAGAACCCGAGGAGCGAGATCGCCGCCGCCATCCAGACGCACCAGCCCGCGCGCCAGAGGAGCGGGTGGCTCTCCACGAAGGCGATCCGGTCGGCGAGCGGCAGGATCTCGGTGCCATGGCGCAGCCCGAGGGCCAGCACGAGGAACGCGAGCGCGTTGGTTGCGGCGCACGCGATCGGCGCGGCCGCGCGCGCCCGCTCGCCGGATCGCGTCCCTTCGACGAGGAAGAGCAGGAACGGGAGCCACCAGACGACGTCGTTGAAGACGATCAAGGGCAGGGTGCGCAGCGGCCACCCGGTCGCAAGCCAGCCGATCGGACCGAGGACCTTCCCGAGGAGCCCGACGAGAATGATCGTCCGCGCGGCTTCGATGCGCCGGGCCGCGTGGGCATAGAGGAGGCCGTAGAGCCCGACGACCATGCCGAGGCACTGCCAGACCTCCGGGTACCGCGGCGGCTCCATCCGGAAGAGGTCGAAGAACGACCCCGGCCTGAGCACCGCCCACGCGCCGAAGCCGACGTTGTAGAGCGCCGCGAGACCAAAGACGAGGCGGTAGAGGCGCGCCCGCTCCGGGGGGAGCATTCGTACCGGAGTGTACGCGCGCCAGCCGATCTTCTGGAGGAAGGCCGGGGAACCGGTCCGCCCATGCAGCAGGTCCAGCAGAACTTCCGGAGCGGCGAGCTCGGGCTCGTCGATGTCCCCGTGCCGGCCCTCCGGCCGGGCGGGGTCCTCGTCGCCAACGCGTGCTCGCTGATCAGCGCGGGCACCGAGCGGACGACCGTCGCCACCGCGCGCATGGGCCTCCTCGGCAAGGCCGCGAGCCGACCCGACTTGGTCCGCCAAGTCGTCCGGATCGCGCGCCGCGAAGGCCTTCTTGAGACTTACCGGATGGTCCGGAACCGGCTCGACACGCAGCTCCCCCTTGGCTACAGCTCGGCCGGGTTCGTGGCCGCGGTGGCCAACGACGTCCCCGGGCTCCGGCCGGGTGACCGGGTGGCCTGCGCGGGCGCGGGCTACGCGAGCCATGCCGAGGTCGTCTTCGTTCCGCGAAACCTCGTCGCGAAGATCCCCGAGGGGGTTGCGCTTGAGGATGCCGCGTACGCGACGCTCGGCGCGATCGCGCTCCAGGGCGTCCGCCGCGCGGACGTGTCCCTCGGCGACCGCGTCGCCGTCATCGGCTTGGGCCTCATCGGGCAGCTGACCGTCCAGATCCTCAAGGCGGCGGGCTGCCGGGTCCTCGCGATCGACCTCGCGGAAGACCTCGTCGACCTCGCGCGCCGCTCCGGCGCCGACCTCGCGCTGACCCGCAAGGCCAATCCCGAGGGCGCAGCGCTCCGGTTCGGCGACGGCTTCGGCGTCGACGCCGCGATCCTCACCGCCTCCACGAAGGAGAACGACCCCGTCGAGCTCGCGGGCGCGATCACCCGCGAGCGCGGCCGCGTCGTCGTCGTCGGCAACGTCCGCCTCGACGTCCCCCGCGAGACCTACTACAGGAAGGAGCTCGACCTCGTCCTCTCCCGCTCGTACGGCCCCGGTCGTTACGACCCCTCGTACGAGGAGGGCGGCATCGACTACCCGCTCCCTTACGTCCGGTGGACCGAGCAGCGCAACCTCGAGGCGTTCCTCGGCCTCCTCGCCGACCAGAGAATCGACCTCAAGCTCCTCACCACGCACAGGTTCGACATCGCGGACGCGAGCAAGGCCTACGACGTCGTCACCGAAGGCAAGTGCGTCGGAATCCTCCTCCGATACGGCAACGCCGAGGAGATCGCGACCACGCTCGCGTCGCCGCCGCTCGTCGCAGGGGGAGAAGCGCCCGGGATCACGGTCGTGGGCGCCGGGTCCTTCGCGCAGAACTTCCTCCTTCCGAACCTGAGGGGGCCCGGGGGGCCGGGCCTCCGGTACGTGGTCGCGACCGACGGCCTCCGCGCCCGCGCGACGCAGAAGAAGTTCGGGTTCGCCGCAGCGACGACCGACGCGGACGCCGCGATCACGGACCCCTCGACGCGCGCGGTCGTCATCGCGACGTGCCATGACAGCCACGCGGACCTCGCCAGCCGCGCGCTCAAGGCCGGCAAATACGTCTTCGTCGAGAAACCGCTCGCGATCACGCGCGAGCAGCTCGCGGCCGTTCGCGCCGCGGCCGCGGCCGCGCCCGGCCGGCTCATGGTCGGCTTCAACCGCCGGTTCGCGCCCGCGGCCGTTGCTGCCCGCAACCTGTTTCAGGCGCGGCAGGGGCCGCTCCTCGTCCACTACCGGATCAACGCGGGCCAGCTGCCGCGCGGCCACTGGCTTCTCGACCCGGCGCAAGGGGGCCGGCTCGTCGGGGAGGCATGCCACTTCGTCGATTTCGCGCTCTTCCTCACGGGCGAGCGCATTCGGCGCGTCTTCGCGGCCGGCGACGTCGCGATCACGCTCGACCTCGACCGCGGCTCGTCGGCGACGATCCACTACACGGACGCCGGCGACCGCTCGACGGCCAAGGAGTGGGTCGAGGCGATCGGCGACGGCAAGGTCGTGCGCATCGACGACTTCGCGACCGTGACGTGCAACGGCCGGCGGGTCGCGAAGGGCAAGGGGCGCGGCCACCGCGAGGAGATGGAGGCGTTCCTCGCGGCTGTCCGTGCCGGTGCGCCGCTGCCTGGCGACCTCGAGCATGCCTTCGCGACCACGGAGACCATGTTCCTCGTCGCCGAGTGCCTGCGCACGGGCGATGCCCTGGAATTGGAAAAGGGGGGGGCGGGGGGGCCGTGATCACCCGCGTCCGCTGGAGGGAGGCGCAGGCGCGCGAATCGGAGGCGTGGCGGCGGATCGGGGTCGCCGGGCCCTCCTACCTCGACCGCCGCGGGGAGTTCCTCGCGGGTTGGCTCCGCTTCCTCGGCGCGGACGTCCGTCGCGTCCTTGAGATCGGGGGCGCGGGGCTCCCGGCGGCGATCCGGGGGATCCATGCGGCCGACCCCCTGATGCGCCAGTACGGGCGCGCGCGGCGCGCCGTCACGGCGCGCGCGGAGGAGCTTCCCTACCCTGGGGGCGCGTTCGGCGCCGTGCTCGCCCTGAACGTCATCGACCACGTGGAGAATCCCGGGCGCTGCGTCGATGAGATAGCGAGGGTCCTTTCGCCCGACGGGGTTCTGCTGATGAGCTGCAACGTCTACTCGCGCGCGTGGCTCCTGCTGCGGGCCGCGCGCGAGCGGCTGCTCGGGCCGCGCAACAACGACGTGCTCCACCCGCACCACTTCACGGCCGGGAGCCTCCTCTCCCTCGTGCGGCGGAGGTTCGGGGTTCGCGAGGCGTCGCTCCGCCTCGTCGATCCGCTGGCGGGCGAGCGGCCGTTCCAACCCTCGCGCCTCCCGCTGAAGGGCGAGGCGCGCCTCTACCTCGCCGGATCCCCATGCTGAAGACGACGATCGCCCCCCGGGCCCCTCAGGTTTCGTTCCCCGAGGCCCCCTCCCTTCCCGCCTTGGCCCCGACGCTTTCGGAAACGGGCGCGGCGCTCGACGGGATCGAGGCCTACCTCGCCCGCAGGGGTCTCGAGGGATACGACCCCTACGACGCCCTGAACAGCCCGATCCTCCGCGTGCTGAGCCTAGGGCGCAAATGGCCGCGGATTGCGTTCACGCAGGCGCTCAAGGCGCTGCCGGTGAACCTGCGGCCGCTGCTCCTCGTCCCGAAGACGCTCAACCCGAAGGGGCTCGGTCTCCTGCTCGCGGGCACCGTGCGGCGCGGGCGCACGACCGGCTGCGAGCGGTACCGGGAGGCGGCGCGCTCGCTCGCGGAGTCGCTCCTCTCGCTGCGGTCGCCCGGGTACCTCGGCGCGTGCTGGGGGTACCCGTTCCCGTGGCAGAGCCGGGCCTTCTACCTGCCGCGCGGGACGCCGACGATCGTCAACACCGCGTTCGTGGCGCACGCGCTCCTCGACGTGTCGCGCTTCCTCGGCGAGGAGCGGTACGCCTCGGTCGCGCGCTCCGCGTGCACGTTCGTGCTCAAGGATCTCGCGCGCACGGAGGAAGAGGACGCGCTCTGCTTCAGCTACACGCCCAGGGACCGGCTCGCGGTCCACAACGCGAACCTCCTCGGGGCGGGGCTCCTCGCGCGCGTCGGCGCGGCGACGGGCGAGGCGGAGCTTCTCGACACCGCGCGGCGGGCGGCTCGCTGGACGCTCCGGCGGCAGCACGCGAGCGGGGGGTGGTGGTACGCCGAGCCGGAGTACCAGCACTGGATCGACAGCTTCCACACGGGATTCGTCCTCGACGCCCTGCGCCTCGTGATCGCGCACGCGGGGCTCGAGGAGGCGAAGGAACCGCTCGCGCGCGGCCACCGCTTCTTCCTCGACCACTTCCACGAGGTGGACGGCGCGCCGCGCTACTACCACGACCGCAAGGGGCCCCTGGACATCCACTGCCCCGCGCAGGCGCTGGTGACGATGTGCGAGCTCTGGGGAACGGAGCCCGCGCCGCGCCATCTGGCCCGCGCGAGCCGCTGGATGCTCGACCGCATGCGCGCCCCGGAGGGGTACTTCTACTTCCGCGTCGGGCGGCTCGGCCCCAACCGCATCCCTTACATCCGTTGGGGTCAGGCCTGGGCCTACCACGGCCTCGCGCGGCTGGAGGAGTTCCTCGCGGGCGGCCGATCTCAGTAGGGGAGAAGCCCGCTCACTCAGGATTCCGCCCTAGGCAGGCGATGAGTGGGGAAGCCCGGGGGAGAACCGCCCGCGGGCCACGGAGCAGGAAAAACGATGATCGGACGGCGGACCACCGAGCCCCTGGGGAAGCGCCCGTTGCGGGTCGTGCTGGGAGTGCACGCGGGGCACGACGCGGGGGCGGCCGTCGTGCGCGACGGGAAGCTCGTCGCGTGCGTGAACGAGGAGCGGCTCAACCGGAAGAAGCTCTTCTGGGGCTGGCCCAAGCTGTCGGTGCCCGAGGCGCTCCGCCTCGCCGGGGTCGCTCCGACCGACGTCGACGAGGTCGCGGTCGCAGGCACGAGCGGCTCGATGAAGGAGTTCGGCGAGCGGGGCTACAAGGACCTGGGCCTCGCGCGCGAGCTGGTGAGCTACCTCTCGAAAGGGCCCGTCGCCGGCGTGCTGCTCGGCGAGGAGACGGGGGTGGCGCTCGTGCGCTCGCTCATGCGGATGCGCCACGCGCTCACCAAGCGCTCGATGCGACGCCGCCTGCGCGCGCTGGGCCTTGCTGCCCCGACGAGCTTCATCGACCACCACCGGTGCCACAACGCGTCCGCCTACTACACGTCGGGCTGGGATGACTGCCTCGCGGTCAGCCTCGACGGGAGCGGCGACGGTTACTGCTCGCGCATCTACGCCTGCCGCGGCGGGCGCATGGACCTCGTGAAGAGCGTGCCGAGCTACCACTCGCCCGGCTACTACTACAACTACGTGACCCACATCCTGGGCTTCCTCCCGGTCCGCCACGAGGGCAAGATCACGGGGCTCGCCGCGTTCGGCGACCCGAGGAGGTGCCTCGAGGCCTTCCGCGAGCGGCTCTCCTACGACAAGGAGAAGGGGACCTTCGTCAACCGGGGCCACTGGATGACCGCCGAGTGCGACCACCTCGCCGAGCGGCTCGCCGGCGAGCGCCGCGAGGACATCGCCGCGGCCGTCCAGCGCAACACCGAGGACGTGGTCGCGGCCTACGTCCGCGACGCCATCGATCGGACCGGCGCGTGCCGCCTCGCGCTCTCGGGCGGCGTCTTCAGCAACGTGCGGCTCAACCAGGTCGTCTGGCGCCGCGCGGAGTGCGAGGAGATCTTCGTCCACCCGCACATGGGGGACGGCGGACTGGCCGCGGGCGCGGCGCTCGACGTGTTCCACCGTTCGCGGCCGTACGAGCCGGCGCCGCTCGACCACGTCTACCTCGGCCCGGCCTACTCCGCCTACGAGATGGAGCGGACGCTCGCGCGGTACCCGGAGCTGACCGTCCGGCGCCCGAAGTCGATCGTGCTGGAGGTCGCGCGCCTCCTCGCCGAGCGCAAGATCGTCGCGCGGTTCGATGGCGCGATGGAGTACGGCCCGCGCTCGCTCGGCAACCGGTCGATCCTCTGCCACGCGCGCGACGCGTCGATGAACGACTGGCTCAACAAGCGCCTCGCGCGCAGCGAGTTCATGCCCTTCGCGCCCGTGACGACCGAGGAGGCCGCGCCGGACTTCTTCCGCGGCTTCGACGCCGCGCGCTCCCGCGCCGCGCGCTTCATGACCGTGACGTACGACGTCACGGAGCGCTGCCTCGCGGAGGCGCCCGCGATCGTCCACGTGGACCGCACGGCGCGCCCGCAGGTCGTGCGCCGCGAGTGGAACCCGGGCTACCACGCGACCGTCGAGGAGTACGGCCGGCTCACCGGCTCGCCGATCCTCGTCAACACGTCCTTCAACATGCACGAGGAGCCGATCGTGAGCGACCCCGACACCGCGATCCGCTCGTTCCTCAGAAGCGGCATCGACGTGCTCGCGCTCGGGCCGTTCCTCGTGACGCAGTCCTGATGAGCATCGCCGAGGCGCCGGGAAAGGGAGGGGGCGCGGGGGCCGCCGCCCCCGAACCCCCTCCGCTTCCCTTCCGGAGGGCGCGCCTGCTCGGGCTTCCGGTCGATCTCGTGCGGCGCGAGGATCTCCTCGCGGCCGCTCCCGCGATGGCCCGAGGCGGCGGATGCCACCACCTGCTCGCCCTGAACCCGATCAAGGTGATGCGTGCGCTCGAGGAGCCGGAGCTCAGGGCCGCGATCGAGGAGGCCGCGGTGGTCTACCCGGACGGCGTCGGGATCACGTGGGCGCTCAAGCTGCTGCACGGCGAGCGCCTGCCCGCGCTGCCCGGCTGCGAGCTGATGGACGACCTGTTCCATGTCGCGGGACGGGAGCGCTGGCGCGTCTTCCTCGTGGGCGCACGGCCTGACGTGCTCGAAGGCGTCCGGGACCGGCTGGCGCGCGAGATCCCGCGGCTCGAGGTCGCGGGGATGATGCACGGCTACTTTCCCGAGGAGGAGCGGGAGGCGGTCATCGCCCGCGTGCTCGCGGCGCGGCCGCACCTGCTGCTCGTCGCGATGGGCGCGCACCGGCAGGAGGCGTTCGTCCGTGACGTCGCGGCGAAGGGCGGCGTGCCTCTCGTGCTCACGGTCGGGGGAAGCCTCGATGCGTACGCGGGCGTCGTGCCCCGGCCGCCGCGCTGGGTCCTGAAGCTGCGGCTCGAGTGGTTCTACCGCCTCCTCCGCCAGCCGTTCCGCGCGCCGAGGATGGTCGCGCTGCCCCGCTTCGCCTGTCGGGTCCTCCGGCTACGCTATGCGCCCAACGGGCGCTGATGCGTCGTTTCGCGCTTCTCGGGTTCCTCGTGCCGCTCCTCGTCGCGTGCCAGTCTCGCGTCGCGGGCTACCCCCGGGACTGGTACGCGGGCGGGAGCTTCGCGGCGATCCCCGGGGTCGGCCTCGCCGTCGAGGGCGGCAAGGTGCTTGCACGACCCGACACGTTCGACTGGAGCGGCGAGGCGCAGTTCGTCTGGCAGTTCCTCGACGACAAGGACCTTGCGGACGACGACTTCGCGGACCACGGCGAGATGCTCGGCGTCCGGGCGGGGTTCAAACACTCGACGAGCCCGGGCCACAAGCGCCACCTGACGCTCCGGTATGGCTTCGAGTTCTACCGCGCGACCGGGGAGCCGGGCATCGTCGACGAGGCGGGCGACTACTACGGGGCGTACGTGGGGTTCGGCTTCGAGACCGAGCTCTCCCGCCACTGGACGATGGGGCCGGAGCTCGCCGCCGCGTTCCTCGAGGGCGAGGGGTCGTTCGAGGTCGTGCCCGCCTTCTTCTGGCACCTCGCCTACGACTTCTAGTGCCGTCCGCGCGTCGGACCGCGCTTCCGCAGGCGCCCGCCAATGTCGACGCGGCTCGACTTCGGGAGGCGGGCCGGTGTCGACGGCGATCGACATGCCCGGGGTGGGCCCCCGAGGCCCCCTCCCTTCCGCCGCGCTGGACGGCCGGACTCCCCCGTCCCGCGCGACCTTCTTCGAATGGCCCCCCTTTTGTGGAAGACGCTCCACAAGACCCAAAGGAGGGCAGAAACGTGAACATCAGCAGATGCATCGCCGCATGCGTCGTCGTGATCGCCGCGTTTGCGACCACGGCCGCAGCGGAACCGCTCAACGTCTACAAGGCCACGATCACGACCGGAACGGCGGGCAACGGCAAAGGGCGGCAGACCAAGCAGGACTTCTCGCTCGGGCTCGATTTCGAGGTGGAGACGGTCCACGGCATCGTGATCACCCGGCTCGGCGTGTGGGACGACAACGGCAACGGCCTCCTGTCGCCGCACTCGCTGCTCATCTATGACCTCGCCAACACGAGCACGCCGCTGGTCCGGCTCGACACGCTCCCCGGGACGGGCGTCTTCGAGGGCGGCTACCGGTACTTCGACCTCCCGACGGGGCTCACGCTGCTCGAGGGGACGAAGTTCAGCATGGTCGTCTACTACCCGTCGCCGAACTTCGACTCGAACGGCAACAGCGGCCCGACGCCGCCGTCGCTCGGCGAGCCGACGCCGATCTTCGTCGGGGACGGATACGACTTCATCTCGAACATCGGTGTCGCCCGCTTCGGATTCGGCAACGTGTTCCCGGTCACGCTCGACACGGGCCCGGCGAACCGCTACCACGCGGGCTCGTTCACCTACACGCCGAACCCCGAGCCCGGCACGATGATCCTTCTCTCCGGCGCTCTCGCGGCCGCTGGCGCCTGGCGCCGCCGGCGCGCGCGCCGCTCGTAGACGCGTACCGTCCACCTTTCGGGTCCAACAGGCCCTCGCCGCAAGGCGGGGGCCTTTACCGTTCCCGCGGCGGTGAGGGTGCGCGCGGGAGCGGGGGATGCGCTACGCGGAGAGCCGCGCGAGCGCCGGCCCGAGGAGGCCCGGCGCCGCGCAGAGGAGCCCAGCGCGGTGCTGCACGTCGCGCGCGTAGTCGAGCGGGGCGCCCCGCGCATCGGTCACGGTCCCGCCCGCCGCGAGAAGAAGCGCCGCGGGCGCGACGCTGTCCCACCAGGTGGTCCCGCGATCATGGACCATCAGGTGCGCGCGGCCGAACAGGATCTGCGCGACCTTGTATCCGATGCCGCCGGCCGCGACGCTGTTCCCCGCGCCGAGCCGCTCGATCTTCCGCCGAAGCGCGGGCGTCAGGTGCCGTCGCGTGTGGATGACCGTCGCGCGTCCGAGGTCGGAGAGTGGCGCGATCGTGACCGCCCGGTCCTCTGCCCACGCCCCCCCGACGCCCCCCCAGATCACGCACCCGGGGAGCGCGACCGCCCCGGCCGCGGGCGCGCCGTCCACGAGGAGCCCGACGTGCACGGCCCACTCCCCGAGCCCGTCCACGTACTCCCGCGTCCCGTCGATCGGATCCACGCACCAGACGCGCCGCGCGGGCAGGTCCACGCGCGTGCGCGTCTCCTCGGAGAGCACCGGATCCTCCGGGAACGCCGCCGCGAGGCCCTCGAGGATCAGCTTCTCGACCGCGAGGTCGGCCTCCGTGACCGGGCCCTTGCCCCCTCCCTTGTCGCGCACGGCGACGCGCCCCTGGAGCCGCGACGCGAGGCCCAGCGCCTCGCGCGCGAGGTCCCGCGCGACCTCCGCTTCCCTCATGCCGCCTTGCCGGGCCGCTCAGCCGTCGGCGCGGCCGATCGGCTGCAGCGGCCTCGACCCACGCGATGCCCACTCATCTGCGCAACAATTATGCACGGAGCTGCTTGAGGAACGCGCCGGCCGCCGCGGAGAGCGGGCGGCCGCGCTTCGTTGCCACCGCGAGAGTCCGCTCGATCCTGAGCCCGGGGACGTCGACCACGACCGTCTCCTTGGCCACGCCGAGGGTGCTCACGAAGGCGAGGCCAAGGCCGAGGTCGACCATCCGGAGGATCGACTGGATCGAGCGCAGCTCCATCACGACCTGCATCGCGATGCCGCGGCGCGCGAGCGCGTCGTCGATGAGACGGCGGATCGCGCTCCCCGCCTCGAACCCGATGAGCGCCTCGCCCCCGAGCGCCGAGGGCGCCACCCGCCTGCCCGCGAAGAGGTGGTCCTTAGGCGCGGCCAGCACGATCCGGTCGCGGACGAGGGGGAGGAGGTCGAGGCCGTCGGAGCGGACCGGCAGCGTGACGATGCCGAGCTCCAGCTCCTCGCGCAGGACCGCGGCGGCGATCTCCCGGCTCCCCGCCTCGCGCACCTCGAAGAGGATGTCCCGGTGGAGGCCCCGGAACCGGCGGATCGCGGCGGGCAGGAGCGCGGAGACCGCGGTCGCGCCGCCGCCGATGCGGACGGTCCCGGCCTCGAGGCGCTGGAGCTTCCGTACGTCGGTGATGAGCCGGTCGTAGCGCTCGAGGAGCGCCTCGCCCTCGGCGGCGACGAGCTGGCCCGTCTCCGTGAGCCGGACGCCCTTGCGGCCGCGGGCGAGCAGCGGCGCGCCGACCTCCTCCTCGAGGAGCTGGAGCCGCCGCGTCGCGGCGGGCTGCGTGAGGCCCAGGGCGCGGGCGGCAGCGGTGATCGACCCGCGGCGAGCGACCTCGGCGAGCGTCAGAAGGCGGTCGAGACTCATGGCCCCCGAGGCCCCCTCTTATCCATCGGCTGATCGCCTATCATTCATGCTAGTTTAGCATGCAGTTAATGATAATAATCGATTATATTCATTGGCAGCATGGCGCTACCATACCCTCGCCATGGTCGAAATCCCCCTCGCCGACATCCGCAAGCTGTACGGGCGGCTCGCCCCGACGAACGAGCGCTTCCGCAAGCGCCTCGGCCGGCCGCTGACCTACGCAGAGAAGATCCTCTTCCTCCATCTGGCCGACGCCGGGCAGGAGATCGAGCGCGGCAAGAGCTGGACGCTTTTCCGCGTGGACCGCGTCGCGATGCAGGACGCGACCGCGCAGATGGCGCTGCTCCAGTTCATGCAAACAGGCCGCGAGCGGGTCGCCGTTCCGTCCACGATCCACTGCGACCACCTGATCCGTGCGCAGGCGGGCGCGTCGGCGGACCTCGAGCGGGCCGAGAGTGAGCACGGCGAGGTCTATCGCTTCCTCGCGGACTGTTCGAGGAAGTACGGGATCGGCTTCTGGAAGCCGGGCGCGGGGATCATCCACCAGGTCGTCCTCGAGAACTACGCGTTCCCGGGCGGGATGATGATCGGGACCGACTCGCACACGCCGAACGGCGGCGGGCTCGGGATGGTCGCGATCGGCGTCGGCGGCGCGGACGCGGCCGAGGCGATGGGGGGGGCGCCGTGGGGGGTGCAGTTCCCGAAGCTCATCGGCGTGCATCTGACCGGCAAGCCCTCGGGCTGGACCTCCGCCAAGGACGTGATCCTGAAGGTCGCGGAGATCCTGACCGTCAAGGGCGGCACGGGCGCGATCGTCGAGTACTTCGGTCCCGGCACCGAGGCGCTCTCCGCCACCGGCAAGGGGACGATCACGAACATGGGCGCCGAGATCGGCGCGACCACGTCGCTCTTCCCGTACGACGAGGGGATGGCGCGCTACCTCGAGTCCACGGGGCGCAAGGAGCTTGCCGCGCTCACGCGCGAGTTCGGGAAGGAGCTCCGCTGCGACCCGGAGGTCGAGAAGGACCCGAAGCGCTTCTTCGACCGGGTGATCGAGATCGACCTCACCACGCTCGAGCCCCATCTCGTGGGCCCGCACACGCCGGACCTCGCCCACCCGCTCTCGCGCATGGGGAAGGACGTGAAGGAGCAGGGCTACCCGGACGAGTTCACGGTCGCGCTCATCGGCTCGTGCACGAACTCCTCGTACGAGGACATGGGGCGCGCCGCGCACGTCGCGCGGCAAGCCGTCAAGGCGGGTCTCAAGGTCAAGAAGACGCTCCTCGTCACGCCCGGGAGCGAGCGGATCCACAAGACGATCCAGCGCGACGGGCAGATGCAGGTGCTCGAGGAGGCGGGCGCGACGGTGCTCGCGAACGCCTGCGGGCCCTGCATCGGCCAATGGAAGCGGAGCGACGTCAAGCCCGGCACGAAGAACTCGATCCTCACGAGCTACAACCGCAACTTCGCGCGCCGCAACGACGGCAGCGCGGAGACGATGGCGTTCATCGGGAGCCCCGAGATCGTGACCGCGCTCGCGTTCGGCGGGAAGCTCTCGTTCGACCCGCGGCGCGACGCGCTCAGGACGCCCGACGGCAAGGAGTTCCGGTTCACGCCGCCCGAGGGCGACGCGCTCCCCAAGAAAGGGCTCGAGTCCGACCCCGAGGGCTACGTCGAGCCGGCGAGGGACGGCGGCAACGTCGAGATCCGCGTGGATCCGAAGAGCAAGCGGATCCAGCTCCTCGAGCCCTTCGCCCCGTGGGACGGGAGGGACTTCACGGACCTTTTCGTGCTCTTGAAGGCGCGGGGCAAGTGCACGACCGACCACATCTCGCCCGCCGGCCCCTGGCTCGAGTTCCGCGGACACCTCGACAACATCAGCAACAACATGTTCATCGGCGCCGCGAACGCGTTCACCGGCGAGGAGGGGAAGGGCACCGACCGGCTCGACGGCGCGAAGGGCCGCGCCTTCCACGAGATCGCGCGCCACTACAAGAAGGAAGGCCGGCGCTGGGTCGTCTTCGGCGACGAGAACTACGGCGAGGGCTCGAGCCGCGAGCACGCCGCGATGTCGCCGCGCCACCTCGGCTGCGCCGCGGTGATCGTCAAGAGCTTCGCCCGTATCCACGAGACGAACCTGAAGAAGCAGGGCGTCCTCCCGTTCACGCTCAAGGACCCCGCCGACTACGACAAGGTCCGCGAGGACGACCTGGTGTCGGTCACCGGCCTCAAGGACTTGGCGCCGGGCCGAGAGGTCGCGTTGGTCCTGAAGCATGCGGACGGGAAGCAAGTGAAGATCGCCTGCACGCACACGCTCACGAAGGAGCAGATCGAGTGGTTCAAGGCGGGCTCCGCGCTGGCATGGATCGGGAAGCAGTAGGAGGCTCGGGGGCATGAGCGCCGGGTCCAAGTCCACCGAAGCGCTGCGCGCGGTGCTGAAGAGCCAGTACCACGCGGCGCTGGCGATGCTCAAGGACGCGATCGAGAAGTGCCCCGAAGGCTTGTGGGTCAACAGCTGCCACACGAACGAGTGCTGGCAGGTCGCGTACCACGTGCTCTTCTTCGCGCACCTCTACAGCCAGCCGAACGAGGCCGCGTTCCGGCCGTGGAAGGATCACGTGGCGAACGTCCAGTACCCCGACGGCATCGCCGGCCCTCCCGATCCGAAGAGCAACATGCCGCTCCTCGCGAAACCCTACACGAAGGCGCAGGTGCTCGAGTACTGGGCGTTCTGCGACGGCCAGATCGACGCCACGGTGGACGCGCTCGACCTCGATTCGCCGGAGAGCGGCTTCTGGTGGTACCCGATCCCGAAGATCGAGCACCAGATCATGAACCTCCGTCACATCCAGCACCACACGGCGCAGCTTGCGGACCGGGTGCGGACCGCGGCGAACGTGGGCGTCGACTGGGTGGGCGCGAGACCCGCGCGGTAGCGAGCTGGGCCGATGCGCGGGTTGCGCAGCAGTTGTTCGGCGGTGCGGATCTCGGTCGGCATGAGCAGAACGGATTGTACTTCGCACCTAGGTCGTCGGGACCCGATGTCACGCGCCAATCGCGCCAAGCGTGGCGCGAAACGCAGCCGGGCGGCCCCCGAGGCCCCCTCTACTTCACGCGCAGGACCGCCGAGCCCTGGATCGCGTCACTCTTGATGGCGCGCAAACCCTCGTTCGGGTCGTCGAAGAGCGTCACCTCCGTCGAGATGCCGTGCTTGCTCGCGAAGTCGAGGAGCTCCTTGCCGTCGCGGCGCGTGCTCGCGGTCGTCGAGCGCAACGTGCGCTCGCCGAACAGGTGGCGCGAGTAGTCCATCGACGGGATCGGACTCATGTGGATCGACGCGCTTGCGACCGTACCGCCCCAGCGGACGGCCTCGAGCGCATGCGGGATGAGCTCGCCCGCCGGTGCGAAGATCACCGCGCGGTCCACGGGCTCCGGCGGGTCCGCGTCGCCGACCCAGTCTGCGCCCATCCGCCGCGCCAGCTCCCGGTGGTGCTCGCCGCGGGTCACCACGAACACGCGATTCCCGCCCGCGCGCGCGATCTGGAGCGCGATGTGCGCGGACGAGCCGAAGCCGTAGAGGCCGACCGTCTCGCCCGAGGTGACGTCGGCCTGCCGCAGCGCGCGGTAGCCGATGATCCCGGCGCACAGCAGGGGCGCGACGTGCGCGTCGTCCAGGGAGGGCGGCAGCGGGTACGCGAAGGCTGCCGGCACGACCACGCGCTGCGCAAACCCGCCGTTCACGTGATACCCCGTGAGCCGCGCCCGGCGGCACAGGTTCTCGCGGCGGCGGGCGCAATCCGCGCACTCCCCGCACGCCTCGTGGAGCCACGCGACGCCGACCCGGTCCCCGACGCGGAACCGGCGCACCCACCTCCCCCGCGCCCCCACCCTTCCGACCGCCTGGTGGCCCGGCACCACCGGGAGCGTCGGCAGCTCGATCTCGCCGTCGCAGATGTGGACGTCGGTCCGGCAAAGGCCGCAGCAGGAAACCTCGACGACGATCTCGCGCGGCCCCGGCGAGGGATCGGGCAGATCCGCGAGCCGCAGCGGCTGCCCGGGTCCGTCGAGAACCCACGCGCGCATCCATGGAGGGTACACTCTGCCGCGCCCGTGCTCACGATCCGGAACCTCCACAAGCGATTCGGCCAGACGGTCGCGCTCGACGGCGTCGACTGCGAGGTCGGCGCGGGCGCGACCGGGCTCCTCGGCCCCAACGGCGCGGGCAAGACAACGCTGCTTCGCATCCTCCTCGGCCTCCTGCCCGCGGGCGGCGAGGCGCGCGTGATGGGTCTCGACCCGTTCCGCGAGCCGCGCGCCGTCCGCGCCCGCATCGGGTACATGCCCGAGAGCGAGTGCACGATCCCGGGCCTCTTCGGCGTGGACGCGGTCGCCTACCTCGGCCGCCTCGCGGGCATGCCGCGCCGCGACGCGTTCAAGCGCGCGCACGAGGTGATGTACTTCGTCGGCCTCGGCGAGGAGCGTTACCGCGACGCGTCGGAGTACTCGACCGGGATGCAACAGCGGCTGAAGCTCGCGGCCGCGCTCGTCCATGACCCCGAGCTGCTCATGCTCGACGAGCCGACGAACGGTCTCGACCCGAAGGGGCGCGAGGAGATGCTCACCCTCCTCCGCGAGCTCGCGACCGAGCACCGGAAGCACCTGCTGCTCTCGTCGCACCTCCTGCCCGACGTCGAGCACGTCTGCTCGAGCGTCGTGATGCTGCGGCAGGGCCGGATCGTCCGGCAGGGCCCGATCACCGAGCTGACCTCCGGCGAGAAGGGCACGTACGAGGTGAAGGCCCGCGGCGACGCGGTGCGGCTCGCGGCGGAGCTCAAGGCTCTCGGCGCCGAGGTGGGGGGGCCTGGGGGGGACGGGCTGCTCGTCCGCGCGCCGGACACGGCGACGATCTTCCGCGCGGCCCAGGCCGCGGGCGCGCAGGTCCGCGGCCTCAAGGCCGTGCGCCGGACGCTCGAGAACGTCTTCCTCGACGCCGTGGAGGCGCCGCGTGCCGATTGACATCGCCTCCTACCGGCGCTGGGAGGGCCGCGCGCGGGCGACGCCTCTCGCCGCCTACGCCATCGCCGCGACGATGGTCCGCCGCCGGATGCGGATCCGGCTCGTGCGCTGGATCGTCTCCGTCTTCTCGCTCATGGCGACCGGATCCGCGGCCGCGACCTTCCTCTTCACCCTCGAGGGCGAAGGCGATCCCATGATCCAGCACCAGATCCGCTTGTTCGGCATCGACAACATCGACCTGCTTGCGGTCCTCAACCACCGCCTCGAGGGGACCCTCGGCTGGTTCGGGATCCTGCTCGCCGCGCTGGTGGGCGCGCCGCTCATCGCCGAGGACCGGCGCGCCAAGGCCCTGCCGCTCTACTTCTCGCGTCCGCTCGGGCACGTCGAGTACGTGCTCGGAAAGGCGGCGTCAGCGGCGTTCTTCCTCGCGCTCCTGCTCGTGGTCCCGCGCGCGTCGATGTACCTCGTGGAGGTCGCGTTCTCGGACGCGGAAGGCATCGCTCTCCGGCAACTTCCGACGCTGCTCCGCACGCTTGCGACGGGGGGGCTCGGCATCGCGGTGCTCGCGTCCGTCGCGCTCGGCGTGTCGTCGCTGACCGAGCGCCCGACCTACGCGGCGCTCACCTTCCTGGGCATCTCCGTGGTCGCATTCGGGACGGCCCACCACCTGGCGGACGCCCTCCGCGACCCGAACCTGCTGGTCCTCGAGCCCTACGCCTGCGTACGACGCATCGCGCTGGACCTCCTGCCCGTCCCCGCGCCGCTAAGGCCTGGCACCGAGGATCTCGCGGCGATGGACGTCGGGCGCGCCTGGACCGGCTTCGGCATCTGGACCGGGCTCGGGCTTCTCGTGCTCGTGCTGCGCGTCCGCCGCGTAGAGGTCGTGACGTGACCGACGCTCCCCCCATGCCCCCCCCGGTCGTCGGCTTCGAGCACGTGGCGAAGTGGTACGGGCAGGTGATCGGCCTCGTGGACGCGACCGTCGGGATCGGCCCGGGCGTCACGGGGCTCCTCGGCCCCAACGGCGCGGGCAAGTCCACGTTCCTGAAGCTGCTCACGGGGCAGCTCCAGCCGTCGCAGGGGACCGTGCGGCTCCTCGGCGTCGATCCCTTCGCCGACACGTCGGTGCACGCGCGCGTCGGCTTCCTGCCGGAGCAGGACTCGTTCTACGAGGAGATGACGGGGCGCGCGTTCGTGCGCTTCCTCGCCGGGCTCCACGGGTGCGCGGCGCGCGCCGACGCGGCGCTCGAGCGGGTCGGTCTCGCGGACGCGGCGCGCCGGAGGATCCGCACCTACTCGAAGGGGATGCGGCAGCGCGTGAAGCTCGCGCAGGCGATCGCGCACGATCCGGAGGTGCTCATTCTCGACGAGCCGCTCACCGGGATGGACCCGGTGGCGCGACGGCAGATGATCGACCTCATGCGCGACTTCGAGAAGCGCGGCGCGACTGTGATCGTCTCGAGCCACATCCTCCACGAGGTCGAGGCGATGACGGACCGCGTCATCCTGCTCTACCAGGGCCGCGTGCGCGCCGTCGGCACGCGGGAGGAGATCCGCGGGCTGCTCGACACGCACCCGCACCAGATCCGCGTCCACTCGGCGAGGCCGCGCGACCTCGCGCGGACACTCCTCGAGCTCCCGGGCGTCGTCGGGGTGCGGCTCGACGACGGATCGGTGCACGTGGACACCACCGACCCCGAGGCGGTCTACGACCGGTTGCCGCGGTGCGTGCTCGAGGAAGGGCTTCCGGTCGAGGGGCTCGAGGCCGCGGACGTGGGGCTCGACGCGATCTTCGACTACTTGGTGAAGTGATGTCCCTTCCCCCGCGGCCCCAGGGCTTCCCCCTTCTCCGCAACTTCCTGCTGCTGTGGCGCCAC
>Ga0187892_10001857_pt1 | contig 45977 bp, 22 predicted proteins | sample MA1701073metaG_FD_139345 | JGI IMG/M metagenome (GOLD analysis project Ga0187892, IMG submission 139345) | Bio-ooze microbial communities from a basaltic lava cave in the Kipuka Kanohina Cave System on the Island of Hawaii, USA - MA170107-3 metaG ...
CCCCCTTTTTCTGTCAGCCTGCGAAAGCTCAAAAACCAAGCTGACAGAAAAAAGAGGGCAGAAAGAAACCTGACAGGCATTGACCTTTTTCTGCCCCCCTTTTTCTGTCAGCCTGCGAAAGCTTAATTCAGGAGGACAAGATGAACCGACGCAACTTCGTCAAATCGGCTATTGCGGCGTCTGCGCTTATCAACCGGCGCGCAGTCGCGGCCAGCAACAAGGTCAACCTGGCGGTCATCGGTGTGCGCAGCCGGGGCAAGAGCCTCGCCACGGGCTTTGCCGCGCTGCCGGATGTCAACATCGCGTATTTGTGCGACGTGGACGAGCGAACGCTGGGGGCGGCGGCACAAGCGGTCGAGCAACGAGCAGGCAAACGTCCGCAATTGATTGGCGATTTGCGCCGCGCGCTCGACGATAAGGCGATTGACGCGGTGGTGATTGCAGCGCCCGATCATTGGCACGCGCCCGCGACGATCCTCGCCTGCGACGCGGGCAAAGACGTGTACGTCGAAAAGCCCTGCTCGCACAACCTGCGCGAAGGTCGGCTGATGATCGAAGCGGCGCGCCGCAACAAACGCATCGTGCAACACGGGACTCAAGCGCGCAGCCGACCCTCAGCGCAACGCGCCATCGCCTATGTTCAATCCGGCAAGATCGGAAAAGTCCTGATGGCGAAAGCCTGGGACGTGCAACTGCGCGACGACATCGGTCACAAGGAAGACGCCCCAGTTCCCAAAGGCGTTGATTACGACACCTGGACGGGGCCGGCGCCGATGCTGCCCTTCAACGAGAACCGGTTTCATTACCATTGGCACTGGCACTGGAATTACGGCACGGGCGATGCGGGCAACGACGGCGTGCATCAGATTGATATGGCGCGTTGGGCGCTTGGCGTAGAGTCGCCAGCGGAAGTCAGCGGGATGGGCCGAAAAATCTTCTTTCAGGACGATCAGCAAACGCCCGACACGATGAACATTACCTTCAATTGCGGTAGCAAGGCGCTCATCTTCGAGATGCGCATCTGGAACCCTTACGCGATGGAAGGCGTCGACAATGGCGTTGCGGTCTACGGTTCAGAAGGAATGGTTCAGATCGGGCGCTGGGCTGGCAAATCGGGCTTCAAGGTATTTGACCGCAAAGGCCAGGAGGTTCTTTTCGACAACGCGAACGAACCTGACACACACGCCCGCAATTTCATTGATTGCATCCGCAGCCGCCAGGCGCCGAATGCGGAAATCGAACTGGGCCATATCTCGACGACCTACGCGCACCTGGCCAACATCGTCGCGCGCACTGGCCGCAATTTGAAGTTCGACGCGAAGACCGAAACGATCGTCGGCGACGCCGAGGCCAATCGCTATCTGAAACGGCAATACCGCAAACACTGGGCAACGCCACGGGAGGTTGTGTGAATAAATCCTTCATCGCCGTTCTCGCCTGCCTGCTGTTTGCCGAAATCTCTTTTGCGCAAGAGTGGCCGTATTACGGCGGCGACGCGGGCGGGATGAAGTATTCGCCACTCGCGCAAATCAACCGGAGCAATGTGCAGAAACTCCAGGTCGCCTGGACGTATCACACCGGCGATTTGAGCGATGGATCGAAATATCCGGTGCTCTCCGCGTTTGAATGCACGCCGCTGGTTGTGGACGGGACGATGTACCTGACGACGCCGTTCTCTCGCGTGATCGCGCTCGATGCCGAAACCGGCAAAGAACGCTGGGCCTTCGATCCGCAGCTCGATAAAAGCAAACCCAACAATCTCTTCATCAATCGCGGCGTGGCGTTCGCGCGCTTGGGCAAAGAAGAACGCATCTTTCTCGGCACGCTGGATGGCCGGCTGTTTGCGCTCGATGCGCGCGACGGGCAGCCCGTGAAAAGCTTTGGCAAGGGTGGCTTCATTGATTTGCGCGCCGGCGTCGCGGACAAATTTCCGAACCGGCATTACGGGATGACCTCACCGCCCGTCGTGTACAAGAATTTGGTGATCTGTGGCTCGCTGGTTCCTGATGGCGAACCGCAAGGGCCGAGCGGCGATGTGCGAGCCTTCGATGCGCGCACAGGCAAGCTGGTTTGGACATTTCACGTGGTGCCGCGTCCCGGCGAGTTCGGACACGACACCTGGGAAAAAGACTCGTGGATGGATCGCGGCGGCGCCAACGTCTGGTCAATTATGAGCCTGGACGAAGCGCGCGGCATCGTCTATTTGCCGACGACCTCGCCTTCGCCGGATCGTTACGGCGGCGAGCGCAAAGGGAAAAATCTATTCGGCAATTCGCTGGTCGCGCTGGATGCGCGCACGGGCAAACGGCTCTGGCATTATCAAATCATTCATCACGATTTGTGGGATTGGGATTTGCCCGCGCAACCGAATTTGTTCACGCTGCGGCGCAATGGCCGCAACATTCCGGCCGTCGCGCAAATCACGAAGATGGGTTTCCTGTTCGTCTTTGATCGCGTTACCGGCAAGCCTCTGTTTGACATCGAAGAGCGCTCTGTTCCGCCAAGCAACGTTCCCGGCGAAGCAGCCTGGCCGACGCAACCGTTCCCGTCAATCCCGCCCATTGCGCGGCAAAGCTTCACGCGCGACGAACTCACTGACGCCACGCCCGAATCGCGCAGGGAATGTTCGGGCATCATCGAAAACGCCACGCTCGGCGCGATGTATCAACCACAAGGTTTGGAAACAACGGTGATCTTTCCCGGCACGAACGGCGGGCCGAATTGGGGCGGCGCGTCCTACGATCCGCAGACCAATCACTTGTTCGTCAATTCGATGGATGTGGGGCAAGTGTTTCGCATGCTGCCCGCGCCCGAAGGCAGTCGCGTGGCCTATCGCCCGCGCGGCATTCCGCAAGGCCGCTTTTGGGATTCCAATCAATTGCCTTGTCAGCAACCGCCGTGGGGCACGCTCACCTCTGTGGATTTGCAGACGGGCAAGATTCGTTGGCAGGTTCCGCTCGGCGTCATCGAAGCGTTGGAAAAACGCGGCGTTCCCCCAACGGGCGCGCCGAATCTCGGTGGCTCGATGGTGACGGCGGGCGGCCTGGTTTTCATCGCCGCGACGAATGACAGCCGCTTCCGCGCCTTTGATAAAGAGACAGGCAAAGAACTTTGGGCGCCGAAGCTCCCCGCTAGCGGACACGCCACGCCAATGACGTTCAAGGGAAAAACTACTGGCAAGCAATTCGTCGTCATCGCAGCGGGCGGAGGCAACAAATACAACAAAACCTTCAGCGATGCGTTGGTCGCGTTCGCGCTGCCGGAATGAGGAACAATGCGCAGGCTTCTTTCATCAGCATTGATCGGATTGTTTGGCTTGCTCTTCTGGCAGCTTACGTTCGCGCAAGAAGACAGGCGCAGGCAGGGGGTGAAACAGCCCATCGCATTCAGCCACAAATTGCACGCGGAAGCGGGCTTGCAATGCGCGCTATGTCATAGCAAAGCTGAAAGTAAAGACCAGGCGGGAATTCCCAACGCCAGGGATTGTTTGGCCTGTCATCGCAAAATCCCCACAGCCAGGGCGACGCTGCAAACATTGGCGGCGTATGAAAAGGCCAACCGGCAAATCCCTTGGGCGCGCATTTACAAATTGCCCAGCTTTGTGTTCTTCAGCCATCAAGCTCACCTGAAAGCCAAAGCCGATTGCGCGACCTGTCACGGCGAAGCGCAAACCCGCGAAACGCTTTGGCAAGAGAAAGAGATTTCGATGGCGGCTTGCATGAATTGCCACAAAGAACGTAACGCTTCGACGGATTGCAACCTGTGTCACGAGCTAAGCCGCTGAGGACACCGGTTCTCACTTGCGACGGCGCGCGACGCTGCGGCCTTCTCGCTGGTACTTTTCCAGCAGCGCTGTCAGCCGCGCGACAATCTCCGGCTTCCGCAGCCAGAGATTGTTCTGCTCGCCGGGATCATCCTTGAGATTGTAAAGCTGACCGGCGGCTTCACCGGATTTGGGATTGACCGTTCGCGGATCGCTGAAACCGTGGGAGCCGAGGCCGAGCGCCAGTTTCCACTCTCCCTGCCGGATGGCGAACGTGCCATCCGACGAGTGATGCACGATGGCTTCGCGGATCGGGCGCGTCTGCTTTCTGCCGAGCAGCGCGGGCAGAATACTGTAACTGTCTTCCGCCGCATCTTCCGGCAGCGCCGCGCCAATGACTGCCGCAATCGTCGCCATCAGATCGGTCAAGCAGATCGGCTCGTCGCTGACAGTGTTTGCTTTGATCCGCCCCGGCCAGCGCGCAATGAACGGCACGCGATGGCCGCCTTCCCAGATGTCTGCCTTCTGCCCGCGCCACGGGCCATTGGCGCGATGCGCGAACTTCTCGATTTCATTCGGCAGCCAGTGCGCGCCGTTGTCGCTGGTGAAGATGACGAGTGTGTTGGCGCCGAGTTTTGCGTCGTCGAGCGTCTTCAACACACGCCCGACTGCTGCATCGGTCTGCGCGACGAAATCGCCGTAATCGCCCGCGCCGCTGCGCCCGCGAAATTCGCTGAGAGGCAGCCAGGGAGTGTGCGGCGCGGTCAGCGGGAAATAGAGAAAGAACGGTTTGTCCTTCGACTGCTTTTGCAGAAAGGCGACCGCTTTGTCGGTCAGCGTTTGCAGCGTCTCCTCGTGTTTGAACCCCGGCGCTATTGCTCCGCCCCGCCAGAAACCTTGGCCGCCATCCCGCTGATGCTTACTGTCGGCGACCGTTGCGCTCGGCAATTCAGTGGCCCTTTCATTCTCGACGTAAACATACGGCGTGAAGTCGAGCGACGACGGGATGCCGAAGAAGTAATCGAAGCCCACCGCGTTCGGCCCCGGAACGAGCGGCTTCGCGTAATCCACTGGCTTTTCCTTGCCGAAGCCCAGATGCCATTTGCCGACCGCCCCCGTGTTGTACCCGTTTTGTTTGAGCAGGGAAGCGATGGTTATCCGCCCCGGCTCGACCAGCAGCGGATCGTAGCCTTGCAGCACACCGCTTTTGAGCGATGTGCGCCAGGAATAGCGCCCGGTGAGCAAGCCATATCGCGTCGGCGTGCAGACCCCCGACGGCGAGTGCGCGTCGGTGAAACGCATCCCCTGGCCGGCGAGCCGGTCAAGGTTGGGCGTAGGTGTTTTGGATTGCGAGTTGTAACAAACCGGATCGCCCCAGCCCAGGTCGTCGGCCAGGATGATGACGACGTTCGGCTTGCGCGGCTGAGTGGCGGCGGGTGAGCGGTTTGCGCCCACCGGCGCGGCCCAGCACAGACAAAGAAATAGCGGCAGGATCACTTTCATCATTTCTGACATATCAGCGCCCAGGTTGTGAATTGATTATTGGGATGAATCGGGCGGGAGTATACTCCACGCTGTCTCGCGCTCAAATGGCAGTGCGTTCGCAAAGGATTTCCCGTATGAAAATGTCTGGCGTTGTCATTGATCCGAGCGGATTGGTTTCCGCGCTCAAATCCAACCGGGGAGCGTCATTTAAAATCTTGTCGTTAATGCTGAATGCCGCTGATCGTTTGGCGCGAAGCTGACAAATGCCGATGATGATCAAAGCCATTCAAACAGGGATGCCGTTGATTCTGGCGCTGCTCGCCTGTGCGCCTGAAGCAATTGGTCAACAGCCTCGCGCGGGGGAATCAGCGCGCGCGCGGATGCGCCGTTTGCTCAGCTTACCGCAGGAGAAGACGCCGCTCGCCTCCGAAGTTTTGCGGAAGAGCGCAGAGGATGAAGTGGAGATTGAAGACGTTCGCTTCAAAGCGGAGAGGGACATCTGGGTTCCAGCCATCGTCGTCAAGCCATTGAAGGCGGCTGAACCTCTGCCGGCCATCATCTGTCTGCCCGGTACCGGCGGGACGCGGCAGCAACTCACAGACGCGAAATTGCAATTGAGCGAACGTCCGCGAACCGGCTGGGCGCGGGCGTTGGCGCGGCAGGGCTTTCTGACGATCTCGCTCGATTATCGCGGCTCGGACGCGCGCCATCAGAACATCTACCTCGAAGCGCTGCGTGAACAACTCGCCGGGCGCAGCTACATGGGCTTGCTCGTGCGCGAGACCATGCGCGCGGTTGATTATCTGCAAACCCGCGCCGACGTTGACGGTGCGAAGATCGGCGTCACCGGTTTCTCGCTGGGCGGCGCAATCGCGTGGTATGCGGGAGCGGCTGATCCGCGACTGCGTGTGATCGTCCCGGTCTGCGGCGGAGCGGGAACGTATGATGATTTGCTGCGCTCTCAACCAAACGCCCGCTATCACTCACAATATTTTTATCCCGCAGGTTTTCTCAAACTCTTCCCGGGCGACCAGCCCGAAGTTTTCGCCTCGCTCGCGCCGCGCGCCGTGCTGGTTGTCGGGCGCGATCAGGATCAGGGAATGCCGGTCGAAGGGCTGCGGAAGCTGGAACGGGAAGTCAAATCGGTATACGCGCGGCGCGGCGTGGCGGACCGTTTCGCCGTTCACCTGACCGCCGGTGATCACACCTACACCGAAGAGATGTTCGAGGAGGTCAGTCAGTGGTTCCAGCGTTATCTCAAACGAAAAGGAGGCTAATCATGGACAGACGCAAGTTCATCACAAACAGCAGCGCGGCGCTCGCGGCGACGGCCTGCTCTGCGACAACTTTTTCATCAGCATCGAATCAGCGCAAGCTCAAAATGGCGATTGTCGGCACGGGGTCGCGCGGTTCGTTCACCTGGGGGCAGGAAGTCGTGGCCGGTTACAGCGACGTCGTGGAGATCGTCGGATTGTGCGATCACAACGGCAAACGGGTCGAGGCCGCCAAGCAGCTGATGGGAAGCGGCGCTCCCACGTTCACCGATTTCGACCGGATGATCAAAGAGACGCGGCCCGATCTGGTGACCGTGACCACGGTTGACTCAACCCACGCCCGCTACATCATTCGCGCGATGGAATTGGGTTGCGACGTGATGAGCGAAAAGCCGCTCTGCACCGACGAAAAACAGGCCCGGGCGATTCTGGACGCGCAGCGGAAGACGGGGAAGAAGATCACCGTCACGTTTAACGCGCGTCACGGGTTGAAAGACAAGAAAGTGAAAGAGCTGCTGATGCGGAAGGCTATCGGCGATCTCATCTCCGTGGACTTTCACGAATACCTCGATACCAGCCACGGCGCCGATTACTTCCGCCGCTGGCACCGGCTGAAAGAGAATTCCGGCACGCTGCTGGTTCACAAAGCGTCGCACCATTTCGACCTCGCCAACTGGTGGCTCGATTCAACGCCGGTCTCGGTGACGGCGTCCGGCGCACTGAAATTTTACGGGCGCAACAATTCCTTCCGCGGCGCGAACTGCCGCTCCTGTCCGCACAAACAGCAATGCCCGTTTTATTGGGACGTGACGAAGAATCAGCGTTACGTGCAGCTTTACGTCGAATGCGAATCGGAAGACGGCTATCTGCGTGACGGTTGCGTTTGGCGCGAAGACATCAACATCTACGACACGATGTCGGTGATGGTGAAGTACGAGAACGGCGTACAGTTGAATTACACCGCCAACTCCTACCTGCCCTACGAAGGCCAGGCGATTTCCTTCAATGGCGCGAAGGGGCGGATTGATTTCAACGAATTCAGCGGCGGCGGATTCAAGAGCGATGAATTGCGCCTGACACGCAGCTTCGGTAAATCCGAACTGATCACCGATTTCGGCCCGCAACGCGAGGGCGGCCACGGAGGGTCGGATACTTCATTGCACGACCTGATCTTTCGCGGCGAGCCGAAGAATGACGCTCTGGGTTTGCGCGCCGACCTGCGCGCGGGCGTACTTTCCAGTTTGATCGGGATCGCGGCGTACAGGAGCATCGAACGCGGCGGTCAGCCGATCAAGATCGATGACCTGGTCAAACTATGATTGGGAGGACGCCATGACATTTTCGCGGCGAGAATTCTGTGAACATCTGGCCGTCAGTGGCGGGCTGCTCGCAGGCGCCGATCCGCTGATCGAAAGCCTCGCACAGACCAATGCAATCGCGCAACCAACCAGCGCCGCCGGCCCACACATCGGCAATCTCTACCCGTTCGTTCAAAGCCAGGCCGATCAATCGCCGCTCTCGCTCTCGTTCGTGCGCCCTGAATTCAAAAGCCGGAAGCAATGGCAGCCGCGCGCGCGGGCGAAAGTCTTCGAGCTTCTTTCATATTCCCCAGCGCCTGTCGCGCCGCAAGCACAATTGATCAGGAAGACAGACCGTGGCGATTACCTCGAAGAGTACCTGACCTTTCAGACCACGCCCGATCTGCGTGTGCCCGCCTACGTGTTGATTCCGAAAAACGCCAAGCTTCCAGCCCCAGGCATCGTCGCGCTGCACAGCCACGACGGCTTCTATCTGTGGGGCAAGGAGAAGCTCGTCGAGAGCGCGGCGGACGAGCATCCGTACCTGACAGCTTTCAAACAGCGGCGCTACGGCAACAAAGGTATTGCGGCGGAGATGGCGCGGCAAGGTTACGTGGTGATCGCGATTGATATGTTTTACTGGGGCGAGCGGCGAATGCTGCTCGACAACGACCCGGTCGCTTACCGCGCCCGCCCGCGCACGATGGCGGAGCAGGAGATCACGGCGTTCAATCAACGCTCGTCGCAAAACGAACAACTGGTCGCGCGCAGCCTCTTCACAGCAGGCGTCACGTGGCCTGGCGTCGTCCTCTGGGATGACATCCGCACGCTCGATTACCTGGCCTCGCGCCCGGAGGTGGACAAGCGGCGGCTGGGTTGCGTGGGATTGTCGGTTGGCGGCTGGCGCAGCTTCCTGCTCGCGGCGCTCGATGAACGGATCAAGGCGGCGGTGGCCGTCGGCTGGATGACTTCGCTCGGCGCGCAGATCAAACAGCACATCGTCAACACCATCGGCTTCTCGTTTTACATCAACGGGTTGTATCGTTACTTCGATTTGCCTGACTTGGCGGCATTGATCGCGCCGCGCGCGGTGTTGGTGATCAACGGCTCGCAGGACCGGCTCTTCGCGCTCGACGGGGTGAAGGCCGCATTCGACAAGATCGCGCGGTGCTACGCCAAAGCCGGCGTAGCGGAGCGCCAGCGATGCAGCCTCTACGACGCGCCGCACGAATTCAACTTGGCGATGCAGGCGGAGGCGTGGGAATGGATCAAACGCTGGATCTGAGACTGGAAAGGTCTGCTTCCGGCCCAAACTGAACACGAAGGTGATGAATCCGGAAAACGAAAAGAGCGGGACTGCGGGAGGGGAAATACGAATTTAACGAGGAATTCAACGTGTACTACGAAATTTAGCCCCCGTTCACTTCCTCAGCTTCAGTTCGCGAATGAGCCGGTGCACGTGATTGGGGTGGATGCCGAGTATTTTCGCGGCTTCAGTATAATTGCCCTCAGTCTGTTCAAGAGCCTGAAGGATAAACTGCTTCTTCGCTTCTTTCACTGCTTCATAGAGTGGCAGTTGCGCCGGCGATTCGCTCTCCAGGATCGCTTCTGGCAAATCCTCCGGGCGGATGAGATCGGTCGAACCCAGCACGAGCGCGCGCTCAATCGCATTCTCCAGCTCGCGCACGTTGCCGGGCCAATCGTAAGCTCTGAGCAGCGCATGCGCCTGGTCGGAGATGCCGCGCACTTGCCGCTTGCATTGCTGACAGTGCTTCTTCAGGAAGTGATTGGCCAACAGCCGGATGTCTTCGCGGCGCTCTCTGAGCGATGGCAGCTTGAGCGAAACCACGTTGAGCCGGTAGAAGAGGTCCTGGCGAAAGCTGCCCGCTACGATCCCGGCTTCTAAATCGCGGTTGGTCGCGGCGATCACACGAATATCTACTTTGATGGCGCGCGTGCCGCCGACGCGTTCGAACTCGCGCTCCTGCAACGCTCTGAGCAGCTTGGCCTGGAGCAGGAGCGACATCTCGCCCATTTCGTCGAGAAAGACCGTGCCGCTGTCGGCCATCTCCAGCTTGCCCTTCTTTTGGGCGACGGCGCCGGTGAACGCGCCCTTCTCGTGGCCGAAAAGCTCACTTTCGAGCAGCGTTTCGGCGAGCGCCGCGCAATTGATGGCGACGAATGGTTTGTCCTTGCGTGGGCTATTGCGATGAATGGCGCGGGCGGCCAGCTCTTTGCCCGTGCCGCTTTCGCCGCGAATCAGGACGGTGAAATCGGAAGGCGCGACTCTGGCAATCAACTGATAGATCTCAGCCATGCGCTGGCTCTCGCCGATCATATCGTGGCCCAGGTCCAACTCGGCTCGCAGCCGCCGGTTCTCGCTTTCAAGCCATTCGACGTAGCGGGCGTTTTGCAATGGCGCCGCCGCCACCCCGGCGATGGCGGTGACTAACTGGAGATGATCGCGATCGAAGTGGGCGAGCGGGTTACTGGTGGTCAGATAGATGACCCCGAGCATTTTTTCCAAAACTACAATCGGCACGGCCAGCAGCGATTGAACCCTGGCGACGACCAAACTGGCGGCGGCGCTGAAGGCTCCGCTGTCCTGGATCGCGTTGCTCAACATGGCGGCGCCGCTCTGCAGCACCTGATTGATGATGGTGCGGCTGATCGGCGCCGGCTCGTCTCTGCCGGCCCCTTGATTCCACACACAGACGGGAGTGAACTCCTCCGGGTTCTCTCCGGCCAGCAAAATCACGCCGCACTCCGCCGGCGCGACCGAGCAAACCAAATCCAGCAAGCGTCGCCAGAGGGAGGGTAAATCGCAGATTGGCGTGATCCCGGCGCTGATCTTCAAGAGCGCGTTCAAATCAGCCACCAATCGCGCCGTGGGTATCAGTAACGGCAGCGTCTCCGCTGACTGCAGGTAGAGCGCATCTTCACGCCTTAAGCTGAGGGTCGCCCGCTGGCCCAGATCCGATTCGTCGAGTGGCGCCAGATTCGGAACTGGCGGGGGGGCATCGTCGTGAAGTAGCAGGAGGAACTCAGATTCGCCAATCGCGATGCGGTCGCCGTCGGCAAGTTGTCGTTCCTTGACCGGCACGTCGTTGACGAACGTTCCATTGGAGCTCCCCAGATCACTGAGCGTGATCCGTTCCGCTTCTCGCTTGATCAGACAATGCCAGCGCGAGATGGTGGAAGCTTCGAGACAGAGGTGATTGGCAGGGTCGCGACCGATAGAGAATTCCGCCGCTTCACTGAACGTGAAGGTCTTTCCCTGCAGCGGTCCGGCGATGGCGATCAGTTTAGGGAGCATAATCGTTTTCCCGCTTTTCTTTATCACAGCCTGCCGGACAAAGTATAGAGCCTGGGGTAATGAGCCAACTCGCCTTCAACCCGCCGCTACTACCAAAGTTACTTATCCGGCTACCAAAGTAGTTCGGCTTTGGAGTCAGCGCCGCCGGCGCCCATTTCCCGATCGGAGCTACTTGAAACAGGCTATCTCAAAGTTGATCAAGCACTTTCGCTGAAGCAGCGCGAGTCGCTTCGCTCGTGGCACGCCGGTTGAAATAGCAAAGGCGTCTGCGAAGCAAAGGGTAGTGAAACACTCAGTCGAGAGTCCTCAGCTATCCGCTCGATGCTCAAAGGCCGGCCGGCTCTGAATTGGAGACTTGGCCGGCCTTTGAAAGGCAATTAAACTTCAGAAGAACCGATAGGAAAGGAAAAAGCCATGACTAAACAGCAAATGACAAGCAAGTTCGGGACAAAGAAACTGACGGGATTCGCGTTGATTCTGGCCGCGTTGTCACTGTCGTTGCCGCTCTCGATGATCGGCGGCGCTTCAGCGGCGTCGAGCAAGCTGGCGCCGTACGCCCTGGACGAGGACGCCAACTTCCGCATCCTCAGCAGCGGCGCTTTGACTGTCGGCGACAACAGCGCCGGCGTCAGCGACGATCTCGAGTTCACCTTCAACGCTCCGGGCGTCAACCCGGCCGCGGCGGCGGTGCTGATGCTCCGGGTGCGAGGCGTGCAATGCTCCGGGAACAGCCTCAAGATCAATGGCAGCGCGGTCTCGAACGCGCTGGTCGTTCGCGACGCCGATGAAGTCGACGATTTCTACACGGAGATCGGGATCGTGTCGGGGAACGTGCTCAAAGCGAGCGGCAACACGTTGAAACTCGCCTCCGCGGCCTGCACCCCAGCCGGCGACCCCGGCAACCGCGATGACTTCACGGTTGACAACCTGGTGCTCATCTATCGGCAGCCCTAAGCTGATCCGATAGTCCACTTCACCGCCACTTGAGCGAAGCGGCGAGGGGAGCGCGCAAGCAATCCTCGCCGCGCGGCTCGTTTCAGATGATGACGCGCCTCACCGACAGGCGCTTCACTTGGAGAAACCGAATATGCAACGAGCGAGATTGATTGTGATGACGGCTGGTCTGTTGATCGCCGCCGCAGTGACAGCTTTGGCGCAGACCAACAATTCAACCGCAGGGCCAAGCGCAGGAAACGATCCCGGCCGGCAAGCCCAGGACCTCACCGCGCTGGTGCGGCAACTGGCGGCGGAAGTGCGAAGTTTGAAGATCGATATGCTCAAGCTTCGGCTCGAATCGCAGCAGGCGAAGCTGGCCCAATTGGAACGCGAGATCGAGCAGGAGCAAAAGGGCAAACAGAGGCTGGACACGCAGGAACACGAGTTCAACCAGGAATTGGCCGGGATTGATGAGCGCCTGAGGGAAACGGACCTCGAAGCGAGCGAGCGGGCGCAGTTGGAATTGTCGAGGGCCAGGATGACGCAGGGCGGCCCGCAGAAGTTTCACACTCAGCGGCAGCAAATCCTCGAACAACAGGCCGAAGTCAACCAGCGATTGGCGAACGAGCGGGAACTGTGGCGGAAATTGGTGAAACAGGCCAAGGAGCTGGGCCTCAAGGTAGACGAAAGCGGAATGAAATAAAAATGAGGGCGCTTGAGCCGAACCCACAAGCGATCCCCCAATCCAATCAGTCCTCAGCCAACGCTCTTTCGGTTGTGGGACAAGATGCCATCTTGTCCCACGCCCGCGCGTAAAAAATCAACTTCCGTTGTGGGACAAGATGCCATCTTGTCCCACTTACTTTCACTTTGAAGAGACATCGCGCGCAAGCGGCCCTAACGATGAATCAATTGAGTTTTCATGACCAGGATGTCCAGCGCGGCCGAGACATTCATCTGGACGATGGCCGGCTCCGGCTCTTCAGACTTGAGCTTGATGCCCCTGGCAATCGCCACCTCCTCGATCGCAGCCTGTAACTTTCCGAGCGATTTACTCAGGCTGACGAGCTTTGGCTGATCCAACTGGGCGACGACGAGGTCAATTTGCGGCTTCGATGGCTTCCAATTGCAGTCCTCTCCGAACGACAGGCAGTATTTTACGAGACTGGCGCCGGCCGGCGCGCCGGCCAGGGGCGTTTTCGTTATGACGATCAGAAAGTTCTCGACCGCCGGTTTTTCGTCGAACACAAACCAGGGCGTCTTCGAATGACGCGAAGGGACCTCATACGGCACGTGCGCGATGATCCGGTTGTCGCCCTCGTGCAGGCGATGGTCGGGGAAGATCATGACCGGCTCAGTTTCGCCCTCGCTGTAGAAGATATACAGGTAACCATCAATGTTCGGCTCGATCACGAATCGCACCGCATCGTCCTTGCGGAAAACTGTCTCGGGGTGAACGCGCTTGGCCTCGCCGCGTTCGTTGCGCTGATAGAGCGTAAAGCCGAGGCCGAGGGGGGCAGGCGCGGGCGCTGGTGTGGCAACCGGCGCCGGACCACCAGCCGTCGTGGTCAAAGCGGCGGTGGGTGGCTGGCCAGGTCGATTTCTCCGGCGATTTCCAGCCGGCGCCGGCGACTTCGCTGAGCCGGCTGGCGTCTGCTGTGGGCTCGTCGTGGCGTTCGAAGCAGGGTTGGAGGTTTTGTCACGGTTTTTGACATCCGCCCCACCCGATTTCGACGTGGCTGGCGTCCGCTGCCGTTGTCCGCCCGTCGCGGCGTCCGAAGCAGGCTTGGGGGTTTTGTCACGTTTTTGCATAAATGCCCCGCGCGCCTCATCAGGCGCTGGCGTCTCCTGGCTCGTTTGCGGTTGCTGGGCCGGAGAAGATGATGGAAAGGCCAGCGCCAGAATGGCGATGGCGAGCAGAACCGATGGTTGAATCGGAATTTTGAATTTCATACGTCCTCCCATTTATCGTCGTTTAACCGGCAGATCGAAGATCACCGGTTGGTCAGAGCTGGCTGATTCATTCGCGATGGTCACGCGAGTTAATTGATGTTTGGCGTCAGGCCTGATTTGCGGCGCGGCTGACTTGTGCTGCAAACGCCAGTGAATGAGTTCGTACTGCTCCGTCGAGTTCAATTCACGCATCGCCGGCGCGGCTAAAAACCCTGGGCTGGCCAGCAGTGTCGGAGAAAGGATGATAGTGAAAGCCATCATCCGTTCGTCAATAATCCCGATGCAATCGCCATCGCCGGGCGGAAAAATGTAATCGCTCCCCGCTTCCACAAAATTTGTCCTGACGCCTGCTTCGGGATCGGGGTGCGCGGTCAGGAACGTCATCGGCACGTTCTTCTCATTCTGCGCGATGATGTAGAGATAGCCGCTCCGCTGCGGCACAAAATGAAACCTGAAGAATTGGGTCGAGTTGAGGGCTTCATCGCCCGTCCCGCGAGTCAGGGGGCGGCAATCGTCCGAACTGATGTCCAGGTAGTAACTCATCAACTCGACTGGGTTGCCTGAAATTGGAGCCGGAATCAGAGCCGGCTCCTGCGCGTCCGTCTGAGCGCGCAGCCGCGGGCGAATCATTCCGAAATAGAGCGCCGACAGACTGGCGAATATTGCCAGGGCCAGAGCGGCGGCGATTGCATATTTTTTCGGGTCCTGGTTGACGGCGATCGCTTTTCTGTTACCAGCTTGTGGCTCTTCAACGCGTACTGTCTGTGGTAAGGAGGCTACTGCGCGCGCAGCGACGGTTCGCGCGGGCAGCTTCTTATCGGTTGCGACTATTCGCTCTTTGACCGTATCTGAAACGTGAATGCCTTCGACCCTATTCGATGAAGGCTCCGAGCCGGCTGGCAATATAATACCCGAAGCGGTGGTCGGCCAATCCAGGTCCATGCCTCCCGTTTTATTCGCTTCTTCATTCAAGGATTGCGCAAAAATATTGAACGCGTCGAGCGCCCGCTGCGGGCGGTTTCGCGGCTCCAGGTCGAGCATGCGAAAGAGGAGTCGCTCGATGACCTCCGGCGCTTCCGGCCGGTATTGGCGGATGGGCGGCGGCAGGGCGGTTCGTTGCAGCCTGATCAGATCCTGCAACGTCTGGGCGGTATAGGGCAGATTGCCGCAGAGCATTCGATACAGCGTGACGCCGAGCGAATAAATGTCCGAACGGCCGTCGAGGCGCTTGCCCACAATGAACTGTTCGGGGCTGGCGTAATGAGGCGTACCCAGCAGGAGCGAGACCGGGGTGGCAGATTCACTGATCACTTTGGCGATCCCGAAGTCAACAACCTTGACCTGCTCACGCCCGTCCTGGCCCCGGACGAGCATGATGTTCGAGGGCTTGAGGTCGCGATGAATGATGTGGCGCGCGTGAGCGTGATCGAGCGCGGCGGCCACCTGCCGGAGGATCGCGGCGGCGCGCGCGAAGCTGATCTGCCCGTTCTTTTCAATCTCTTCTTCGAGCGTCCGGCCCTCCAGCCACTCCATCACGATGTAGGCGAGGTTATCCGGCGTCTGTCCGGCATCCTTGATATCAACGATATTTTCGTGATTGAGCTGACCGGCCATCTCCGCCTCGCGCTGGAAAAGCTCGAGCAATTGTCTATTGCCCAGCGCCAGGTTGGGTTGGAGGATTTTGATCGCGACGTGGCGGTTGATTGTCAGATGGTGCGCGCTGTAGACCGCTCCCATTCCGCCGAGTCCGACCAGCGCCTCAATCCGGTATTTCTCCAGCAACGTTCGCCCGACCAGATGATAAGGATCGGGCAAAGAGAGCAGCCGCCCCTCGGTCGGGCAAAAACGCTCGCTGTCCGGGTAGTTAGTTTTACAGTCGGGGCAGTACTTCATTTCCAATCACTATGGTTTAGCAATGATCAATTGTCGTGTTTCAGCCTCGCGGCGATAGAAGACGCGCGGGCGTTGAATCTCTCTTTTCAGCTTGATCTCGCCCGCGAGCTTGAGGCCGCGATCCTTGTCGCTTTTGCTCTCCTGCATTCGGGGCACCTCGCCGGCCGCGTGATCGAGCCACTCCCGCAGCAGCACCTGCCCGTCGCGCGGGTTGTAGTCGGCGGCGAGCTTTTTGATCCCGGCGACCACCAACGCATAGGTCAGGTAGCCATGACCTATTTGCGAGTTCTCCCACGCGGCTTGGTAACTTTGCGCCGCCGTCAGGATATTCATTCCCTTCTCGTATGCCAATTGCGCCAGCCCTTTGGAATTCATTGGCCCCCGGCGTTTTTCCTTATCGGTATCCAGCGCCTGTCCTGAATCACAAGCGTCTATGACGAAGACGAGGTGGCCGGCGTCCACATTTTCAAAATGCTCCTCCAGTTCCAGGTCGGAGACGCTGCTGGCGATTAGTTGACGGAGGCCCTCTTCATCCGGCTCGCCGCGCCGGCCGCGGTAGCCGAGGTCGTGCGGAATGATGTAGAAGCGCGACTCCAGAGCGACGCCGTGACCGGAGAAATAGACGATCACGGCGTCTTCCGGCTGCGCGGGCTTGAGTTTCTCCATCTCCGCCGGCGCGCCGGGCGCCGGTTCGCCTCCCGCCAGGCGTTTGAGCGCCGCCAGCAGATTGGCTTTGGTCGCCTGTCTGTCGAGCAGCTTAACGACCTCAGTCCGGCCGAAGCGCTTGAGCCGCAACTGCTGCTGCTGGACTTCATCGCTGAACGCTGTGGCGTCGGCGACGGCGAATTTCAGGTTGAACTCCGGATTGGCGTATTGATTGACGCCGACCGCCAGGACATAGAGCGTTCCGAGCCGCGCCAGATTGCCGCCGCCGGTGATGGTCAATGTCTCATCGGCGCTTTTGACGTTGTCGTGATTGAACGCATAAGCCGTCAATCGGTTTTCTCCGGCAACGAGCGGCAGAGCGTGCCGGAGCTTGACGGCGCCGCCCTGGCCTCGGAGCACGTCGCCGCGCCAGAGTTTGACGAGCGAGCCGTTACGAAACAGCCGCACATCGTAAGCGCCGCTGCCTTTCGCCTGACCGCCGTCCGGCGGGATTTCAGCGACCTCGAGGTTGACAGTGATCGTGCGGTCGCCAGACGTTGTAGCTGTTGTTGGTGGCGGATTCAATCCGCCCTCGATCGCCATCCTGACCAGAGGCTGGCGGCGGTCGCGCAACGTGATGTCTTCAACCGCGCGCGGGCGCCGGTGAGCGATGATATCGGCCAGCAGGTCCGGATGGAAGAACTCGTTGAAGAAGATTTCGACCGGGGCCGTGCTGAAGGTGTTTCGAGCAAAACGCCACAGGATCTGATTCCAGGCCGCCGGCGAGCCGTCGAACAAGCCATCGGGCGCGGCTACCAGCCAATCGGAATTGTTGCGCAGCGAGACCACGGTGGCAGCTAAATGGAATGGCTCGCCGTTCTCGACCTCCCAGAATCGCGCGCTGCCGTCTTCGCTGCCGGAAATCAGCCACTTGCCTCCCGGCCCGAAACAGAGCGCATTGACGCCGCCCACGTGCCCGGCGAGCGCGCCACCCGGCGCGTTCGCCGCGGCGCCGCTTTGTGTCTCCCAGACTTTGATCTCGCCGGTTGCGCTGCCGGCGGCGAGATACCGGTTATCGGGACTGAAGGCCAGACTGTCAACCCGCCCCTGCAACCCGGCGAGCGAGCGTCTCTCACGCCCGGCCCCCGCGTCCCAAAGTTTGACCAGACGATCCGCTCCACCCGAAGCGATCAACCGCCCATCCGCGCTCATCGCCACAGCGAAGACGCTCCCGGCGTGCCCGGGCAGAGTGAGCACGGCGTTGTTCGATCCCGTATCCCAGAGCCTGACTGTTTGATCCGCGCCGGCTGAGGCTATCTGTTTTCCATCCGCGCTCGAGCTGAGGGCGCGCACTTCTTTCGTGTGGCCGGTCATCGTGGCCGTCTCCATCCCTGTCTCCGCCTCCCAGACTCTGATCACGGACTCCACACCGGAAGAGATCAATCGCTTCCCATCACGCGCGAAGACCAGGGAGTTGACTCCGTCGGGATGAGCCATCCACCGGCGCAATTCTCGGCCGGCGGCGATGTCCCAGAGGATGATCATCCCGCCTTTGCTGCCCGACGCCAATTGCCGGCTGTCGGAGCTGAAGGCGATGGTGGTGACGCTGCCGGCGTTCCCAACCAGGTTGCCGACGACCCGGCCGGAAGCGAGATCCCAGAGCGTGATGGTCGTATCTTTGTTGCCGGTGGCGAGCCAGCGCCCGTCGGGGCTGATGGCGACGCTATAGACCGGATTGTTGCAGTTTTCGAGCGTCCGCCTCGCGGCGCCAGGAATCGCCTGCCGCAAATCAACCGCCGGCAACCCGATGCTGGCGGCGACCCAGGAGCTGTCGGGACTGAACACGGCGGTCTCGTATTTTTCAAACCCCGCGCTGTCAGGCAGCGCCGAGATTTCGACGAGCGTGGCGGGATTGAAGGTCCTGACGCTTCGGTCTTCGGCGCAGGTCAGTAGCGTCGAACCATCGCGGCTGAAGCCGACGGCGAGCACGCCGCCCGATCCGTTTGGATGCGCGAGCGGCTTCTTGACCCGCCTGACTTTCGGCAAACCCCAGAGCCAGACTTTTCCGTCGTGGCCGGCGGCGGCAAGCGTTTTGCCATCCGGGCTGAAGGCCACGCTCCTGACCTCGCCGGTGTGCTCGAGCAGTTCGCCCTCGCGAGCCGACGAGGTGTTCCAGAGCCTGATCGTCTTGTCCCGGCCCCCGGAGGCGAGCCGGCTCCCATCGGGACTGAAAGCGAGCGCGAGCACCAGACCGAAGTGACCGGTGTAGTTGCGCGCCTCGCGCCGCGCCGCGATATCCCAGAGCTTGACCGCAAAGTCCGCGCCGCCTGAAGCGAGGGAGCGCCCGTCGGGAGAGAAGGCGAGGGCGGTGACCGATTGCGTGTGCCCCGCGAGCGACGCCGCTTCGCGCCCCGAAGCGGCCTCCCAGAACTTGATCTTGCCATCGTTCCCGCCCGAAGCCAGCATCTGCGCATCGGGACTGAAGGCAATGGCCTTGACCGTTCCGATGTGCCCCGCCAGCGTGCGCAATTCCCGCCCGGTCGCGACCTCCCAAATCTTGATTGTGTGATCCACGCTGCCGGTCGCCACATGACGGCCATCGGGGCTGAAGGCTACGCCTTCCGACTTCTGGCTGTGGCCGGTTTGCAGGATCAGTTCGGGTTTTTCGGAGGAGGCAGGCGCGTGGGACAAGATGCCATCTTGTCCCACATTCGCCGGCGGTGTTTGAGCGAAAGCCGCCGTCGCGGCAATCAGGCACAGCGCGCGCGCGCGCCGCCCGGCCTTATTTTGGTGAATCAATTTCATCTGAAATGCACCCTTACCGGGAGGGTCTTTTGACCATCCACAATCAAAACTACATCAACCTCGCCTCTGCCGCCGAGGTCGCGTGTGAGCAGGATGTTGATCTGATCCAGGCCGGCAAAGCCATTTTGCGCGCCGGCATAGGTCAGTTCGGCAGGCGCCCCCGCAATCGTGACGCTCTTCGTCCTGCCGTGTCTGATGCCCGTGCCGAAGAGTAGCAGGAAGACCTGCTCTTCCCCTTCTGATTGATCGCGTCTCAGGTAAATCGGCGCCGCGATGAATTTCTTCGACGAAGGATCGAAACGCATGGCCGGCTCGAGGGTCGCCGGCCCATCGTTTCTCATTCGCATCACCATTCCCGCCGCCAGCCCGTGGCCGCTGGCCTCCCCGGTGAACAGAGCCGGCGCTGACGGTTTAATCTCCACTACGGCGACGGCTCTATGCTGGTTCTCGCCGGTGATGGTGACAACCGCCAGGCCGGGCGCGGTCTCTGCCGGTACCTGGAAATTGATCTGGCCCGGCGAAACAAACAGGATCGGCGCCAACCGTTCAGCGCCCAGGCTGTCGCGAACGACCACCTGCGCGCCGCCGAGCGTGGTCGGAAGCGGCAGCGTTTCAGCCGTCAGCGTCCCAGCCGCCAGATCGCGGCCGAAGGCCGTGGCCAGCGATTCGCTCGCGAGAGCCGCCAGATTGAAATCCGCCGAGGAGAAGACCGCCAACGGCAGGTCATTGTTCAGGGCGAAGTTCGCCGGGAGGAGATTGGCCTCGCCGTCAGTCACTTCGCGGGCCGCCGGCTCATCGGTGAAACCGACCGAATCGAATTCCGCGCCACCCGGCGAAAGCGAGACGAAGGTGATGGCCGCAAGCTGGCGGCCGCCGGCGCTCAAACTCTCGCCCGGCGGCAATGCCAGCGCAATCCCCACACGCCCGCCACTCGCCTCCGCGGTGTTCAGCAGCAGGCGGGCCGATTTCAGGTCTTGCCCCACGACCGCCGCCGTCACGCGCCAGCGCGCCGGGTCGAAGCTCAGGCTGAAGCTGAAAGCAGTTTCGCCTCCGAGAGCATTGATCTCGACCACGATCGAATGACTCCTCTTCATCCCGGCGCCGTAAGGGGCCACCCGCAACGTGCGCAAACTAGCAGCATTAGCCACCTCCCCCGCCAGTCCCCTTTGTCCCATCTGTCCCATCTCTCCCATCAGCCCCATTTCACCAAACGCCACCGGCCCCCCAGGCGCCGTCGGCGGTTCAAGCCCGGCTTGGTAACGTTCGGCGAGCACCCAGTCTCTGACTGTCAGCCGGCCATCGCCCCGAAGCAGTGTGACGCCGTCCTGCGCCAGGCGCGGCGCGCAATCGGCCCGTTGGAATTCGCTCCCCGCGCCTGGCGTGTCAAGGCCGACGACGAAGCGGGCAATCTGCGCCAGATCGTCGGACGTGACCTCGCCGTTGCCGGTTGGCCGCGGCGTGACATCAGCCTCCAGGGCCTCTGGGACCGGCGGGGCCGGCGTGACGGTGACGCTGCCAGGAATGAAGACCGCCAGCAGGTTGTTGGCGCCAGTGTCGGAAACCTCCTGCCGCGTGGGCTGATCACTGAAGTTGATGGGCGTCGAGACGCCGGCCGCGTTTGCCGCGACCGTGAAGCTGACGGCGACGACCTGGCGTGTCCCCGCGGCGAAAGATTGGCCGGAGGGCAACGCCGCCAGCAGCCCCAATCGGCCTTGCGCGGTTTGATCGCCATTGGTTTGCAGTCGAGCGTTGGCGGCGTCGCTGTCCAGGACCGCCCGCGGGTTGCTCAAAACCGCCGGATTGAATTGCAGGCTGAAGCCCAGCGCATTGACCCCGCCCGCCGAAACAAGCTCGATGCGCACGTTTGCCGTCCCGCCCGCCGGGCCGCTGGCATTGACGATGCGCAGCCCGGCGCCGGCGACATTGGCCGTGAGGCTCGCGCTGCCTCCGCCGAGAGCGGCGGGCAAAGTGGCGGTGATCGTCACCGGCCCGCCCACCGCCGCGCCCGTCACGTTGACCGAAGCTTCTGTCACCCCCGCTCCGATCGTGATCGTGGCCGGCGCCGACGCCACAGCCGGGTTTGTGGAGCTGAGCTGGACGAGCGTATCGGAATTCTGCGCGGAGCCGAGTCGCAAAACGACGGCTTGCGAACTGCCCGCCAGGACTGTCAACGCGGGAACCCCGAAGGAGAGCGTCGTCTGCGGGAGCAGGACGGTGAAGCCGGACGTTTGCGCGTCGGGGCAGCCGGTCTTGCCGATGGTGATCGGGCCATTGACCGCGCCAGCCGGCACGGCGACGGTGAAGCTGGTGTCGCTGAGGTTGGCCGGCGTGGCCGCGACGTTATTGTTGAACCTGACGCTGGTGATGCCGGTGAAGTTGGTTCCGGTGATGGTCACGATGCTGCCCGCCGCGCCGCTCGCCGGGTTGATGCCGGCGATGGCCGGGCAAGCCGCCGGCGTCGTGAAGTTGAGGATCGCGCCACGGGTCGCGCCAGCGTTGTTGGTCGCGACCAGGCGGAAGAAGTAGGTCGTGCCCGGGTTCAAACCTGGGATCGCGGCCGAGACGGTCTGGGCAGCGCTGCCGGCGGCGAGTGATTGCTGGGCCGTGACGTTGGGGTTGCTCAGATCGCTGTTCACCGCCCATTCGAAGAACGCTGTCGCCGCGCCGCCGTTGGGATTCGCTGCGCCGTTGAGTCTGGCGCTGTTGGCGCCAATCTCCGTCGCCGCCGCAGTCGTGACCACCGGCGGCCCGATCACCGTCACGCCGCCGCTCGTCCGGTTTGCCTGTGGATCGCCTTCGTTGAAAGTGAAGGTTTGCAGCGTGAGCGGCGATGAAGCGCCAACCGCGCCGATGACGTTGAATTTGAGATTGAGCAGCGTGCCCGCCCCTGCCAGTTTGTCTGTCCCGAAGGCGACCAGCCGCAACCGGCCCGGCGTGGCAGTGTTGGTGAAGACGGTCATGGCGCTGCTGATCGTACCGGTCAGGTCGTAGGCCGGAGTTTGCGGTTGCAACACGTTCTGGTCGAAGACCAGCGTGAAGTCATAAGCCGTGACGCCGCGCTCGGTCAGATCGCCGGTGGTGATGGGAATAGTCAGGCTCGCCCCGGATGCGGCGCTCAATGGCGGCGCCGAGACGTTGATGGCCTGCGCCAGCGAGAGTTGGCCGCCGCCTGGGATTTCTGACAACAACTTGGGCGTGGGATCGAATTTGAAATCGAAGAAACCGGTCGAGCCAAAGCTGGGCAGCGGTTCATCGCGCACGACCGGCCCGACGCTGCTAACGTTATTGGGTGGCGTCCAACTGCGCGTGACATCGCCCACTAGAACGGCTTCGAAATCCTGCCCCGTCAGATTGCTGTTCAACGGGTTGTGCGTCCGGCTGGATTGATTGAATTTCCACGTGCCGGCGATGCTCGTCGAGTCGGGTATTTCGGCGGCGAAGCGGGCGATCAGCGAAGCGTCCTGGGCGCTGATCGCGCCGCTGCCGTTGGCGTCGGCGGCGATCCTTTGCAGGTCGCTCAAGGTGATTGTCTCGGCTACGGCCTGCGCCACCATCGAGGCGTCACTGCCGCTGATGCCGTTGACATCGCCCGTCTTGCTGACGGTTACGACATACGGCCCGTTACCCAGGTTCGTGAAGTTGTAGGCCCCGCTGTTCGTCGTTGTTACGGTCACCGGGTTGCTTCCGCCGCTGAGTGTGACGCTGACACCGGGCACCAGCTTGAGGGTCGCGCCGTGGCTGAACCTGAGCGCGCCGGCGATCGAAAAGCCCAGGGCCTGGAAATTGCGCGGGCTTGAGACGCCGCCGCCGGGCGTGGGATTGGAGACCTTGACTTCGGCGTCGCCCGGCGTGGCCAGATCGGTGGGCGCGAGTTCGATGCTCAAGTTGCGCGTGGCCGGGTCAAAGGCCGTAGCGCGTGGTTGCCCACGCCACATCGCCTGCGAAGTGGGAAAGAAGCCGGCGCCGGAGATGGTCAAAGTCAACGGCCCGCTGCCGATGGTCGCCGAAGGCGGATTCAGGTTGTTGATGGTTGGCAGCGGATATTCGATCCTGACCTGGACGGCATTCGATGTCTTTGTCTGGCCTCCGGACTGGTTGACGATGGTGATGGCGCCCGTGCCGCCCAGGGCGATGTCCTGTTCGGTAATTGTCGCGGTCAATTGCGAGCCGCTGTTGACGGTCGTCGCGCGCGGCTGGTCGTTCCATCGCAGTTGCGTCACGTTTGGCGAGAACCCGCTGCCAGTGACGGTGAGCGGAAAACCGCGGCCGCCAGCGGTGAATGCCGTGGCGCCAAGAGCGGCAATGACCGGTGCCGCCAGGGGGACCCCGGCGACGAAGTCGTGCGCTTCGTCGTTCTGAACCACATTGTGTATCTCGGCCGAATTGCCAGGCACGGGGGCGCCTAAAGGCGGCGAGTAGGCAAATTCATAGTTGGTTGCTGACGAGTTGTTGATGCTCAAGCGATAGTGCCCGCCGAGCGCAACCAGTATGAAGCGATAACTGCCGTTGCTGCCGTTGTTGTTGGTGGTGTTCGCATCTCGTTCCTGATCGTTTATGGCGATGGGCGGAATGGGCGTCAAGGTCAGCGGGAGGCTGTTGATTCCCTGGCCGTTTGCCGCCAGCGTCACTCTGCCGCCGACATTGGCGATGAAATCGGCCTCAAAATCGCTGTTGGGAACGTGCTGTTGGTTGTCGGTGTCGTCTCCCTGCTCCGGCGCATTGGGCGCGGTAAGGGAGGGCAGAGGGTCGATTTGGCCGCAACTGTTGCAAGGCAAAAAGTGGTTTCTCTGTGTCGGCGTGAAGCGGAGCGGCAGGTTGCCGATGGATGCCGGGCCGGGCGTGGTTGAGTAGCGGCAGTTCACTCCCAGGGCAAGGAACGAATACCCCCCGTTGGCGTTCGTCTGCGTAGTCATCGTGAGCGGCGAACAGCTTGAACTTGATTGCCGGGTGAGGGTGATCCTGATGTTCGGCAGCGGCGTCTTGGTTCGGGTGGTGACGCGCCCGCTGATGCTGCCGACGTCAGTATTATTTTGCGAGGTGCTGGGTCTGCTGGCGACACTGGTCTCGACGATCTGCGCGACGCTGGGCACGCCGTTCGTGATGGCGGTCAGCAGCGCAAAACCGCTGGGGAAGGCGTTGTCAACGATGGTGCGGGTGGTGATGAAGTTATTCGACCATCCGGCAGCGTCGCCGGGTGGCAGAAAGAGCGTCCTTCCGCTGTCCAGGCTGCGCAGTTGCAGCAGCGGATAATTGGTGGCCGTGTCCTGCGCGCCGCCGCCCACTGCTTCCGATCCTCCTTGCAGCAACACCCCAGTGACTCTGAGTGGCGAGCCGGCGCCTTTCAGTCCCCGCCACTCCACTCCGCTCAATATCGGGCGCAGATTTTCCGCATACCCCAAACCGGCGTTGTATCGCTCCGCGCTGGAGAGCCAGTTGGCGATGGCGCGGTAGTTACCCCTCGCGCCGCCAATGGCCAGCACTCGTCCGTCGGGCAGTAGCGTCAGGGTATGCCCGGAGCGAGGCGCATCAAGATTGTCAGTCGTGCGCCAGCCGCCCGTCGCCGGATCATAAATTTGCGCGCTTGCGAGGTAGTTGGTTGAGATAGCGTCGTTGCCGGCCAGGCCGCCCGCAAGAAGCACTTTGCCGCTCGGCAGCAATGTGGCCGTGTGACTGAAGCGGGCGCCGTTCAAGTGATCGGTCGTAGTCCACGAGTCATTGACCGGATTGTAAAGCTCCGCGCTGGTGAGCGGCGCGCCAAGCCCACCTAAGGCGCTGCGGCCGCCGGCGAGCAGCACTTGGCCGCTCGCCAGCAGCGTCGCCGTGTGACTGTCGCGACGGAAATTGGGTTGGCGCGCGCTGGTCCAGGTGTCAGTAGCCGGATTGTAGATTTCGGCGCTCTGCAGCGTGGCGTTCTGGGCGGTAGAGAAACCGCCGGTTACCAGGACGCGGCCGTTGGCCAACAGGGTCGCCCTGTGCCAGGTGCGCGCTGTGATCATGTTGCGCGCCGGCGTCCACAAGCGAGTGGAGGGGTTGTAAATCTCCGCGCTTGCCGTGGCGGCGCCAGCGCTATTGAACCCGCCGGTCACCAACACCCGTCCATCGGGCAGGAGCGTCGCCGTATGTTCGGCCCGCGCAGTGTCCATCGAATCCACCAATGTCCAGGCGCCGCTCGACGGATTGTAGGTTTCGGCCGAGTTGGTCGCTGCGCCGGAGCCGTTGACGACCCGGAACCCGCCGCTGACCAGCACTTCAGAGGTCCTCATCAGGGTGGCCGGGAAGAGGTAGCGATCGGTTCTCATTACTCCGGCGCCGCTCCAGCCGCCGCCGCCGCCGTTGGCCGCCGGATCGAACAGCCGGGCATTGGCGGACGAAATGAAGGAGATAGTGTTGCCGAGAATGATGTAGCCCAGGCCGCCCATGCTCAGCACTTTGCCATTGGGGAGCAGGACCGAGTTGTGAACGAAGAGCGGCTGCGAGTTTGAGGGAGCGGCGCCCCAGAATCCCACCGCCGGATCGTTCAATTCCGTCGAATTGATGACCGCGGCGCCGTCGTCGGTATTGCCGGCGACGAGCAGGACTGAGCCAGTGGCCAGCATGATCGCCGTGTGCGACGAACGCGCGGCGCTCAATTGCTCCACCGTCCAGCCGTTTGTGGCCGGATCGTAAGTCTCCGCTGTATTGATGGCGCTGCCGTTGAAACCGCCCGCGAGATAGACCTTGCCGCTCGCGAGCAGCGTGGCCGAATGCGAGCGCCGCGCCGTGTTCAGGTTGCGCGTCGCCGTCCACATGCGTTTGTCCGAATCGAAGATCACCGCGCTGTTGAGGAAGTTCACGCCGTCGTGCCCGCCCGCCACCAGCGTGCGCCCGTCGTTGAGCGCGCTGGCCGTGTGTCCGAAACGCGGGCTGCTCATATCGGTGGTCTTGTACCAGATGGGCGCGGGCGAGTGATTCGGGAAAAACATCTCCACGGTTTTGAGCGGGGTCTGGCCGTCTCTGCCGCCGGTGACGACGACGAAACCGCCGCGCACCAGCGTTGCCGTGTGATCGCGGCGCCGCGTGGTCATGGATCTGGTGGGGCTCCACGCTCCGGCTCCGCCGTTAGCCGCGGGATTGAACAGCTCTGCGCTGGCCAGCGTGCCCTCGCTGTTTTCACCGCCCGCCAGCAGCACGCGCGCATCGGCGGGCGGCGCGGGCGGGATGACGGATTGCGAGTTCGAGAAGGGCGGGGGCGAAGCCGTCGTGGGCAGCAACGTCGCGGTCGCTCCCGCTCGCGCCGTGATGAGGTTCGGCCCTGCCGTCCAGGCGCCTGTCAGCGGATTGAAGATTTCGCTGCTGCGGAGAAAGCTGTTGCTATTGCTGCTGCTCCGGCCCCCCGCCACCAGCACGCGGCCGTTTTGCAGCAACACCGCCGCGTGGCCGTAGCGCGGGGTAACGAGACTGTTGGCCGGCGCCCACTGGCCGGTCGCAGGGTTGAAAATCTGGACGCTGTCGAGCGCGCCGCCGCCCGCGGCGCGGCCCCCGACGACCAGCACGCGCCCGTCGGAGAGCAGCGTCGCGGTGTGCCCGTCGCGGGCAATGGGAATGGGATTGCCGGTCACGGCCGCCGCCTCCGGCGCGGCCAGCGCCTCCTGTGGCTCTTCACTGCTGATAACTCTCGATTGATAGGATGGATGCGGCAGGATGGGCGCGCTGATCTCCTGGGCTTCAGCAGCCGGCCAGAGCGTGATGGCCAGACCGCCCAAACTGCACAATGCCAGCGCCATCAGGCGGAAACGCAAGGCTTTGACTAAGGTAAATGTTGGGCACATGGTAAGAGTTCTCCTGCGGAAATCTCTGCTAGCGCGGGGGCGCTCACAGAGGTGATTTTCAGAACGTCAGTTTCAGGCCAAGCTGAATGCGTTGATTGGGCGTCACGGTGCGGACGGCCTGGCCGAAGCCGGGCGCTTCGAGCAGCCGCACCGGAATCCCGAAATTGGCGTGATTGAAAAGATTGGTAATGTCCACTCGCAACGCGGCGCTCACCTGTTTGTGGAGCGTGAAGCTTTTGCTCACAGACAGATTAACTTCCGCCAGCGCGCCGGCGCGAAACGTATTGCGTCCGATCTGCCCGTCCTGACCGAACGGCGCGAGCAGGTCGAAGGGCTTCGTTCGCCCGATCCGCAGTGGCCGGCGTCCATCGCCGGTCACGTCCAGTCCCTTCACGGTGTTCAGCCGGTCGGTCAGATTGCCGTCGAGATTGATGTCGAAGATGCTATTGACCGTAAAAGGCTGGCCCGTCTGGAAACGACCCACGCTGGCCAGTTGCAGGCCACCGGTCAGACGGCGCCAGCGGCTCTGTCGCCCGCTGAGCGCCGAAAGGTCGAAGACCAGGTGATAGACCACCCGGTGGCGCGCGTCGAAATTGGCTGGTCCGCGCTCGCCAGCGAACGTCAGGCTGTTTTGCGGCAGCGCAAACGCGCCCGCCAGATCGAATGTATCGGAGACGTCGTCTTCCGCCCACGACCAGGTGTACGAGAGATCGAATTGTAACGCCAGGCGCATCCGGCCGCGTAGTTGCGCCTGAAACGAATCATAGCGCGAACCGGCGCTGGCGGCGAACAAATAAACCGCGCCGGCGCCGTTGACCGAACGCGCCGGAAGGTTGACGCGCCCGGAGGAGACCTGGCGGAAAAGCCCGCCGAGTTGCTGCGTCTGGAAGCTGGTCAGCGCCAGCGTTGCGCCGGGGCCGAGATTGGGCGTGGTCAGGCGCAACAGATTGCGACCCGCCGTGCCGGCATAGGCCAGCGAGAGCGCCAGCGTCCGGTTTAATTGTTGCTCGAAGCTGAAGCTGTAGTGATGCGCTTTCGGCGTCGGCAACCGGCGTTCGGGCAGCGTCAGGCCGAGCGCGCTGGGATATCGCTCAGCCACCAGATCGAGCAGTTGCTGGGTCAACGGCGGATTGAGTTGGTTGAGTGTTCTCGGCCGCACCAGCGGCACGCCGCCAAAGCTGGTCGTCGCCGGATTGTTGAAGGACAGCGGGTTGATGCCGCCGGAAGCTGAATTGCCGCCGAAGTTGACTGTCACAAAGCTGGGGAAGACGTTGCGCGACTGGCTGACCACTGCGCCGATTATCTGATCGTAAAAGATGCCATAGCCGGCGCGGAAGACCGTCGCGCGGTCTTGGCCGAAAAGTCGCGGCGCATAAGCCACGCTCAGGCGCGGCGCGAAATCGTTGCGGTCAGGATCGAAGATGCGATCGCGTCCGGCCAGGAATGGCCGAAAGCCGCAACGCTCGGCGGGCGTCCCTGCCGGGCAGCGGATCAGATCCAGCGCCGGATCATTGAATGTGCGTTCGATCAAACCGTGGCGCTCGCCGAGCGGCGTGTTGTACTCATAGCGCAGCCCTACCGAAAGTGACAGATTCTGACGTGGCCGCCAGCCGTCCTGCGCGAAGAGATTGAGCTGGTAATAGCGCAGATCGATGTTGGCGTTGTCGCGCCCGTTGCTGAGCGTGAGGAAGAAGTTGCTGGCCGCGCCGAGCGCGACCAGGTCTTCGGGCCAGATGAACGGATTAGGCTCGCCGGGGCGCGGCGGACGCGCCATTCCGTTTTCGTCGAGGACCAGACGCTGGCTGCCGCCGAAGCTGACCAGCGGTCGCTGCAAGCGCGGCAGATCGCTGTTCAATTCGCTGCGCCGCACATCGGCGCCGAAAGCCAGGCTGTGGCCGCCGGTGCGCCAGGTCAGGATGTCCGCGGCCTGGTAAGTGTTGTTGACGCGGCGCTGCGGGAAATTGAAGACGTCGACGCCGATGGGGCTGAAACCCGCCACCAGGACCTGGCCGAGCGGCATCTGCGCCTCCAGGCTCGACGTCGCGGACACGTAAGTCACCGGCCCGGTGTGGGACTGACCCGGCGCCGCCGGCTGCGTGGTGTTGCGGATGACCCGCGCGTTGAGCACGAACGGGATGCCGGCGAAGATCTCGCTCGGCAGCAGGAGATCACGGTCGCGCACCTCCTCGAAGCGCAGCCGCGTGCGGCCGTAAGACAGGCGGACTTGATTGAAGATTTCGCCGGCGGCGCCACTGGCGCTCAAGCGGCTGTTGAAGAAGAAGGAGAAGTTCTGCGCGCGCACTTCCGGGCGCAGCGTGGAAAAAAGGGCTTCGCCCGTGGCTGGAATCTGCCGCCAGTCGTCCGTGTAGTTGTACCGCCCGGTGACGGATTGTTCGCGCCCGGCGACCTTGAAGTGGTGATCGAGCTTGGCCGAAAGCACTGCGCCGCGGGCGCTTGCCGGCAGCGCCTGGGTGAAGGTGTTGGGGCCGTAAATGCCCGCCGGATTGTTGGAGAAGGGGAAAAGACTGAAGACGATGCTGCCGGTGTCGGTGCTGGGAATAGCGCGGATCGGCGCGCCGGTAAGCACGTGATGCGTGATGCCGGCCGCGCCTGAGCCGAACGCGCCGCGTTGCTCCACGGTCGGCACGACAAAGTTCTCCTCCGCGGTAGCGTTGATGATCTGGCCTTCGCCGGCGAAGAAGTAGAAGGTCTTCTCGCGTCTGACTGGTCCGCCGAGCGTCGCGCCGAATTTGCCGAAGGTGAAGGAATTTTCGCCGCCGCTCTGGTTGCGCACGAAGATCGGCTGAGTGTCGAGCAGTACCGGCTGAGGATTGCTCGGGCTGCTGGTGCGCAGTGGAGTGAGAGCATTGCCGCTGGCCGTATCGAAGAAGTTGCGCGCATTCAACTGGCTCGAATTGAAGAACCCGTAGAGCGAGCCGTGAACTCCGTTGCCGCCTGATTTCGACACCGCGTTCACCTGCGCGCCGAGGTTGCGCCCGAACTGCGCGGGCGAGAGCAGCGTGATCGCTTGATACTCCTTGACGGATTCGACCGGCTGCGGAATCAGCGCTACGAACCCTTGGCGGCGCACGCCGATGTCTTCATCGTTGTTGTCCGAACCATCCACCGTGAAATTGTTGGCGCGGGAACGAAGCCCGTTGACCGAGAATTGGCCCGCCGAGCCTACGCCCGCGCCTTGACCTGGCCCGGCCACGCTGCCCTGCGTTTGCGGCGGAGGCGCGACGCCCGGCAACAGCAAAGCCAGGTCGTCAAACGTCCCGCCCGCCTGCGCGGCCGTCCCCAGCGGCAGCAGCGAAACCTCGACTTCGCTGAACGATCCGCTGCGGCTCGCATCGAGTGTGTTGATGCTAGCGCGAACCGCAGTCTCGGCGGCGGTGGCGGGCGGCAGCGGCGCCGCGACCGCCGATAATGGGTCGAGCGTGACGGGAACCGGAACCACCTGACCGGTCCGCGCAATTTTGAGTTCCTGTTCGACTTCGCGCGGCTGAAACCCCGGCCTGGAGACCCTGATCCGGTAAATGTCGGGCGGCAGCAACCCCTGATAGAAACGACCGCGCGCATCCGTGGTCTTGATCACCGTAATGCCGGTCCGGACGTTGGTGATCTCCGCCCGGGCGCCCTCGACCGGATCGCCGGTCAGGTTGTTTGTGACTGTGCCTTCAAAAGCGCCGGTGACCGTATCTTGTCCCTTGGCTGAACAAATGACTGAGACTGAAATCAACAGGATAGCCTGAAAGAAGATCCAGGTCCGCTGGCCGATCCTGCTTACTCCTTGCAGGTAGGAGATGGGGTTGGAATTTGGCTTTTCAGAGGGCATAGAACGTTCCTGGCTGCTACTTCCTGTATTCGGCTGCAATAATACATAAAGCGCTATAAATCGGCTTGCGGATTTATAGCTCTAAAAATGCCAACTCTACTTCTACGCGAAAATACCGCCAATGGATGCAATTTTGACCGCAGTTGTTGCCCCCGATTGGCTGAGATCAAATATTTGTCAGTTCGTAATTCCAGGCCGGTTTTTATTCAGACCCGATTGCCGCGGCGTTCAAGGCGCTTGGAGTGGAATGAGATTGGTGTTCCATTCTGCCGGGAATGACAGATATAATGTCTCCCAAAGCGATTCAGACCTCAGAATAACTGAGCAGACTTGGAACTACGGAATTGAAAGGTCTGGGTAATCCATACACAGTAAAATCAGATCCTCTGCATCGGCCAGCAGGGGATTCAAAGTAGTTAAGATCGCAAGCAGGAGCGAGGCGAGTGAAAGATTGTGGCAGGCAGCGTCTATTGGGGCAGGCGCCGGTAATCCCGCCCAAGTAGCAGCGCGCTGCTAGTCCGTCCACGCGGGGGTGAGACGCATAGACGGCTCAGGTTCCAGCGGGTTGGTTTGAATACGTCACTCGCCGTGCGGATGGGGCAAAGGTGGTTTTTTACCTTATGCGGCGTTTATGTGCGGCGTTCGTGAATTGTGTGGTGTAATTTTCAGGGAATGACGCCTTATGAATCCCCGGGAATTTTGCGAGGCTCACCTGGGCCGGGATCCGGGTGGAATCTTTGTGGCTCAAATCGAGCGCGTTTGGTCGTATCTGATCGGGCGCGAGACGGGGAAGATGCGGTCTGAGGCTGGCGATGTCTTTGCTCTCTTCCGCAAGAATCACCTCGTCCCTCCGCGGCTGATTCTCTCGCCTAAACTGCCTCAGGATGATCGCTCAGCCGGCGTCAGGCTGGAGCCTTCCCGCCAACCCATCGAACAGACGTCCGGCGTCCGCCAGGACGATCACCTGGCAGAGGTTGCGCTGACGCCCGCTGGCTGGCTGGCGGTGTGCTTTGCCGCCTGCATCTTCCCGCAGCGCGCTCAGATGGAGAAGACCCAGCTCGATCTGCGGCTCCCCGAATTCCTGGATTTTTATCGCGCCTTGCGGGAGCGCGGCTCCCAGGACGAGGCATTGACTGCGGCGATTACGCCGCGATTTCTCAGCTTGCCAGGTTCGATGCCGCAAGCAGAATTCGATGAACTCGTCACCGAATTGTCAGCCGTCCCGGCGATGTACCACAAGGAAGAAGACGACGACGAAGTCCGGGCGCGTAAGAATGGCGCGGCGCTCTACCTCGCCACTTGCCATCCCGAACAGATCGAGCGCATCCGCGCCCGGTGGCGCAATGAGCGCCCGGCGCTGCGTTCCGTGACCACAGATTTCTATCGTCCGCCTTCTTGCGTTGGCGAGGAGATTCGTTCATTGGCGTCGCCGGAAGCGTTCAGGAAGGCCTCTTATCTCGAATATCTGGCGAAACGGTCGGCGCACGCTCACATGCCACAGGGTCTGGGCGGGGCTGAAGAGCGATTGCAGGAAAAAGTCATCGAATTCTGGGATACGCAGCGCAACAAGTTGACCTCCGGCTTCCCCTACTTCAGCTTTCAATCGAGTTTCATCACGTGGTGGCGTCAGGTTCTGAGGTACTGGGATTGGAAATGGATCGAAGAGAATCCGCTTCCTTCAACGCCGCTGCCGGCGCCGCCGCTGAATGAAGATGAGGACGAAGAAGAAACGTGGGAAGTCAACCTCACGACCTTGCGCGCCTGGCGCGAAGGCCACCGCTTCCTTCGATTGACCTTCACGCGCCTGAGGGCCGGCGAAGATCACGAAGAACTGCGCCGCGCGCTCGACGAGTTCTGGACGCATCGCCTCCTCAAGGTTCTTTCCCTTGAGAAAGCCGCGATGAAAGTTAAGGACATCGCTGAGAAGTTCGCGACCCTTGGCGGTAACATCATCAACAACCTGAGCCACCGCCTGCGCGCGCGCAATCAGGCTTATTCGCGGGCGCGCATCAAACGGCAGAGTAATGACGGCATTTATCAGCGGCAACAGGAGTCGAGGAAGAAGTGGGCCGAGAAGCGCCCAAGCCCGGGAAAAAGCGAAGACTTTGATAAGGAGAAAGCCGCGACCTTCACTGTGGCTTCACTGGCCCGCGCCGCGCCGCTCGAATTCACTTTCCTCTGGGCTTTCACCGCCCAGGTCTTCCTCCGCCCGCGCGTTGACGGGCGGCACGCCGAGGAGTGGCGCTTTGACCGCTACGCGCGCGAATTGTGGCACTGGGTGACTGAGCCGCTTTTCGCCGGTCTCATCGAGTACGGCGCTCAGTCAGGGCGGCAGGTCGACGCCATCGCCCGGCGCGCGATGCAGAGCGATGGGCCGTTCGGCGGGTTGATAAGCGAGTTGATGAGTTTTCGGAATGAGGACGGCCTGGACGAATATTTACGGAGGCGGGACCCGGCCAGGTATGCCAAGGAAGAAACAGCGGCGCGCCAATTGATCGCGGGCCTGATCGGACCTGTGGGTCTGTGCGCCTGCGGCGAGGAGGCGATGCAGCGCTGGAAGGCGATGATGGATGGAATCAATGGCGCGCACTGGATCATCCCGGTCTGGTACGTGACCTTCGTCGAGCGGATCACCGACGATGATGGGCTGTTAGAGCGGCTGGCCGTGGACAAACCCGAGCGCGGGCCAGTGCTCAAACTGGCGCGCGAAATGCGGGCGTGTGGCGCGACTTCGGCGCCTCGTGGAGGTGAGAGCGGATGAACTCTGCTGAAGCCCAAAAAGTATTAACCGCCTATCTGGCCGGGCAGCGCGTGAGCGAAGAGGAGTTGCGCCGCGCGCTCGCCGCGCTCGATGGCGATCAAACGAGCGGGCGGGCGTTGGCCGAAACCTTGGCCGGCGATCAACCGCTCGACGATTGCGAGATGTTTTTCGAGCAGCTGGCCGAGTTCAGCGAACTGTCGCGCGCCGCGCGCGAGCGCGAGGCGCCGGAGATGTCGGCCCATCTGGAATCCTGTCCATCGTGCCGCCAGGATTATTGGGCGGTTGCGCCGTTGTGGCGCGACCTCGAGCCGGCGGCGCACGCCGCCAGCAAACAGTTGACCGAAGGGATTCGCCTGGCGCTCAACCACGCGGGACGTTTGCTCGATGCGGGATTGGGACCGCCCGCCAGGGATTTCCAGCCGGTGTTCGGAACGCTCAGAACGCGCGGGTCGAAGCCGGCAGAGACATCAACCACGGACTCTCCCGCGGCTGAAGTCATCCGCAAAGAATGGACGCTGCGTGACGAGGAGGCGCTCTGCGAGATTCGCTTCGTCGTGGACGGTTCGTCGTCAGAGCAAGCGGCGCTGACTTGCTGGCTGGAAGCGGATCAATCGTCAGCCGTGGAGGTCGCCAGCGCGCAGATTGAAATCCGCGAAGCCCGGAGCGGACGGCGGATCGTCGCCGGCCCACTGGCCAATTTTCGGCGTCGCCCGATCCCGCTCGAACCTGGCTCCTGCATTATCCGGCTGCGGGCTGCGGGACAGGGGAAGGACTACACGTGGGAGATTCCGCTGGCGATTGATGCCCCGGCCGGCTGAGCCGCGCATCATCGTCTTCGTTAGCCATTGTCAATAGCAATCATCGGAGGGTTGCCATGCCTGCCATTCAACGAGAAATCGAGCCGGGAAAGTTGCTTAAGGATCGCTACTCGATCGTCCGCCCGCTGGGGAGCGGCGGCGGTGGCGAGATCTTCCTGGCGCAAGACAAGAACCTGGTTGACCGGCCCGTCGTGGTCAAAGTGATAAAGGTCGAGGCGGCCAGCCAGGACCCGCGAGACGCAAAATGGGTCAGGCGGCAATTCCGCGACGAGATCGCGGCGCTCGGCCGCGTTGATCATCCCAACGTCGTGGATGTGATTGACGCTGGCGAAACGGAGGGCGGCCAGCTTTACCTGGTGATGCAACACGTGGACGGGACCGATCTGCGGCCCCAGATCGGCCCCAAAGGAATGCACTTGCCCCGCGTCGCGCACATCATCCGGCAGGTCGGACGCGCGCTGAGCGCCGCGCACGAGAAGGGCATCGTGCATTGCGATCTCAAACCCGAAAACATCATGCTGCAGCATCCGGGCGAGGCCAAAGAGATGGTCAAGCTGATTGATTTCGGCGTGGCCAAGGTGGCCAACTCCGAAACGCTGACCAGCATGATCGCCCGCGATTTCGCCGGGCGCGGCACCTGGCAGTACATGTCCCCCGAACAACTGAGCGGGGGCCGGTTCGATGAACTCAGCGACATTTACGCCATGGGCGTCGTCGCTTACGAGATGGTCACCGGACGACGGCCTTTCGATGTCTCCAACCCGGTGCATCTGGCGCGGATGCAGGAGCGCGGGATCGACGTGCTGCCGAAATCCCTGCGCCACGAATTGCCCGATGAGGCGCAGGGGGCGATCTTGCGGGCGCTGGCTCTCAACCCGCGCGACCGTTATCTGTTCGCGCACGATTTCGGCGAGAAGCTGGCCAACGCTCTCGAAGGCGGGGGGGCCAAACGACGGGGGGATGAAGGGCGATCCAGCCCGCCGCAGGGCGGCCAATCCGGCGCACACCCGCTCGGTCACGAAGCGGCGGCAGCGTCTCCGGCGGGTGGCGCATCCGGCGCGCGGCGCGGCGCGGCGGCCGCGCGGGAGACCGCCGATCCGGAACTGGCGCACGTGCTTTATCTCAACCTGATCAGCGCGGCGCGCGCGACGATTGACGAGCAGGTCACGCAGCGCACGCGGATTGAACAGATCGTCCGCAGCACCCGGAGCTTCAAACAGGCGCAACAGACCGGTGAGTTGATTGTGCGTCAAACCGGCTCCAACCTCGCGCTGGTTTTCAGCGGCCGCCGCCCTGACGCGCCGATGCGCTGCGCGTTGGAGATCGCCGATGCGCTGCGCGGCCAGCCGGGCGCGGTCTGGCGGATGGGCATTCACAGCGGGATGATTCTTACCGTCCGCGACATCAACGACAACCAGGACGTGGTCGGCAGCGGCATCTACATCGCCGAACGCGTGATGGATTGCGGCGACGTGGGACACATCCTGGTCTCGAAGACAGTCTACGATCCGCTCAGCGGGATGAGAACCAACGAAGCCGCCCGCTGGGTCTCGTCGCTCGACGACCTCGGCGAACACGAGGTCGAGCCAGGCGAGCAGGTCCATCTCTACAACTTCCATGACGGCGAGCGAGGCAATCCGGAATTGCCGAAAAGATTTCGCCCAACCCCGCCGCCGCCGCCTCCGCCTGAGACCGAAGAACAGACTGGCAAAACGCTGCCGAAGATCCTCACGCAGATTCTCGGCGTCTCGACGACAACCCTGGGGCCTAAGCGGGAAGGCTTACTCTACAGACCCAGTCCGGTCGGAGATTCCGGGATGTCGGCAGAGCAGGTGGAGATAACGACTAAACTACTGAACGCCCGGATTCTGGCCGTGCAGCGGGCGATCAACGACCTGATTGACCGAGCGCTGCGCGGCGAGCCGCGTGGCGACAACCGGCTCGATGATGAGTCCCACGCGCTGGCGCGATGCGTTCTGCCGGAGAAAGGCTTTGCTGGTTTGATCGCGCCCGGTTTGCACCCGCAGTTCGACATCTACTGGAAAGACGTGGCGGCAGGTATTCCCTGGGAGGCGATGGAAGAGCGGTATGGGCGCTGCCCGCAATGCCACAAGGTCGCATTTGACCAAGCCTTCTGCGACAAAGACGGCGCACAGATGGAGCGCAGAGTGAGCAAGCTGGCGCTGGATTACCATCTCAGTCACCTGGTGCGTGGCCAGAGCAGACCCAGCGGCGAAGGCCACCGCTTCCTTTTCATCGTGGACCCGACGGGCGACCTGCGGTTGCCTGATGCGCGCCGTGATCCGCACGATAGACGCGGCCGCCACGCGGATGAAATCTTCGAGCTGGTTGGGCAACGTGGTTATCAAACCGCCTTGCTCGCCGGCGCGAATGCCAACCGGGATAATGTGCTGAGGGCGCTGAAGGACCCTGAACTGATCGGCGTTTACTACTTCGGACACGGTTACTACGACCGCGACACCGGCGACTGCGGCTTGCGCCTGGCCGACGAAGAACTCTCAGCCGGCGAGATTGAGAAAGAAGCCGCGCCGGTGGCCCGCTTCGTTTTCCTCAACGCCTGTGAAGCCGCGGCGGCAGGAAGCAGCCTGGATTTGGACAATCGGCCGAGCAACGTCGCCAACGCCTTTGCGCAAGGCAGCCTGAACCGCGTCGTGATTGCCCCGATGTGGCCGGTGATTGACGTGCAGGCCGCCGAAGCCGCCACGGAATTTTTCAAACTCCTGCTGGCTGGCGCTTCGGTCGGCGAGTCGCTGGGCGAAATCCGCAAGCGCAGCTTCGACCGCTACCAGCGGGGCGAAGCTCATCTGCTCTGGCTGGTTTATCGTCTTTTGGGCGACCCGAACAGATCGCTCGCCGTGCAGCGCGTGGCGGTCACCACACGCATACTCGAAGCAGCCCGGGCGCCCGAGACCGCAAAAATCACGATTGAAGATGAGACTCGAATAGAGATTGAAGAGACCGAAGAGACGGTCGAAGAAGTGACCGAACCGCTCTTCCTCAACCGCGTCTTCGACTCCGACGGCCAATTCAACCGCGAGTTGATGTCGTTTACGATTGACGAGGTGTTGCTGCGCGCCGCCAAGCGCCGGAATATGCAGGGACGCCAGGCCGTCACCATCACGGACTTCGTCGCCGGTCTGGTGCGGAAAGGCGACCTGACGCGGTTCGCGCTGCGCGCGCAGGGACTCAAGCCGGACGAGCTTTACGACCGGATCGGCGAATATGTCGAAACCGAAATTGAACAGGCCGGCGAATCCGAGGCCGAAGCCAAAACCCTCAATCTGAATCCGGACAATCCGGGCGAAGAAGAAATCCGCGAGTTGTTTTCGATGTGGAACGTCAGCGCCCGGAGAGAATTCAATCCGCAGTTGATTGAAATTCTGCAGCGGGCCGACGAGAACGCGCAGTGGCGCGAAGCGCGCCCGGACGACCGGCGCGTCTCCGAGCAGGACCTGCTCGAAGCCTTGCTGGGGACCGGCGCCTGGGCGCCGCTTCAGGAGATCGGCTTGCCGGCGGCGGATGAGATCAAGCGGTCGCTGGCCCGGCGCGGAGAATTCGGGATTGACGAGAACGGGTGGATTCCGATTTCGCCTGAAGTGTTTGACGACCGGGCGCAGAAGTTGATCAACGACATCCACGTCCTGGCGCAACAGCGCGGCGTCTTCCCCATCACCAACCGGCTCGTGCTCGCGGCGCTGCTCACGGAAGAATCGGGGTTCGCCGCGCGCGTTTGCCGTCAAGCCGGCGTGGATTCCGAACTGCTCTGCGCTTTGGTCATTGCGACGATTGTCGCGGAAACTCCCCAAGACCCGGCGCCGGTCGCCACGCTTTCGTTCGGGCTGAGCCTGGAAGCCTGCGAACGCATCCTGCTGCCGGTGATCGAAACCGCCAGGCGGCTCACGCCGGAAGGACAACTCGTGGGCGAAAAAGAGTTGTTCAGGGCTTTTTGCGAGAAGGCTGATCCGGGCTTCAAGAATATGCTCAAGGCGCTGCTCGGCGACGACGGCCCGGAGACGCTCGAAGCCGACCTCGATGAATTGAAGGAGGTTGACCCCGGCAGCGATGACCTGCTGAAGGGATTGACGCCCAGAGCCAGAAGGTCAGTCCGGATGGCGCACGCGATGGCGATGCAACGCGGCGTCCGTCCGATCAGCAACCGGATGATGCTCGCCGCTTTTTTCGCCAATCCCCATGGATGCGCGGCGCGCGCGCTGACGCGCCGCCGTTTGCCCGCGCAGGAATTGAGCGAGCAACTGCTCAACTCAACGCGCGGCGGAGCGCCCCAGCAGTTCCCGCTCGACCAGGCGGCGTGCGAGCGGGTCGTCAAACCGATGATCGATCGCGCCCGCGCCTTCGCCGATGAAAACGGCTTCGTGACCGAACAAACGCTGTTCAAGGCCTTCTGCGAAGTGATCGAGCCGGAGCTTAAAAACAAACTCAAATCCGCCGGGATTGATCTCGACGCGCTCATCAATGAAGAGCCATCGCCGCCATCATCAGGTCCACTCGCCACTCCGCCGCCGGCGCCCACAGCCATAACCGCGGTGGTAATCAACCGGGAGCGGTTTGAAGAGATCGTCTGGCGGATGCTTCAGGAGGCTGAAGGCCTGGCCCGGCTGCAAGGCTGGGAGCAGATCAGAACTCCGCACCTGTTCGCCGCGATGATCGGCGACGGATCAGCTCAGACGGCTCAAGCGTTGCGTGACCGACAGCTCGACCCGGAACAGGTCAAACAGCTTGCGCTCTCGGTCGTGCCCACGCGCCCGCCGCTGGTCGCGTTGCCCACCAGCGAATTGCGCGTTCCGAACTTCGGAGACAATGCGCAGGAAATCATCAACCGCGCGCTGCGGATGGCCAATCAGGAAAATCGCCGCGTGACCGAACTCGATCTGGGCATCGCCTTCTTCGCCGACGGCGGCGGCGTGGTCGGCGAGTTGTTGCGGCAGATTGAAGGCGCCATCCCGCCCGGCGCTGATGGTTCGGCGGGCGTTCGACCGGGACTGGCCGCCAGGCCGGCGCTCGAAACCTTCGGCGAGGATTTGACCGCGAAGGCCAAACAGGGCTTGCTGCCGCAAATCGTCGGGCGCGACCGCGAGATCGAGACCGCGATGGAGACGCTAACGATGATGGAAACCGCCAACCCGCTGTTGGTCGGCGAAGCGGGCGTAGGCAAGACCGCAATTGTCGAAGGTCTGGCGCAACGCATCGCTGACGGCGATTGCCCGGTGAAGCTGCGATCAATGCGCGTTATCGAATTGTCGGCGGGCGCGCTGGTGGCCAACACGCGGTTGCGCGGCGAATTCGAGCAGCGCGTCCGCGACGTGCTCGAAGAAGCGCGCGAAAATGTGATCCTCTTCATTGACGAGATTCACACCATCGTCGGCGCCGGTTCGGCGGAAGGCAGCGGACCGGACGCCGGCAATATGCTCAAGACGGCGCTGGCGCGCGGCGAAATCCGATTGATCGGCGCGACCACGCACGCCGAGTACAAACGCACGATCGCGCGTGACAAGGCGCTCTCGCGCCGCTTCCAGGCTCAGATGATCAGCCCGCCCTCGCGCGAAGCGACGATCCAGGCGCTCTCGGCGCGGCAGGCTGCGCTGGAAGAGCATCACCATGTGCGCATCAGCAAAGCCGCAAAGGTCGCCGCCGTTGACCTCTCAGGCCGCTACATCCTGGATAAGCAATGGCCGGCCAAAGCGCGCGACGCGCTCGAACGCGCCTGCGCGCTGGCCGCGACCAAACGCGCGCGCCGCAAGACGGCAAGCGGCGTCACAGTCACTGCCGCGCACGTGGCCGAAGTCGTCGCGCGGCAAACCGGCTTGCCGGTCGAGCGCGTTTCGACCAGCGACCTGAGCGCGCTCAACACGCTCGAAGACCGCCTCAATCTACGCATCAAAGGTCAGCGACACGCCGTGCGCGCCGTGGCCGACGCCATCCGGCGCGGGCGACAGGGGCTGGCCGACAGAAACCGTCCCTGGGGCGCATTCCTTTTCATTGGCCCGGCGGGCGTCGGCAAAACGGAACTGGCCAAGGCGCTGGCCGAAGAGGTTTTCGGCGGCGCGGATGGCCCCGAGGGCCAAGCTGGCCTAGCTGGTTTGATCCGTTTCGATATGGGCGATTTCACCGAACCACATTCGGCGGCCAAACTCGTCGGCGCGCCTCCGGGTTACGTTGGCTACGACCAGGGCGCGCCGCTGGTCGAGCGTTTGCGCACGCATCCTTACTCGCTGCTGCTGTTCGATGAGATCGAGCACGGGCACGAGAACGTCCTGGCCGTGCTGCTGCGCTTGCTCGCCGAAGGCACGCTCACAGACAGCGACGGCAATCTGGCCGACGCCCGCAATTCGATCATCATCTTCACCTCGAACCTGCTCGGCGCCGAACAGAAGTTGCGCCGCCCCGGCTTCGCCTCCGAACCGCCCGCGGCGCAGACGCCCGCAGCGCAGACCGAGCTGAGATCATTGGTCGAGCGTCATCTGCCGGCCAAACTGATTGACCGCCTCGACGGGATCATCCGCTTCAACCCGTTGACGGCGGACGACCTGGCCGAGATCGCCGAACAAAAACTCAGCGAGGTTAGAAGCCGCGTCTCAGCGCTTTACGGAGTGTCAGTCGAGGTCGCTCCCGAAGTCCTGCCCTGGCTGGCCGCGAAAGTGGTTGCTGAAGGTTCCGGCGCGCGCGCTGTCGGGCGGGCCGTGGATGACGAGATCGGTAACCCGCTCGCCGCGTTCCTGGGCTTCGAACAGACGGCGAGCCGTGGAAGAGTCAGAGTCGTTGTGACCGAGGACGCGATTCAGATCGAAGCGTCGGAGGATGGTTCATAACCGGCAACCTGGACCAAGGAGGTTTCAACCGTGAAAGCAGCGGATTTGCCTGATGACGTGAAGCAGAAATTGCTGGAACAGATCGAGCAACAAGTCGGCTGGGCGCAGTACCGGAAAATGGTGGAGGCGGTTGGGGAAGACGGTTTGATTGATCTCGCGCTGGGGAAAGCCGAGGAGATGGCGGGCAGTCAAGCGGCCGCCAAGAAGCAGGGATGGTGGAACAAACACGGCTGGTGGGCAGGTTTGGTGATTTGGGCCATGATCGGTCTTCTCTTTTGGCTTATCGGTGGGAAGAAAGGTCTCGAAGTTTTCTGGTACATCTGGGTGATCGGTTATTCGATTATGTTGATGATCAGCGCATTTTTTAACTGGCTATTCAGGTAATCGAACGCGCGCGCAGGGCGGGATTGCTATCCGCGCGCTGATTCGGATGGCGAATAGAGTGAGGATGAATGATGCGACGTTATACATTGATATTTCTCATGATACTGGCCGCTGTTGCGACGCTCTCCTGCTCGCAATCGAAGGCGGAGCAAGCCAAGGTGGAGGCCGAGAACCTGCTCAACAAATTGTCAGCGTCGGATGCTGACGCACGAAGCAAAATGGGCATGACTGAATTTCACATCTTCGGACGCGGCAACGTTATTCCCTTTTGGGACGGGGGCGCAGTGGGAAAAACTCAAGTGACTCAAGTCGGCGATACGCCAGAGGTATTCAAGGTCGTTGTGCCATTCTGGTGCAAAGGCAGGAGTCAGGCCGGCGAAATGCTAAAGCTCAGTCGAAAGCTCGAAGTAGAACTTCGTTATCTCGGCGAAGCAAGTCCACGGTGGGAGATCCGCAATTATAAATTTGCCGGTGACGAGCCTTTGACTTTTTGGGCGCAACTTCAGACCTGGCTGTTTTTTGCGCTCATCGCGCCGCTAGCTATACTTTTTTTACTCCAAATGAGTAACCCCACTTGGCTACAAGATGTCTGGACCGGGCAGGGGATGTGGGTTGCGTGGCTTCTTGCATTAGGCACTCTCGGAATTGTGGCCAGATCGGCCTATGTTTGCTTCGGTTCATACATAGCCGTTGTCATCTGCGTGATTGTATACACAGCCGTAATTACCCTGGTCATTGCCGTATTGGCGAACGTCATCGCCGAAAGGAGAAAGCGCAAAAGATATTACTGAAGCGGCAAACAGTAGGCTGTGAGTGAAAGTTTGGCGGCGACGCCATCCATTCAAGTGCTGGCCGGGAGCGCCAGCGCGGTTGTTACCGCGTCGCGGGCGCGCATCGAACCGGAGAATGATCGCCGGTTCCAATGCGCGCCAAGGAAATAAACACTTGATGGAGGTAGATTATGTCACGCCGTGTATTGTTGTTGATCGTTGTCTTGTTCGCCGTCTCGGTCAGCGCCGCTTGCTCGTTGCAGGAAGCCAGTGAGGCGATTCAGGAAACGGAGAAGTTTTTGGAACGGTTCTCCATGCCGACCGCTGAGGACAAACAGAATCATTGGGGGATTACCGACATCCGGGTCTTCGGACATGGCTTGCTGGGCATCGGCGCCGGTACCGTCTCGTACGACAAACTGGCCGATTCGCCGCTCACTTACGAAGTCACCCTGCCGTTCTGGTGCGAGGGCAAGACTTTTCAGGGCGAACCGATCAAGCTCAGCCGCAAGCTCCAAGTCAAGCTTGCGCGGGCCGAAGCGGGCGCGCCATGGCAGGTTCAAACTTACGAATTGCGCGGGAACGAACCGATGAGCTTCGGGTGGCAGTTGCTGGTTTATCTTTGGGACATCTTCTGGGTCTCCGGCCTGGTGTTCTTGTTCTTCCGCTTGTGGAGTTCCAAGGAGACGGCGCTGGCCATCACGCGGGTGGCGTGGATCCCGATTGTCGGTTACGTCGGATTCATCTGTTTCGGCTCCATCGCGGCAGCCTTCGTTTGCATCGTGGCGCATTTCATCATCACCGCGCTGTTGATGGGAGTGGCCGCTGCGGCATCATCGAGCTAAGCAAACGGTGTTCAGAGTACCGGCTTTAGTCGGAAGCGTTTGGCGCCTGGGCCTTCCGGCTAAAGTCAGTAATGCGTAACGCCGTCCGGAGGTAAACGTGACAGAAGAGCGCGAGAACAATCAGCCATCGCATTCATCCGTGGAAACCTACGACGGCGCGGTTGATGGCGATGAGCTTGCGCGGTTGATGGCCGCGCTCCGCGATCATGACCGCGCGCGTTCGCCTCGGAGCGTCAGCGATGAGGATGAGCGCGGCGTGTTGCAGGCTGTTTGCCTCGCGCTGATTGCCGGACCGGTGGAATTGTCTGTTGAATTCCAACCCTCGCCGCTCCTCGATCAAATCAACGCCGCGCTGCGCGACGCCGGGCCGGATGATTTACCCGAAGCTCGCGTATGCCGGTTGTGGCTGAGTTGCGCCGCAGGGACGAATGAGCCGGGCGCAGTGGATCAATTCGCGGCGCTCGTCGGAGAATCTCTTTGGGGACCGGCGCAGGCGCTCGTCTATCGCGCGCTGTCCCATTTTGGCCGGCGCCGGTCGCTGGCCAATCTGCTCCCGGTTTCGGGTTCGCTGACGCTTGCGCAGGCCGACGCCTGGCTCGAAGCGGCGCACGCGGCTGACCCGGACGAGTGGTTTCTTGATCGTCTCGACGCTTCGGCCGATGAGTGGCTGCCCGCCGCAGTCCGGGATCCTTGGCGATTGTTGCTCGCCGCCGAGGCCGCTCTGGCCTGCGGCGCATTGTCCATTGCAACAGAGGGCGCGACGGAAGAGACGTTGGCGGCGCTGGCTTCCGAAGCCACTGAACAACCGGCGCGCAGTTTGGCCGAAGCCGTGTCGCAGCGTTTGTCGGGACGCGCGGCGGCGGCGCTGGTTCGCGCGCAACTGGCGCAAGGGCGCGACGATGACGGCGCGCTCGGCGGACCGGCAAGGCTCTGGCTTCCGGCTTGGGAGCGCGAATACTTGCGCTCGCTCGCTCGCTGGCGTTTTGGCGATCGAGAAGCCGCAGCGACGGGGCTGCGGGCCGCGCTCGATTTAAACCCGCATCAGACTTCAACGCGACTGGCGCTGGCGGCGTTGCTGGCCGAGCGGTCGCCGGAGATGGCTCTGCAAACGCTGGAACACGAGGAACCGACGCGCGAGATTTACGCGGCGCGGGCGGCGTTGCTGGCTCGGTTGGGCCGTTACCGCGAGGCGGAAGAAACGCTCAATCGCGGCGCGGACGTAACGGCGGCCGGGCGCGAACCGGCGCGGTTCAGTTGGGCGCGTGGCCGTGAGCAGGCGCAGCGACGCGAACAAACGCTGCGCGCGGCGCTCGCTGAACACCACGGCGATTGGAGCGCAGCCGACAAAGCGTGGCGGGCCACGCTCGGCGAGGAACGACACAGAAGTCTGCTGGAAGCGCGGCAATTGTTCGCGGCTGGCTGCGAGTTGCGCTCGTTGGCGGCGGGGCAGAATTGGCGGCGCAGCGTGTTGGAGCAACGCGCCGAGCGGTTGCGCCGCCAGCTCAGCGACGTTCCGCTCGGCGCCGGCGCAATGTTTTTCCGCGCCGCCGCAATGATGGAAACTGCGCCACAGCGCGCCGTCAAAGATTTTCAAACGTTGTTGCGGCGGCGCGCGTGGGTTGAAGCCGAGCGGCGCGCGGGCGGCGGCAGGATCGTTTGCACAGGCGACGCTCTGCTGTCGCTGGGTCAGGTTGAAGAGGCGGTCCGCGCTTACCGTTTGGCAGACGCCGATGCGGCGCCGGGAGTGAAAGAACGGCTGGCGGTGGCGGCGGTTTATGCGGAAGTGACACGGCGATCCGGCGCAGCGGCGATTGCCGGCGAGGCGGATCGGGCGATGGATTCGGCGCCCGGCAGCCCGTGGCCGCAATGGATGGCGGCGCTGGGGTTGTTGATGGCAGGCGAGCGCGAAACCGCTGCGCAACGTTTAGCGACGGGGCCGGATGCGCCGGAATTGATTAAACGCTGTTTGCAAGCGGTGTGCGCTGCGCTGTCCGGCGCCGGCGATGGTTCGGTAACGGATGAAGAGTTGGCCACGCTCAAGGCGCCGCCGGAGACCGAAGCGATTGTCCGTTTGCTGTGCGGCGCGGGAGACGAAATCGCCAAGTGCGAAGCGTTGATCGAATCGCTTGGCGAGGCGTGGATCGAACGCTGCCCGGCGGATGCGCAATTGGTTGCGCGGCGATTGATCGCGGCCTGGCGCGACGAGGGAGATTGGGATCGAGCGCTGGGGCTTGCGCGCCAGCTTGAACGATCGGGGCAGGCGTGGGCGAAGGAGATGGCCGCGCTCACTCGCGTGCGTCACGCGCTGGAACACGCCAGCCGGGGTGAATTGGCGGAGGCTGAAGCGGAACTGCGCGATGTGGATGCCAGGCTTTAGAGCATGTATGCAAACTCGGTGCGGTACGGGGAGCGTAAGCGCAATGAGATTAAGGCAAGCTTTTTGCAAGGGGTTGTGGGGCAGGTTTCCAACCTGCCCCACAACCCGGCGAACGACTAAAACAGCCGCGAGCGCGGTGTGGGGCAGGTTGGAAACCTGC
>Ga0187892_10001858_pt1 | contig 45948 bp, 41 predicted proteins | sample MA1701073metaG_FD_139345 | JGI IMG/M metagenome (GOLD analysis project Ga0187892, IMG submission 139345) | Bio-ooze microbial communities from a basaltic lava cave in the Kipuka Kanohina Cave System on the Island of Hawaii, USA - MA170107-3 metaG ...
CCCAGCGGGAGAGGACTGAGGTGAGGGAGAAGCTGCGAGGTTACGGCCCCTCACCCCCGGACCAAGTCCGGGGCAGGCTCTGACCCTCTCCCTCAAGAGGAGAGGGAATGAAAACCAGAGGATCTCAACAAAGCCAACTTGCGTCAGGGTCTGTCAGGTTAGGCCCTGAGCATCTCCCGGCACCGCAGGACGAGCGCGATGAGCGACGTAATGGCATGTCGCGGGCAATGGAGGGGGCTTCTAACTGAAGTTGTTTCGCCTCATTGTGCCTGAGAGAATGTCCCCATTCGCGGAGCATATCGACTGGTGGCACACTCTCACTAGGACTTGGAGGGCACCATGCGGGCCGTTGTCTATAAGAAGCCGTTCGAAGTCGCGGTCGAAAACGTCCCTGACCCGAAGATCAAGCATCCAAACGACGCGATCGTGAAAATCACATCCACCTGCATCTGCGGCTCCGACCTCCACATGTACGAGGGCAGAACGGCGGCCAAGGCCGGGATCGTATTCGGCCACGAAAACATGGGAATCGTCCAGGAGGTCGGCCCGGCCGTTACGTCTCTCAAGCGCGGCGACCGCGTCGTCATGCCCTTTAACGTGGCCTGCGGCTTCTGCAAGAACTGCCGCCGTGGTTTCACCGGCTTTTGCCTAACGGTGAACCCCGGTTTTGCGGGAGGCGCATATGGCTACGTGGCGATGGGGCCGTGGACGGGTGGACAGGCCGAGTATCTCCAGGTGCCCTTCGCCGACTTCAACTGCCTGACCCTCCCTGCAGGCAAGGACCACGAAGCAGACTTTGCGATGCTCGCGGACATCTTCCCGACCGGCTACCACGGCGCGGAGCTTGCCGACGTCAGCCCCGGGGAGAGCGTGGCCGTGTTCGGCGCCGGCCCGGTGGGACTTATGGCCGCGTACAGTTGTCTGCTCCGGGGCGCGGCGCAGGTGTTCGTCGTGGATCACGTGCAGGCGCGGCTGGACAAGGCGAAACAGATTGGAGGGACCCCAATCAACTACGACGCTGCTGACCCTGTCCGCCAGATCAAAGATCAGCGGCAAGGGTCCGGTGTCGACAAGGGCATTGATGCTGTGGGCTACCAGGCGACAAAAGCCGGTTCGTCAGCGGCCGGCGGCGAACAGGACGAGGTGCCGAACACAGTGCTTAACCAGCTCATCGACGTTGTGAACCCCACCGGGGCCCTGGGAATCCCAGGCCTGTACGTCCCGTCCGACCCAGGCGGGGTCGATGCAAACGCTTCCCGCGGGGCCCTGTTGATGAACTTCGGGCGCCTGTTCGAGAAAGGCCTCCGTTTGGGCACCGGGCAATGCAATGTCAAACGGTACAACGCTGACCTGCGTGACCTCATCATCGCCGGCAGGGCCAGGCCGGGCTTTGTCGTTTCGCACGAGATACCGCTTGATCAGGCGTCTGGCGCCTATCGCAAGTTCGACCGCCGTGAGGATGGGTACACGAAGGTCATCCTGCACCCGTGAACGCCGCGGGAGGGGGTCAGCCTGCCGGACATGGGACGTTCCAGAGTCCTCGCGCTGCCGGGTCGCTCTGTCCCCTGCCCTATTTCCGCGTTCCGTGGTGAGATCGAAGGAGAGTAACCGACTTGAAGATCACCGTTGGCAGTCTGACATATTCCTGGACCGATTCATGGGCGCAACTTCCCGATTCTCCGAGTAGACGGCTCGGGTGGGCGCATCACGGCGTTGTTGTCGCACAGAACGGCGAAGTGATTACGTTCCATCCGGGCGACCCGACAGTGCTGACGTTTCAGAGTAATGGCGCACTGGTCCGGTCCTGGAAAGCACCCGTAGTCGAGGCTCACGGCATGGCGCTGTCCGTAGACGGCTCCAGGGAGTACCTCTGGATTGCAGATCCCGGCGCCAAACGAGACCAGGCGATTGGCTACCAATATCAGCCAGGTCCCCGACGCGGTCAGGTCATCAAGTTCAGCCTGTCAGGGAGGGCCGCCCTGAAACTGGCGCTGCCAGCGCTGGCCGTGTACGGATCGGGTACTTACTCCCCGACCTCCGTCACTGTATTTCAACAACGACACGGCGGAGTGGGCGACATCTGGGTAGCCGACGGGTATGGTGAGAGCTACGTCCACCGCTACTCCAACAGCGGGGACTATCTGGGGAGCATCAACGGCGAGGAAGGGCGGGCCGGGCGCTTTAACTGTCCGCACGCAGTGTATTTCGATACGCGGAAGACAGACCCGGAGCTGTACGTCGCCGACCGGACTAACCGCCGGGTCCAGGTATTCGACACGGAAGGGAAGTTCAAACGAGCGTTCGGGTCAGACTTTCTGACCAGCCCGAGCGCGTTCGCCGTGTCCGGCGACTACCTGATCATTGCGGAGCTTCGGGGGCGTCTGGCCGTCCTCGACCGGGACGACCGCCTTGTCGGCTACCTGGGCGCTAACCCGGCCATCGCGGACACCGAACGCGGGAGTCCCAAAGACCCCCTGGGCTGGCCGAACCAGCAAGGGCCTGACGGGGGGCTGGTACGGCCAGGCGACCTGGAACCCGGCAAGTTCAACAGCCCACACGGAGTCGCCGCAGACCAGCACGGCAATCTTTTCGTGGTCGAGTGGCTCATCGGCGGCCGCTATACCAAGCTCGCGAAGTCCTGACACCGGCCGGGCCTGTGGTCCCTCCGGTGTGACACACGTTCAAGCGACGTCGGAACATCTACCGGGAACCTTTTGGTGGTCGTCGACCGGCTTCCAAGAGGACACGGGTCCCGTTTTGGAGTTCTCCAGCAGCGGGACTATGATCAGCCCTAAGTGATGGGGCTAGCCCTGGGTCAGGCCACTGGAACAGCCTCCACACTTGTATTTCGGACCCCAAAATTGTCCCATTCTTGTTGAGGGTGCACACCGCTGTGGACACATAGTGTGGACTGGGCATCCTGCCGATGCGGGACGCCATTGAAGGCATTTGGCGGGGGCTCGACAGCGAACAATACTGGCCTGGCCATACTATGAGCCAATAGCGCGCCACCTTCATCGTTGTTGAGTAACAGGCAGCAATCGGCTCGAGATGGTTAGGCTCTGTCTACATCCTCAAGCTGCGAGGGCCAGGGTAGCAGGTGAACAGCGTGCTAAGGCGAGATTGAAACGCAGTCTGGTCCGGTAGACGTTATAGGCGATCCTGCCCTGAAAGCGGGGCCATCGGGCCTTTTCATTACTTGCCAGGCCGGCCGGGACGCTGGACTCGCCGGTCGCGAACGGGCGGCGCCCGACCTGTCTCGCCAAGCTCGCCGCCGACGTAAGCGCCCTCCGGCTGTCCTGTTCAATACCGAAGCTTCTTGTCTACTTCATTGATCAGCGGCTGGCCCGCCAGGTACCGGCCGACGTTCTCTTCGAGGATGTCGTAGACCCGCTCATAGAGTTCAGGCGAGTTGCCTGCGATATGGGGCGTGATGACGACGTTCGGCATGTCCCACAACTCGTTGTTCGCAGGCAGAGGCTCCTCGATGACAGTATCGAGGCCAGCCCCCGCGATGCGGCCCTCCCTGAGTGCGGCGACCAGGGCGTTGTGCTCGACGATGCGGCCACGCGACGTGACGATGAGCCGGGCCGTCCTTTTCATCAGCGCAAGTTCTTTCGCGCCGATCATATTCTCGTTTTGCGGCGCGTAAGGGACCGTTACGACGACATAGTCCGACCGGCTGAGCAGGTCTGCGAGCCCGTGGAGTCCCCCGACGTGCTCGACTACCGGGTCGCCGTCCACAGGGTGTTTGTCCACGGCGATGACATTCATGCCCATCGCCTTGCACCGCCAACCGGTCTCCTTACCAGACTTTCCGAAGCCGATGATGCCTGCGGTCTTACCCCAGACCATCTGGACAATACTGAGGCCGTAGTCCTGGTCCCACCTGTGCTGCCGCTGAAACGTGCCGAACTCGTTGACGCCGCGGGCGAAGTAGAGGATCAGGGCGAGGGCATGCTCGCCGATCTGGGGCGCCCCCGCCCCGCGGGCGTTAGTGATTGTGACCGCGGAGCCAGCGATCTGGGGCGCCCGGCTGAACAGGCCCTCAGCTCCAGCCCCCGTTAGCTGCACCCACGTCAGTTTTCGAGCGGCGGCAAGTTGTTCGCCTGTAATATGCCCAAATACAGCATCAGCGTCTGCGATCCCGCGCTGTACGTCTTCCGGGGAGTACGCCTCGACGAAACTCTCGCCCCGGTACTTCTCCCGCAGCCGGGGATAGAAAGGCGCACCCCACTGCGGCATCAGAAGGAACTTCATAGGCTTTTCGACTCCTGCCATGTATGCACGGGCGCAGTCCCGCTATTCCCAGTTCTTGTAGGTGCCTGGGGCCGTCTTCTTGCACACTTGGACCCTCAGCCCGTCCGGGTCGAGGCAGGTTGAGATCGTGCGGCCTGACTGCTGGTTCTCTCGCGGCTGGGACCTGAAGGTAGTCACTCCCAGGAATTTGGCCTCTTTCGTCGCGTCCACCGGGTCGTCCACGCCGAAGGAGATATGGTCGACACCAGCCTTGTCGCCGGGTTTGGCCTGGTGCAGCTCGATTCGGACAGGGCGGTCCTCGTCACCATTGAAGAGGAATACTGTTGTGCCTCCTTCGAGCGTGCCTTCGGGGTGCATCCCGAATTTGCGGTAGAACTCCACGGACGCCTTGATGTCGGAGACGATGAGGTCTATGTGGTCGACGCGCAGGAATTTCATAGTCGCACGCTTTCAATTGGTGAACTATCAGACAGGTCCACCCGGCAGGCAAGTGTACTCGCGAATTGGGGATGACTTGGGCCCTGCGGCCAAGCCGCATCACCGCTCTGCCAATTGAATTCCAGACAGATAAAGCCTGTGAAGGACGGACGATAGCCGGATCACGTCCCTTGGCCACTGGAACAGCACATTGTGTTCACAGGCAGAAACGGACTTCACGCGCTTCTTTGCCTTGCCCTCAAATCCGCAAGATTAGCCTCAAGCAGTCCTTGGAGGCGCCTGCCAAGCAGCTGCCAAAACATAGGCGGCCGCGTCAGGCAGAGTTTCGATCCGATGCTTCTGCTGCCCGCAGGAGCGTCCGTGTCAGCCTGACCTCCAAGTCTGCGTGCGACCACGGTTTGAGTATGTACTCGGAAACTCCCAGTGCCCGGGCGGACGCGATGTCCGCGGGGAGCGCACGTCCCGACAGGACTAGCACCGGGACACTGGCGGTAGACTCGTTGCTCCTTACCGCCTTAAGGAACTCGAACCCGTCAAACGCGGGCATATTCAGGTCAAGGATGACTGCCTTCGGACTGTACTGCAGGATGAGCGCTAGCGCGCCAAGGCCATCGCCTGCAGTAATGGGACGGCACCCTATTTGCTCTACCAATTGAGCAACCGCCGACCGGTTTTCCGCATCGGCATCTACGACCAATACTGAAGGACTCGAATGACTAGCGCGCTGACCGGGCCTATAGGCCGGGCCGCGACCACTCATACCGGGGCCTTGAGGCTTCGGATCGTCCCGCCGGAGACGCGCCCACTTCAATGATGCCGCCATGCGCGCCATCAGTTCCTCAATGCCGGTGCCCTTCATCACATAGTCGTCAGCGCCGGCCGCGAAGGCTGCGAGTTTCTCGCTTTGTTCCTCAAGGGCGCTGAACATGATCACGGGTATCGTGGAGGTCGTGCGGATCGCCCGGCAGACATCAACCCCATCCATCTTCGGCATCCGCAGGTCCAATAGCGCTATGTTTGGCGAGAACATCCGGAAGATCGTCATCGCCCGCTCGCCGTCCTCGGCCGCGGCTACGCTGTAGCCTTCCTCTTCCAGCGCGCCCACGAGGGCCAGACGGATCGGCCGTACATCGTCGGCTACCAAGACCCTTATTGGGCCGACTACAGGTTCAGTCACGCCGCTCGGTCCGTTCCCGCTGCATTCGCTAAGTCAGATACGAAGGGTTTGAGAGCGGGACCCAGCCCACCCGCGGTTTCAGCGTCAACCCGGTTGCTGTCGACCCCGGAAAGGAAGAGTGTCCTCAGTTCTCCGGATGGCGGCGTACACCACCCTTGCCCTTGACCTGGGCCAGTCAAGCATTGTGCCATCCTCATGTGGCCTTTCCCCGTGACAAGAAGGCGCTAACTCGGTTGAGCAGGTCCAGGAGCCCCCGGCCTTTGACTATGTAGTTGTCAGCGCCGCTGGTGCGAGCGGCGTCCATTTCTCCCTGGTCTTCGACAGCGCTGAAGATAATGACTGGGATGACCGATTGCTGTCTAATTTCGGAGCAAAGCTCAGAACCGGTCATGTCCGGCAGCCGGAGGTCTAGGACAGCCAGGTCGGGGTTAAACTCTCTGAAGTAGCGGAGGGCGTCTCTGCCACGTTCGGCAGCCTTTACCTCGTAACCTTCTTCAGAGAAGGCGTCTTCCATCGCTTTGCGGACTTCATGAGAGTCTTCCGCGATGAGGATTTTCCTTGCGCTCATGCTGCCGCCCTTTCCTCTCGGACTTGGCCGTCCGAATGCAGGGCTGAAACGCTCGGTGCAGGGGCGGCTGGGACCCAGAAGCTGAATGTCGAACCTGCACCTGGCGCACTTTGTACTCTGATTGTGCCGCCGTGGAGTTCCACGATTGATTTCGCGATATGCAGGCCAAGGCCTGTGCCGATGTTGGTCCTCGTCGAGTCGTTGTCGGCACGGTAGAACCGTGTGAACAGTCCTGCCTGCTGGGCGTCGCTCAGGCCTACGCCCTGGTCGCGAACGTGGACTTCGAACCTCTCCCGCGTCGATGCGCCGCTCAACCAGACCGTGGACTTTTCCCCGGAGTACTTGGACGCGTTGCTCAACAAGTTACAAATCACCTGTACGAGGCGCTGCCTGTCCGCCACTATTTGTGCGGATGGGCTGTTGAATTCCACGACTAAAGACTGGTCCTTTGTCTCGTAGATCGGCGTCATCATGGAGCTCACGTATTCGAGGAACGTACCGACGTCAAAGGGTTCTAAGTTTAGCTTGAAGTTGCCAGTCTCCAGGCGGGACATCGTAAGGAGGTCGGATATGAGCATGTCAAGGTGGCGGCCCCCGCGCTGGATCAAGTGGACCCGGTCTAGCTGTTCGGGCGTTAGGTTCCCCTTTCGATTACGGGCCAACAGGTCTGCGAAAGCCATCATGCTTGTGAGCGGAGTCCGTAACTCGTGCGAGACGTTAGCGATTACCCGTGACTTGACTTCACTTGAGACGTTCAGCCTCTCGTTTTCCCGTTCCAGTTCAATGCGGGCTGCACTCTCCTCAGCGAGGCGGATGGCGCGAGAGTGGAGTTCGGCGTTGGCGAGGGCCCCGGCGAGGTGGGTGGCGATCTTTTCAGAGAGCGCAACGTGCTGCTCGCCAAAAGCATCAGGTTGTCTGGACAGGAACGCGAGGCCTCCGATCGCCCGGTTCTCGACGCGGAGTGGCACGGTGATTGACGACATGATCCCATTTCGCGCCAGAGCAGCCAACGCAGGCAACTCAGGGTGGCTCCCCGGCTCGTAATCTGACCCCGCAAATACGAGCGTGCTGCCGGTGGTCATGACGGCTTGGGTTAGCGACCCTTCGAGGGGTGCGTGGGTGGGGTCTGGTATGGGACGTGGCATCCCACCCTTCATAGCGTATGCATGAAACGTCTCGCCGTCAGAGTTGACCAAATTTACGCCTATGTAATCCGCGGGGACAAGCTGACCGACACCCCCGCCGGACCTTGCGATGACTTCGGCGATATCCAGGGAGGTTGCGGCAGCGCGGCTGATTGCGGCAAGCGTCGCGTCCTCAGCGGCACGTACGCTGGCCTCGCGGGCGTGTCTGACGGTCTCCTCGTAAAGCCGGGCGTTTACCACGGCGGGTGTGACCTGGGCCGCGATTTCAAAGAGTAGGGCAAGGTCTCGCTGTGAATAGGCGCCGACATTCCGGCTGCGCAGGCTCAGCAGGCCGATGGGACGATGTGGAGGTCCAAAGGGCACCTGCGCCCATGACATCAGGCCCACATCGTACGCCCAACCGGGGCCGCGGCGGTCGCCCTCATCGCCCTTCACCAACACTGTGCCTGGGATGGGACCTTCGAGGACCGGGGCGTTGTCAGCCCTGACGACAATGTCCCCTGCTTTGTGGCCCTCGACTTCAACACCGAACACGCGCATGACTTCGGTGGTCTTGCCGTCGCCGTGGACCACCGCGACGACCATTCGGTCGTAAGGGATAATTCTGCTTAACGCGTCGGCCACTGTTTCATAGATGACGTTAATATCAAGGCTGGCGGCGACGCTACGGCCTACCTCTGCGAGGACTCGCCGTTCCTCAGCTTCCCTTCGTATTGCCTCATACATCGTGGCGTTGGCGATTGCAGGCGCGAGGTGCGCGGCGACCCGCTCAAGCACGGAGAGGTCGTTGGACGAATAAGCATTGGGGACCTTTGACCGCAGGTGGAAAGCGCCGAGCGCCCGGTCACCGTAGATCAGCGGCACAGACACCATAGAACACAGGCCATGAGGGATGCCAGATGAAGTGTCGGGGAACCGCGATGCGAGCCCCTCGGCGGTGTCGGCGCAAGCGACTAGACCCTTGCGCTGCGTCATCACTTGCTGGGTGATGCTCCCCGCCATGGGCCGGATGCCGTACTTCGACGACCCCGGCAGTTCGATGCCCGACATGTATGCATCCGTATAGGAAGAACCATCAACACCTGCGACGGCCACCACAATCCTGTCCCAGGGTACGAGCCCTCTGACTCTCAAAGCGAAAGCGTCGTACACGGTATCTATATCAAGGGATGAGCTGATGACCCGGCCGATGTCGTTTAATAGGAGGGTCTCGGCGGCTTCCCGGCGCGCTCCCTCATATAGCGCAGCGTTGGCTATTGCCGGAGCAAGGTGAGCGGCAACCTTTTCCAGCAACGCCACGTCACGCAGAGAATACGCATACGGTACATTTGACCTCAGGTGGAACGCCCCCAGAGGCCGATCGCCATAGATGAGCGGGACTGAGATAAGGCAGCGGAAGCCTAGCGGGATGCCTGGAGCCATCTGCGGGAGACGGGCGCCGAGCTCTTCCGGTGTGCCCTCGGAAGCCAGAAGCGACTTCCGCTCGTCCATTACGGCCTTGGTTATCGTCCCTTTAAGCGCTCGCACCGAGCCCTGTGTCCCGCCTGGCAGTTCCACACCTGTTACGAATATATCAGTGTAAGTGGCCCCATCAGGATTTACGGTCGCGACACTATCCTGTCCCATGGGACGAGCTTTCTGACCTTGGACGCGAACGCGTCGTACACAGTCCTAATTTCCAGGGATGAGGCGATAACCTGCCCGATTTCGTTGAGCAGTTGCGTCTCGGCGGTCTTCCTCTGGGAGGCCTCGTAAAGGAGCGAGTTGTGAAGTGCCGGTGCAAGGACGAGAGCGAACTGCCGGACCAGGTCGACGTGTCGAGCACCGTAAGCGCCCGCCGTCCGTGACATGAGGACCAGGACACCGATGACCCTGTCCTCATACGATAGTGGGACTCCTGTGGCGGACGTGATGCCGCTCGCGACAGCCATGGCCATCTTCGGCATCAAAGCAAGGGTGTCGGCGGCGCGACCTTCGCTGAAATCGGCACAGATACCAGCGCCGGAGGAAATGGCCGCCTTGGCCAGCGTGCCGTCGAGCGGCACTTCACTCCCCACGGGCACTCCGGGGATAGAGGTTCCTGCAACAAAACGGTTGACCGCCGTTCTCCGCTCCATGTCCACGGTCATGATCGCCAGACGGTCAAAGGGAACGAGGAAGTTGACCTGACGCGCGTATTCCTCAAAGATCTTGTCGAATGTGAGCGATGAGTTTGCGGTCCGGCCGGCTTCTGCGAGCACGTCGCGTTCGAAGGCGACGCGGTCTAGTTCAGCGTTGGCGACGCGTAGTGAGCGCATCCGGACCTGGATGCCGCGGGCGAGCGGCCGCAAGGTCGTTGCAAAAATGGCGACAATTGCCGCGAACGTGCCGACGCCGTACGTGATACCAAGGTTCCTGATCCATTCCACCCGCCGGCTGACCTGCGCCTGACGGAATGCGACCTCGTTGATCAGGCCTTTGCTCACGCGTTCGTGGGTCTGCTTCAGTCCGCCGACTGCTGCGGTCACGTCTGTATAAGAGGACGGTCTGAAGGGGTTGTCGGCAATGACCGACATCCCCTGTGCGAGACCTTCAATGTCAGCCGGGACGGACTCGTTTCCAGGTGCAGACAGTTCCAAGCCATTACCGGACCGGGACAACCGCTGCGACAGGTCAGCCAACCGCGCTTGCCAGGCGGCGAATTCCCATTCGTTGCGCGGCGGGTCCTGGAGCAGGCCGGTAAGTTCATCCTGCAAGCGGAGGTGGCCCGTAACGTGATCAATCTCTCGCAGCGCTATGCGGGCCGGTCTCGCGACGATGGCCATGACAACGATCCAGACGCCCACAAGGACAACAAGGACGACGAGGCCAAGGAAAAGCCTGCGCCACGCCTTGCCGTCGGCGCTAGTCTGGCTATCGCTCGTCGTGGGATTGGCCAATGCGGATTCCTCTCGCATCCGTTAGTAGCCCGCAGAAGGACCGACGTCTGGTGGCCAGAGTCGAGATGATCCAGCGCGGCAGCCTTTCGCGCCAGCAGGACTTCACGCGGCGCGCCCACCCAAGCACCGTGCAAGTCGCCGCATACCACCTTGCCTGTGATGTCTCTCTCGAGCGTGGTACTACGTGGCTTTCTTCGGCGGGACGTAGCTGCTTACACTAGATGATCAATGGCGGAGCACACCAGCGCTTGCGTGCCAGCCACCGCTGTCTATGGGACTTTCGTCTGAAGGACCGATGGGCTGGTGGCGACGGGATCGGATCGTGTTGGCATGGCCCGTTTGGACTGGAGTCCCCGCCCACATTGCCCGCTGTCCGTTCGCAGCGATATCCGGCCTCTTGTTGAACTCACTGCGGCGGGGGTGGCATGGCAGAATGGCGCTTCGTTTGGCGGCTAACTTTTCAACGCTCTTGACGGGTCGGCTCGGTTCATCGTGACGGCGTCCGTGACGTGACTACCAGCCAGGTCACCAGGACTACCATTGAGAAATGGTTCGGAAATCTCTATTTAGGCTTGCTACCCTGGCGGCTTCTTCAGATGAAAGCACGAAGCGTAATGGGATAATTGCGCCAACGTCATGGGGATGGCGGAGTCACTCCGCCCAGTAGGCCGCGCCTACAAGGCCAGGGCCCGTGTGGGCGCCCATGAATGGGTGAAAAGGCGTGGTGAAGAGTTCAGCGCAGTTGAATTCTTTCCCTATTCGTTCCGATAGGGCCCGTGCTTCGTCCTCCGCGTCCGCGTGCGTAACATTGATGTGGGCGCGGCGCGAGCCAACGTCTCGTCGCATTTCGAGCAGGAGCCGGTTGAACGCGCCTTTACGCGTCCTCGGCCTAGCGACAACGCCTATGCGTTTTGGCGATAGTTCCATCACGGGTTTTATGTTGAGCAGTTGGCTCACCCAAACTGCGGCTCTGGGCACGCGTCCGCCTCGCCAGATGTATTCGAGTGTGTCAAGGTAAGCTACCAGGCGCGTGCGGCCTGCCACTTCCCTGGCTCTTGACTCGGTGTCCGTGAGGCTCGTGCCCGACTCCGCAGCCTGTGCCGCCGCAAGTACGATAAGGGCCTGTGACCCAGCCGCTGACTTTGTGTCGAACACAGTGATGTTGACGCCGGGGAGCTCGGTCACCGCAAGCTCAGCGGCGACACGCGCAGAGTCGTACGATGCGCTCAGTGACGCCGATAGCGTGGCGCAGAAAATAGAGTCGCCCTGCTCTGCCGCCTGACTGAAGACGTTGAGCCAGGCAGCTGGCTTCGGCGCAGATGTCGTCGGCTGGGTGACTGACTTGCGGAGCAGTTGATAGAAGTCGCCAACTGAGCCGTTTGGCCCGTCAGCAAATGTGCTGCCGTCTATGGTGACTTCCATGCTCGCGATGAAAATACCCGCGTTCCGAGCTGCGTCTGGTGGCAGCGCGCAGGCGGAATCGGAGACCACGGCGACGGGCTTTTTGGCGGCTGGCGTGCTAGGCATGACCAGGGATTATGGCGTGAGGCGCAGGGCCGGTCAAAGGTGAAACGCCGCGCCCCGTACAATTGGTGGTCCGGTGACTGTACCGCCTGCCTCGACATGGCGGCGTTGTTTTGGAAGCACCAGGCCAATGTGGGCCTGAGACCGAGGTAATTGGGATGCCCGGCGCAAAGGCAATAAAAAGGCTACCCGGCCTGCCAGACCTGTCAGCGGCAGAAATTGCGGCGTCAGAGTCTACGGCGTCGGTGTGCCGGGAGCTATTCGCGCGCAGGGGCTACCGGCGGATCGAAACGCCACTGCTCGAAGAGACAGACCTCTTCTTGAGGAAGTCAGGCGGCGAACTGGCAAGCCGTCTTTACAACTTCACGGAGCCAGGAGGGTATCCCGTTTCCCTCAGGCCTGAATATACGGCGCCTGTGTTGCGGCACGCGATAGAGGCAGGTGCGCTGGCCACGTTGCCGCTCCGCTACCAGTATTGCGGGCCTGTGTTCAGGCACACCGTGGCGGCGGCAGGGGAACCACAGTCATTCCCAAGGCAGTTCATCCAATTGGGCGCGGAGCTCATCGGCGCTCGGCCGTCACGGGCTGACGGCGAGGTCATTGGCATGGCGTGGGAGGGGTTGAAGGCGCTGCACACTCCGCTGCCAAAGGTCGTTATCGGACACGTTGGGCTGCTCTGGGACCTCCTCAGGCCGTACGGGCTGTCCGAACGAGCCAGGTTGTTCCTGATAAATAGTGTCGGAGCACTTCGCCGGGGCGGCCGCAGCGCGTCTGAGGTGCGGCAGCAGGCGAAGGAGCTGGGGCTTTTGACTGGCCGCGCCGGCGCTCAAGCGTCGCGAGGCGTCACCGGGTTGTCCGAGGACGCTGACGAGGCAAAGGCCACAGCCATTATTGAGTCCGTGCTAAGCCACACCCTCGGGCAGCCTATGGTTGACGGCGCCGGGTCCCGGACACCTGACGAAATTGTGGCCCGGTTGGCGAAGAGGCTCGGTTCCACGGACGACCCAGGGAAGTTTGATGCGGCTCTTGACGTGCTGAGTAGCCTCGCGGAAATCCGGGGGCCGGTAAAACTAGCGCTGAGGGAAGGCTCAAAGATCGTCAGGGTGACTGGATGGGAAACGCAGCCATTCGACCAGTTGCAGGCGGTCGTGGAGGCCGCAGTAGATGAGGGCGTGTCTGAGGGGTCCATATCGGTTGACCTGGGCCTTGCCCGGGGCATCGCCTACTACACGGGCATGGTGTTTGACCTTGCCGCGGGCGCTGGCGCGCGCGAAGTGTCACTTGGCGGGGGAGGCAGGTACGACGGGCTTCTCAAGGCGCTCGACGCAGGCATGGACGCACCTGCGCTTGGGTTCGCTTACAACCTTGACGCAGTCGTGTCAGCGATGCCCCGCAACGATGCGCAGTCAAAGGGTGCAGGGACGCTTGTGGCGCCTGAGGGCCCCGACGCTGCCGCGGCTGCCGCGAAGCACGCTTCCCGGCTGCGGGAGCGCGGCGAGGTGGCGGTGCTGTACATGGAGGCAGACGGCATACGCGCCCGGCGCAGTCACGCTCGCGGTATCGGCGCCCGGAAGGTCGCCACAGTCACCGCATCAGGGCATGTGACCGAGGTGGCGGTCTGATGGGTTCTTTGCGGCTCGCGCTGCCATCGGAGGGCGCCCTGTACAAATCCACTGAAGACTTCATGCGTTCGTGCGGCATGGCCGTGCGGCGCGCCAATGAGCGCCGGTACACAGCCGAGGTCCCTGCCCTGCCCAGTGTCGAGGTCCTGTACCAGCGGCAGACCGATATTACGCAGGAGGTGGACACCGCCAGCGCAGACGCAGGCATCGCCGGGCTGGACCGCTATTACGAGTCGAGGCGGGAAGGCGGCGACACTGTGCTGGCTCTCGAGGACCTCGGCTTCGGGCGTTCGCAGCTGATCATAGCTGTCCAGGAGTCATGGCTGGACGTGACAACAGTGTCGGACCTTGCGGACCTGGCCCTCGAGTTCAGGGAGCGGGGGCGCGAGTTGCGGATTGCGACCAAATACCCCCGGCTGGTCAAACGGTCGCTGACGGCCCGCGGCGTGAACTACTTCACGCTCGTGCAGGCCAGCGGAGCGCTCGAGGCGGCGCCGATAATGGGCTACGCCGACATGATCGCTGACATTGTTGACACCGGCACAACGCTCAAAGAAAACAGGCTCCGGCCACTGGCAGACGGCGTAATCATCAAGTCGCAGGCGGCCTTGATCGTAAACGCCAGGAGCCTCGCAGAAGACAGCGAGAAGCTCCGGCAGGTCCGGGAAGTGTTGGAGCGTATAGAGGCCGCGCTACGCGCGCGAGGTGTCCAGCGCATCACCGCCAATGTTCAGGCGGAGTCTGTGCAGGACGTGGCGAGGCTGGTCATGTCTGACCGCCGGTTTGGCGGGATGCACGGGCCCACGGTCTCCGATGTCTATTCCGATGACGGGCGAAAGTGGTTCGCAGCCCAGGTAGTGGTGCCGAAACCTGACGTTATGGGTGCGGTTGACCACTTCCGCCGTCTGGGCGGCAGTGGCATCACGGTCACCGATGCGACATACGTGTTCCGCAAGGAGTGTGAATCGTACGACCGGCTTGAGCAAGAGGTCGCGCGTTTTGCGCCAGCGTCAGGCAAGCCCAGTCATGCTAAACGTGGGCGCGTGCCTCGGGGCAAACTGGATTGAGGCGGCTGCACGGCGTCGCGGCGGCTGCCGAGCACTTCCGCAGTGTGAGGGCTGAAGGCGGCAAAGCGCCACAGGCGGTATCAGCGCGCAGCCGCGGGATATTCGGCGAGGACCTTAGCCCGCCCGAGGCTGTAGCGAGGATCATCGCCGAAGTGCGGAGCGGTGGCGACAAGGCCCTCCGCCGGATAACGCAGGCCCTCGATGGCGCCCCTCTCACGGCGATAGAGGTCCCAAAAGCGCGGGCAGGAGAGGCGTTGGCGCATCTGCCTTCCGCAGCCAGGCAGGCGCTTCAGACGGCGGCTGAACGGGTCCGACAGTTCCAGCTTTCCGCGTTGCCAAAAGGGTGGATAGACAAGTCGGGTGAATTCGGAGAGGTGGTAACCCCCATCGATAGGGCCGGTGTCTATGTCCCAGGTGGGACTGCGCCCCTCGCTTCTACCGTCATAATGACCGTCGTGCCGGCGCGCGTGGCTGGCGTGCGCGAAATCAACGTCTGTACCCCCGCGCCGGGTGATGCCCTTCCCCACCACGCTGTCCTGGCGGCGTGCGTGGTCGCTGGAGTAGACAGGATTTTCAAACTGGGGGGCGCACAAGCTATTGCAGCAATGGCATACGGCACGGAGACCGTGCCGAAGGTTGACATTGTGTGCGGGCCGGGGAGCATCTTCACGACCCTGGCGAAGAAGCAGGTCTACGGAGACGTGGGCGTTGACGGACTGTATGGCCCCACGGAGACGCTGGTAGTGGCGGACGAGTCCGCGGACCCTGAATACTGCGCGGCGGACCTCCTGGCGCAGGCAGAGCACGACTACATGGCGATGCCTGTGCTAGTGACAACATCCGAGGCGGTGGCGGACCGCGTCGAGGCCGCAATGGCGCGTCGCTTGCCTGCCATGCTGCGGCAGAACATCGCCGGGGCAGCTGTCGAGGCGAACGGCGTGACCGTGGTCGTGAAAAGCGTTGAGCAGGCCATCGAGGTGGCGAACGAGGCCGCGGCTGAGCACCTGTGCCTCAATGTCAAAGACGCAAAGAAACACCTCCCCCGTGTGAAGCACGCTGGTGGGATATTCCTGGGCGAGCACTCTGCAGAAGTCATGGCAGATTACATCGCAGGGCCTAGCCATGTGATGCCTACTGGAGGCACTGCGCGGTTCGCTTCCGCTTTGAGCGTGCGGCACTTCCTGCGCGTGACGCCCTTCCTGAACCTGAGCGAGAAGTCGTTCATCGAGGCCGGCCCGAAGGCGGTCGAACTGGCCAGGCTAGAAGGGCTGAACGGCCATGCAGAAGCGGCTCAAGCGCGCCTCAAGCGCATGGTCGGCGAGTAGCAGGTAGGATTGGCGCGCATGGCGAGGTCGAACAGGACGGCTATGGTTGACATTGAGCAGATGGTCAGGCCCCACCTGAGGAAGGTGGCGGTGTATGCCGGAGTTGACCCTTCGGAAGAATTGGCGCGCCAGGCCGGCATCAGGCCGGACCAGGTTATACGGCTGAACGCCAACGAGAACCCGTTTGGCGCTCCGAAGGAAATCATGCAGGCGCTCAGTTCAGTACAGCTGCACCTATATCCCGACCCCCAGCAGCGCAAACTACGGGCGTCGCTCTCTGAGTACACGGGGCAGCCGGTCGAGTGCCTGATGGCGGGGGCAGGCGGTGATGAGATCATTGACCTCTTGATGCGGCTGTTCCTTGAACCGGGCGACCACGTACTGGACTGCGACCCGACGTTCGGCATGTACAGCTTTTGCGCCCGCATTGCCGCCGCAGAGGTGGTGTCCGTGCCGCGCGGCGAGTCCTGGGAGGTGGACGTCGATGCGATAAGGCGCGCGGTCACCCCAAGGACGAAGATTGTCTTCCTGGCATCGCCGAACAACCCGACGGGCAACGCACTCCCCGAACAGGACGCGCTCCGGCTGCTGGACACGGGCATGGTAGTGGCTGTGGACGAAACGTATTACGAGTTCTCAGGTAAGTCCCTGGCCCACCTGGCAGGGGACCACGAGAACCTCGTGGTCATCAGGTCGTTCAGCAAGTGGGCTGGCACCGCAGGATTGAGGATCGGGTACATGATCGGCAGCGAGAAGCTGGTCAGGCACCTGATGGACATCAAGCAGCCCTACAACATCAGCGTGGCTGCTGAGGCGGCGGCAACTGCAGCGATAAGTCACCGGGCCCCTCTGCTGGACCGGGCTAAGCTGCTTGTCGAACAGCGCAAGCGGCTGGAGCGGGCGGTCCGGACCATGAAGGGCGTGACCTACTTCCCTTCCGAAGGAAACTTCCTGCTCTGCCGGTTCAGCCGCCTGACTGCGCGAGACGCATACCAGGGCCTGGCCAGGCAGGGGATATTCGTACGCTATTTCTCGCACCCCAGGCTGCAAGACGCACTCCGCATGAGCGCCGGGACACCCGAGCAAACGGACAGGCTGATCGAAGCCTTACGGAAAGTGGTTCAGGGTTGAACGGAGTAGTATGCGCTATCTCGCTGTTGTGCCCGTCTTTGCGAGGTCGGCCTTGAGCGGAAGGTATTAGTCCACGATGCCAACATTGCCGAAGAAGAGCGCACGCACTGCGACCGTAAGCCGCGAGACGGGCGAAAGCAAGGTCAGTGTAACCGTCAACCTGGACGGGACAGGCAAGGCTGACGTTGAGACGGCTGTGGGTTTCCTGTCCCACATGCTGTCTCAAATCGCCAGGCACGGCCTGGTGGACCTCGCAGTCCGCGTCCAGGGCGACACCGAAACTGGCACGCACCACACCATCGAGGACACCGCGATTGTGCTGGGGCGGGCGATAGACAAGGCGCTGGGAGAGCGGCGTGGCATCGTGCGGATGGCACACGCACTCGTGCCCCTTGATGAGGCGCTGGCGCAGGTCGCCCTGGACCTGTCCGGCCGCGGGTACGCCGTCATTGACATGGGCCTGTCGAACAGTCTGGGTGAGTTCCCCGCGGACATGGCCCGCCATTTCTTTGAGGCGATGGCCATCGAAGGCCGGTTCAACCTGCACGTGAAGTTGCTCGCGGGGCTGAACGAACACCACATGATCGAGGCTGCGTTCAAGGGCTTCGCACGGTCTTTGCGGGCTGCCGCTGCGATAGACCCGCGTGCTGGCAGCTCGGTGCCCAGCACAAAGGGAAGGTTGACGTAGCCGGTCTTCGCGTGCCCCCGGAGCGGGCGATGGCAAGGCCTCGTTTAGTCTCGGGCTGGTTCAAGGTCGAAGTTGAAGCGTTCGATCACCGGGTTGGCAAGCAGCTTCTCGCACATGTCGCGGACCTTCGCTTCCGCTGCCGCGCGATTGGCCTCGTTCAGCCGCACTTCGAAGTATTTGCCGGCGCGTACGCCCTCAACACTGCCAAAGCCCAGGCGGCCCAGGGCGCGTCCTATCGTTATGCCCTGTGGGTCGTTCACGCCGGGCTTCAGCGTTATGCGTATCTCGGCCAGGAAAAATGGCATGGTACCCATCTTTTCTGAATGGCGCGACAACGGCCGCCAACAATAGCGCGTGCCGCGTGCATCCTCAGGCGCGGCGGCTGCATTGCCGGGCTAGAACTGGTTCTGCGGCACGCTTTCAGGGGCGCGGTCTATGTATTCGCGGACAAACTCGAGGATTTTTTCCCGGTCCAATTCGTCCAAATACATGACATGGCGCCACGACGTGATGGCGATCTTCTTTGGCAGTCCTGCATACGGGGACAGGATGTAGAAGGACGGACTGGACGGGACGATGTCCTCTAGCGCCTGGACTATGTCAGCGCAGCCATCCGCGCAGTCATAGTGCAACCCGATCCCGCCATGCTCCAAATTATGGACAAGGACCTCGTCAGGAAGGGCGACCGTGTAGACGCCCCAGCGAGCCGGCGCGCCCACCGGGGCTAGAGTAGAGGCGCCGGGAGCAATGTGCCAGTGCGGCCCAGACGTTGCGGGCTTTGTGCTGTACGGGGCGTGCGGGTCTCCAGGGTTCACGTGTTGCTGGCCATCGTCCGCCGCGATTGGGACCGGCCCGCCAGTGTTGATGCCCTTCAGCTGGTCCGTCCTGTTGGCAGTGAGGCCCGGCACGAAAGTAACACCAGCTATGACAAGGACTGCAAAGGCCAGTGCGCCGCTCGTGAGCAGGATGCGTTTGCGGTTGCGGCGGCCGCGGGCGCGGGCCCGCTGCTGTTCACGGATGTCGCCTTTGCTCATCCCGCGTCGCTCCGGGGGGCGCGTTGTGGCGACGCGTGCCTGGGGCTGTGGTGTCGTGTTGGGCTGCGTGTCTGCCATTAATCCTCGCTAGTTAGAACGACCGTGTGCTGATGCAGTCAGACGATGACTTTCCGGCCAGCTAGACGCTCAAAAGCAGCAAGATAACGTTGCTGAGTCTTTCCGATGATGTCCTGTGGGAGAGCAGGAGCAGGAGGTTCCCTGTTCCAACCGCTCTGTATAAGCCAGTTGCGGACGAACTGTTTGTCATACGCAGGCGGCGTCAAACCCGGTTTCCAGTCTTTTTCGTCCCAGAACCTTGAAGAGTCCGGCGTCAACAGCTCGTCGATAAGCGTTAGCTCGCCACCGATGAAACCGAACTCCATTTTGGTGTCTGCAATGATCATACCGCGAGAATGTGCGTGGTTCTGCGCGGCCTGGAAGACCGCGGTGCTGGCAGCCTCAAGCCGGGCGTAGAGGTCCTGCCCCACGAGCGCTTCGCCCTCGGAGCGAGTGAGTGGCCTGTCATGACCCGTCTCGGCCTTGGTTGAGGGCGTGAACATCAGCGCGGGCAGCCGCCCTGCCTCCTGCAAGCCTTTCGGCAAGGCCGCGCCGTTTACTGTGCCGTGGGCGCGGTATTCCGCCCAGGCTGACCCGGTGAGGTGTGCGCGGACGACACACTCCATGTCTATACGCTTTGCCCGACGGACGACCATCGCTCGCTTCTCAAGGTGCGTGTCCAGAGTGGCGAGTGCGCCGGTGCGGGGGACCCTCACTATTGCTTTCCTGTCATATGCCATGCCAACCAGGTGGTTTGGGATGACACGGCGAGTGAGGTCGAACCAGAACGCGGACATCTGGGCGAGGACTGCGCCCTTGCCCGGCACTGGCGTGGGCAGGACAACATCGAATGCCGATATGCGGTCGGATGCCACCATGAGGAGCAGCTCACCGCCGATGTCGTATGTGTCGCGCACTTTGCCGCGGTGGACAAGGCCTGGGAGCGCGGTCTCGAATATCGCTTTCATCGCACGCGTGCGCCCGGACGAGCTTCCGGCTGGCGCAAATCTCGGCCGCCGGGGCGGACCGTTTCGCGCGTTTTGAAGCCGAGCCGGTTGAAGGTGTGGTCAACGTGGCGTAGGAAGTACGCGTAGTCGAACAGGGCGGAGAGAATCGGTGGTGGGATGAGTCCTGTGATACGCGGGTCGGCCGCAACTGCCTGGCGGAAGTCTCCACCTGTTTCCCAGGCCTTCATCGAATGGGCCTGGACCAGTTCGTAGGCCTGCTTTCGGTCCATGCCCGCTTCGACGAGCGCCAGCATGACCCGGGGCGAGAACACGAGGCCGCGCGTAAGCTCAAGGTTCTTCATCATGCGGTCCGGGTGGACGGCCATGCCGTCCACGATGCCATTAAATAGGTCAAGCATGTAGTCCACGGCCAGCGACGCGTCTGGCAGGATGATGCGCTCTGGGGCCGAGTGTGAAATGTCGCGCTCGTGCCACAATGCGACGTCCTCAAGTGCTGTGACGGAGTAGCCGCGGACGAGCCTCGCCAGGCCACATATCCGTTCAGACAACTCGGGGTTGCGCTTGTGAGGCATAGACGAGGAGCCGGTGCTTACATAGCCCGGCCCACCAAACGGCTCTTCGGCCTCGCGCACCTCTGTACGCTGCAGGCCTCGTATTTCGGTCGCAAACTTTTCGAGCGACGCCGCGATTAGCGCCAGCAGCTGGATGAACTCTGCGTGCCGGTCGCGCTGGATGACCTGGTTGGAGACGGGCGCAGGCGTTAGGCCAAGCTGCCGGCAAACAGACTCTTCGATGTCCGGCGGCACGTCTGCATAGGTGCCCACCGGACCAGAGACTTTGCCCACCGCGGTCCGCTTGCGCGCTTCAGTCAGCCTGTCCCGGTGGCGGCTTACCTCGGCCCACCACAGGGCAAGCTTCAGGCCGAAGCTCATGGGCTCGGCGTGTACGCCGTGGCTACGCCCAATGCAGGGTGTGTCTCGGAACTCCTCTGCGCGCCTCCTGAGGACCTCACTCAGGCGATGGAGGCCCTCATCAATGATGTCGAGTGCGGCGACCATCTGGAGCGAAAGAGCGGTGTCCTTCACGTCGTTTGATGTGAGCCCGTGGTGGACCCAACGGCTCTCAGGGCCCAGGCTCTCTGCGACTGCGCGTGTAAAGGAGACTACGTCATGCCTAGTCGCTTCGAAGTGGCGGTCGTATGCGGCTTGGTCGAACTTGGCGCGCCTGATTTTCGCCATCTCTGCTGCGGGGATTACGCCAAGGTCTGACCACGCCTGGCATGCGGCGACTTCCACCTTGAGCCACAGCTCGAAGGCGTTGGCGTCTGACCACACCCGCTGCATCGCGGGCCTTGAGTAGCGTCCGATCATGTGTGAGTGGGCCTGCCTGAACGCATTAGCGTTTGAGGGTTACGTCTAGTCGCACTACCGATGAACTCGGCAAGAGGGTGCAGGTTTTCGAAAGCTGTACAGGGGATGCCCGTGGCCGTGCAGTGTTCAAGCAACTTCGACCTTGCGAATACCACATCAGCTTTCGCTGCAGCGCAGGCGTCCGATGTGAGGCCGTCACCTACGAAAACCACGGTAGCGCCACTGTCTTTCGCCGCCTCCACGGTCCGGCACTTGCACATCGTGGAGTTGGCGCCACAGCCTCCGAGCCCCCAAGGGTAATCGTACTGGAAGCGTCCCTGCGCCGAGGGCGGCTCTGTGACGCTAACGGCAGTAACGGTGAGCCCGGCGTGCCCCTCCCGCTCAAGCAGGGCGTGTATGTAGAAGTCGAGGCCAGCGGAGACTATCGAGAACGCCGCGCCAACTGAGCGGGCAGCGGCGACACATTCACTGAAGCCTGGACGGAGCGCAGCGTTCTCGCGCACATACGCGGCCATTTCGTGAGAGGTCGCGTCCGTCTCGTGGAAGGCGCGTTCCTGATACTCCTTGAACGAGATCTCGCCCGCCAGGTACGCCTCCCGGTGAGGCTTTTCCCTGCCGCCCGCGAAGCGGTCGAGGAGCAGCCGGGCGACGTTCTGCACTGCTGCGGTCTCATCGAAGTCGCAGAATATGGCGATTGGCCGGGGCATCCTCGTCACTGACGCCGCCCGCCTTTCGTCCCCGCCGTTTGCCTGTGGCGAGGCGACTCTTCTGCCGGGCCAGCGCGCGTGGCGATGTCGTGCCGGTAGTAGGCGTCTGTGAAAGAAATGCTGGCGACGGCGTTGTAAGCACTGCGACGCGCTCCGCCGATGGTGTCAGCTGAGGCGACCGCTGTCAGGACTCGGCCGCCATTTGTGGTGACCTGTCCGCCAGCGCTTGTTGCGGTGCCCGCATGAAAAATTAGCGCCCCCTTCGCCGCCTCGTTGATGCCGGTGACCGGGTAGCCGGTCTGATATTTGCCGGGGTAGCCGCCGGAGGCCATGACGACGCCTACATGCGGCCTGCCGCCCCAGCGGACAGGAATTCTCGATAGAGTGCCGTCTATCACAGCCTCGCAGATGTCCACCAGGTCCGTCTCAAGGCGCGGCAGGATGACCTGGGCCTCAGGGTCGCCGAGACGGGCGTTGAACTCGACTACTTTTGGGCCATCTGCCGTTAGCATGAGGCCGGCAAAGAGGACGCCCTTGAACGAGCAGCCTTCATTGACCATTGCCGCAGCCGCGGGTATGAGGATTTCGCTCCTCACGCGCGCGGCCAGTTCTGTCGTCCAGAACTCCGGAGGGGAGCAGGCGCCCATGCCACCCGTGTTAGGGCCGATGTCGTCGTCGTGGGCCCGCTTGTAGTCGCACGCCGCAACTTCTGCAGAGACCGATTCGCCGCAGACAAATGCGAAGACGCTGACCTCTGGGCCATACATGCGGTCTTCAATAAGGATGCGGTCCCCTGCCCTGCCAAGTGAGTGGCGGCCCAGCAAGGCCTCGATAGTTTCTGTGGCGTCGCCATATGTCTCTGGCAGGAACACTCCCTTGCCAGCGGCCAGGCCGTCGGCTTTTATGACGACCGACCCAGGTGGCCGCGATGCTTCGTACAAAACGGCACGAGCAGGGTCATCAAAGAATTCAGCGTGAGCTGTGGGCATGCGGTATTTGAGCAGGAGCTGCTTGGCCCAGACCTTGGACGATTCGATGCGTGCGGCTGCGGCCGTTGGGCCAAATGCCCTCACCCCGGCGTTCATCATTCGGTCAACCATCCCGGCGCCGAGGGGGTCGTCCGGTGCGACGAAGACCAGGTCGGCGCGCCGCTGCTTTGCCGCCGCCACCATGCCGTCCAGGTCCATGGCCTTGACCGGGATGTTTTCGCCGAGCGAAGCAGTCCCGGCGTTGCCGGGCGCGATGAACAGCTGTGGCCGGTGGCGGCTTTGGGCCAGCTTCCAGGCGATGACGTGCTCGCGGCCGCCTGAGCCGACAACGAGGATTTTCATCAGACGGTTATCCGGGCCGGACATCTTGCGCTGCAGCCACTCAGCGTCGGATGAAGTCCTTCGCGCCTCTGGTCCGGTGCGGCGCCCTGACTGACATGAGTCATTCCCATTCGATGGTGCCTGGTGGCTTACTCGTGACGTCGTACACCACGCGGTTGACCTGCGGCACTTCGTTGACGATGCGGGACGAGATGTGCGCGAGAGTTTCATATGGCAGGCGCGCCCAGTCAGCGGTCATGGCGTCGTTGCTTGTCACGGCCCGTATCGCCACGACGTACGAATAGGTGCGGAGGTCGCCCATCACGCCGACGGTCTTGGTGTCCGTAAGCACAGCAAAGCTCTGCCACAACTTGTCGTAGAGCTTGTCGCGCTTTATCTCGTCAATGACTATCCAATCGCAGGCGCGCAGGACTTCGAGCTTATCGTGAGTAATCTCTCCTATGACGCGGATGGCCAGCCCCGGACCGGGGAACGGTTGCCTGTTCAGGACTTCCGGTGACATGCCCATCTGAGCGCCGGCCAGGCGCACCTCGTCCTTGAACAGGTAACGCAAGGGCTCAACGAGCTGTAGCTTCATGCGCTCCGGCAGCCCACCCACGTTGTGATGGGTCTTAATCTTGTGTGCGGCCTTGGTCTCTGAAGTGGTGCTTTCGATCACGTCGGGGTAAAGCGTGCCCTGCCCAAGGAAGTCCACCTGGCCCAGCCGGCGAGCCTGTTCCTCAAACACCCGTATGAACTCTTCGCCTATGCGCTTGCGCTTCTGCTCAGGGTCTGTGACTCCTTTGAGCGCGGCGAGGAACCGTCCTGTGGCGTCCACATATATGAGCTTGAGGCCGATGTGGCGGCCAAACACGTCACGGACGCGTTCAGCCTCTCCCCGGCGCAGGAGGCCATTGTTGACGAATATGCAGGTAAGCCGGTCCCCGATGGCGCGGTGGATGAGGACCGCGGTGACTGCCGAGTCAACCCCCCCCGAAAGGGCACAAATCACACGGCCCTTCCCGACCTGCTCTTTGATGCGAGCGGCAGCTTCCTCAACGAAGTTCGCAGGTGTCCACGTGCCAGAGCACCCACAGATGCGGTAGACAAAGTTCTTGATGATTTCTGCGCCCTGCGGGGTGTGGACGACCTCCGGGTGAAACTGGATGCCGTAGTAACCCGACCCGTTCCCCATAACGGCTATGGGTGAGTTCTCTGAATAGGCCAGAGAACGGAACCCCGGGGGCATGCGCTCGATGCGGTCGCCGTGGCTCATCCAGACAGGAATGGTCGCGTCGAGGCCGGCCAGGAGGGCCTCGTCGCCGCCATTTGTGTGCTCGCGACTAATGGTCGCGAAGCCGTATTCGCGTGCGCCGGCCGGCGCCACTTTGCCGCCTAACTGGTGTGCAAGCAGCTGCATGCCGTAGCAGATGCCCAGGATAGGCACCCCGGCGTTGTAGACCCAGCCGGGCGCCTGGGGCGCCCCATCTTCGTAAACGCTCGCAGGTCCACCTGAGAGGATGATGCCCTTCACGTCCTGCGCGTCGAGGATTTCCGGGCCCGCCGTGTGCGGGACGATTTCGCAATAAACGTTGGCTTCCCGCACACGGCGGGCGATGAGCCGGGCGTACTGCGACCCGAAGTCCATGATCAGGACAGTCTCGACGGCGCCCGGGCGAGGCGGGCGGCGTTTCGGCGCGGCTCGCCGGTCCGCAGGCTTTGCACTTTCGGCCTGCGCGATTTCGAGGTACGTCGCAACTTCGATGTCGTCCGAAGTTGAGACGCGCCTGCTCTTTTCTTCTTGCTTCCCGGTGGTCATGGCTGTTATCGCTCGGCTCAAAGTTGCGACTATGCTAGATTACATCAAACTTGGGCTGATCTCGCGAAACGTCTTGGTCAGATGCGACCGGACACTTGCTCAAATTAGGCGGCTGCGAGCCTCCAGGAGGTTCATCTGAACCCAGCTCACGCTCATCAACCAGGACCAGCAGACCTCGTGGCTGCGGCGTCAAACGCAACGCTCGCCGGTGCGGTGCGTGTGCTGCGTGCCGGAGGGACCGTCGCATTTCCGACCGACACCTTTTACGGCCTGGGGGTGGATGCTCTGAACGCGGACGCAGTGAAGCGAGTTTTCAATGCTAAGGGGAGGGATGAGAAGCGGCCCCTGCCCCTCTTGATCGGCGGGCCAGATGACGCGCTGAAAGTTGCGCGCCAGTTCCCTGAGAACGCGCGCAGGCTGGCCGAAAAGTTCTGGCCTGGCCCCCTCACGATCGTGCTTCCAAGCCGGCAGGAAGTGCCGGGCGAAGTAACGGCAGGCGCTGGCGGAGTAGGGGTGAGAGTGCCGGACCATGAAACGCCCAGGTTGCTGGTGCGTATGCTCGGCAGGCCGATAACAGGCACAAGCGCAAACAAATCGGGGTCGCCGCCGCACAAGGACGCGGCATCTGTGCGCGCGGACATTGGCGCTAGAGTCGACATGGTCCTGCCCGGAGCATGCGGCCCACACGAAGCGCCCTCTACAGTCGTAGACTTCACCGGCCCTTTGCCCAGGGTTGTCCGGGTTGGGGCGATATCTCTTAGTGAGGTCCGCAAACTTGTGCCAGAAATGGTGGGCCCGCCGGCGCCCCAAGAGGCGACGAGGTGACATCCGAAATACCCGGTCTCCCAGCTGCTGCCATTTCCAACCTTGAAGCTGCCCTGAAAACCGCCACTGCCGGGCGGGAACTGCCTCTGTACCGCATCATGGCCTACCAACTGGGCCTGATGGACGAAAATGGAGAGACATTGCCTGGGGCCAGCGCGCCTCCCCGCCTGCATGGGGAACTCGCGATGGCGTCGGCCCAGGCGGCCGGGGGCGAGTTCCGGGCCGCTGTGCCCTGCGCTGTGGCCGTGGAGCTCATCAGTAATTTCTGGCAGATTCACGTAGATGTGGAGGACGGCAACACTGAAAGGGCCGGGCGGCCATCAGTGTGGTGGACGTGGGGGCCGGCACAGGCGATAAACGCCGGTGACGGCATGCACGCCCTGGCGCGCCTGGCGCTTTTCAGTTTGCGGGGAGAAGGGCTTGCGTTAGAAGATGCGTCCTTGGCTTTGCGTCTCCTGGACGAAGCGACCCTGCGGCTGTGCGAGGGCGAGTACTTGGACATAACCTATCAGGAGCGGCTAAAGGTCCAGGCTGATGAGTACCTGACTATGGCCGAGGCGCGCTCTGGAGCGCTATTCGGCTGCGCGGCGCATATGGGCGCGAGTATGGCGCGCCTGACTGTCGAGCGGGCCAGCCTGTTCGGGGAGTTCGGCACGAAACTCGGCCTGGCACGCCAGGTCGCCCTGGACATCGAAGCCTTCTGGGGCAAGGGCCAGCGTGACCAGACGCAGCAGGGCCGCCTCATCGCCAAGAAGAAAAGCCTCCCCCTCACCCACGCCCTATCGTCGGCTGACGCGACGACCCGCCGTAAGCTGGGTGACCTCTACGTGCAGCGCGTGCTCGACCCGGAGGCGATCAAGGCGGTCGCTGAGATGCTCGACGGTTGCGGCAGCCGGAGGTTCGCCGAGGACACACTGGCGAGGTTGCTCGCAGACGCAGACGCGGCGCTGACGGCAGCGGCGCTCGATAGGCGTGGGACAGAGCTTCTGCGGGCGCTGGCCCGGCGAATTGCGACGGCCCGGGCCTAGCCAGTACTAACAGCCGGTTTTGATGGTCGCACCGCGCCCGTATACGATTCTCATACCGTACCCACGCATTCAGGCGGAGTGAGAGGTCGGCCTCCGTGGCGCGGCCGCTCGATATATTGCATTGACGATTAGTCTCGTTGCCAGACAGCGTATCAACAAGAGGACAGGCCTGTGAGCAAGAAAACTGTCAGAGACATTGATGTAAACGGCAAGCGCATCTTGCTGCGTGTTGATTTCAACGTGCCGGCGAACGATGCGCGGGAAATTACGGATGACTCCCGCATCAGGATGGTGTTGCCCACGATCAACTTTCTAAGGCAGCACGGGGCAGCGATCATCGTTTGCTCGCACTTCGGCAGGCCGGGCGGAAAGGTGATGGAGCAGTATCGCCTGACTGCTGTCAGAAAAAGGCTCGGCGAATTACTTGGCCTGACCGTTATTGATGCCGGCGGACCTACCGGCCAGTGGCCTGCGAAGGTTGCGGCGGGGCTGCGTCCCGGACAGGTGGCAATGCTCGAAAACTTGCGGTTCGACCCCGGCGAGGAGGCGAATGACGCGAAATTCGCGCTTTCGCTGGCTGCGATGGCAAGCATCTATGTCGACGACGCGTTCGGTGCGGCACACAGGGCGCACGCGTCAATAACAGGCGTCGCCAGGCACCTGCCTGCAGTCGCCGGACTGCTGATGGAGAAAGAGCTGGAGATGCTCGGGGCGGTACTCAGCTCTGCCAGGCGGCCTGCCCTGGCTGTCATAGGCGGGGCCAAGGTAGCCGACAAGATACAGGTCCTGACTAACCTCGTGCCCAAGATGGACACGGTGCTCATAGGCGGCGGGATGGTGTCTGCGTTCCTGAAAGCGAAGGACCTCAGCGGCGGAAAGGCCGAAGTGACCGCAGAGGAGGCCGAGGCTGCCAGGCGACTCCTCGCGGGTAGCAAACCCGCTGTGCTCCTGCCTGCTGACGTCGTTACTGGCGACAGGTTCGCCGAGAACGCGAGAGCGGTCGAAACACTGATGGACCGCGTGCCGCCGGACGCTCTTGTACTCGACATAGGCCGCCAGGCGCAACGGGCATTTGCGGCCGAGATTGCCAAAGCGAAGCTCATCATCTGGAACGGCCCTGTAGGCGTGTTCGAGTGGCACCACTTCGCGGATGGGACGCAGGCCATCGCGCAGGCGATCGCCGCGAACCGTGACGCCACGACGGTAGTCGGAGGCGGGTCAACGGCAGAGGTCGTGGAAAAGCTCGGGATGCGCAACAAGTTCACACACGTTTCGACGGGTGGCGGGGCGTCGCTCGAGTTCCTGGAAGGCAAGACGCTGCCTGGCGTGGCGGTGCTGCTGGATAAGTGACGGCGCAATGGCCCGATCACTCACCAGGGACGTGCAAGGCGCCTGGATAGGTGGAAACTGATGGACCCAAAGCGTATGCCGGTTATTGCCGGCAACTGGAAAATGAACACAACGCCTGCCTCGGCTGTTGACCTTGCCAGGGCGGTGGCCGAAGCGACCGCGGGCACGAAAGGCGTTGTGCGCCTGATCTGCCCGCCGTTCGTCGCCCTGCAGGCGGTGAAAGCCGCGCTGGAGGGCACGGGGGTGTCTGCTGGCGCCCAGAACGTACACGCGAAGGAGTCCGGGGCGTTCACTGGGGAGGTGTCAGTGCAAATGCTCGAAGGCCTCGTCGAGTATGTGATCGTCGGTCACTCTGAGAGGCGACGGCTATTCGCCGAGTCCGACGCGGACGTGACGGCAAAAGCCAAAGCTGTTGCGGCGAGGCGCATGAGGCCAATCGTGTGCGTTGGTGAGCCGCTGGACGTGCGGAGGGCTGGCAGGGCGGAAGAGACTGTACGGGCCCAACTCAGGGCAAGCCTGGCGGGGTTTGCGAACTGGCCGCTGCTGGCCATGGCATACGAACCGGTATGGGCCATTGGCACGGGCGAGGCGGCGTCGCCGGAGCAGGCACAGGCAATGGCCGCGGCATTGCGCGCAGAGTTGCGGTCGCTCGCTGGGAGCGCGGCGGGTAGCGTGCCCATGCTCTATGGTGGGAGCGTGACGGCTGAGAATGCCGGGCCTTTCCTTGACCGGCCAGACATTGACGGCGCGCTTGTTGGCGGGGCGAGCCTTAAGGCGAGCGATTTCGCGAAGATCGTAAGCATCGCCGCCCAAATGGTCCGGCGGTAGGCGCCATGCCTCCTCCGGGGAGACTGCGGCTGGTCGCTGTGGTCGGGCCTACTGCGACGGGGAAGTCCGCACTCGCGGTTGACATTGCGCTCCAGTTCGACGGCGAGGTGATCAACGCCGACTCTCGACTTTTCTATAGGGGCCTCGATATTGGCACCGCAAAGCCGTCAGCCGCAGAGGAGCGCGGCGTCCCGCACCACCTGATTGACATACTCGGCCCCTATGAAAGCTTCAGCCTGGCGTCGTTCCTCGACCTTGCGCGGGCCGTCATTAGCGACGTGACAGGCAGGGGCAGACTGCCTGTGCTTGTGGGCGGCGCAGGACAGTACGTATGGGGCCTGCTTGAGGGCTGGGACGTGCCCAGGGTGCCGCCCAACGCGGAGTTGCGTGCGGACCTTGAACGTGGTGTGCAGGAGCGAGGCGTGGAGTCGCTCTATAAGCGACTGGTGTCGCTTAACCCTGAAGCCGCCGCCTCGGTGGACAGCCGTAACCCCAGGCGTGTCGCACGGGCGCTGGAAATGGCCTTGAGCGAGCAACCAGTCGTAAGGCCGCGAAAGGCGGCAGCGCCGCCGTATGACGCCCTCGTCATTGGGCTAACGATGCCGCGCCCGTCGCTCTACGCGAGGGTTGACCGCCGCATTGACCGCATGGTGGCGGCAGGCTGGGTTGACGAGGTCAGGAGCCTGCTGGCACGGGGTGCCTACAGGGACGCGCCTGCAATGACAGGCATCGGGTACCGGGAAATCGCGTCGCACCTGGCTGGGGAGATGACGCTGGAGGAGGCGGTTGCCGCGGCGCGCAAAGCAACGAGGCGGCTTATCCGGCATCAGTACAACTGGTTCAAGCTGAGCGACCCACGCATCCTTTGGCTGGACGCAGGTCCAGGGGCTCGGGGACGGGCCGTCGAAGCCGTCCGCACAAGTTGTTTTCGCGATAAACCGGCGAGGCCCGCACGTTGAGAAGTCAGCCTGTGCGGGTGATCAGCGCCTGACGGTCACTTTCCCGGTGGTTGTCACGCGGCTGACTCCTGTCTTCGATTTGTACGCCACGGCGCGCATCGTTGCCGTCCTGCGCTCGCCGGCCTTCATCGTTACCGCGGTGCGGGCCTTCTTGCCAGGCTCAGGCCTGCCATTGGCCAGAGATGAGAACGGTTCGAGACCGACGTTGTAGTTGCGCCGGTACCATGGCCAACCTTTGCCGCCGCCGAACACCTGCCAGAACCACAGGTACGGGTATGTCTCTTTGGGGTACACGAAGGCGAAACCCACGCCTCGCTCGGTGTTGGTCAAGGCATACCAGCCCTCTGACAGGCCCGTGATAACGCAGTAGTCGGCCACGCCGACAGACTTGGGCGGAAACGCCTGCAGGTCCACTGCCCTGCCTCGCGGGTCCACAGCCTTCGGCCATGCGCCGCCCTGGCCCTGCTTGAGGCGCTTCTCGCCGCCCTGCTCTTCGTCCTCATCGCCCGGCACGAAAAAACCTGTTGCGGGCACGTCAAGGCGGCACGCGGGCGATAGGAACGGCGACCCGAGGGCGATGTGCTGCCCCCAAACGCACTCGGCCGCCTCCTCTGCTTCGTTCACGACCGTTTCTTCAATAGTCAGGACCGGAGAGCCTTGTTCGAGCGATAGCGTCTTCTCGATCCAGAACGGTGTGCGGTAGGTCCGCACCCAGAACTTCGCAGATACCCGCTCTAGGGTGTCTTCCAGGACCTGACAGTCCCATGGCATGATGGCAGACTCGTTGTGTTGACCAATCTCAGCGCCCATGTAGCTCATGGGCGAGCCGCCGGTGGGGGCAATGGTCTGCCAACCGCCTTCGTACACGTCGTGCCAGAGGCCATTGCCCCAGCCGGAAGTGGGCACCCACTTCGAGGGGTCGCGGACGCCCCATGGAGTCCGCCACATGAAATCGGTGTCCGAGGGCTTGTGGACGAACTCGAATATGTCTGCCCCTTTGTCCGCCAGCACTGTGACCCGGACAAGTTCGTTTTCCAGGATGACTGCCTTCAGGCCGCGGAACGTCCAGGCGTCGGAAATACGGCACCCGTATGTGCGTTCGTTCTGATAATGCATTAGCTCTCCTCAGCGCCGCTGCATGGGCGGCTACCGGTTCACGGGTCCTACCTGCCTGCCCTTGTGCTTGCCGGGAAGCGTGCGCCTTCCGGTTCAAAGGACGGCTGCAAGTTGGTGGGAGGTGTGGGCAGGGTTTGCCTGAGCCAAAGAGCCACGTTTCCAGAACATTCCGGTAATGCGGCGGGGGCAGTATAGATAAGAGGCCTAGGTGGCCGCCAGAGGCGCCTGTGTGGCCTGCCCACAAGGCGGGTGAGCTACTGGGCTCGCATACTGGGGAGCGCGCACCCACTTGCAGCACTGCGCAACGGCCCCCTCGTGCCAGTGTCCGGCAATAACGGTTGCGAGATCACTGCCCGGCCGAAAGTGGACCGGTCAGGCAAAGGAAAAGCGAGAATGTCTGTCGCACGCATCCTTGTTGTTGATGACAGCGCCGACGTCCGGCTGGCGTTGGCGACCCTCCTCGAAGACGCGGGGCACGAGGTCATTGAGGCTGAAGACGGCGACCAGGTCTTCAACATTGTCCTGAAACAGAAGCCCCACCTGGTCCTCCTCGACGTCATGATGCCTCGCGTCAGCGGTTTCGACGCGCTGGCCGCCCTGAAGGCCGACACGCGGACGGCCCATGTCCCGGTAATCATGGTGACCGCCAAGGGACGGCCTGAGGACATGGCCATGGCGAGGTCGCTGGGCGCCATGGAGTACATCACAAAGCCGTGGTCCGACGGCGACGTTGAGCTGCGCGTGCAATGGGCGCTCGCGGCTGCCAGGGACTTGCAGCGCCGCTAGAGGGGCGCCGCCCTCGCATCCACAAGGGACCCGCAACGCTCGTACGCCGTCCTGCCACGCCGGGGCGGCGTAATGTTTCCGGGTGTCCGTTGTAGCCATACTCCTCGTCTTGTCCTCTGCCGCGGCTCACGCCGCATGGAACCTCCTCGCCAAGCGAGCGACGACTCCCGAGGTCTTCACATGGTGGATGGCGATGGCCGCCACACTGTTGGGCCTGCCAGTTGCCGCATATTTGTTGATCACCGAGCCGCCTGACCTGATCGGCTGGGCGTTTCTTGGCTCGACAATTGTCCTCCACACCGGCTACTTCACCTTCCTGGGCAGGGCCTACCAGTTAGGCGACCTGTCGGTCGTCTACCCCGCCGCCAGAGGGCTTGGGATAGCGCTCATACCCGTCATAGCCTTTGCCGCACTTGGGGAGAGCCTGTCGTGGCCGGCGGCGTTGGGCGTTGGGCTGGTGTTGCTGGGCCTGTTTGCGGTGGCCTTCCCTGGCCGCGAGTTGCTCAAGTCCGGGGCCCTGGCCCGGACCATGGGGTCTGGACTGGGGTTCGCGCTGCTGACGGGCCTCATGATCGCCGGGTACTCGGTTACTGACAAACGCGGCGTGGAACATGTCCACCCGGTCCTGTACGTTGTCCTGCTGACCGCCGGGGGAGGCTTGGGCATGTTGATTACGCTGAGCCAGCGCTACACGCGGCGGGCGTTCAGGGACGAGCTGCGGTCGCACCTTTCGGCCATCGTCATAGCAGGCGTGTTGCAGACGGTGGCTTACGGCCTTGTGCTCTTCGCCTTGCGGCTGTCGCCTGTCAGCTACGTCGCGCCTTTCCGGGAGGTCGGCGTCGTCTTCGGTGTGATACTCGGCGCGCTCGTGCTCAAAGAAAAGGTCACGAAGCAGCGCGCGGCCGGTGCGGCGACCATTGCGGCGGGCGCGCTGGCAATCGGGCTGGCGCCATAAGTCCGGGCGTGCGACCGGGCTATACGCGATGACGGACTAAGCGACTATCTGGCTTTGTTGACATCCTCTGGTTTTCATCCCCTCTCCCTGGCAGGGAGAGGGTCAGGGTGTGGGTCGGACCTGGTCCGGGGGTGAGGAGTCGTAAACTCGCAGCTTCTCCCTCACCCAGACCCGCTCTCGACCCCGACCCTCTCCGGCTGGCAGAGGGGTTTTGGGACATTCACTGAGGTCTCGGCGCCTGTCACGCCTGGAACTGCCCGTCTCGCCATGAATAAAGAGGTTTCCAGCCGATGAGCCTGCGGGCCAGGTCCGTCGAGATGGGCGCCCTGAACCCTTCGAGCGGCGCCCGCAGAGGCACATTTGGGTATACGGCCTTCAGCGCCTGCATCGTAGGCACCGTGATCATTGTGTCATCGGCGTTCAGGAACAGCCTGTAGTGGCCCGTCCAGCCGTCCGACTCAACAGACATCACGCAGGCTCGCGCAGCGTCACGGATGTGCAGGTACGTCCAGAACCCCTGGCACCTCTCCCAGACATCGGCGATGGGCTTGTGCGCCAGTTCGCGGAAGTAGGCGTCATCCCACATGCCATTGAAGCGCATCGAGGAGATGGACATCCAGGGCGACCGTCGCACAAAGGCCTGCCCAATTTCCTCGCCGAGCCACTTGGCTATCGAGTAGGGGTCCTCCGACCGTGTGTAGACGTGCTCGTCCAGCGGGAAATACTCCGGCGGCTTCACCTCGTGGGGCTTCCAGCGCGCTGCAGTGCCCATTGCGCCGACTGCGTTGTACGACGACCCCAGCACGACGCGCTTGACCTTTAGCTGCTCCGCCGCCCGGCACACGTTCCACATGGACATGGTGTTCGTGCGGACCACGTCCTCTTCGACATAGTTGGCGGCCGATGGCCGGGAGGCGAGTGAGATCACCGCGTCGCAGCCGTCCATGGCCGAAATCACCTGGCCGTAGTCGGAAATCTCGACCTCCAAGAACTTCGGGACGCGGGGCCAGGCCTTCCGCATCTTAATGGCTGCCTGCGGGCTCGCTAACCGGCCCGTCGTCCCACTGTGGGAGAGGTCACCCATGCGGGACTTGTCGGCGTTGATGACCTCGTGGCCCTTTTTGTAGAGCTCGTCTATGACGTAGTGCCCCACGATGCCTGAGCCGCCGGTGACGAGGACTTTCATTTGCGGCCCACCTCGTAATTGAGGGTCATCTCAAATGGCGGCGTGTGGCCGACGGAGAACCTGCCCTTTCCGTGAAGCCCTGCGAGGTCCTCTATGCCAGACCCTTCGATGACCGTGATATCGGACGTCGCAACGCCATCAACGAATGTGCCTCCGTGCAGTAACGCGAATGACCCATTCTTTCCGTCTAGTCTGCCGGTGATGCGCTCGATTCCAGTGAAGGCCGCGGTCCCATCTGCCCGATAGAACATCAGGTACTCGATCACGCCTTCACCTTCGATGTCACCGCGGAACGACTTCCTCACTCTGGCGCGCGTGAGTTTCTGCCCACCATCCTCCAGGAGCGGGTTTTCGTCCCAGCTCTTGATCTCGAACGTCGCAACGGCGCGTTTCAACATCCACACCGCTCCCGCCTCAAACGACTGCTTTTAGACGGGCATCGTCCGTTTCGTGAGCGCCCGCCCGGCCTTTGCCTGCGCCTCACCGCCGCCGGAGATGATCATCACGCCCTGCTCTTTGATGAGCTTGCGCACCTGTTGCTCAGCATTCATGTTCTTGTCGTTCCACGAGCTCAAGAACTTCAGGCCGTGCTTGTCGCAGGCCGCCTTGATCGTCTGGCGGGCGCGCTCCATGACTTCCGGGTACGGCGGGTCGTGCGCATCCGGCATCCCGTACGACATGCCCATGTCGCCCGGGCCCCATTCGGCGAACGACAACCCCGGCACACCGGCGCAGAGGTCAGCATTGGCGACGCACTCCCGGTCCTCGAGCTTGAGGCCGAGTAGCAGCTCACCATTCGGGTTCAATGGCCACGGGTCGGCGATCTTTGTGTACGTCGCCGGGTCAACACCCCAGACCTTCGCCGGCAGCGCCTGGCCGCCCGACCCGCGCTGCCCTTCGCCGAGGCCCTTGCCGATGCCAATCGTCTGGAACGGGTAGCGGCATGTCTCGACGAACGCCCGCACCGCGTCGGGCTGGCGTGTGTGTGTGTGAAGGATGCCGTGCACCCCTGACGACAGCACGTGCCGGATCTGCCAGGCGTTGGCCCAGACCTCTTCCTTCGTGCGGCAGTTCGACGGCAGCGTGGCAATGACTGTGGGCATGCGGTGGCCGCTGTTCGTGGGGCCGCCGTCAATAAGGCCCTGCATGTAGGCGTCAAGGCCCACGATATCGAACGCGTGGTGCTCGAACTCCACGTTGATAAAGTCGGCCCACGTCTTCGCCATTTTTTTGCCGTTGTCATAGGTCAGTGGGCCAGAGCCCGTGTAATAGGCAGGCTGCCCCTGCTCCCACAGCTCGATGACGCGGTTGAGGCGTTTTTTGCCAGGCATGTCTTGCTCCTGTTCGCTTACTTGGCGGCAGTAGTAATGGAACGAAACCCCGGTGTGTGCGTGCCGCAGTTTAGACAATCACGCTCGCCCGCACAAACGCCGGGCTCGCCTCACCGTCGTCGCGGAACTCAGTAAGTCTGTGAAATCTGCGTAATCTTTGTTTTCACTCAGTTCCTCGTCATCGTCCACGGGATGGCGAGCTCAGACGTTACTCCCCGGAACCATTCGATGACCTCTGGGTGCAGAGGCACCCCGTTTTTCTTGCGGTCAATCTCCTCTTCGTGTTCTGGCAGGCCGGCGTAATAGACGCGCTTGTGACCTGGCGCCGTTGGAGACTCCCGCAGCGTTTTCATGTAGATGTCCACCTGTTCCTTGAAGCCGTCAACGTCCGTGAAGGCCTCGATGTTGTAGGCGATGAAGTGGTGAGAGGCTGTGCCCTTTGAGTTGAACCCTGGCTGGCCGCCGGCAAGCAGCGATGACAGGATGTCTATCATCACTGACAGGCTGTAGCCCTTGTGTGAGCCGCCTTCACGCGTGCCGCCCAGCGGCAGCATGGGCATGTTGTCGCGCGGCTCCACCTCGCGCATGATGGGAGTGCCGTCGGGCTCGGCCACCCACCCCGGAGCGAGCTTGACGCCTAACCGTTTGGCGAGCCCGATCTTGTTGCCTGCAACGCCGCTCATCGAGGCGTCGAATATGAACGGCGGCTCGTCCTTCGTGGGCACCGCCACCGCGAGCGGGTTCAGGCCGACGAGCGGCTTTGCGCCGAATGTGGGCAGGACGGTGTTCCCGCCGACGGTCATGGACAGGCCGATCATGTCATGCTTGAGCGCCAGCTGCGCGTGGAAGGCCGCCGCGCCGTAGTGGCGGCCATTCGTAGCCGACACCGAGGCCATGCCGGTCTTTTTCGCCTTCTCAATCGCCAGCGCCATGCACCAGGGGCCCACATGCAGCCCCAGGCCGCGGTCGCAGTCCACGCTTGCCGCAGACGCAGACTCGCGCAGGACCTTCACCTTCGGTCTCGGGTTGATCGAACCTTTGCCGTAGCCTTCGACGTAGCGGCGGAGCATGTTGCTGACACCGTGGGTCTCGATGCCGCGCATGTCCGCGTAGACGAGACCTTCAGCGGCAGTTGAAGCGTCAACCTTGGACAGGCCCATCTTGCTGAAAATGGCAGTCACTGTACCTTTGAGGTCCTTCTCTTTCACCCGGACCTCAACATCGTGTGGCACGTGAAAACGTTCAAGCACCGCATGTTCCTTTCACTCGCGACCCGGCAAACCCGCCGAGTATATCTCCGCCCGCATGCGCCCGCGCCGGAGTACCATTTTCGTCCGGTCGTATTCACGATTCAACTGATAGAAACCAGTCGCTCCACGGGTTAGTCGCGGTGTGCCAGCCCTCACCAAGGAGAGAACTGTGCCCAAGGGACTTACTGCCGTCCTCGTCAGGCCCGGTAAACCGCTGGGACTGGAGATGCTCCCAACGCCCGAGATTGAGCCGGGGGGAATCCTGATCAAGAACACCGCCGCGGCTATATGCGGCTCCGACCTCCACTACTGGCGCAATGACGGCCACTATGAAGGCCCCAACATGCGCCGCGTCCCCGGCCACGAGTTCACAGGCGTGGTCCACAGCATGGGCAAGGACATCAAGTTCGACTCGTTGCGCCGTCCGCTCAAGGCGGGCGACCGCGTCGCCTTCCCATTCTTCAACCCCTGCAACCGCTGCTACTGGTGCGTGCGCGGCGAGCACCACGCCTGTCCGAACAGGCAGCGGCGCAATAACCTGATGGACCTTGACCAGTACCCGTACTGCGATGGTGGTTACGCCGACTATTACTACCTGCCGCAAGGGCACTACGTCTTCAAGGTGCCAGACGTCCTCCCGGACGAAGTCATCCCGCCGGTCAACTGCGCGATGTGCCAAGTGCTCTACGGGATAGAGCAGGCGGACATGCAGTTCGGCGATGTCGTGGTCATCCAGGGCGCGGGCGGGCTTGGCATTTTCGCCGCCTCGGTCGCTGCCGAGAAGGGCGCCTCGAAGGTCATCTCGATTGATGGCCAGACGCCACGTCTGGAACTGGCGAAAAAGTGTGGCGCAACTGATGTCATTGACATCAAAGAATTTAAGACACCCGAGGCGCGTATCCAACGCGTTAAGGACCTGACCGCCGGCCGCGGCGCAGACATAGTGGTGGAGGTCGTCGGCATCGCCGCGGCGACTATTGAGGGCCTTGACATGGTGCGCGTCAACGGCAAGTACGTTGACATCGGGAACATCATTCCGTCCACCATCACGTTGCCGGCCACAAAGGTCATAACCCAGCAGATCCAGTGGCATGGCGTCACGCACTATGACCCGTGGGTCATCCCTGCTGCGCTCGACATGCTCGTGCGGACGAAGGACAAGTACCCGCTGTCGAAAGTCGTCTCGCACAGCTTCGCCCTGAAAGACATCAACAAGGCCTTCGAGTTCGCCGAGTGGCAGGGCAAGAACACTGGAAGCGCGGCGACGCGCGTGATCTTGAAGATGTAACCTTCCGAAGCAATCGCGCCCCCGTCGTCCCGAGCGAAGTCGAGGGACCTGGGGTGGTGCGAAACAAGTGGCAGGCCGCACCAGCATCCCCTGTCTTTACTGTCAGCACCTCACATGAGCATCGCCACAAGGGAGCCAACGATATGCCAGCCACTCTTCCAACCGCCACGCTCGGCGGGACGGGCCTTAAGGTCACGCGCCTGGGCTTCGGCGCAATGGAGATCAGGGGCGCGCCGCGAGGACGGGATGTCACTCTAAAGCAGGCGGACGCCATCCTTAATGCCGTCCTGGACGCCGGCATCAATTACATTGACACCTCGGTTGACTACGGCATGAGCGAGGAGTTCATCGGACGGTCCCTATCACGGCGCCGCAGCGAGTTCTTCCTTGCCACCAAGTGCGGCTGCCAGGTAGGCGCGCCGCCCGCGCCTGCAGGCCAGCGCAACCCGCACGTCTTCACGAAGGAGAACATCGTCGCCGGCGTCAACCAGAGCCTCAAGCGCATGAAGACTGACTACCTGGACGCCGTTCAGTTCCACGCCAGCCCGTCGAAGCGTACGCTCGAAGAACACGGCGGCCTGCAAGCATTGCAGGACCTGCAGAAGGCGGGGAAGGTGCGCTTCATCGGCATGTCGGGTGTGCTCCCGGAGTTGGCGGAGCACGTCTCGATGGGCGCCTTCAAGGTGCTGCAAATCCCGTACTCGGCGCTTGAACGTCAGAACGAGAACTGGATCAGCGCGGCTGCGAAGAACGGTATCGGCACGGTGATCCGCGGCGGCGTGGCGAAGGGCGAGCCGGGCGAGTCAGGCACGCCACGGCCCGAAACATGGACTGCCTACGAGGCCGCAAAGCTGGACGAAATCAAGCCGGCCAGCGAGACCATGACCTCGTTCATGCTGCGCTTTACTCTTTCGCACCCGGACGTGCACACGACGATCGTCGGCACCCTGAACCCGGACCACCTGCGCGCCAACGCGGAAGCGGCACGACGGGGCCCGCTGCCGGTGAATGTGTACGCAGAGGCGAAGAGGCGGCTCACGGCCGCAGGCCAAACGCCGGCCGCGGTTCGGTAGGCGCACAGCCTTGCTGTGCCCTCCGTGCGGAACCGCGGGTGCCTGCTGTCTTGGGACGCGGCGTCGTAATCGCGGTGACTACGTCCTGACGACTTCAGTCCGCGTTTGTGGCCTTGGCACAGGCTCATCCTTTTCCCGCAGTTCGGCGATGTAGGCCGCCATGGCGCCGCGGATCAGAGAGGCCACTTCCTTGCGCGTGTCACCTGCCGCGATGCATCCTGGCAGGTCTGGCACGTAGGCCGACCATCCCCTGCCAGCCCGTTCGTACACCACAACATACTTGGGAGATAATGCTCTCACTTGAGCCCTACTCGTCCCGCGTCGAGTTCCTCTACTTCTTCCCAAACTCCTCGCGGAACTCCGTGACGTACTTCTTGACGCCGCCGATGCCTAGCTCGAACGGGCTTGAAATGTTCATGAAGCGGTAGCCCTCTCGGATCCAGCGGCGGCAGTCTTCGGGGTCGCCGAATGTACAGCCGAGCATCTTCCCCGCGCGCTTCGCCTTCTTCGCCAGGTCCACCATGACCTTCTCGACCTTCGGGTGGTGGATTTTCCCCGGCACGCCCAGCGACGCCGACATGTCCGCAGGCCCGAAGAGCAGCACCTCGAAGTCCTTTAGCTTGAGCGTCTCGTCAACCTTTTCGTAGGCCTCAGCGCTCTCGATCTGCAGGATGAGGACCGTCTCGTCATTGGCGTGCTTGATGACATCGTCCTGGGTGATGCCCAGGAACGTAGCGAAGAACGGTGCGATGCCTCGCTCGCCGATGGGCGGGTACTTGGCGTATTTGATGGCCTGCAGGGCCTCCTCCGGGTTGTCCACCTGCGGCACCATGACGCCGACCGCGCCGACGTCGTACGCCTTTTTGATGAGCGAAGGGTCATTCCACGCCACCCTGATGACAGCCGCCACGCCGGCCTGGCGCGCCATGATTGCGTTCACCCCCACCGACTCTGTGCCGAACGGCTCGTGCTCATGGTCAACCCACAGCCAGTCAACACCGCAACCGTTGAGGATGGCTGCCGCGACGTGGGGCTCGTGGCTTATCAGGTATGTGCCGAGGACCGCGTCGCCGCGTGCGACCTTCTGCCGGATGGCGCTGGGGTATGCGGGCATGTTTACTTCTTCCCTCCACTCGTCGAGCCCTTGCCGGGCGCCGCCTTCGCTGCCTTTGGCTTGCCGAACTCTTCCCGCAGCGACGCGAATATGTCCATGGTCCGCTTCCTGCCCAGCGCCAGCGGGCTCGACACGTTCATCATGCGGTAGCCTTCGCCGATCCAGCGCCGTGCGATGTCCGGGTCCGCCCATGTCGTGGCCAGCGCCTTGCCCGTGCCCTTCATGCGTTTGGCCACGTCTTGCATGATGTTCTCGACCTTCGAGTGCGTCGTCTTGCCTGGGATGCCCAGCGACGCCGACAGGTCAGCCGGGCCCACAAGCAGCACCTCGAAGTGCTTGAGCTTGAGGGTTTCGTCGAGGCGCTCATAGGCCTCGACGCTCTCCATCTGCAATATCAGCACGGTCTCGTCATTGGCCTTCTTAAGGACGTCGTCGCCTGATATGCCAAGCATCCCTGCGAACCACGGGGCGATGCCGCGCTCGCCTATCGGGGGGTACTTGGCGTACTTGATCGCGTCCGCTGCCTCGTCCTCGTTGTCCACCTGGGGCACCATCACGCCCACTGCGCCCACGTCGTAAGCCTTCTTGATCTGCGCGGGGTCGTTCCAGGCCACGCGAATGACAGGGGAGACGCCCGCATGACGGCCCATGACGCAGATGGGCCCGATGGACTCGGTGCCCCAGGGCGAATGCTCCTGGTCAATCCACACCCAGTCGGGGCCGGTCTGGTAGACCGCCGCGGCCATGTGTGGCAGGCGCGTGAACATGGATGTGCTCAGCAACAGTTCGTCGCGCTTGATGCGCTCCCGTATGGTGCTCGGATATGAGGCTGTCGCGGGCATAGTTACTCCTGGCAAGACGCGATAGATGGCGAAGCGTCACACGAACGCCTTCCCCGGCGGCGGGCGCAATGTTACTCGCAGCGGTGCCGCTAGGGCGAGGCGAACCTGTAAATACGGCCGCTGTGGTCCACCACGTACAGTTCACCGTCCGGGCCCTCACCGAACGACGATATGCTCAGGTCCGTGTCCGCCACCTGCACCTGCTCCGTGACTTTCAACCCGTCATGCCGCAACGCCCAGATGCGGCCAGAGCAGTAGTCGGCGTATACGTACGCGCCGTACAGCGACGACAAGCGCGACCCGCGGTAGACGTACCCGCCTGTCACGCTGCACCCGCTGTCGCGCCCGTACACAGCCAGAGGCATCTCAAGGCCAGAGCGGTCGCAGCCTGTGGAAGGACGGAAGCAGCGGTCGCCTTCCATGATGTTCCAGCCGTAGTTGCCGCCCGGCCTGATGATGTCTATTTCTTCGAGTGCGTTCTGGCCCACGTCGCCCGCCCACATCTGGCTGGTAATAGGGTCGAACGAGAAACGCCACGGGTTGCGGAGGCCGTACGCCCATATTTCCGGCGCTCCGCCGCCCTTTACGAAGCGGTTGTCATTCGGGACGGCGTACGCCTTGACGCCTTCCGTGCGGTCGATGTCTATGCGCAGTATCGAGCCCAGGAGTGTGTCCACGTCTTGCCCATGGCCCTGAGGGTCGCCGCCCGACCCGCCATCTCCCAGGCCGATGTAGAGGTACCCATCGGGGCCAAAGGCCAACATGCCGCCGTTGTGGTTGGCGAACGGCTGCGCGACCTCCATGATGATGCGTTCTGTTGATGTGTCTGCCCTGCCCGCTGGCCCTGCTGTGAACTCGGAGATCACGGACCGCCTTGGGCTGGCAGCCGAGTAGTAAACGAACAGGCGCCCATTCGAAGCGTAGTGCGGGTGGAATGCCAGGCCCAAAAACCCCTCTTCGTTCCCGCCTCTGTTCACCTTGGCGTGTATGTCGAGGAACGTCCCGGCGGACCCTTGGGCCGCATCCGGGTCTGCTGTGACGGTCAATATCACGCCGTCCTGCGAAACCACAGCCACGCAGTTGTGCGAGCCCGGCACAGAAGAGAGGAACAGAGGGTCGTTCACATCCAGCCAGGGCCACACTCTCTCAACATTCAACTGCCGCAGCGGCGCAACAGTAGGCGGGGCGTTCACCGGCCGTGGAGTGACCGTTGGGGTGGCCAATATCGAGCCTCCCCAGAGGCAGCCCGATCTTGCTCTCCGGGCGACTTCTTCCAGAGCGACGAGCCAGTCCCGGTGTTGGCCGTCCTGCTTCCATGCCTCAGCCAGGCCCTCCTTTATTAGTGCCTCATCAATGCTCATGCCGTCCTCTGTGTAGAGGTAGGCGAGCATCCGGCCTCCCGAGTCCTCTCGCCTCGGCCCTTCCTCAAGCCGGACGGCCTGACCGGCAAGGGCCTTCAGCCTTTCCTTCGCTGCCTGATAGCAGGGAGCGCAGTTCTCAGAGGCGTCCACACCGTACGCTCGCACAGTGCCCTCGTCCGTGACCAGGGTGTCGCCGTCGGTCACCGATATGACCCGCACGAGGCGGCAGTCCGGGCACGTGCCTGATGTGGCGCTGGCGGTTGGAGATGCGATTGGCAAGCTCGTAGCCGGACTGCCTGGCGGCGTCCCGGAAGGAGCTGTAGACATCGCAGTTGGCGCCACTGTTGAGCTTGCGCCCTGCCCTGCTGTCGGGGTTGGGCTGACAGCCGAAGTCGGAACGGGGCTGCCGCCACGCGTTGGAGAGGGAGTATCGGGACGCAGTCCGCTGGGCTGACACGCAACGGCGAGGAGCAAGGCGACCAGCGCAGACAGGGCTGCAGCCCTGCGAATGCGAAAGAGAGTCGGGCTGTTCACAGTGTGCATGCCATTCGGGATAAATCACCATCCTCGAATAGCGTGTACGCCAATACAGGCTGCACGGACTGCCCGCTAACCGTTTGGCGCAATGGCAAACTTCACGCCGCGCGGAAGAAGCCGGACATTGCGGATACACACATGGTAGCCGCAAGTAGGCGCCTGTGCTGTGGTGAGCTAAGCGGTCTGAGCAGCCACGGCTCGAGGCGCCTTCAGGCCCTCGACCAGGCTGTCAACAATTGCGACAGCTTCACGCAAGTCGTTCGTGTACAGCCTGTAGCACTGCGCGCCCTTGAGGACTTCAGCGAGCGCTTGGAACGCCGGGCCGCCCATAACGGTCCAGTTCATCGAGCGCTTGGCGAACTCGCCCATTACAGCTGCCCTGGACTCCGGCTGGAGCTCTGTCTTGCCTTCCGGGCGGTACTTCGGCACGATCACCAGGCTCACTGGGACCGCGGATTCAGGGCTCGAAGGCGCATGGAACTTCGGGGCCATCAGGTGCCGGAACCTGTCTCCCGCCGCCGGGTGGTACGTGATGTTGTGGACTTCAGGGAACGTCGTGCTTATCGCCTTCCAGCCGCCGGCCTTCAGCGTGATTGCCTTGGGAAACGGCAGGAGCGTCTTGTGGGATGTGAGCACGCCGATCTCGTCCGAGAAGTACTCATAGCCATTCAATGTCAGCGCAGCGACAAGCGTGCTCTTGCCCGACTTTGAGTGCGCCGGGAAAAGGATGCCGTGACCGTCCTTTGCCGCCGCAGCTGCGTGGACCAGGTTGAAAGGCGCAGAAAGCCCGCGCGCCATCTCCCGCAGCACGGTTCGCTCGAGCAGCCACTGCAGCTCGTCGCGCCTCTTCGCGCGCCCCACGCGCTCACCGTTGCAGTAGACGTAATGCCGCTCTTTGCCGCCATGCGATGGGCGGCCAAGCTCGATGCGGTATTCGATCAAGTGCCGCGCTTCATTTACTGCTGCCAGAGTGAACCGCGGCCTCGGGAGGAGGAAGCTCATCCACTCGAAGAAACGGTCGTCGTTGATCGTGAAGCGGATGCGCGCGCCGTACATGTTGAGGTCGAGCGACTGCCAGCGCTCGTCCTTCGGTGGCGCAGCGGTGTCTGGTGTGGACTTCACCATGCCTAGCCTATCGGCCTACCTCGATTAGCCTCTGCGATACAAGGTCTGCGATGAGCCTGGTCACAGTTTCTGAGAGTTCGCCCTCGCTTTTTTCGTAGACGGCGGCCACGTCCTCGATGACCTGCTGCACAGTGCGGTCACCATCGCACAGCTGCCATATCACAGAGGCCGAAGCATTGAGGATGTGGACTTTGTCAGACCGGTCTTCGTAGACGGTGACTTCGCCGTCCAGCACCTGCGTGAACGCGCCTTTGACATGCCGGGGCTTCATGTCAGGTGAGATTGGGGGCAGCGCGAGAGGCGCTGCTCTGGTACGGCTTGCAGTCCTGGACTTCGAAGCTGCCAACGGCAGTCCTCCGCGTGTGCTGCCAGTGACAAAACAGGCTGCTACAAACTCATGTAGCAGCCTGTTGAGGTTCCATTATGTTACTGGCGGGTACACCTCATACCTGCGCACCTTCGGCTCTGCGCCGCTAGCCGGAAGTCGCGGCGCAGATACCTCAGCGCACTTATCTCTAGTCGCTACTGGGTTCAGTCCGGTCGTCTTCGCCTTCCTTGGACGAGCCGTCGCCTGTGCTGTCTTTGCCGCCTGACGACGCATCTGAGCTGGTGCCGCACTTGCCGCTGGTGGAAGAGTTGCTGTCGTCTCTGGATGAGGCGCTGCTGCCAGCGCTTGCGGTGTTGGAGGACCCGCCAACTTCGTTAAGAGTGCTGCTGCTTGACTTGCCTCCAGTTTCGTCTTCATTTGCAGTTGTAGACGTCCCGTCAGCCTTGGTGGATTCGCTCTCTTCCCTGCCGCCATCCGGGCAGGGGGTGCCGTTGGTCCAGGCACGCGCCACAGGCACGCCGCTTATTGACGGCACAGCCCACGCGCTTACGGCGATCGCTGCTAGTGCACCGCTCCCAAGAAGCAGCATCTTTCGCCTGGACAGCTCATTGGATACAAACGGGAGGGACCCGCTCTCGGGCGTCTCCATATTCGCTCGTGCTCCTAACGCCAGCCAGGCGTCCCGCGGCGATCGCCGCCTCCCACTGCGCTTCCTGGCCAGGAGCGCAGCGCCATAGACGCCTCGCCTAATCACAAAGTAGACGGAGCCTACCACCCGGCTGCATCTGGTCAAGTAACGAAGTGGTGAACTTTTCCGGGACTCGCGGCCTGCGACTTTTGGAGCGCTATACGAAAAGGCGGCGTCACAGTGCGCAGCGTGAATGCCAGGCCACGGATCTGATGGCATCCGAAGGTGGTGGCGCGCCCGGAGAGACTCGAACTCTCAACCTTTGGGTTCGAAGCCCAGCGCTCTGTCCGGTTGAGCTACGGGCGCGCGGTGCTGGCAGGCTCTGCCGGAACGTGCAGGCGGACTCAGTCTAGTTCAGCCGCAGGGGCGCGGCAACGGCGGCAGACGCGAAACGGCCGCTCTCCAATCGTTCTCGGGAGCGGCCGCGACGCCCGCCTGTTCGTTGCTATGGGGTGAGCGGAGGGATTCGAACCCTCGACCTTCTGGGTCACAGCCAGACGCCCTAGACCGCTGAGCGACGCTCACCACGCGATCACTCACGCTAACACCGCGCCCCCCGACGGTCAATTGAACGCGCCGCTTGGTAGTGGTTCAGTTTGGTTTTCCTCTCCCTGCCAGGGAGAGGGTCAGAGCCTGCCCCGGACTCGGTCCGGGGGTGTGGGTCGAAGTCCCCGTTCGCCCGGAAGCGCCTGCCCCCGCGGAGGCCGGGGTCGAAGGGCCCGCTCCTGGGCGCGCTGCATAACCTGCCCTCCGTCCTCGCGGCGGATGTGGTGGGACCCCGCCCGCCAGCATCCCTCCCGGTAACTGGCAGGGAGCTTCCAGGCCAAGCGGACCAAACACCCCGCTCTGC
>Ga0187892_10001859_pt1 | contig 45913 bp, 33 predicted proteins | sample MA1701073metaG_FD_139345 | JGI IMG/M metagenome (GOLD analysis project Ga0187892, IMG submission 139345) | Bio-ooze microbial communities from a basaltic lava cave in the Kipuka Kanohina Cave System on the Island of Hawaii, USA - MA170107-3 metaG ...
AGTAATGAAAAACAATGACTGGGAACAATTTTGGAAATTTTACATCGGTTCCGAAAAGAACCGTTTGTACGCAGATTCATACCGCAGGGCGGCGTAGACGCTCCTGCAAAATGATACACACTCGTTTCATTTCATTGCGACGATCGACCAGACGCCGGTGTTTACCTTTGACAGCACCGGGCCATTCGTGCAAAGAGTCGTGATCACCAGTGATCGCGTGAAAGCCGCGCTCGATGTGCCGGAAGATGCCCGTGTCACTGGCATTGACATCGAGAGTCTGTCGCTGCGCGTCGCTGTCAAGCCGGAAAACCGGGCCCCGGCGCTCAATGTATCCGGCACGATTATCAATGCGAATCAAGCCCGAAAAAAATTATTTGAAAACAAGCCCGTCGTGCTGGCGGGCGTCAACACGCCTTTCATCGGCCTTAATTCGCTCATTGCCGACGGCATCAGTGAATTGCGCGGCAAGCTCAACGGCTACGTCAAAGATATCGACAACGCGGCGTTTGTCATCGAGATGAACGGCGATACGGCGCCGGCTGGCCAACGCGTCGCCGTCGATCTGCATCTGGTGATCAAAGCCACCGTCAAGTACGATCAATGCGTCGAGGTGCCGCAGCTTTTTTCGAGCGGCGAGGAATGCACGGAGTAATGCGTAACCCCTGCGGGCGCAGTCAGTCGGCCTGGCTGGTCCTTATTCCACGAGATTTTTAGCTCAAAAAGATCTCAGAGATCTTTCATACTCTTCGACATAAAGACGGAGGAAAAATGAGTCGCTTCGGCCAATTTACCGGGGCCAAAGATGTAGCCAGAACTATGTTAGCAAATGTGATCGTTTTTGCACTGTTGGTTTTTCTATTCCTGACCGCAAATCACTTCAAACCAACGCCTCCTCGCATGGCTGTCTCGGGCATGGCCGATCATGCGGCAAAACCTCGGATGATTGAAAACTACGGCAAACTGCCCTTGGCCTTCGAAGCCAATCAGGGCCAAGCCGATGAGCAGGTCAAATTTCTTGCGCGCGGCAGCGGTTATACCCTGTTTTTGGCCGCTAACGAAGCCGTGCTGGCATTGCGAAAGCCCGTGAGCAAAGAAGAGTTAGAAGTGATCAGTGATCAGTTAGCACAACAACGAGAAACCAGCAATGAGCATACGCCATCCGATAATCCGACGGACGCCGTCGCCAATCCGCAAGCGACAGTGTTGCGCATGAAGCTCATTGGCGCAAACCCCACCCCTCGCATAACGGGAACGGATGAGTTGCCTGGCAAGAGCAATTATCTCATCGGCAATGATCCTGGAAAATGGCAGACCGGTGTTCCCAACTATTCCAAAGTCAAATATCAAAATGTTTATCACGGTGTCGATTTGATTTATTATGGCAATCAACGGCATATCGAATATGACTTTGTGGTGGCGCCAGGTGCTGATCCACGGGCGATAGCGCTTTCATTTGACGGTGCTGACGAAATGAAAATTGATGTTCAGGACAATCTGGTTTTGCGCGTCTCCGGCGGCGAAGTCGTGATGCAAAAGCCGCACATCTATCAGGAGGTGAACGGCGCAAAACAGGAAATCTTGGGCAGCTTCGAGCTCGCAGGAAAGCAGATCGGCTTTCACGTCGCCGATTATGATGCGAGCAAACCTCTGGTTATTGACCCCGTCCTGGCCTATTCCACCTACCTCGGTGGCAGCAGCACGGAACATGCCGAAGGAATCGCCGTAGACGCCTCAGGCAGCGTCTATGTGACGGGATGGACTGATTCCCCCAATTTCCCCACGGCCAATGCCTTCCAAGCCACTCTCAAGGGTGGTCAAGACGCGTTCGTGACAAAATTGAATCCGAATGGTTCTGCTTTGGTCTATTCCACCTATCTCGGCGGCAGTAGCAGCGCGGACTTTGGCTTTGGCATTGGCGTCGATGCGTTAGGGAACGCTTATATAACGGGACGAACAGACTCGCCTGATTTCCCCACAGCCAGTCCATTCCAAGCCAATCGCAAGGGCAGTTCAGACGGGTTTGTGACGAAGCTGAATCCCACCGGTTCCGCGCTAATTTACTCCACTTACCTCGGCGGTAGTGAATTTGACCGAGGGTTGGGTATTGCAGTTGACGCGGCGGGCAGCGCTTACGTGACTGGATACACGGAAGCATTTCAAACCTCTGACTTCCCAACTGCCAACCCCTTTCAGGCCGCGCTCAAAGGCACCAAGGACGCCTTTGTCACGAAACTGAATCCGGCTGGCTCTGCGCTGGTCTATTCTACTTACCTCGGCGGCAGCAATGTTGAAGAAGGCCGCGGCATTGCCGTGGATTCGCAAGGCAACGCCTGCGTAACAGGACTGACCGGCTCGGACAATTTTCCAACAGCGAACCCCTTGATAGCTAATATTAGAGGCGTTGACGCCTTCGTGACAAAGTTCAATCCTGCAGGCTCTGCACTTGTCTACTCCACTTTTCTTGGCGGCAGCAATAGGGACGACGCCTACGGCATCGCTGTAGATGCCGCAGGTAATGCCTATGTGACTGGGAGCACCGGATCAACCGATTTTCCCACAGTGAATCCGCTGCAAGCCACTCGAGGTACTTTTACCCCTGCCTTCGTAACAAAGATCAATCCCACAGGCTCTGCATTCGTCTACTCCACTTATCTCAGAGATGATGTTGGCAGCGCGACAGGTCGTGCCATTGCCGCGGATGCCGCAGGTAACGCCTACGTAACCGGACAGGGCCGCCTCCCACTGGTCAATCCCCTTCTGGGCAGCGGGAATTTTGGCGCCTTCGTGGCGAAGCTGAATTCGGCTGGTTCTGCGCTGGTCTACTCAACTCATCTCGGCAACAACCCCAATAATGATGAGGGCCGTGCAATCACGGCGGATCAATCCGGTAATGCCTATATCACTGGAAATACTCTCTCGACTAATTTCCCCACGCAAAATCCCGTGCAACCCAATAACGCCGGTGGTCAGGATGCTTTCGTCACTAAAATTTCCGACGCCGCCGCGCCGCTGCCGACCGTGTGCGTTTGGCAGGAGTTTCCCATTTATCGCGGTTCGGTTGATTTCAGCGCGAACCAAGCCGGCAACATCGTCACTTTCGACAAGCACAAAGCGGAAATCATTTCGGCGAGCAAGGATTCGCTGATCGTCCGCGTGCCAGCGGAGTTGGTCGGCAATCGCAACAATGTGCTCACGCTGCCGGATACGACGCTGCGCGAAATTCCGGTGGTCGCAAGAGTGGTGCGCGCGCCGGGCGATACGGTGATGGCAAGTGAAAGCCGCGTTCGCTTTTGTCCGCCGTTCCTTTTGTTGTATGATGAAGTCACACGGCCCGCGCCGCCGCTCGTGCAACGAGTCATGCCGGGACGAGGGCCGCGCAATCGGCAGGCTTTTCTTTTTCTCGGCAATCAAAATGACGGCACCGCCGCCGTGCGCGTGCTAAATACTTCCACGGGATTTCCACAACCTTCCACGTTGCTGGTGAAAGTGATTGCGCCCAGCGGCGAGCTATTTGATAAGAGTTCAACTCCGACGATTGGAAATCTTTTGAACATTGGCCAGAATAATGCCGGCATTCAATTTCCCGTGACGCAAACGGGAATCTATATCATCATTGTTGAAGCAGACCGGACGTCGTCATTCGGGCGGTTTCCGACACTGTTCCAAATTCATCTCGCCGGCAATGCCGGTTTGCCGCGGCGGCTGATCAACGGCAATCCGGAGCCGCCGCGCGCGATTCGCTTGACCACGCTGTTCAATCATCCCGCGCCGCAGCCGGAAATACTCGCGAATGCCGCGCCCGGGTTTGGCCGATTCGCCGAAACCGCCTTGTTTAAATTTGCCAATCCGGTTTCAACTTCGCAATTTCCGATTGCCGTGCTCATTCCGCCGGCAATCGATCCCGCGGGATTTCCACTTGGCATTCCGCCGGTGCCCGCGGCGGCGCCGCTCGTGCTCGGGCGATTGGCGAACGGTGTAATCGATATCACTGTTCCTTCCGCAACCACACCGGGCGCGGCAAATCCGGTTCCGGGCACGGTGGTGGATTTCACGCAAGTTCCAATTCCCGCTTCCGTACTCGGCCCGGGCCCACCGCCGGGCGTCGCCGCCATTCTTGGTGCTGCGGATGGCACTGGCGTTACATTGCCAATTACGCTTACGAGCGGTGGTGTAATCACGAGTTTTATTGTTGATATCGGCTCCGGCAACGAGATGGTCAATGGCAGCGGCGCGGATTTTCGCGTGGTGGGAATCAGCGGCGCGTATGCCGTGGCGGTGAGCAACACGCCGTTCTCGAATACATTTGTTGCGCTTGGCTCCGGTTCCGGCCAGCAAGATTTTGATTTGTCGGCAACGGGTTTAACGTCGATTCGCTATATTCGCCTCGCCGTGCCAACCGGAACCGCAACGATTGACGCCATTCAATCGCTGCACTTTTTTGTCGACGTCATCCATCCCACCGCCGGGCCGCTTGCCGATGTGGGATTCGCCACCATCACCATGCGGCGGCAGAAATCGCCGGCCACGTCGTTGGATTGTTTGCTGGAGCTGATTGCGCCGGACGGATCTTTTCAGGGAAAAAATGAAAGCGGCTTCGGCGACGAGACTTCGCAAGATCGCAGCGACGCGGCGCTGATCCAAATGCAGCTTACTCAGCAGGGATTTTATCGCTACTTGGGCCGCGGTTACGACACGCAGCCGGATGAGCAGGCGTTCGGCAATTTCTTCACCCGTTTGGAGACCGCGGGAAATTACGACAAGGCTAAAATTCAAATCAGCGCCAACAGTGAGAATCAAACGCCCGCCCAAAAACAGGGGCGCATTGACACGCCGCGGCAAAGAGATTCCTTTCTTTTCGCGACAGCGCCGGGAACAACCTTGAGCATTGTGGTTAACGGCATATCGAATCCATCTTTAGCCGATCCGTTGATCGAGTTGTATGATCCGGAAGATTTTCTGATTGCGGCGAACGATAATTTTCCGGGTCGCGGAAAAAATGCGGCGTTGACCGTGACGTTGCCAACCATTGGACGAGCTGGTGGAGCCTTCCCCAATCCGAGCACCTATCGTATCGTTGTTATGGGAATCGATGGAGAGTCAGGAGCGCCAGTGCCCGTGTCAAACGGCGTCGCGCATCTTCGCACGGCCAATGGCGGCAATTACGAGCTTAAAGTCTTCACCGGCGCGCTTGCCGGAGGAGCCGCGCCCACGGTAGCCGGCATCACGCCGAACATTGCGGCGCAAGGCGCAAGCGATTTAACGATTATTATAAACGGCAGCAATTTTGCAAACGGCGCGAGAGTAACGTTCAGCGAGAGCGGCATCACTACGAAAACGGTGAATTTCGTCAACTCCAACCGGTTGCAAGCCGTGATCGATATCGCCGCCGCTGCGCCGATTGGACGGCGCAACGTGACCGTCACGAATCCGGATGCGCAAAGCGGAACCGCGACTGGAGTGTTTGAAATCCGAAAAAGCCTGGGAACCTCGAATTTGAGTTGGGAGGCGCCAATCTCCGGGCAAACGCTGGCGCCGCCAACGAACTTGAAATTGCAGTTTGGCGGCGGCACGCCAAGTGTTGAAGTGAATCCCAAATTTATTCTGGCTGCCGCCAAACGCAAACCTTCCAGCAATGGCCGGCGGAGTTTTGCAAGTCCGCTCACACGCAACGTCATTGACGAAATTGAGCCGAACAACAAGCCAAGTCAAGCCCAAATACTCGCCGGCGCTTCTCCGCTTACATTAAAAGGAAGAGCAGAGGTTAAAGACGCCGGTGAAATCATGATTTCGTTTACGGACGGAACTGATGATGATCTGGAAGATTTATTTAAGGTCACCACCACCGCCACAGGATTGACGATAACTCTTGACGGCTTTGCTTCGGACTGCGATCTTTACCTGTTCAATTCCGATCTTTCGGAAATCATCGACGAATCCATTAACGCGGATGAAAACCCGCCGGAAGAAATCGATCGGCCGGACTTGGCGGCCGGCACGTATTTTATCGCGGTGACCATTTTTGATCCCGATCCCATTGGCGGGGATACCACCGCTTATATGCTTCACCTCAAAGGGCAATTTGCGGGAAAAGCGATTCTGCAATCGTATAATATTTTTCGTTCCACGTCGGCCAATGCCAAAACCACCGGAATCCGCGTCGGTACCGTAAATGGCAACACCACAAATTTTACCGATCCGATGCCGCACACGGGGAACTTCTTCTATCAAGTTACGGCCGTTTATGACCAGGGCGAGAGCGCGCCCTCGAACGAAGCTACGATTTTAGTCACGAGCCTCGAAGAAGAACGCCCTGTCGTTGTGCCGGCAGGATTTGATTTGCGCCAAAACTATCCGAACCCATTCAATCCGGAGACCAAAATTCAGTTTGAGCTGCCCAAATCCAGTCACGTCAAAATAGAAATCTTCAACGTGCAGGGGCAAAAGATCAGAACTTTGGTCGATGCCCAAACGCCGGCAGGATTGCATACCGTGAATTGGAATGGGCGAATGGATAACGGCGAACAGGTGGTTGCAGGTGTTTATGTTTATCGTTTTAAAACTCAGGAGTATGAGCAAAGCAGGAAGCTGCTGTTGCTGCGGTGATCGGAGATGTTCGTGAAAATAAAATTGACCGGCCGCTCAAGGCGGCCGGTCAATAATTTTCAAAAGAGGAGGTGGTTATGGAAAAAACTAACGGCGTGATTTCACGCCAGGCGCTTTTGGAAAAATTAGCTCGCGAGGTGATCGGCTTCGACACGCAATACACCCTGGCGACCGGCGAGCGCAGCCGGCGGATTTATCTCGACAGCACGGCCAGCACGCTGCGTTTGCAAGTGGTTCAAAGGGTGTTGGATAAATTCCAGCCTTATTATTCCAACACTCACAGTCTCTTGCATTTCGGCGCCAAAATTTCGACGCGGGAATATCAGTGGGCGCACGAGATGGCGCTGGCGTTCGTTCGCGCCAATGCTGAGATTTACACCGCGTTTTTCGTCGGCAGCGGCACGACGGCCGGCATGAATCGCGTAGCGCGCACGCTGCGCGAAAAACGCCCGGACCGTGACGTCGTCATCACTTCCATCATGGAACATCACTCCAACGATCTCCCCCACCGCAAACATTTTCGTGAAGTCGTGCATATTCCGGCGGCGATGGCCGCGCATTCGTTGGGCTGCATCAATCTGCAGCGGCTGGAAGATGCGTTGCGCGAACATGCCGGCAAAGTCAATTATGTGGCGATCACCGGCGTTTCCAACGTGACTGGCATCATCAATCCGATTTACGAGATTGCGGAGATGGCGCATCAACACGGCGCGTTGATCGTCGTCGACGCGGCGCAAATGGCGGCGCACGTGCCGATACAGATGAGCGGCCACAGCAATCCGTCCCGCGATCTTGACGTGCTGGTTTTTTCCGGGCACAAAATTTACGCGCCCGGCTCGCCCGGCGTGGTGATCACACGCAAAGATTTGTTCGCCGGCCTGGAGCCGCAGGAAGTCGGCGGCGGCATGGTCGATCAGGTTTACATCAACCGCTACACGCAATCGCAAAAATTTCCGGATCGCGAAGAAGCCGGCACGCCGAACATCTGCGGCGCGATCGGCTTGGCGGCGGCGCTGTGCGCGCTGCACAAAATCGGCATGGATTTCATCGCTGAAGAAGAGTGCAAGCTCATCGAATACGCCATCGAAAAACTCGGCGCCGTCGAAGATCTCATCATTTACGGCGAAACCGATTGCAGCCAGTGCCAGCGCTCCGGCGCGATTTCATTCAACCTGAAAAACATGGATCACGGCTTGACGGCGGCGGCGTTGAACGATTATTTCAACATCTCCGTGCGCAACGAATGTTTTTGCGCCCATCCTTACGTGCGCGAGATGGTGTCGATGAGCCTGGAAGAGGAAGCCGGCCGCCTGACCGACGAAGAGCTGGAGCAGCTCGCCGAATTGCATCGCGGCATGGTGCGCGCCAGCTTCGGCATTTATAGCACGGAAAAAGACATCGACGCCCTGGTTGCCGCCTTGCAACACATCACGGCCAACAAGGCGTTTTATCAAAGCCAATACAACCGCTTGCCGAACGGCGACTACGAGCACAAAACTTTCAAGTTCGATCATAAAAAAATCTTTTGCATCAAAGAAGAAATCGAGGCGCTGCTTGCCGCCTGAAGAGAAAGGATCTTTTTAATGTCGCGTACAATCTTGGTATTGAAAAAGTCTTTGGAGCTCACTGATGCCTGAAAATTTAGTCATGGGGCCGATGTGGTACGTCGTCTTTTTGCTTTCGCTCACCTGTCACGAAGCCGCGCATGCGCTGGCCGCGAAATGGGGCGGCGACCTGACCGCTTTTCATGCCGGCCAAGTCACGCTGAATCCGCTGCCACATATACAGCGCGAGCCTTTTGGCACCATCGTGGTGCCGATTTTATCTTTTCTATTGAGTGGTTGGATGATCGGCTGGGCCAGCGCGCCGTATGATCCGAGTTGGCAGCAACGCTACCCGCGCCGCGCCGCGTGGATGGCGTTGGCGGGGCCGGTCGCCAATTTCATTTTAGTTGTCCTCGCCGCGCTGGCGATTTGGATCGGCATCGGCGCTGATTTCTTTCACCGCCCTGAGGCGATCAATTTCACGAAAGTCGTCGCGCCCAACGCCCAAGGCCTGCCGCACGCCCTCGCCACCTTCTTCAGCATTTTGTTTTCGCTCAATCTTTTGCTGGCTACTTTCAATTTGCTTCCGGTTCCGCCGCTCGATGGCAACACCGTCGTCGGCCTTTTTCTCAGCGAAAAAGCCGCGCTGAAATTTGCCGAGCTGAGCCACAATCAAGCTTTTTCGCTCATCGGCTTGTTGGCGGCGTGGAAAATTTTCGACGTGGTTTTCCGTCCGGTCTTTCTCGTCGCGCTGAATCTGCTTTATCCGGGCGCGAATTACCAATAAACGAAGAAGGATAAAATAATGCGCCGCTGGTCTTATGATACGCCGGAAAACTGGACACGCCGCGATTTTCTCAAAACGCTTGCACTCGCGCTAACGGCTGTTCCGCTGCACTCTGCTTTGGCGGCGCAAACCGGAACGACGCGGTTCTTTTCGCGGCAAAAAACCGATCATCCCAAAAAGATTCTCGTCATCGGCGCGGGTTTGGCCGGCCTCACCGCGGCGTATGAGCTGACGAAAGCCGGGCACGAGGTGACGATTCTCGAAGCCCGCAATCGCGCCGGCGGCCGCGTCTTCACGGCGCGGGAATTTGCCGACGGGCTTTACGCCGAGTGCGGCGGCGAATGGGTCGAGCACAATCATGATTATCTGCTGCGATATATCGAAGAGTTCGGGCTTTCGCTCTATCGCGGCAGCTTTGTCGATACCGAAGACGAGGGCTTGCAATTTTCCCCGCGCAGCCGCAAATCCCACGAGCGCCTCGAACAAACCGTGAAGCGCATCAATCCCTTCGAGCATCAAACGCCTTCGCAAGCGGAACTGGACAAAATCTCTTTCCATGAATATTTAAAACAACTCGACGCGCCGCCGGAGATGATCGAGCAAATGCAACGGTCGGTTTCCGCTTTGATGGCGGCTAACATCGAAAGCATTTCGGCACTGCATATCCTCAACGAATACGCATTGCCGGAAAGCCATGCCAGTTTCCGCATCGCCGGCGGCAATGATCGCGTGCCGCAAGCGTTGGCCGCGCAATTGCGCGAGCGCATTTATTATTCCCGTCCCGTCGTCAAAATTTCGCACGACGCTTCCGGCGTGCATGTCACATTTTTAGAAAATGGCTCACTGCAAACGATCAACGGCGAACATCTGGTGATTGCCGCGCCGTTTACCTGCGTCCGCAAAATTGAAATCACACCAGCGCTTTCAGCGGAAAAGATGAAGGCGATTGGCACGCTGGGGTACGGCCAAATTCTCAAAGCGCCGCTGCAATTTCGCGAGCGGTTTTGGCTCAATCAGGCTGGCGAGCCACGCAAAAGTTTGCAAGGCATGATCGGCTCGGTTTACGAAGCCTCCGGCGGCCAACCCGGTCCGCGCGGTTTGCTCGTGGCATACATTCCCGACAAAAGCGGAATGGAAATGGGAAGCATACCGTCCGACCAACGTCTCGAAAAAATTCTCACAAAAGTTGGCGAGATTCATCCGCAAGCGCCGCGCTATTTTGAAGGCGGCTACGTGAAATGGTGGCAGGAAGATCCTTGGGCCGGCGGCACGTATGCGTATTTTCGTCCGGGCGAAATTACGACGGTGCGCCCGATCATCGCCAAGCCCGAGGGCCGCCTTCATTTTGCCGGCGAACACACCGCCGGCTGGCAGGGATACATGAACGGCGCGGTGGAGTCCGGCCATCGTGTCGCGAAAGAAGTTCATGAGGCTACATAAAAATGGAGTGATGGATCAAGGGATTGATGGAGTAATGAAATTCCAGAACCCATCAATCCCTTGATCCACAAATCCAACAATCCATTTTTCTCACCGCGGAAATTAAATGTCATCCACTCGCCCGATCAAGAAAGCCACTTTTTTACAACTCGCCTTTATGATTTATGGCGCCGTGTGCGCCGGGGCGTTCGGTTTGGAAGACATGATCTCGAGCGCCGGCCCCGGCGTCGCCATTCTCACGCTGCTCATCGTTCCTTTTTTATTCAGCGTTCCGGTTTCATTTGCCGTCGGCGAGCTGACCACCATGCTGCCGGTGGAAGGCGGCCAATATCGCTGGGCGCGCCAAGCCTTCGGCGATTTTTGGGGATTTCAAGCCGGCTGGTGGGCGTGGATGACCGGCGTCGTCACCAACGGCATCTTCGCCGTGCTCTTCGCGAATTATGTCGAATACTGGCTGCCGGCGATCAGAGATTACCATCTCGCGGCGTTGTTGCAAAACTGGCCGCTGCCGGCTGTGCTGCAAAATCTGTTGGCAAAAGTCAGCGTGCATTGGCTGATTTGTTTGTCGCTCATCTGGTTCATGCACGTTCTGAATCTTCGCGGCATTCAAGTCGTCGGCAACACGGCGATTCTGCTCAGCCTCATTCTGTTGGTTCCGTTTGCGATCATGATCGTGCTCGGCGTCGCGAGCTGGCAGCACAATCCTTTTTCGCCTTTTTATGCGCCGGAAAAAAATTTTGTGAGCGGCTTTGGCAGCGCGCTGGTGATCGCGATCTGGCTTTATTCCGGCTATGACAAACTTTCCGCCGCCGCCGAAGAAGTGGAGAATCCGCAACGCGTCTTCCCTCCCGCCTTGTTCTTTGCGGTAACTTTGGCGATGCTCAGTTATGTTTTGCCGACCGTCGCCGGTTTGGCGGCGTTGGGCAATTGGCAAGAATGGGCCGGGGCGTATTTTTCTCCTGCCGCAACCCAAATCGGCGGCGCCTGGCTCGGCCATGCGATGACGTTCGGCGCGCTGTGCAGCAACGCTTTGCTGCTCAACGTCACCATGCTCGCGGCATCGCGCTATCCGCTGACGTTGGCAGAAGACGGCTTTCTGCCGCGCTTTTTGTCCAAACTTCATCCGAAATACGGCACACCGGCGCAATCTTTATTCTGGGGCAGCATCACCTACAGCGTGCTGGCGCTTTTCGATTTCACCCAGCTCACGATTATTTACTCGTGGTTTCTGATGTCGAGTTATATTTTGCTGTATGCCAATGTTTGGATGATGCGGCGCACGCACGCGGAAATGCCGCGGCCGTTCAAAATTCCTTTTGGCAAGCCGGGGCTGCTTCTCGCGATGCTGCCCACGTGTGTGATCGCGCTGGTGGCGATGGGAAGCACGGTTTTTGAAGAGGGGGAATTTAGCCGGCGCCAGTTTATCATCGGCGCGTTGAGCCTGCTTTCAGGGCCGGTGGTTTATGGGGCGGTGAGGTGGTTGAAGAAATGAAAAGCTTATCAAGCAAACTCTGTTAGCGTTGCGCCGTGATGCGCTTACTGCGTCGACGTGTTGTAATTCCTCGAGGATGGCGTATTGCACTAATCGCTTCGGGAGCAATATAAACAGGCTCTCCATTATTATCCACCGCTATAATCATGATTTCAGTAACAATGATTTCCGGATGGGTGATCAATTGCTTTTCACCGTTGTCGAGATGAAAAACAATCGGCTTAAAAGGGCGAGCGCTAACTAATTTACGAATTTGGCTGATTTCCATTGGAATTCTTTCTCAAAAGTCTTGTTGAATCGCTTTAGCGTCGGGAAGTTGTACGCTTTGAAAGCTCCATTCTGTTTAGATTCATTCCAAATCACCCGTGTGACAAGATAAGTTGATTTTTGGATTATTTCAACAAAAATTTCGGTTTGCCGCGCTTGCCATAATGCCGGTTTATTTGTAATTTTATACTCGTCAATTTATTTGCAAAAAAGCCGTTCACTTGCCCTTGAAAGGAAAAATATGCCGAGATCAAAAGTAATTTCAAACTTATCTGTTTTTATCTCTTCTCTACTTTCTTTCGTTGCCTTCGCCAACAGCCCTCTCATTCCACTGCGCACCGAAACGCCGCCGGTGATCGACGGCAAGCTGGACGATGCGGTTTGGCAACAAGCGCCTTCGGTAACCGGCTTTAAAACTTTCTTTCCGGATTTTGGCAAAGACATGCCTGATCCGACGGTCGTCTATTACGCTTATGATCGCGAAAATCTCTATTTTGCCTTCCGCTGTTTTGACAGCGAGCCGGCAAAAATTAAAACCTCCGTCACCCGGCGCGACAACATTCGCCCGGATGATTGGATTTGCATCAATCTCGACTCCTTCAACGATCAACAATCACTGTACGGTTTCTACGTCAACCCGGCGGGAATTCAAGGCGACACGCGATTCGCCAGCGGCCGCGAGGATGACGGCCTGGATTTGATTTGGTACAGCGCCGGCAGCATCGACGACAAGGGCTACACGATCGAAGTCAGCATTCCATTTAAGAGCATCCGTTTTGCAAATAAAGAAACTGTTGAAATGGGCGTCGTTTTCGAGCGGCGGGTCAGCCGGCGCGCGGAGCAAGGCACTTATCCGCCGCTGAAACCGCAGCGCGGCATGTTTTTTCTGACGCAGATGATGCCCATGCACTTGCGCGACATCAAGCATTACAAACTTTTCGAGCTGCTCCCGGCCGTGACCGCCAGCGAAAGAAGCTCGCGCGTCGCCGGCAAAATGGTTTCAGAAGGGCAAAACAACGATTTCAGTTTGACTACGAAATATGGCCTCACCTCGGATTTTATTTTTGATGGAACGTACAATCCGGATTTCAGCCAGGTTGAATCCGACGCCGGGCAGGTTGATGTCAATTTGCGCTCGGCGCTGTTCTTCTCGGAAAAGCGGCCTTTCTTTTTGGAGGGCAATGAAAACTTCAACTTTGCCGGCGGCTCATCCAACGATCCGCTCGGCGCCATCGTCCATACCCGCACGATCGTGGATCCAATCGCCGGCTTGAAACTTTCCGGCAAACTCGGCAAGAAAAACTTTCTGGCCGCCATTGATGCTTTGGATGAGCTGCCCGGCGGTGATCTTCGGGGAACGCGGGCGCATGCCTCCATTCTGCGTTATAAAAGAGCTTTAAGCGAAGACAGCTATATCGGCGTTGTTTATACCGGCCGCGAGTTGAAGCATGGTTTTAACCGCGTCGCCGGTCCCGATGGCTTGCTGCGTCTCAATGAGTCGAGCATCTTGGGGTATCATTTTTTCCTTTCGGATAACAAAGAAAACACCGCTGCAAGCTCAGCGCGCGGCCATGCCTTGGGACTCGACTATCTTTTCAATACGCAAAAATTAGATATCAACCTTGGCTTGCATGATCTTTCGGAAGATTTTGACACCAAGACCGGATTTTTGACGCGCAACGGCCTGTCGCGCCTTCGTGCCGCCATCACCCCGAAGTTTTATCCCAAGACTGGGCCTATCCGGCGCATCGACTTGGGTTTGTCCTCGGCACAAATCAAAGACAAGCCCAGCTATATTTATGAAACGTACAACGCGCTGTCGCTGCGATTTTTCCTGCGCAAAAACGCCAATATTTCTCTCAGCGCCAATTATTCAACCGAAATTTTTTTGGGAGAAAAATTTGACACCAACGGCTGGAACCTCTCCGGCAGCAGCCAGCTCACCAAACAATTCTTTTTCCGGCTTTCCTATCGCCGCGGCAAAGCCATTCGTTTCGCCGCCGATCCCTTTCAAGGCCGTGGCAGCAACGCCTCGGCTAATGTTATCTACCAGCCGTCGGACAAGCTTAACGCAAATGTGGCGCTCACCTATTCCGATCTCTTTCGCGATGCCGATTCCGAAAAAATTTTTTCGGTGAGAATTCTCCGCGGCCGCTTGACGTATCAAGTGAACCGCTATTTGTTTTTTCGCGCCATTGCCGAGCACAATGATTTTCGGAAGCGCTTGCTGACCGACTTTCTCGCTTCGTTCACTTACATTCCGGGCACGGTGCTGCATTTCGGTTATGGCTCGATTTATGAGAAAAACATTTTGCCCAACGACGATGGTTTTACTGAAACGAGAAGAGGGCTTTTTGCCAAAGCTTCATATTTATGGCGGTTGTAAGCGACTAAAACTTCTCGAAATAAAATGTCATGCCGGAGGCATCTTTGCAAATAAAGAAACTTGCAACCCCCGCCACGCTCCTCGCCCATCTCGTTCGTGATGTCGATTTCCGCAACGAACGCGATCCGAAATTTGTCGTCGGCGCGTATGGGGCCAAAGGCGCGCATTTGCTCTATTTTCGCCCGGGCGATAATCAGCAACAAGCGCGCATCATCAAACCGACCGCCCAATTTCCCGCGAAAGTGCCAGGCCGCGCCTTGTGGGCGCTTACTCACACAGGCGATGGCTTTGTGCATTTTATCGCTTCCGGCAGCGATGAAGCGCAAGCCTATCGCTATCATCTCGACGCGGATCATCTGGAAGAAATACCGTTCACGATTGCTTATGATCGCAATGCCGATGCCGGCTCGAAGTTCAAACATTTTTACGCGCTGCGGCTTTGCCCCTCTCCTTTCGAGAATTATTTATATGGCGGCGGGTATCCCGATTGTCGCCTCTATGCCTGGGATCGCGCCACCGGTCAATTCATCGATCACGGCAAGATTGACGAAACGGAAAATTATTTGATCTGGCCGTGCCCGCAATTTGAAAACAAAATTTACTGCGGCCTCGGCTCACATGCGAAATTGGTTGAATTTGACTTACAAACAAAAACCAAACGCGAACTTTTACCTGCCGGCTTTTTGAGCAAAGAATTTCTCGTACAACTCACGCGCTGGCAAAATAAGCTTATTGGTGTTCTTTTTCCCCATCCCAAACTTTTGATTTTTGATACGGTCACAAATCAGGTTGAAAGAATCATCGACATTCCGGATGAAGAAGATTTGTATCGCATCGATCAGAATAATTTGATCATTTTAGGTGATGAAGTTTATTTTGGTGGGCTGATTTCCGATCATCTTTATCGCGCTAACCTGATGACGGGGCATCTTGAAAAAATTGCCGCCGAAGTCGGCGGCCCGTTTGGAATAACCGAAGGCCGTTATCTTTGGTGTCACAGCGCTATAGATCGCCTCACGCAATTCGATCTCATCACCCAGCGCGTCGTCGAACGCTTCCCGTGCAGTTATGAGGGCGATGGCATGGGCATTTTTGCCATGGCGCTCGGCCCGGATGAGAAGACACTCTACGGCGGCTCTTTTATTACGCAAAGTTTTTTTAAATTTGATCCGATAAAAAATGCGAGTCACGAATTTGGGCAGGTTTTGAATTTGCCGGGCCAGGTGAACAGTTTGCAAGCCTGGCGGGAAAAAATTTTTATCGGCCATTATATTCATGCCACGGTTACGGAATACGACACCACCAAAACGTGGAATCCGCTGGATAAAAAAAATCCGAACCCTCGCCGGCTCTTTAGCTTGTTGCACGAGGGGCAAGATCGAATTTGGGACATGAAGCTGGCAAGTGATGATTGCATTTATCTCGCTTGCTCTGCAACCTACGGCAAACTCAGCGGCGGGCTGGCGCGATTCAATCCGCAAACTTACGAGTATCGCGTTTTTCACGATTTGATGCCTGAACAAACGTTGTGGTGTTTGGAAGCGCGGGTTCCCGGCAAGATTATCATCGGCAGTTGGATTTACGGCGGACTCGGGCAAAAACCTTCAACCACCGAAGGCAGGTTGGGGATTTTTGATATTGCTACAGAAAAGATCGAACAGCTCGTCGTGCCAGTGCCACAGGCAAAAAACGTAACAGCGATCACGTTATGGCAAACACCAAATCATAACTTCATTGTTGGCACAGCCGATGGCGCGTTATTCGTTTATGACTTGGTGAAAAACGAAATTATTTTTCGCGACGAGCACGGCTGGGGCGACACGGCAAGCTTATGCGCCAGTCAAGATGGCTGGGTTTACGGAATTGCGCAACGCGCTATTTACCGCTTTGATCCGGAACGGCAAGAATTTGAAAAGCTTAATGATTTTCGCTGTGAGGGGTTTGTGGATAAACTGATCGAGGACAAAGATGGGAATCTTTACTTTTCAAGCATGACCGAGCTTTATCGGTTGGAGAGATGATCATCTTTTTTCCTGCAGCCGGTCACATCGCTTAAAAGCCTCGGCGGCTTTATCCGTTTCACCGAGGCGCGTCAAGCCGACCCCCAAATTAAAATAGGCGCCGGCATGAAGTGAGTCAAGCGTCGTCGCTTTCAGCAAAAAAGGTCGGGCGGTTTTAAAATTGTGCAAGGTCTCTGTTTGAAATTGACCGCCTGATTCACGCGGGCTTCTTTGTGAATTCTCGCCCATTTTCAGATATAGCAAGCCCACGTTATAATTCGCTTCAAAATCGTCCGGATCGAGGCTCAAAACTTTCCCGTATTGCTGAAGCGCTTTTTGATAATCATTTTTGTTTAAATACATCCGCGCCACATTCGACAAAAGCTCCCGGTTTTCCGGCATGATTTGCAGCGCTTGTTGGTAGGCCGCCAGGGCGTCGTCGCTTTTTCCCAAACAATCATACACGCTCGCCAAAGCCGCCAGGATTTTTTGTTCGCGCGGATTTTGTCGCAGCGCCTGCTCCAAGATCACAATGCTTTGGTCATAGTCGCGCCGTTGATTGTGGAGATCGGCCAAGGCCAAACAGGCTTCCAAATCGTCAGGATTGATTTCAAAAACTTTTCGGTACAACGTGAGCGCTTTTTCAAGCTCACCCAATTGAGCGTGAATGCCTGCGAGCCTCTTGTAAGCTTCCGGTTGTTTGGAATCGATCATGACGGCCGTTGCAAAAGCGTCGCGCGCCGCGGGAAAATTATTTTCGCGCGCCGCCTTGACGCCGGCATCGAAATATTCGGAAAAGAATTGGTGCCGCCAGCTTTTGATCTCAAGCTCGAATCGTGTTGAAGCGGCCAAGCTGGCGTCAAAGGCCCGATTCATATTGGCAAAACGTTTTTGCGCGGCGTATCCCCGCCCCAGCAAAAATTGCGCTTCGGCATTTTCCGGATGCGCCATCACCGCTTTTTCAAGCTCGATAACGGCTTTGTCCCAATCGTTTTGTTGGATATGAACCTTGGCCGAAGTCAATTCTTTAATTTGGCAGCCTGCGCAAAAAACAACGATTATTCCGATCCAACCCACTTTAAAAAAATGAAGTGCTCGCGGCGAAAATTTGCGTGACGGCCGTCTCATAACAGCGTCCTTGTCAAATTGAAATCCTTATAAACGGCAACGTCCTTATCATCACACTGCTTGCAGCGTAATCACAAGGACGTCGCGCCGTTAAATTGACAAAAAATTCGGCTAATTTTTTTCCAGAGCCTCGGATTTGGCAAACGCTTCTTTAGCTTTTTCCTGATCACCGGCGCGCATGTAACCGACGCCGAGATTATGCCACGCGCTGCCCTGGTCCGGCTTAAGCTCAACGGCTTTTTTAAGATAAGGCATGGCGCCATTAAAATTGGCATTAGCCGCCTGCCGCAGCGAATCAATTCGGGCCGTATTCGGTTTCTTTTTGGCGGCCATGGCCTCGTCCTCGATTTCGCGCGCCCGCTTGTCGAGGCGCTCGCCGATCTTCAAATAGCTGAGGCCGACGTTGTAATTGACTTCAAAATCCTCCGGATTTTGTTTCAGCACTTCCGTCAATAGACTGATGGCATTGGGGTAGTCATCGCGCATCAAATAAAGCCGGCCGAGATTAAAGAGAAGGTCCTTGTTGCCGGGGTTCATTTTCAGCGCGTCCTGATAGGTTTTCATCGCGAGTTCCGGCTTGCCCATCATATCGTAGGTTATGCCAAGATCGCCGATGATGCGAGGGCGCGCGGAATCAGGCGCCGCGGCAACAGCTTTTTGCAAAAGCTCGGCGGATTTTTCATACTCCTGACGTTGGTTATGAATGCTCGCCATCGTCATGTAGGTTTCATAATCATCGGGTTTGATCGCCAGCAGCTCTTGATAAGACCTGAGCACCGCCGGGATGCTGTCCATGCGCATGTAGACAAAGGCAAGATTTTTGTAGCTATCGATCTGCTCCGGTTCGATAATTCTGGCGTTCGTGAAGCCTTGCAGCGCCGCGGAATAGTTCTCCTCATTCGCCGCTTTGACGCCGGCATTGAAATTATCCGCAAAATATTTTTGCCGGTAAACAAAAATTTCCTTTTCATATTTTTTTGAATGCGACAAGCTCGTATCAAATTCCCGCACCATATCTTGAATGCGGCCCGTTTGCCCGTAAAGCTCACCCAGCATGAAATGCGCTTCGGCATTCTCAGGTTTTTTGGCAATCGCTTTTTCAAACCATTCAATGGCCTTGTCGATTTCGCCCTGGCGCTTGTAAAGTTTCGCCGAGTTCATTTCGACGGACTGGGCAAAAATCCCCGGCGTGAACATCGCCACAGCCATCACCCCCGCCAACACAGAGATGAAACGTTTCATCCTCGCTCTCCTTTCGGTTCAGTTTTAAATTGCAAACGAAAACTTGCAAAACCATCTTATGCAAATTTAACAAATACTCCACTAAAATATAAATGAAATTGGCTGGATACGCAAGAATTATTTTTGAACGTCCATTTATATGATCAGTAAGCGGGAATGTATTGGGCGGAGGGCGAGCGGTTCCTGCGAATTGGCAAACGAACACGCGATCAACTCAAGACTGCTACAGAGGGAATTGCCACCCAAAATAGTCAAAAAATTTCAATCACAGGAAGCGCATAATTATGATATGTTTTTCTCCATCTCACGACGAATCTTTTCAATAATTTGATTGAGTTCCCCTAATTTATCAAGGAATCTTGGAACGGTATATTGAAACTCCTGCCATATTTCTTTTTCGAATTCGAGGCGCTTTTGGTCATGCCATTGCGCACGGCTCGTTTGCCATTGGCGAGATAGATTACGCCATTCGTTAATGAGTTGATCGCGGATTTGATTCGTTGACATTTTATCACGCTATTTACGTTCAACAAGCACAAGCGGAAGGGTCTTGATGCCCAATTGTTTAGCCGCCCAAATGCGATGTCGGCCATTGGTGATATCATACTTATCGCCGTCTTTTATGATCCGAATTGGCTCTAATCCATAAAAAGCTTCATAGACACGTTGGTAGCCATTGGGATAATCAAGCCCTTTTTTCTTGTCAATATCCGCCCAATAATCTTTTCTATTGCCAATGCCTTGTTCGATAACAGGTTTCATTTCTTGAAGCTTTTTCAACCCATCCTGCATTTCATCAAGTTTTACTTTTTGAAAATCTTTTTCACCTTGAATATGTTCCGGCAACTGTAGGTTTGAGATGTCAAAATTATTCATTCTTGTTTCAACCCATTGCCCAGAATCATCGCTTGGTTCTTTCGTCGTTATATTACTCAATGAATTTGTAGCAGAGAATGCCGCTGTGGTAATAATATCACCTTGCAAAGATGAAACACTTCCAGAGTTTGTGGCAAGTGTGTTAACTCTTTCAGGTTGGACTGTGCGGTAAATTTCCAATACCGCAGTTTTGCTTTCTAAATAGGCATTTGCCCTATTCACATTGGTAGTTGCCAAATCCCTTAAGCGCCTGATATGCTGATGAAATTCCGAAATGGCATTTTCTACTTTTGTATACAAAATCTTGACTGTTTCTAAATTCCTTTCTGCTGCCATCGATTCACGAATGGCTTGCTTTAGCTCATCCTCTTCGCAGCCACAATCCGGTATATAGTCATCATCTTCTTGATCCCGGCAATCATCCAGCGCTCCATGAGCTTGTTCTACTTGCCACTGCATTTGGGAAACTTTTTGTTGACAAGCTCTTACACGCGACTGCATGGATTCTAACGTGCGTTTTAGTTCGGCCTCAAGGGCGTGTAGAATCTCTTCCGTTTTATGTCCGAACCGCTTGAAACTGGTGGACAAATCAAGAAGAGTATCGATGTTCGTTAATTGTATTGAGTCAAACATAGCGTTGAGTCAATTAACGTTGTCTGAGATACTCGTCGGCCTTTTGTGCTTTCTTCAGCAAAAAGGGAATGTGCTGCTCAGAAATCTCGTTGAAGCGTTTGATCACTTTCATGGTCTGTTCAAATTCCTGCGCAAAACGCCGGTGTTCTTGATCGCGCCAAGTTGAACCGAGTGTTTTGAACTGACCTTGTAGTTGCTTTGCATTGGCATCCAATTGCTGATTGAATGCCTTGAGTTGCGAAGCAAATTTTCGCAAATCTTCTGGTTTTACGATTGCTTGGCCGGATGACATCTGAACCTCCTTATTGCTTTATAATTAATTTTGGCCTTAATAAAGGATTATCAATAATCCAAAATCCAAGTTTTTAAATCGCACCGGCGGGCTTGCCGTAAACGGCGACTTCGATGTAGTGATTCAAATCATCATTGCTGTTGCCGTTGCTGTAAAGACGAATGTAGCGGCCTTGCACGCCCTTGGCGTCGATGAGCCGGCCTTCGTAGGTTTCAACGTAGTGATTGTCCGAGCCGATGCCCATTTTCGCCGAATTGTCGAGATCGTTGTTGTAGAGTGTTGAAACGTTGCTGGTGAAGTTGGCGTCATCGGCGACTTGCACGACGACGTCATAATAAACGCGCGGCTGCTTGTGATAATGCCAAACCAGAACTGCATAGATCGTGTGTTTCTTGCCGAGATCGACTGTCACATTTTGCAGAAAGGGGCCGAGCTCGACGTAGCTGCCGTCGCCGGCTTCGTTGTCGCCGTCGGTGATCATCTTCAGCTCGCCGATCACCGGCGCTTCGTCCGTGCTTTTCACCGGTCTGCCGAACGCCACGTTCTTCGTGCCTTCCGGCGCCAAAAACGGCGGCCGCGGCTTGCCCAACGGTTTCTCGAGCTTGGGCACTTGAATGTTTTGCGGCGTGCCGATAAACATCGGCTTGGGCAATTTAAGATCAAGCGCAATCATTTTCACTTTGGCAGGAGAAGTTGCAGAAGCAGGTTGTGTTGTTTTGGTTTCTGCTTGTGCTGACGTTCTTTCTACTCTCAGCCTCCAACTGCATTCTTGTAAAAGTTTCGCTGTTGACTTATAGTTTTTATCAAGGCTATTGAAAGAAATAATTGCGGCAGACCAATCATTTCTTTTCATAGTTTGAATGCCACGCTGATAAATGTGTTCTCTACGAAGGTCTCCATAATCTAAATTAGCGCGGAGATATAATTTATCAAAGAACGTATCGGCTTTTTCCAATTCCCCTTTTTCGATTGCAAACTTAGCTGAGTGATAATAACACGAATCCAACAAAGATCGTATTTCTTGATAATGTTCAGCAACTACAAAAATTGAGTTTCCGAATAGTAAAGATTCAAATTTTTCAATGGAATCAAGATAAGCTTTTTGTTGATAAAACTTCTTACCCGATTTGTAGGTTTTATAAACATCCCACTCTCTTTTACCAAAAAATGCTATGGTAATGATAGCTATTAACCCCGCGAATATTAAACCTCCTACGATTTTAGAATGAGTTCCCTTCCACTTTTTATAATTATCAATTTCATTTCTGATCTTGCTTGCGCTTCTTTGTGTTTTTGAAACTAAACCATCAAGCGCACGAACTAAGTCTATATTACTTTCGATTTGTATATTTCGATTATCCGATAAATTGACAAAATGGCTGAACGCAATCTCATTCAAGGCGTCTTTCGAGGTTTTTGCCAAATCTGAAATTTGGTTTCTTTTTTCCTCTGCCGAATTTCTTATTGATGCTTCCTCCGTATTTATTCTATCCAGATCACTGTTCTTCCTGTTTAGCAAGCTTTGATCCGTGCTGTCATAATCGTTTTTAGCAGAATTTGTTTCAGACTTCTTTTTTTCTTCGGTGGCCAAGGTTTGAGCGGAAAATCGTGAATCCACCTTCCAAAAATCGGTGAGAACGTTTCTATACCGATTTACAATTTCAGCCTTATCAATGGCCTGCATTTCATCGGGTTCCATACGTGTTTCCTGTCCAAATAAGTTTAAGTTTTTACTTCGATAAAAAACCAAAACCGAGTGTAATCAGCTTTTTGCCCTTTTACCAAGTTGCGTTCCCATTTCTTTAATGAAATTCACTTTGGGCAAGGAATAGGGACGAAACTTTTCCAAACTGCCGGCTCTTTCTTCGTCATAAAATAAGGCGCGATGCGGCTCAAGTTTATTGGCCAAGGCGCTATCAATCAAATTGTTGGAATCATCAAGACTCATTTGTAAAGCGACGCGCATATCAAATTCAGCCAGCATTCGGCGCTCCAGCACACGCTCAAAATTGGCGATGGTATCACACCAAATCAATGTGTGAACGCCGACATCAGGGCCTTCGCGTAAAACCAAGCTTAGATCTTCTGCGCCGGAGGATGGCGTATAGCTATCTTCGCTGCGAAGTTCACGAGCGCGATTTAAGCCGATGATGGTGAAATACAATCTGGGTGCAGACGACGCACTCGCTTCTTCCATTCGTTGTTTTACGACCATGGCCACACGTTGTATTGTGCGCAATATGTCACGCCGTTTCGCAATTTTAATTTCATGTGGAAATGATTCGGCTAATTGGGCTGGTAATTCATGCCAATCGGCATCAACGTTGCTCAGATTGATGACAGCAAAAGAGGCTTCCGCTGGCGATTGTTGCGCCGCCAAACCAACTATTGAATTGAGCAGCATGGCGGTAGCGACTTCTTCGTTTTGCCCGATGATCAATAAATTCGAACGGCTTTGTTTGCGAAAAAGCGCAGAGGTATGCGGCTTGATCGCTATCGGCTCTCCTAACCACCCTTTAACGGATTTAGCACTTTGCGGCCAAACATTTGACTTGATTAAATTCATGACTTCTTGGTTGCTTTCAAAATCCGCTGGCGCATTTCCTTCGAAGACGATAGGTGCAGAGAGCTTTTTCAGTTTGCCATCATTGGCCTTTTGCCGGATTTTTTGCAACAAACTTTCTCGTGATTCATCCTTCAGCCAAAGTACCTGAAACAATATATTGCCTTCGACAGCGCCATTGGCAGCATTATAGATTGCTTCGCCGGGACGATTCAATAAACGCGCCGCGGGATTTTCATCTCCCAAAATCAATCGCGAATCGGCCTCGCTGCATTGCAACGCAATCCTTACCGCCATTTGTTCGATCGTGCTGCGCGACATATTGTAACTACTCGCCATCGATTGTGAAGCGAGCAAGACATGAATCCCAAAAGCGCGGCCCTGTCGAACAAGCCTGTCCAGTATCAACGAAGCTTGGCTCGCAAAGGCATCGCTTTCTGAGAAAAATTCCTGATACTCATCAACCAACAGAAAAATTCTTGGCATTCGCTCAAGTTTGAATTTATCGCGAAACTCTTGAATACTGGATACGCCCTTTTCGCGGAACAGGTCGCCGCGTCGTTGTAATTCTTTATCCAAACCTTGCAAAACGCTTGCGCCAAATTCTCTCTCACTTTGGATGGCAATGACTCGCGCATGAGGCAGTCCCCAAACGGCATAATCTTTAAACTCAATGCCTTTTTTGAAGTCGATCAAATAAAACTCAAGCTCATCAGGAGAATATTTAAGCGCCAAACTCATGATAATGGCGTGCAGCAGATTGCTTTTTCCAGAGCCGGTTTTTCCGGCAATCAAAGCATGTTGGGCCGTGCCTTTTCCCAAATCAAACAGCAGTTGATCATCGGCACCGAGCTTCCCAATCGGCGCTGCCAATCCGTTCCGAGTATTGCTTTCCCACCAATTCGAGAGCGCGGGAGCGATCGTTTCAAATGGCACTTCCACTTTTTGCGCTTCTTTGGAGCCTTCGTTTACGGAAAAAACAATTTGGTTAAACAACTCATTCGACGGCAATTGATCGAATTGCAAAGCGCAATTTTTAAAATCAGGGTCTTGCCAAATAAAGCGATTATCTTCAAAATCAAACACGACGCCGGTTCTGAACAATTCGGTATGCTCAAACCCGTGCGGCTTGGGCTGGTTTTTGTCTATCGTGGCAAGAATATGAACGCCGGTTCGCGGCCCATTGGAAGCGATGTTAATTAACCGTCGCGCCGCCGAATCAGTAAAATTAACTGGGAAATTGGCAACCACTAAAGCACGGTAGGGTTCAGCAACTTCTCCGGCCTTATTGTTGTATTCTTCCATGTTCTCATAACGATTCTTCAAATATTTCTGGATCACCATTTCCATATGCTCAGAAAGATCTGCCAAGCGCTGCTCAATATGATTCGCTTCCGTCCACGCTTTTCCACCGATAAGCTCTTTCGGCAAATGCATGAACCCAGCCATATTCGAGCCAAGGCCAACTGGGTCAATTAAAATAAAATTCAATTTGCCCGGAGGCAATCCGGCAAGTAATCTGAGCATAAGACATTGTAAAGCTTCCATCGCTTCATCTTTGGCTTGGCCGGTCGCTTTGATAAAAATATGCTGGCTCCCAATAATAGGGACTAAAGCTGGGAAATAAATCTCACTATTCTTGCCGTTTGCGGTTAATTCGCCTATGCGTGTTAGCTTGGGAATTTCTCTCCTTATTAACTGGAGAATATTTCGTCCATAATTCATGATTAAAATGCAACTCCGGCCAACCGAAAAATGACGGCAAGACGTTTAATTCAGCGTTTATCGCTTGCATGGAGTCTTTAAACAACTGCTGCTCATTCTCCATGCCGGTTTCGTATTCATGCTCAATCTGCTGAAAGTATTCATCTCGCTTTTTTTTAGCCTCGACTATTTTTTCATCGAATTCTGTAACAATACTCTTTTGTTCTTTTTCGCGTTTTATTGTGGCTTTCTCCACCAAAAGATTGGAAATCTTTATTGACTTGGCGTAACAATCTGACAAGATATTACCATGCTCGGTAATCGCGTTGAGGATTACTTTTTTCGAGGGCATAAATAAATCCTAAAAATAACTACATCAAGAACTTCTACCACAGCTCGTAGGATAGATAAACACAGCCAGGGATGAACACCAAACGATGGAAATGTAAACACATATTTAAAAAAAGTCAAGGGTTTTTTAAAAAATGGTTGGAGAGTGTGATTGGAGAGAATCGAACTTCCATTTATATCATGTTCGTTTATTGAGACGTTTGCATTTGTAACCTCGATAGATTATCCACGAACGGCGGACGAATGACGCCAGCTTCGGTAATGATAGCGGCAATCAAATCGTTGGGCGTCACGTCGAAAGCCGGACTATAAACCCGCGCATTGAACGGCGCGGTGCGCCGTCCGAAACCTTCGGTTATCTCTTCCGCAGCGCGTTCTTCAATTGGAATTTCTGCCCCGGTAGAAATATTGAAATCAATCGTTGAAATCGGCGCTGCGACATAAAACGGAACACCGTGTTTCTGCGCATTGACGGCCAGCGAATACGTGCCGATCTTGTTGGCGGTATCGCCGTTGCGGGCGATGCGGTCGGCGCCGACGATGCAGCAATCGATCTTCTGCCGCTGCATGACGAAGGCCGCCATGTTGTCGCAGATCAACGTGCAAGGAATGTTCTCTTGCATCAATTCCCACATGTTGAGGCGCGCCCCTTGCAAAAGCGGCCGGGTTTCATCGACGAAAACATGCAGTTTTTTGCCTTGAGCATGCGCGGTAAAAATCACGCCGAGCGCCGTGCCGAAATCCGCTGTTGCCAAAGCCCCGGTGTTGCAGTGGGTAATGATCGTCGCCGGATTGGGAATAAGCTCGGCGCCATGCCGGCCCAAAGCGCGACAGGTTTGTTGGTCTTCGATGAAAATCTTGTTGGCTTCGTTGAAAAGTTCTTTTTTGATTTGGACAACGGTTTGATGCCGGTGCGCCTCGGCGGTCCGGCGCATGCGTTCCAAAGCCCACGCCAGATTCACCGCCGTCGGGCGGGTGCCGCGCAAATAGGAGATGACTCTCGCCAGCTCGGCAAAAAATTCTTCCTTTCCCTCGCCGCGAAATTTCTGTGCGCCCAACAAAACTCCAAACGCCGCGGCAATGCCGATCGCCGGCGCGCCGCGCACGCGGAGTTTTTTGATGGCCTCGCCGAGCGTTTCAACCTCGTCGATATGCAAATGAATCAATTCTGCCGGCAGCTTGGTTTGATCGATGAGCTTGACTTTATTGTCGATCCATTCGATGGTGGTGACGGGCATGGTAATGACTCCTGCTTTTCTTCGCTTGCGTATCAAAAAGAAAATGATTATTTTGAGCACATAAACCTAATTTTAGAATATCAAATGAATTCTGATCTCATAATAAAACCCATTCCTCGCCGAAAGCCACCGCGCGAACGCCTTACTTACGCTGAGTTTTGCAGTCGCGTACAGGAACAAAAGGCGGATCTGATTCACGGTGAAATCTTTCAAGCCTCGCCTGCGACGCTTGAACATGAGGATTGCTTAACTTGCTTGCTAACACTCCTTCGATTTTATGTTAATCAAAGGGGGTTAGGAATAGTAATCGGCTCACGTGTCGCCATGAAATTATCCGAACACGACGCGCCGGAGCCCGACATCATATTCATCAAACAAGATCGTTTACATCTTGTGGGTGAAACTGAAATTTTTGGCCCGGCGGATTTGGTTGTCGAAGTTGTATCTCCCGGCAGTCGCCGAATGGATTTTCTCGATAAAAGAGAGCTTTACGCAAATTATGGCGTTTCGGAATATTGGCTCATTGATCTCTACAAGCAACAAATTTTCTTTTGGAAAAACGTAAACGGAATCTGGCAAGATTTGCCGGTCGACGAAAAGGGCATCTTTCGTTCTGAAGTTGTTGCCGGTTTTTGGCTGCGCGTTGATTGGCTCTTTGCCACCGAGCCGTTAGATGAGCTAGCTATTCTTGAAATGATTCTCGCCGGCGACCCTGACGCAAAATAAATTTTGCGTTACTCATTTCGCCGCATACTTCCGCAAATTTTTCACCACTGCCTGAAAATCTTTTGCCTCCGGCGCGGCCAGCGCCATGAGCTCCTTTCGCTCGGGATGATGGAATCGCAGCGAACTCGCATGTAACGTCAAGCGCCGAATCAGCGGCTGCTCGGTTCTCCCTTCTTTTAAATAAAATTTGGTTTTAATTGAAGAAAGAAAAAACGTTTCCGTTTGGCCGTAAACCGGATCGACCAGCAACGGATGCCCGATGGCCTGCAAATGCACGCGAATCTGATGCTGCCGGCCGGTTTGCGGTTGCGCTTCGATCAGCGTAAAGCCGCGAAATCGTTCCAAAACGCGAATCGCGGTCACTGCCGGTTTGCCGCGGCGGGCGATCATCATCGCGCCCGGCTGTTGCGGGTTCGGACCGAGGGGGCGTTGAATGGTAAGCGCATCCTGAATCACCTCGCCTTTCACCAGCGCCACATAAGTTTTTTCAACCTGATGCTGCGCGAACTGCCGGCAAAGCTCGCGATGCGCCGATTCGGTTTTTGCAAACAAGATCAGCCCGCTGGTTCCCGCGTCAAGGCGATGCACGACGAAGATCGGCGCGTTCATGCGCTCGGCGGCGATGCGGCGAAGACACGGCCACTCGGGGTGCCAGCGCTCGGGAATAACCGGCAAACCGGAAGGTTTGTTGAGCGCAACGATGGCTTCATCATCAAACACAACTGGAATGCGCCATTTTTCATGGCGGGCGCTGTCGTAAAAATGCAGCTCGGAAAATTTCGGCGGGGCCATTTTATCTTTTCACAAACTCCACGCGGCGATTTGCCGCGCGGCCGTCAACCGTGTCGTTGTCCTTCAGCGGTTTGGCGCTTCCCCACCCTTTCGTGCGCAGGCGGTCGCCATCAATTTTATAAAAACCGATCAACATTTCCCTGATCGCGGCGGCGCGCTGTTGCGACAGCCGGTTGTTGTTGCTTTCCTCTTCGGCTTCGTCAACGTGACATTCGATGGATAAATTCAAGCTGAGATCGTTCTGCAGCAAATTCGCCAGCTCTTTCAGCGCAGCGAAGGCCTCCGGGGTGGGCGTCGCCGCGCCGGTGGCGAACGGAACGCCGTAGCTGATAATTTTCCCGTTTTGTTGAATTTGCTCGCGCAAACTTTTGTCCAGCGCCGCAACCCGAACACCGGTGATCACGCTTTTATCATCGCCCTCTTTTTCGCCGCCCGGCAGGAAAATTTCAAAATCACGCGGGCGGAAAGCGCCGCTTTTCGCTGCGCTGACGACGCGAATGCTGTCGATGTAACATTTGAAACCTTCGTTGGTCGCCATCATCGCCAGGCGATGGCGGCCCTGCAGCGGTTCATCAAACGGGTAATCCAAGCTCAAACCCCACGATGTATTGAAAGAGAAGCTGGCTTCTTCGACGGTGCAGGCGATCCAATCGTTGTCGGTTTGTCCGTAAACGTCGACGCGGTAATTGCCGCTGTAGCCGCGCGGGGTGACGTAAAAATCCATTTCAAAACTGAATTGCGGCGGCAGCGCTTCGAGAACGGGCGCCACAAAAGTTTCGTCGAGCGCGCGCAGCCAGCGTTGGTTGTTGAACAGAATAACTTCCGCTTCGCCTTCAATAAGCTTCCAGGCCAGCGGTTTCTCGCCGGCACGATCACCGGAGAAATCGTCATAAAAAACGATTTGATAGCCTGGAATGAAATCGTATTTTTCCCAGATTTCCGGAATTTTGCTGTTTTGCGCCAGCAAAGCGCTGCCAACACCTCCTGCAAAAAAACTCACAAGCATGAGCAACAAACCAAACCACGTCCTGATACATGCCATAATTTTTTCCTAACACAAAAAATTTAACAAGAGAAATTTATTCGTTCTCTTCAACCGCCGGCCTTTCAATCGGCGGTAGTGATGCCGCCGGCAAATCAGTTTCGTCTCGAAAGAACACGTTAATATTTTCAATTCTTTTCTCGCCCCATTCCCCGCGCTGCAAGAACCAGTCGTGCACAAATTCGGCCACTGTTTTGCGCGCCTGTTCGCGAACGAGCTGAAGGCGCGTCGAATCTTTTGCATTCGCTTCGAGCTGCGGCGTCAAACTTTGCAAAAGCTTGGTCTGCTGCTCGGCGCCGTCAAAAGCGAGAGGGCCTTCGATGGTTTTGATTTCCATTTGATCGGATTGAATCGCCGGCGGCAAGGTGGGGCGCAGCTCCGGCGCCACAATTTGACAGGTGTTGTCAATAATTTTAATGTCCCACTTCTCGCGCAGCGCAAGGTGATAGCGATAAATGACGGGCGCTTTGATGATGACCGTCGTCGTGGCCCCGGGAATGTTCCAATTGAACAATTTCGCCGTATCGGAGCTGATGAAGGTTTCGGTTGCGGTCACGCCGGCCAATTCCAAATTGCCGCCCGGCGTTCGGAAGATCGTTGGCAGGCTGGCAACAAAATCTTTTTCGATGGCCGCCGTGTTAAGCGGATTGAACAGCCAGGGAAAAGAATAATAAATAAACCCGCCAACGAGGGCGAGGAGGATGAGAACAACGAATAAAGCTTTCATAAATTTACCTGGCTATAATCAATTTCTTGGCATCAGAAAATTCACCGGCTTGTAAACGATAAAAGTAGAGTCCACTTGCCAAATCATCACCGGCCCAGTTAACTTGGTAAGATCCTGCAGACCGGTTTTCATTGACCAGCGTGGTGATCTCTTCTCCACGCAGATTGTAAACTTTTAACGTGACCCAGCCCGATTTGGGTAAATCAAATCGTATCGAGGTTGCAGGATTAAATGGATTCGGATAATTTTGCGACAGCCGGTAGCGGTTGGGTGGTTGGGTTGTCTCGTCCGCAACTGCTGTCGAAACCTGGGCATATTTAATCGTCGTCCAGCCGGTGTTCAAGCTTTCTCCCGTGACAATGAGGTTGTTCGAACCGTCAAAGGCGATGGCCTTGGCCACATCGAATTTTTTCGGCCCGGAGTAACGCGCCACCCATTGCTCTCGGCCGGAACCATCATACTTGATCGTCAGAAAATCCGTTGTCAGCGATCGGCTCATGCTCGAACCGGTGACATACAAATTGCCGGTTCGGTCCAATGACAAGGCATTTGCGCCATCTGAAAATCTTGCCGGAGAATCATAAAAGGCGAACCATTCCTGATTGCCGCTGGCGCTGTATTTGATGGTGACGAAATTATTGTTGCCCGAAACGTTGGTTGACCCGGTCACATATATATTGCCTGCGGCATCCAAGGCCATGTCATTGGCGTCGTCAGGATTGCTTCCCGAACCGGTATATCGCTTCACCCATTGCTCGGCGCCAGCGGCGCTGTATTTCAGCAAAACGATGTCATCGCCAGTTCCGCTCCCCCGGCTCGTTCCTGCCACATAGACGTTGCCCGACTGGTCAACAGCAAGAGCCGCCGGCTCGTCGAGCGACAAGCCCGGGCCATTATAAAATGCCACCCACTGTTGCACACCGGCAGAATTATATTTGAGCGTGACGACATCAACCTGATTCAACAAGTCTCTGGTGCCAGTGACGTAGATATTTCCATCTTTATCCAACGTCATGAATCGCGCAAAATCATCGCTGTTGCCCAGGGTGGGGTTGTTATGATTGAAACTCAAAAGCCGCTGTTGAGCGCCGGACGAGTTGTATTGAATGACGACAATGTCATAATGAAGCTGAGAGCCTGTTGATACTCTGCTGCTGCCAGCCACATAAACATTTCCGGCATTATCGAGAGACATGCCGGAGCCAAAATCGGAGCGGCTCGCTGTGCCATTGTATCTGACCAGCCATTGTTGCACCCCATTTGAGTTATACTTTATGGTGGCAATGTCAAAGAACGTTGCGCCGCCGTCGCTCGTCCCGGTGACGTACACATTGCCGGCGCCGTCTATGGCCATGGCGCGAGCATTATCATCCCTGCCGGAAAAATCGTAACGCGCGGCCCACTGTTGAACGCCGTTGGAATTATATTTAACCGTTACATAATCGAACGTATTGTCCTGATTTTGGCTTTCTCCGGCAATATAGATATTGCCGGCTCCGTCAACAGCGAGATCGGCAACGTCATCGGAGGATTTTGGACCGGTGTAGTTGACGATCCACATGGCTTTGGCGCTGTCTAAAGTTGCCTGCGTTTCGCCAACGAGGCGCATTTCGGCGTAAAAATTCTGAAGGCTTTGTCCGAGTGTGAACATCGGCGTAGCTGCAGAAAGCAACAACAAGAAATGGCCTGTGGTAAAAAAGGGGTTCATAATTCCTCCGCGTTTTTAGAGTTTTACTTTTTATATAAAGGCCTCGAAGTATTTTGATCTGCGCGCATGGCAAACTTAATGCAATTTATTCTGCAACCCAAACTTTTTCAATTCGCCATTTAATTGCCCGGTGAGTATCAACGCCCACATTTTCCAATCTCCGATGAAAGAGAAAAACGGATAGGTAAACGTGGCGGGTTTGTTTTTCTCTAAAAAGAAATGCCCGATCCAGGCGAAGGCGTAGCCGGTGGCCAATGCGGTAAGCAGCAGCCAGAAACGCTGTGTTGCAGCGCCGTAAATGATCTGCAGCAGCGCCAGCGTGGTTCCGATAAAATGCAGCCAGCGATTAGCCGGCGCGCTATGCTCGCCAAGATAAAACGGCCAAAATTCCTTGAAAGTTTGAAATTGTTTTTCCATCGCTAAATCTCCGTGTGCCAGTTAGCCGGTTCGCCAGTTGGCCCGTTGTCTTAATAACTGGCTAACGGGCAAACCCGCAAACAGGCTAACGATTTAACATGATCAACTTTTGCGTGGCAATCTGATCGCCGGCGCGCAGTTGATAAAAATAAATTCCCGCCGGGGCGCGTTCGCCGTTTTCCAGACGGCCGTCCCATTGCACTTCGTACCGTCCGGCCGGCTGAACGGCTTTCACCAGCTCGCGGACGTTTTGGCCGAGCATATTGAAAATGCGGAGGGAAACGGAAACGTGATTCGTAAAAGGTAATTCGTAAAAAATTGTCGTCGCCAGTGTGGCCGACGAAAGCGGATTCGGAGAATTTTGCAGCAGCGCAAAACGGTGCGGCACGGCATTCGCGTTCTCGCGCACGGCGACGGTGTTGCGCTGCGATTGCGTTTTCCAGGTCACCGGTTTCGAAGCCTGATTGTGCAGCGTCTCGCCGACGGTGCGCGGCTGATCTTTGCCGAGAAAATAACTGCTCAAAAATAAATTAAAAATGCCTTTGATATCGTTTCCCGAAGCCAGAAAACCGCCATCACCGTAAGACTTGTTGTCGCCGGTCTCGATGGTGTTGTCATTCGTGCCGCTGGCGGCGTCGTGAAAATAAAACCGGCGGCTTGTGCCCAAAGCGCCGGGAAGGGAAAAAATGCTGATGACGGAACCATGCGCGCTGCTCAACATGTACCAATTTAGATTTGGTTCCACAACGGCGGCGGCCTGCGCAGCGGTCAAATTGCCGGAAGCGCCGGTGACATTGATCGGGTTGGTGAGATTTTGATTATACCATTTGCCGCCGTTGACATTGGCGGCAAAATCAAATGATTGGCGCAGCAGGGTCACACGAATTCCCGCCGGCAGGCTGCTCAAATTCAGCGCTGTTTCTAAAACCGACGAATATCCGTAGTAGCGAATCAGAATGGGGAAATCAATATCACTGCCGAATGCCGAAAGCCTCTCCCGCAATTCACGAATGATACGGACTCGCCCGTCGCGCACCTTGACGGGGCTAATCAAGCTGAAATTGTTTTCGCTAAAATTGAGCAGGCCAATTATTTGAAAACGCAATTTCAGCCGATCGAGAAAATTCGTGTCGGTGCCATTCGCGCTCACCGGCACGCGCAGCGAATTGTTGATGCCGTTTTGCTCCAAGTGGCCCTCGATATAAGATTGTCCGCGAATCTCATCGTTGCCTTTGTCGGCTTGCGGCGGCGCGACATACGCCACATAATCTTGCACGCCCGGCTCGATGCTCAAGGTTGCGGAACGAAAGAGATAAACGTAGCCTTTTTTCGAATCCACCGGATCGGTCAATTCGATTTCATAACGCTGTGAAGTGAGCGCCGCGGGGTTATTGACCCACGCGTTGGTCGGCGCTTTGTCGCCGGCGTCGCGTGCCATGAACACCAGCTCGTCCTGATCGTCCAATCTGCCGTCGCCGCGGCGAAAGTATGTCGGGTTTGCCGGGGTCAGCGAGTCCGGCTCCACTTCATCAAATTGAAAGGGGATCTGGGTCCAATTTCCGGCGCTATATTTGTAAAGAAAAAGCTGTCCCAGCGCGGCAACATTGCCGGAAAATTCCGGGAACTCTTTGCCGGTCAAAATCACCGGCTCGTACGGGCGCGCAAGCGCGCCGGTTTGCGCCGCGGCCGGCGCCGCGGCAAATAAAAACATCACGGCGACGAGCATCGCGATTGACGCGCGACAAAAAAAAATTTTGTAAACGCACTGCATGCCTTTTTCTCCTTGAGCTGATGACGTTATTTTAGCCAACGAAAATCACAAGCCGTTCCGCCGTTTTCGGCGTCGGGGCGAAATTGGAAAGCGAAACGGTCGCCCGCGCGCGGCGTCCAGACATAAGACCAGTTCGGACAGCGCCCGGCTTCACAGATCCGCCAGCCGCGATGCGTGACGGCGACGCCGAAGCACAGCAAATCGCCTTGGCGCGTACCGAGGCCGTTTTTAATTTGCCTCAACCCCTGGCCAAATTTCCAGCGCAAAACCGGAAATTGCAACTCATCCAATTTTTCCTCAAACAAACCGGCGACGAGCGCGCCCTCGAGAGATTTCAAAAGTGTAATCGTGACGACATTATCGGCATACCGTTCCGACGCAACCATGCCAGCGAGCAATTCGCCGCCATCCGGTAAAACCAGTTTTGGTTTGAATTTCAAATTCTCCAGCACCCACAAATCTTCGTCGTAGAGCAGTTGGCCGTAAAACTCGTGTACCAATACCTCGATTTTCTCAGGCGGACGGAATTCTTGCAATGGCATTTCAATCACTTCGATTCGCCGCGCGACACTTTTAGGCAACAGCGAAATGCGTTGTCGCGCCAGCTTCGCCAGCAGCGGGTTTTGTTCAACAGCATAAACCTGTCGCGCGCCGAGCTTTGCCATCTCTACCGCCAGCAAGCCCAGCCCGCAACCTCCCTCCGCGCAAACTGCGCCGTGAATTTGCTTTTGATGCGCGCGCAGCAACGCCCGAAAAGCGCGCGTGCGCCGCGTGTCGTCGTAGATCGAAATGAACGCCAGCAAATCGTCCGCTTCACGAAAGCGCCGCGCCGGAAGTTGGTTGAGAATATCCATACTCGTTGCTGGTTGCTCGTCGCTTGTTGCTGGTTCCTTAAACAGCAGCGACGAGCAACGAGCTACAAGCCACCAGCCACTAATTGCTTCCCTCCCGCCCGTTCAACAGGAACGTTTCCCAAAACAGCGACTCGGCGTTGGTTTGATAATCGCGGTTGACTTTCTTGCGAAAGCCGTGGCCTTCGTCTTTGGCGACGAGATACCAAACGTTGCCGCCGTTTTTGCGCACGGTTTCCACCATTTGCTTGGATTCCGTCGCCGGCACGCGCGGATCGTTGAGGCCTTGAATGACGAACAACGGCTTGGTGATTTTGTGCGCGTTGGTGGTCGGCGAAATTTTCATAAGAAACTCGCGCATCTTCGGATCGCGCTCGTCGCCATACTCAACGCGGCGCAGATCGCGGCGGTACTCTTGCGTGCTCTCCAAAAATGTCACGAAATTGCTGATGCCCACGACGTCGACCGCGGCGCGAATGCGGTCGTTGTAGGTGCACAGCGTCGCCAGCGTCATGTAGCCGCCGTACGATCCGCCGGTCACGCCGACGCGGCTGGCGTCAAGCTCCGGCTGTTGCGCAATCCAATCCAGCAGCGCGCCGATGTCTTTCACTGACTCTTCGCGCTTGTAGCCGTTGTCCATCGCCAAATATGTTTTGCCGTAGCCCGAAGAGCCGCGCACGTTCGGCACCAGCACCGCGATACCAAGCTCGTTGACCAGATATTGATAGGTCGAGCTAAAGCCCGGCCGCGCCTGGCCTTCGGGGCCGCCGTGAATGTTGATGATGACGGGAATTTTTCCGTTAGCTTGGCGAGGTTTGTAATAAAATGCCGGAATCATTCTCGGCTTGTTGTTGACTTTGTCAAATGTCGCGTACCGAATCAACTGCGGGGTGACGAATTTTTCTGTCTTCAGGCCGCCGACTTCGCTGTACGTCCAGCGCACCAGCTCCTTGGTCGCCAGATTGATCGAATAGGCGTCACCGGAAGTTTGCGCAGTGTTCAGCGTCATGCCCAGTTCGTTGCCGTCTTTGGAAAATTCCAAACCGAAAATCAAACCGACCGGCAACGGCGGCAAATCCATTTCCTGCCACTGCGTTTGCAGATCGAAGACGTACAATTTACTCAAGCCGTCTTCGTTGGTGACGTAGGCCAGCCTCTTGCCGTTATCAGCGAGCGCGAGACCGGTCACGTCCCACGCGATGTTTCCGGAGACAATTGTTTTCTTTCCGGTCGCAAGCTCGTAATAAGTGAGTTGCTGAAACTCGCCGGATTCGTCCGAGGTGTAATAAACGCCGCGGCCGTCTTTGCTCCACAGCGCGTCGCCGTAGGCAATTTTTTTATCCTTTTGCGGATTGATTGGCGTCAGCTTCTTGGTGGCAACGTCGCACCAAAAAAGGTAGGATTCATTGGCGGAAATATAATTCTGCACGAGCAGATTGCTGTTGTCCGGCGACCAATCCGCTGCGCCCCACGCGCCTTTCGCTTCGACCAAAATATCCGAGGCACCCGGTTTGTCGACGCGCATCAGTCGAATGTCAAAATCTCTGCCGTTGCGCAGCGTGCTCGTGTAAGCGATCCATTTGCCGTCGTGCGACCACAGGCCGCCGGTATTGCGCGACTTGCCGTCGGTGAGCAGCGTACTCTGTCCGGCATCGCGGTCGAAATAGAAAAGCTGAAAAAACTCCGCGCCGCCGATGTCCATGCTGAATAAAAAGCCGTTGCGGTCTTTGCCGGGATAATAACTGCCGCCGCCAACCGGCTCTTTGAAAAACGTCAATTGCTGCCGCGCGCCGCCGGGACGCTCGACGTAGTGAATCTGGCCGGTCTCGGCGAAACGCGTCGAGATCAAAATGCCCAGGCCATTCGGATTCCAATCCAGAAATCCCGCCGAACGAACGTTTTGATACTGATTCATACGCTCGACGATGCGCCCCGGAATATCCGGAATGCCGTCGATGACGAGATTGCCAACCTCACGGGGTTGGGCGAAAATCAAACCGCTCAACAGAACGATGAAGAGCGGAATAGCAAACAGACGACGATGAGACATAGCCACCTCTCCGGTTTTTGATGAGTGTTATGAAGTTTACCAAATTATACTGCGAAACAAATTGAAACGCAAGGGGCTTTTGGCAATGACGGCAAAACCATTTAGTCTCTAATTTGCCTGGCGCGGCGCCGGCTTTAACAACAGATCGTGAAAATCAAAACTAAAATCCGTTGCCGGAGAAACCGCCCGCATCTTCACTTGATCGATGCTGCCGTCCGGTTTAAGCGCAAATGTGACAAACGCATCGGCGCGCAGCTCGCGATCATGCCAGCGGGCGATGAACGTGTCGTACTGCCAATGATCGAGATCGCCAACCAGCGAAGGCGTGGCCGCAAAGCGAATCGCCAGCTTGCCTTTCTCGTCCGCGATCACTACCTCGCCGTACCAAGCGTCGGTGTAGGTTCCGGCATACTTCGCAAGTGGAAGCGAGGGGCGTGACGTCGCATCCCGTGCCGCGCCGGCTCTTTGTTCCGCGGCCGCAATCATCGAATCGCCGCGCGCCCGCACTCTTTGAAAAGCCGCAACCCAATCATGCGCCGCCGCGCCGAGATAGTGATCGAGAATCCGGTAAGTCATCGCCTCGAACGCCGCGCCCGATTCCTGATTGGTGAGAACCGCGACGCCGAGCTTCAACTCCGGAATCATCGCCACTTTGGAAAGGTAGCCCGGCAGTCCGCCAGTGTGAGAGACAACTTTCTTGCCGCGATAATCGCGCACTTCGAAGCCCAACGCATAACCTCGAAAATTGGACCGCAGCGCGGCCAGCTCTGGCGCGGGATTGCCGATGGGCATCGGCGTAACTAAAGTCCAAAGTTGCCGCGTCGTGCGTTCCGAGAAAAGCCGCCCGCCGCCGGCAATCCGTCCCGAGTCGAGCTGGACGATCATCCATTTCGCCATATCTTCCGCGCTGGAATTGATGCCGCCGGCCGGATTGGTGTTATCGCTCGCAAATGGCGCAACCGGCCGCACTTTTCCCTCGATGGGCGCATGTGGCGTCGCCACGTTCGCGCCGCCTCCCGCTTCCGAATGGCGCACGTTGCTGCCGGTCATTCCAACTTTGGCCAAAATTCGCGCGGCCACAAAATCCTCCCACGTTTGCCCGCTGATCGTTTCAATCACCTCGCCGGCGATCAAGTACAGCACGTTGTCATACGCATACGCGCTGCGAAAACTCGTCGCGAGCGGAATATGCCGCAGCCGCCGCGCGATTTCCTTGCGATTATAAGTTGAAGGCGGCCACCACAGCAAATCGCCGGCGCCTAAACCCAAGCCGCTGCGGTGGACGAGCAAATCGCGCACGGAAAGCTCGCGCGTCACATACGGATCAGCAAGCTGGAACCACGGCAAATAGCGCACGACCGGCGCGTCCCATTCGATTTTTCCCTCCTCAACGAGCAGAGCCAGCGCCGTTGCGGTGAAAGCCTTGGTGTTCGAGGCGATCCCGAACAGCGTCTTCGCGTCCACTGGCGTTGGCTCGCCAAGCTTGCGGACGCCGTAACCTTTTGCAACGATCACCTTGCCGTCTTTGACAATGGTGAGCGCGAGGCCCGGCACTTCAAACGCTTTGCGCACGCGCTCGATGTAGGCGTCCAAATCTTTCGGCGCACCGGGCGTTTGCGCGCCTGCCAATGGCGCGTTGAGCCAAAGCGCCAGCGTGAAAAAAATCACGCTCTGCACAGCCAAAGATCGTTTACTCAGATTACGCCTCCTTAAAAAATTAGTGAAGGTAAAAATAACCACAGTAAAGTTCGACTGGCTGCAAATTTTTTAAATCTTGGAAAACATCTTTGCCCAGTCGAACTTCACACATCACTCCGACCGCGCCTGCCGTTTGATCGCCACAGCTTCTGTGGTCAGCCGGTTGATCTCGGCAAATTTGCCTTCGTGAATCAATTCGCTTTTCACCATCCAACTGCCGCCGCAGGCGAGAACTTTTGGAAAATTTAAATACTCGGCCAAATTGGCCGCCGAAATTCCCCCGGTGGGAATAAATTCGACGTTCGGAAACGGCGCGCTGAGCGCCTTCAAAGTTTTCAGGCCGCCAAAAGCATCGGCCGGGAAAAACTTCAGCATCGTCAAGCCGGTTTCGAGGGCGATCTGAATATCGGACGGCGTGCAAACGCCAGGAAAAACCGGAATATTTCTTTCCTGGCAATAATTCACGATCACCGGGGAGAATCCGGGCGAGACGATAAATTTCGCGCCAGCGGCGGCGGCGCGTTCGATTTGGTCTTCATTTAAAACGGTTCCGGCGCCGACCAAAATTTCGGGAAAGGCCTGCGACATGGCGCGAATTGCCTGTTCCGCCGCGGCGGTGCGAAAGGTGATTTCCGCGCACGGCAAGCCGCCGGCCAGCAGCGCCTCGGCTAACGGAATCGCGGCCTCAACGCGCTCGAGGCTCACAACCGGAATGATACCGAGCTGGCGCAATCGCGCCGGCACATTGACTAAGTGCATTTGATTTCCTCTTTAAACAAGGCCATGCCCGCAGGGGCAAATGAAAAAAATTACGCTTTACGAGTTATTAATGATTTCATCATCTTTTTTGACGACGCCGCCGCGAATCACACGGGCGCGAATGCCGCAGCGGCCCGCAAGCGCTGCCATCGCGCCGGCGCCGATGCTTCTTTCCATATTTTGGCACGGCTCGCACAGCGAGGCGCCTTCCAACTCGGCCTCGCCAATTGAAAAGCGTTGGCCGATCAGCTCATTTAACGCGACGCCACGCACGGTAATATTGCGCCGCGACATGCCGGGACGATAAGAAACGCCGATGTCTTCGGCGGCCTCGATGAGAAATTCTTCCTGCACCAACGTGACGTTCATCGCCGGCTTTCGTCCGAAGTAGCGATCACCAACGAGGCCTTTTCCTGCCACCAATGTCGCTGCCGCCATTTCTTGCATCGCTTGTCCGGCTTTGGCGGCGAGGTGAATCGAAATAATTTTGCTCATATCAATATCGCATCTGAATTTGAAATCTGCAAGTTGAAAATTTATTTTCCGCCACTCACAGACCGGACACTCGAAGTGGCCGGTCTGTAACTATCCTTCCCGAAAATACGGCATAACTTTTTCGCCATTATCGAGCTGGATTTTGATCGGCAGGTCAGCGTTATTCCAATTTTTCATGTCCGACGTCAACCTATCGCGGACGACTTGCTCCCACAAGTTTTGCGGAATCACCACCTCCCAGCCGCGGCTGGTGAATTGCCGCCATTCGGCGCTGCCGTATTTTGCCATATAAAATTTGACCGTCTCGTCCAGAAGTCCCGGCAGCAGCGAGGTTTGATCGTGCGGGTCGAGCGCGCCATGCCGAGCAAAAAATTCCTGCATGTAGCCCGGAATGTCGAACCTGCCGCCGCTTCCCAGCCGGTGACGAATCAACTGCGCGATCAGCTTGAGCGCGTCGTAAATTTTCCGGAAAACCGATTGATTTTCCGGGCCGAGAATGTCGCCTTTCACCAAATGCGGCCATTGCGCGATGAAAAATTCGATGATCCTGCCGTTGTTTTTATGCGCGCGCATTTTTTGGCCGAGCACGATGCCGAACCAATCGGACGAACGGTCCTCAATTGTATCGGCGCTGGTGGCGTAACCCCAAAGCAAATTTGCCAGCGGCGCGACGACGGGATATTGGCGCAGCCGTTCCAGCCAGCGCATTTCGCGGACGCGGCGTTGGGAAATCTCGACGGATTCAGCGCGCGCTTTTGCGACTTCCGGGCCATAGGCGTAAGCAATCACGGCGCAATTGAAGAAATGCCCCAAATCCAAAAAGCCGCAGCGGGCGCCAAAAACGAAGCGGTTGTAAAAGCCGGTTTCTTTATCCGGCTCGCCGATGCCCGGACAAAACACCCAGCCCAATGCGATCAAGCTGACGAGATTGTCCACGACGCAGCCGAGGGAATGCTGGAATCGGCGATAAACGAACCTTTGCAGCCGCCAGGCGAACGGCTTGTCTTGTTCCAGCGTTTTGATTTTTTCCCGCAGGCGCAAATCGACAAACGCCAAAACCACGAGACGATAATGATCCGCAATCAGGCCGAGGCGCGTGTGCAATCCGAACAGCGTCAACCCCGCGACGGCATGGCCGAGAAAATTGACCACAGCTTTGTACGACACCGGCAGGTTGTCAAAAAATTTGAAGTCCGGCAGCAGCGTTTCGGGCACGAGCGGGCGAATCACATCGCGAAAGAGATGCAAGTCTTTTTCTCGGAAGCCCTCGATGCCGATCAGCGCTTGCCGAATGGCTTGCAGCGCTTCTTGCGGGCTGACGAGGTATTCGGCTTTCTCGGGAAAACGCGATCCGATCTCGGTAATTTCTTCGTCGTTTTCGGGCAATTGAGGTATTAAACTTAAAATAAGATTTTATATTCCTGCGATTTGGAAACTTCTGCAACATTCACGCTGCAATCAATTTAACAATTTTGACGCAAAAAACAATTCCTTTCAGTGATTTGGCGAGGAAGATTTTCGCTTGACTCTTGCGCTAAAATTTCACTTTATATGTTGCAAAATTAAGGGAAAACGATTGAAAGAAATTTCGCTGACACAAAAAATCGACGGGCTTGACCGCAAATCCGCCCGCGCCCTGGCCGGGTTGAGCGTCACCACGCTGGAGGAGTTGCGCGATGCGGATATCGATTTTATTCTTGAAAAGAAAAGCGATTTAGAATGGGATAATCTCCAACGCTGGCAGCAGCAGGCGCGGCTGCAAACCGTTTTTGCCGGTATGACGCCCCGCGCCGCCAGAATTCTTGTCGAGGCGGGAATCACCTCGATCAAACTGATGGCCGAAATTGATGAGAGGCGTTTCCGAAAAAAACTGCCGGGCGGCCGGCTGCGCGCGTGGAAATTTATCGCGGCAAAAATTCCCCCTTATCTCATTTCCGAACGATTGGAAACGGCGCGCGACGTCGAGCCTTTGTCGCCGCCGCAGGCCGTGGCGCTTTATGCGCAGGGCATCAAAACTCTCCAACATCTTCGTGATGGCGATATTGCCGCGTTGAAATTCAGTTTACTGCCGGAGATCAACAAGCGCGAGTTGCAGCTCTATCAATATTTGGCGGCGCTGCGATTAGATTATCGTATCGGCCCGGCTTACGCGTATCAATTATACCGGCGTTATCAGGGCCGGCGGGATAAAATTCGCGCGCGCCTTGAGCGGGAGTTGGACAAGTTGCCGCGGCCGCGCGGCTCATCTACGCCGGATGTGGATTTTTATCTTGAGCCGATTTGCCGCAGCTTGGCCGTGACCATTGGTCAGGATCAACGCCAGGCCGGGCGGGACTTGAAGAAAGCGCAGCAATGGGGTTCGGCGCAAGAGATTTCCGGAAAACTCGTGCGCTCGATGGCCGCAGATCGCCGCGCCGACAAAGAGGCGATTTTTCCCTGGATGCTGGAACGCGGCTTGACTTCGAAGCGCGGCCTGCTCGATCTCATCGATCAAGTTGTCGAAAGCCAGGCCGGCAAAGAAAATCTCATCGGCGCGCTGGCCGAGCAATGGGGATTCGGCCCGCTCGCGCATCTCGGCAAGGATTCGGATTTAAAAAATATTTTGGGAAATGTGCTGGCCGATAAATTGAAACAAGCCGCCGCCAACTGGTCCCAAGCCTCGCCGGAGGCCATGAAGCTGCTCAAGCTCGGCAGCGAAGCGGCCGGCGCGTTGATGCAGCAGTTCAATCTCCAACCGGAAAAATTGATCAGCGCGGTTTTGAAATCCGGCGAGCGCGACAAGGAAACCGGTTTGTCGGCGGTGTTGAATTGTTTTCAAGATCAAGCCCGCCTCGATCAGGTCAAAAATTCAACCATTCTGGAGTTATATAAAGAAGAAGCGCAACAGATTCAGCCGTTTTTGCAGCATCTTTTTAAATCGGGTTTGGAATCATTGCACAAACTCGAATCGTTGTTCGAGATTTCGCTCAGCCAGCCGGCGCAAGATCGTGACGGCATTTTTTCATCGGTTTTCAAAGCCATCTGGGACTTCGCCGGCGAAACCGAGAACGGTTTTGACACGATGATGCCGAAATTGCTCGACTGGGTGCGCCGCGCCAACGAAAAAGATTTTGCGCCAGCCGTCGATGATTTTTTGCTGCCGGAAAATCAGGACGCCGCCGGCGTTCCGTTGGGCGTGCATTTGCTCGGCAAGGGGGTGCAAGCTCTCATGAACGGCGACCGGGCCGCGGCCGATCGTTTTGCGGAAAAATTTTTTCACTATCTGCCTTTGAATGACGAAACCGAGCAGGAAATCTGGATGCATCTGGCAAAGATTCCCGGCATGTTGTTCGTTTTTTTGTCGCAAATGCTGCTCAAGGCCGTTGTGACGCCGATGAGGGTGTTTCAATGGATCGGCAAAGATATCAAAACCATCGAACAAAAAGATCGCAAGCTGGCCATCAAAGAACTGGATCCGCCGGATGAAAAAAAGGGCTGCAAATATGTCATCATCTCCGACATTCACCGCGACGTTCCCGAAGACGACGTCGTTGACGAGCATTTTTTCGATCTGTCCCATTTTTCCAAACACCGCGATTTGTTCATTCGCCTGCTCGAATACTATCGCGATCGCGGTTACACGGTGATCGAGAACGGCGATTGCGAAGAGTTGTGGGTGGTGCCGTCGGTGCGAAAGAATAAAGGCGTGCGGGCGCGCGCCGAGCGCATCATCGCGCCAGACGGCCCGCATCATCGCGTCTACGAGATTCTGGCGGAGCTGCATCGTCAAGGCCGCTATTTTCGCACCCGCGGCAATCATGATGATTTTTGGACGCTCAACGAAGAAAATACGGCGCTGCTGCGCGACACCTGGTTCAAGGACGGCCCGGAGTTTTGCATCTGGGATTTGCTGATCATCCCGCAGGTTTTGACGATGCAGGATGATTATCTCGGCGTAATAAAAAAAATCATCCGCGCCAAACGCGACAAGACGGAGATCGATGTCAAGGAGCTGGCCGATCTGCTGCCGATCGGCTTAAGCCCACGGCGGTATCGCGAGCGCAAGCCGCTGGTGATTTTGCACGGCCATCAAATTGATTTTTGGAATTGTGACGAGCACAGTTTTCTCGGCAAAACCCTGGCCAATTCCATCGGCATCATCGCCGATGGCATCTCGACTTTTCCGTATCATCTGCGCGGCATCGATCTCAACGGCAACCCGCTCGTCAAGTTTTCCGATCTGATGGCCAAAGTGCCGCAAGTTGAAAATTGGCTGCCGGAAGATCGCGCCTTGCGCCTGTCGCGGCGCATCGAGCAAAGCGAGGAGGATCGCCTCATTCAAGACAGCATTTATTTTTCCGAGACGTTGGCGGCGGCGCTGTCGCTGGCGCTGAGAGATCCCGGCCAACATGGCATTCAAGAAGTGCAAATCATGATGGGCCACACCCACTGGCCGCAAAGCCGGCCGGAGCTGCATTTGGGGACGTTGAATATTCCCGACACCGACAAAACGATTCCGCTGCGGCTGCCGACGCCGTATTACAACACCGGCACCTGCGGCTGGTGGGAAGGCGTGTTGTGGGGAATTGAAATCACCGGATTCGGGCAGCCCAAACTTTTTTATTGGGACAAAAGGTCGCAAGCGCCCAATTTTATGCCGTGGGAGCTGCACGATGAGATTCCGCTTTACGTCGACAAGTTCAAAGAAAAAATCGGGCAATTTTTGGCGAAATGTTTTAACCAGACCGCCGTGCTCGAAGAGCGCACGCAAAACCGGATGACGTGGCAGGAGGTTGACGATTTCAGCGAATTGCGCGCCATTGATTTCAGCGCGCTCGATGCCGCGTTGCACAGCGCGGCGATGAACACCGCGCAAATTTGGGCTTTGCGTCATTTGCAGCAAAAGCCCGAAACCTCGCCGGCGCTCGAGCTTTCCTTCACGCTGCACGGCTTGTTCGCGCCGGAAACCGCTCAGCAGAAGTTTTCGGTCATGGCCGAAAAAACGCCCGCGGCGAATTTGCTCGCCGTGATGATCGAGAAGCTCGGCGTCGGGAAAAATTGGAAGAAGCTCGATCCGCAACACGTCTGGTATCATCAGATCGGGGTGATCTTTTTTTACGCCGCGCATTTTTTGAAAAACAGCTTGTGCAATAAATTGGGATTGCTGCTCAATCTTTTTATCTCAAAAGAAAAAGAGCTGATGGTAAAATTTGATTCACAAAAGGAAATTTTTTCAATTAAACTAGGAAAATTCGAATGACGTGGACGGCGATCTCTGCGATCGCAACTAAACTCCAGCCGTTAAGCCAAGCTTTCCGCCATTCCAAGTTTCGCTTCTTTCTGCTCCAATTTTTTGAGAAACCGAAAATGCGCCGCAGAATTTTGCGCGCTCGTTCGGTCTCGTCTGCCGTTCATTCCTCAAATAACCCTTCTTTCTAAAATTATTTTGCCGTATATTGAGATATGACAGTGGCGGCGAGAAAAGGGGCGATTGGAGGGTTTTTCGCTGAAGCTCGATCAGATCAGCAAAGGAGATTTCATGTTTACAGAAAGCAGATCATACATTACATCCCCCAAAGTCAAAAGCTGCGGCGAAGCCAACAGGTTTGTGGTGAAGACCTTGCACCGTGACGAAGTCGTTTTTGACCGGACGACGGGATTGATGTGGCAACAAGCATCTTCATCACAACAGATGATCTACAGTCTGGCCTTGGAATGGATCAATAGCCTGAACAAGCGCAGCTTCGCCGGCTTCAACGATTGGCGGCTGCCCTCGTTGGAAGAAGCCATGACGCTGATGGAGCGAGCTCCCAATAGTGCGGGGTTGTATATTGACCCGGTTTTCAATTCCAAACAGAGATCGTGGATGTGGACTTCGGATCGAGGGGAGGCGGAATCGGCGTGGTATGTCAATTTCAACTACGGCTACAGCAAACTGAACCGGATTAAATCCGGCAACAACCACGTCCGGGCTGTGAGGCTGCGTCTGTAAATCAAGAGCCCAATTTTTTTATCACCACAGCCGTAACGTCGTCCTGCCATTTGGCTTGATTGCCGAACGCAAAGATCGTTTGGTAAATCACCTCCAAAATCTACGGATGTCCGGCATTGGCGTAAAAAATATTCCCGGTGCTTTCAATTTCTCCGTAAGCAACGAGATAAAATGGGCCGGCAAAACGCTTCGGTGAATAACGCGAGGGCTTTGGGTTGAATCACCACCTTTTTGTTTCTTAGGGTCCACGCAAAAATAATTTCACATTTTTGCGGGCCTGAGCGTGTAGTTCCATTCCGGAAAAATTGTATGTGGTCTGATCATAATTTTAGCCGTTTGTGGTTCTGAAATTTTTAAGCC
>Ga0187892_10001861_pt1 | contig 45873 bp, 45 predicted proteins | sample MA1701073metaG_FD_139345 | JGI IMG/M metagenome (GOLD analysis project Ga0187892, IMG submission 139345) | Bio-ooze microbial communities from a basaltic lava cave in the Kipuka Kanohina Cave System on the Island of Hawaii, USA - MA170107-3 metaG ...
ACTGCACTCTCTCGTCCATCACCGAACACTCCTTCCAAGGCATCGCTGCCTCCCCCTTTCAGGGGAGGAAGTGTTACCCATGTGTCCGGTACAACCTGTTACCTATGTCTCAGGCCGCTCAACGCAGACGGGACGCGGGTTTCAGCCGACGTCCCGTTTCGCTTTCTCGGCCGTCAGGTCCGCTCGTACAGCCTAACTACAGCCAGTCCGGGCGGATCTGCAGCGGGCGCACCAGGTGATTGAGCGGCTGCCGCTGGACTGACCTCGGAAGAAAGCATGACGCTCCCCATGCCAGCCACCGTCCACGCCCTCAAGAACGACCTATACGGGCCGCCACTTGGGCAAAGAAGCTGACAGAGGGGCGAAGCGAGGAAACGCTCGCCCGGGCAGGGCGCCGGCAGACGACGGAGGCACCACCATGATAGACCTGATTCTTGCGTTCATGCAGATCATGCTGCAGGAAGTCCTGGCACGAGTTTACGCGGTGATCATAATCGCCACGCTGCTCGGCCTGTTCTTCCTTGCCCCTGGCCTCATGGCGCGTGTGCTACTAGCGTACGTCGCCTTGAGACAGCCCGAACCCAAACTCCCATGGACCACGCGCCTCCGCCTTGCCAGTGTGTTCCTCTTTAGCCGACTGCCCAAGGTGGAAAAGGGCGGGTCCGCGTGAGACACGCCACAACAACAGAAGCAAATGCGACGCAATTAGGAGGTCACGCTGCGGCGCTGGAGCCGAAAGGAGCCCGTGCATACTCAACAACCCCATGAGACTTTCTATATTCCACCTGGACCACTCTGGAAATCTCGCTGTCGCGCCCGCTGCCCAGTGGGTCGGCCTTACTTGTGTGATCGCGAACCGGGCCACTCTACTCCACACGTTGCGCACGCCGTCAAAATGATGATCGCGCTGTGGAATGACGTGGGGACTGTCTCAATTCGCGAAGGCAACGACTGGGTGCAGTGGCGACGGCAGGGTGATGACTGGGAACAGTTCGTGCGACAAGGGAACGAGTGGGTTAGGGCATGACGTAGCGGATCTCATTTGAAAAGCAGGTGGGGGAAAATGGCCATGACGGGGCGGACAGGCGAGAAGTGCCAAGTGAGCGGTGTCTGACGCTGGACACTTATAGCCACACCGCGCCCTCAATGCAGAAGGAGGCTGCCGCGACGATGGATCGGCTCCTCGGGCATTTGGGGGGTTGAAGTGGATATCCGCCGCCCAGCTTGGGGTTCCTTCAAACGAGCCGACTGCAGGCGAGCCTAGTCGATCTCCCACACCACCGGACCGAATTCGTTCACGTGGGCCCACCGGTCTGCCACTTGCCGGTCTCGCGCGAGAACGTACTGTTTGGTGCCCGAGGGCGTGAGAACACAGAAGACCCGCGAATCGGGTTCCTCACAAAGCACTCGACGTAGCGTGTCTAGCGCGTTCCAAGCCGTGTTGGCAGCAGCCTCGTCGCTCCACTCCCGATCCAAGCCGCCTCCCCTGTTACCGAGCCACACGGCGTACGGTCGGCCCACCTCATGGGGACGCAGACGATAGAAGCGCTCCCAGGCGTCATCCAGCAGTATTTTCATGCGGTGAAGCATGGAGCCCATCCGACTAGCCGTAAGACGGTTTCCCACCACGACGCCTACAAACACGCCGAACGAGAACAGCAGGATCGCGGCCATGTCCATCTCCATCTCCCAAGCACCCCTCCCGTTGGGGGGCGTATGTCCGGGGACAGTGGTAACCTAGGCGTCTCTTGAGACGCCGGATGGACCACAGCCAAACTACAGCCTAACGGGTGGAAAATGGCGCACTTTGACGGACGCAGATGGAATCTCCCCAACGGCTGAAACCCAACAGGGACGCCACTCCTGGACGTTGGAGGACATTGGCGGAAAGTTGTCTGATCTGGCTTCGAACCAGTAGGAGCCTTCCTCCCGGCGTTCCGGACGGTGAGAGTGGGAGGGGGGCAGATCGTCAGACCGTGGAACCGATGCTTCAGACGCCCGGGAACCCCCTGTCAGCGCTTGGGACCTGACGATCCGCCCTGACAACAGTTAAGCGCTTGGGGTCATCGCGCACCATCCCGCGACTGGGGGATTCGACATCGTCTCTCGAGGGGGTGGAGGCCCCTGCTTCCACCAAATCGCCATTGAACCTCCGCCGAGACGAGGACTCCACTCCCGTCAACTGAATACAGTTCTTCACCCGGACAGGAAGATGAGCAAATAGTAGCTGGTCCGGGGCGCAGAACCTTGGGGGTGCGCAATGAGACCTTCGATTGCGTTCGGCTTCATTGTCCTGCTGGTCACGGCTGGCCTGACGGGCGCCTGGCTGGCCAGGGCTTCGGCGCAGCAGCCGCCTGAATATCAAACCCAGGCGTCCTGCCACTTCGCCACGGTGGCGAGCTTTGCCGGCGTCCCCGAGACGGTCAACAACGTCATCTCGGCCGCCGCCAGAAATGGCTGGGTGTTTGTCTCGATGACGGCTGTTTCGCCCGGTTCAGGCGTCTGTGTGCTCCTAACCTTCAGGAAAGGCTAGAGCGCCGACGATCCATGGCCGCATATGCCGGTACCAGGAGGACGACGAGTCCGGCGACGAGGTACCCTGCGGCGCTCGCCGCGATCGCCGGCTGTAGCCCAACGCCCTCGATGAGATAGCCGCCCGCCAGGCGCCCGATCGGCATCGCGCTCAGGGCAATGGCGGCCGCCAGGCCGAAGACGCGGCCGCGTAGGTCCGGTGGCGTCCGGTCCTGATAGACCGTCATCAGCACGGGATTGATCGGTCCGGCCGCGAGCCCGGCGAGCGCCAGGACGGTGATCGCGCCGATCAGGCCGGGCGTGAACGCCAGCAGCCCAAAGCCGACGCCGACGCCTGCCAGGCACACACCAAACAACAGCCGCCGGGAGAGTTGAGGGCCAAAGCGCCCGAAGAGCACGATGCTCACCAGCGCGCCCGCGCCGAGCCCCGCCGACATCAATCCGAGCCCAACCGCGCTCCCCAGATGCTCCTTGGCGTAGACGGGAAGCGTGATGCTGAGGAAGCCGTCAAAGAAGTTCGAAGCCGCGTTGTTGAGGGCAATCGCGAGCATCAACCCGTCCCGCCGTATGAACCGAAGCCCGTCTCGCAGGTCCTGGAAGTAACGACGTGCCTGCGGCACATGGGGGCGCGCGGCCGCAAGCGCCGCCGGGACCATGATCGCCACGAAGAGCGCGGAGACCGCAAATGACCCCGCGTCCAGCCACAGCACGTGGCTGGGCCCGATGAACCCGATCAGCACGCCGGCGATCGGCGGACCGAGCAAGGCGGCGCCGCGCTGGATACCCTGGGATGCCGCGTTCACGGGCTCGCGGGGCACGCCGGCGTGGTCGGCGAGATCCGGCAACAGGGCGGCACGGGCGGTATTGCCCGGCGCGTCGAGCAACCCGCGCAGGAAGACGAGCACCAGCAGGTGCCAGAACGCCAGTCCAACCGTGTGGAAGAGCAGCGGGATGAGCATCACGGCCGTGCCGCTCGCCAGATCGGCGAAGATGCTCATCCGGCGGGATCCGACCCGATCGACCAGCGCGCCGCCGAGCGCGCCCCCAAGGATCAGCGGCAGGCTGGCCACGGCTGTCACGACGCCGGTTCTTGCCGCGCTGCCCGTGGTTTGTAGGACGAACCACGGGATCGCCACCAACGCCATCATCGTACCAACCATGGAGACCGCGTTCCCGGCCAGCAGGCCGAGAAGCGGTCTCCGCGATCGTTGCAACACGGGGGGAACTCAGGCGGGTACTTCTGTTCGCCTGAACATCAGCCCGGAGTAGTCGAGGTTCTGCGCTTCCACACCCAGCGCCCGAAGCATCGCCATCGCCTGCGCGCGGTGGTGCACCTCGTGAAAGAGCAGTTGGGTCACGAGGTCGCCGGCCGTGGCGGAGACGTGAACGTTCTTTCCTCCCATCTGCGCGCTGTACTCGACGGGCCGATCCCAGTCATTGATCGAGGCGAGGAGCGCCTGCGTGCGCTTCGCCTGCTCCGTCCAGAGGGACTCGAGAGCGGCAAACGCCGGCTGCTTCTCTTCGGAGACCGGCCACTGCTCCCGCGGCGGGGCCGTTTCGCCGCGCAGCCGGAGGCTGTAGATCCACTCGCCTCGAGCGATCTCGATCATGGTGGCTCGCAAGGAGTGGAGCCCTATGGGGGACTGCGTCGTGTACTGCTCCTGACTGAGCGGCCTGATCCAATCGAAGAGCTTCCGGCGGGCGGCCGTCAGGCCCTCGTAGGCACGATCTGCGCGCATGCACACACCTCCGTAGAATAGGGGAGCTTCTCCAGGATGGTTCGCCGCGGGCATGCGCAGCCCTGGCCGCGGCGTCCGCGGCACGGAAGGACCTTCCGGGCCGCCGCCCAATCGAACAGACTGTGGCCGCGATCCGGGTAGCATCGGCACAGGGCGAGACCCTGACCGCCAGTGAGTTGCTGGAGATGCTCTACTACATGCGCCTTCAGCGGGCCGTGGAGGACCTCGGCATCAAGTTGTACTACCAGGGCCGCATCCCCGGCGCGTACTTCACCGGCCGGGGCCATGAGGCGATCACCGTCGGGGCGACGTACGCGCTCGGGCCCGACGATCTGATCGCGCCGATGCACCGCGACCTGGCCGCGTACATCATGCGCGGGATCCCGGTGCGCCGCGTCTTTGCGCAGTTCCTCGACCGTGAGGGCGGACTGACCCATGGCCGCGACGGCAACATCCACATGGGCGACCCCGGCCTCGGCATCTTCCCGTTCATCAGCCACATGGCGGCCTCCGTGCCGGTCGCCGCGGGGATGGCGCTCGCCTGCCGGCAGCGGGGTGAGGCGCGCGTCGTCTTGACCTTCTTTGGTGACGGCGCGACCAGCACCGGAGCCTGGCACGAGGGCGTCAACTTCGCCGCGGTGTTTCGCCTGCCGGTCGTGCTTGTGCTTGAGAACAACCAATACGCCTACTCGACTCCGCTTGACCGTCAGACGGCCGCGCGATCGTTCGTGGATAAGGCGCCCGGGTACGGCATACCGGGTGTCGGGGTCGATGGCAACGACATCGGGGCGGTCTTTGCCGCCACACGCGAGGCCGTGGCGCGCGCCCGGGGCGGTAACGGCCCGACACTCATTGAATGCCGCACGATGCGCGTGCGCGGACACAGCGAAGCGGATCGCTACGATTACGTCCCCAAGGCCCTGCTCGATGAGTGGACGGCGCGGGATCCGATTGTGCTGTTTGAGCGTCGTCTTGGTGAGGATGGTGTGCTGACGAAAGAAGCGTCTCGGGCAATGGAAGAGCGCATTGCCCGAGAACTTGACGCCGGCCTGGCCTGGGCCGAGGAGAGCCCGGAGCCCGCGCCGGAATCGGTCAGCGACGGCGTCTACGCAGAGCCGGGCGAAGCGTAACCGGAGCTCGCATGGCCCAGTTGACGTATCTGGAAGCGATCCGTGAAGGGCTGCAGCTCGAGATGCGGCGCGACCCGAGCGTCTTTGTGATCGGCGAGGACATCGGGGTCCACGGCGGTGCCTTCGGCATCACGAAGGGCTTCCTCGACGAGTTTGGTCCCTGGCGGGTGATCGATGGACCCCTGGCCGAGACCGCCAATGTCGGCGCCGGGATCGGAGCGGCGGTCATGGGGATGCGCCCGGTCGTGGAGATGCAGTTCGCAGACTTCGTGACCGACGCGATGACCCAGGTCGTCAACATGGCCGCGAAGTTTCACTGGCGCACTCGGCACCCGCTGCCGCTGGTCATCCGGATGCCCTATGGCGGCGACATCAAGGGCGGTCCGTTTCACTCGCAGTGTATGGAAGCGTGGTTTGTCCACACACCGGGTCTCAAGGTCGTGGTCCCGGCGACGGCAGAGGATGCCAAGGGGTTGTTGGTCGCGGCGATTCGCGATCCAAACCCGGTGCTCTACTTCGAGCACAAGCACCTGTACCGCTACCAACGTGAGGAAGTACCCGAAGGCGATTACGTCACGCCGATCGGCCAGGCCCGCGTGGTGCGGGAGGGCACAACGCTGTCGGTCTTCTCCTACGGGTGGATGCTGCACAAGTGTCTGGAGGCCGCCGACCGGGCGGCGGTGGAGGGAGTCGCCCCGGAAGTCGTCGATCTTCGGAGTCTGCAGCCACTCGACCGCGAGGCGATTCTGGCGTCGGTGCGTAAGACCGGAAAGGCGCTCGTAGTGCACGAGGCCACACGGACCGGCGGGATGGGCGCGGAGATCGCCGCCATCATCGCCGAGGAGGCGTTCGATTCGCTCGATGGCCCGGTGATGCGTCTGGCGAGCAAGGATACGCCGGTGCCGCACAGCCCGGTGCTCGAGGCGGTCTATCAGCCGCAGGTGGACGAGATCGCCGGCGCAATCCGCCGGCTGGCCGCGTATTAGCTCCCTGAGATCTTCAACACGGCCTTGACCTGAGCCTGAATCGACGGCTCGTGCGGGGCAAACTGCCGTTCAAAGATCGCGGTGCCCACCGTGAATCCCCAGACGCCAAGTGTGGCCAACCGCCGAATCTGCGCGGGAGTACTGATGCTCCCGGCGGCGACCACCGGCACGGGCGTGGCTCGCATCACCGCTGCCACGAGTTCCTCGACATCGCCCTCATAACGGTATGCGAGCAGGTCCAGCCCATGGACGCCCGGCAGGGCGCCGAGCCGCCTGGCGCTCTCCGCGATCTCCTGAATCGTTCCTCGAAGCACGCTGGGGTGTCCAACCACGGTGCCGGCGAAGGGGAAATACCGGATGAGCGATCCGCCAATGAGCCGTGCGACCTCGTCGGCGTGCGTGCCGCCCATGAGATAGTCGACGCCGAGATCCAGGGCCGCGCGCGCGGACCGCAGCTCGTCTTCGTGGCGTTCGCTGACTACCTCCAACATGACGCGCTGCCCGCCGGCGCGTATCGCGTCGGTCAGCCGTCGGAGCCGGTCGACGGGCAGGCCAATGTCTTTGAAGCCCACGTACCGCAGCCCCAGGCCCTTGACCTGATCATAGATGTCGAGGGCGTCGTCCACGGTGACATCATCGCGCGTGAGCATGAGGATGAACTCTGCCACGCTAGAGTCCGCCCCCGGCGGAGCGTGCGGCCTCGAGCAGCCGGTCAATGAGCCGGGCATCCCAATGGCCGAGGAAGAAGAGGAGATCGGCGAGCCCAAACCGATTGCGATAGAGGTGGCAGTGCAGCGCGGCCCACCGAACGACCTCCGATGCGATGGGCGGGTCGAGTTCGGAGAAGCGCGCCGGCGCGGCCGCGGCACGGAGCGCTGCCACGATCTCACGCGGCGGTTTCGTCATCTCCGCCAGCGCGGCCCGATGGATTGGCCAGGTGCGGATGAACGCCTCGAGGTGCGCCCTGGCGGCGTGCCAGCGCTCTAGCTTCTTGCGATAGTCGCTCCAACACTCACCTCCGACCCGACCAGTCGGGTCGATCGCCGCGAACGCGGTCCGCACCACATGCTCCATCGCGCTCTCGGTTGGAAAGGCGCCGTCGAGGTCCGTATCGCCCACGTCCAGCTCATCAAGAAGAAACCGCCACGCGGCTGCGGCAAGAACGACCGCAGCCGCGACCTGAGCGCCATGCAGAACCGCGGGCCGATCCTGCTGCATGGCCTCCATGTCGATCACGTGGCTGATCATGTGCTCGGTACCTGACAGAGGCGCCGTGGTCCCAGAGACGCCCATCGTGAACCCACTCAGCGTTAGGACGCGGGCCAGCCGGTCGATCGCGCTGAGGTCTCCAGCGGCAAGACCGGCCGCCGAGTCGAGGAGCGCTCGAGCCGGTTCGCGCAACATCGCCACCGGCGCCGGATGGTACATGGGGTCCATCCCGAGTTGGGAGGCGAGGTACCAGTCTGCCGGCGCGGTCCAGACGGCCATCAGGTCGCCAAACCCAGCCAGGGTCATTGGGCGCGGCGCGTCGGCGAGAATCTGCAGGTCAATCAGCAGGACGTCCGCCCACCGGGACGCCGTCGTCCGCTTCGTGCCTGACCTTACCAGCACAGCCATGTCATCCGAGAACGCATTCACCGACGCCGCGGTCTGCACCACGATCAGCGGCGGGCTGCCGGCGAGCCGCGTGGCTTCCTTACAGAGATCCGTGATCGTGCCCGATCCCAGAGCCACCACGCAGCCGGCGCCATCGACGGCCACGCGTACCTCGGCGAGATCGTGCTCGTCACCGTGGATTTCGGGTCGGTTCACCCCGATGACGGCCAGCTCCACGGAAAGGTGCTCTGTGAGCATGCGCGCGACGTGGGGTTTAAGGTCGATGGCACCCCGACGCATGGGTGTGCGATCCATCACGACCACGGTTCGGGGTCCACGCAAGGCCGCTGCCGCCACCGCCGGGAGCTCGAGCAGCGCGTTCGATGAGATTACAATCTGCTGCAGGCCGATCGGTGCCAGCCGGCCCCGGCGCGCCTGGTCGCCGGGATCCACGGCGCGTAGGACTGCCCGAACCCCGTCGAGGTCGGTCGGGTCGAGCACTACGTCGGCTGATTCCGGTCGTAGGGAATGATCCGGTCCCACTCGTCGGCGGCGGAGCGCGCGACAATGGCGACCAGTTGGCCCTCGCCGATGTTGTACACTTCGTGGGGCACACCGGGCTCGATATAGATGAAGTCACCGGCCTCGTTGATGACCGAGTGCTTCAGCCCGGTCCCGTAGTCGTGTCGCACCCGGCCTTCGAGGATGTAGAGCATCACCTCAAACCCTACGTGGATGTGGGCATAGGCGACCCCACCGGGCGGGACCGTTGCCACATTCATCGAGAGCGCCGTGGATCCCACGTTCTTCCCTGACATCCCCTGTTTATAGTGGATCCCGTTCCAGTGACGATTGAACCCACCGCCGCGGATCACGGCGATGCCCTCGTGGGTTTCCACCTGAGGCACTGACTCGCTCTGCTTGGCCATGCGGAGACCCTCCCTTGCCGTCAGTGTATCAGCCGGCCGACGGCTGTGCGCGGCGGGTCAGCCATCCCAACGCCCCGCCGAGGACCACCCAGAAGAGGACCAGGCCGGCCAACGAAGTCCCGCGGAACGCCCGAACCAGGTCGGCGGGCAGCGTGGCAATGTCGGGGTTGGCCGGCATCAGACGATACAGCACCGCCGCATACCCGATGTAGAGGATCAGAACGATCAGCGCGGGTGCGGGCCGCGCGCGGGGCAACATGCGCCCGCCCGGCGCGTGGCGCCGGCTCAGCACTCGGTAGAGGCCCGCGGCGAGGACCGTACCCGCCAGTGAGAGCGCCACCAACCCGAAGTAACGTTGCTGGCGCAGACCGATGGATCCCGGATCGCCGATGCCGGGCGGATTGGCCGGATACTTGAGAAAGGGCATCACCGAGACAGACCACCCGACCAGCAGCGCGGCGGCGACCCCGCGGGCGGCTACGGGCCACACCGGCGGCAACCAGGCGAGCAGCCTGGACGCCAGCAGGCCGAACAGCAACCCCCACACGGCGCCGAAGACCAGGAACCCAACAACTAGGCCACGGCGCTGGGTGCGCCGATCGACCACGGGTGGCTCCGTCGCGCTCCCGCCAGGCTCGCGGGCGCGCTCCTCCAACTGGATGGCGCGGTCGATCACGGGCTCAGTGAACAGCCAATGAAAACCCGTCGTCACCGCGCCGGCAATCAGCCCGGCGACGACCGCCGCGTTCAGGACCGGTCGGAAGGCCAACGGTGGCCGAAGCGAGGACCGCGGCGCCAGCCTACTAATGACAGGGGAAGCCCGCGGCGTGCCGGGCGTCGTGCACGGCCTCGTGGAGCAGATTCATCTCGAACGCCGGCGCGCCCTGAACCAGCGAGAGCAAAAGGCCCTGGTCGGCGGCCAGCGCGTACAGGCCGAGGAGCCCGATCAGCAGCACGACCACGGGCATCCATCCGTCGTGTTGAGCCGGGCGGAGCGCTCGAATCATCTCCGTGTTCCTCCTTGTGCGTGGGCCCAGGTGGACCACATGGGTCAGGCATCTCCCGGATTGACAATATCGCGCTCGCCCGTCGCGAACTGCCGAGCGCGCCGCTCGATCTCGGCGCCGGAGACGATACCGCGTTCGATGAGGAGCCGCTGGAGGGCGACCAGCCAGTTCTCGTAGTAGCCGGGTCGAGTCTGCGCGTCGGGGATGCCGTCGGCCGCGGCCACGGCCACGATGAGCTGCTGACGGAACGCTTCCCAGGGAACGTGGCCCTGATCGCTCAGGGCCAGCGCGATGCCAAACGCGCGCCCCTCCCACGGCTCCCCAAAGACGAGTTCCCCGTTGCGCCGCGGCGGGGCGGCGGCGCCCTCGACGTCGAGTGACGATTCGGTGGGGGCGCTCATCACGCGCCTTCACGCCGGGCCAACGCCGGCGCCGAGACTTTGGCCACGCCGATCATCGCGTCACGAGAGACCAGCGCCGCCAGCTCATCTTCTGTCAGGCCTTCGGTGCCGGCAGGGCGGGCGGGCAGCACCATGTATCGCTGTTCGGCGCTGCTGTCCCAGACCCGAACCTCGACCGACTCATCCAGCTCGAGTCTGAACTCGCGCAGGACCGCCCGCGGCTCGATCACCATGCGGGATCGATAAGCCAGGTCCTTGTACCAGGCCGGCGACAGCCCGAGCACCTGCCACGGATAACACGAGCAGAGCGTACAAACGACCGCGTTGTGGATCGCCGGCGTGTTCTCGACCACGACAAGATTGTCCATACGGATCCCCAACTCGGCCAGGGCCGACGCCGGGGTGGACAGGAGCCGCTGTTTGAAGGCAGGATCCGCCCATGCCCGGGCGACGACTCGGGCGCCGATCATCGGCCCGACGTCTTTCTCGTAGCGCTCGACGATTCTGTCGATGGCGTCGGACGACAGGAGCCCCTTCTCGACCAACAGGGACTCCAGGGCCGCGGTCAGCAGTTCGGTCTGGGGCAGCTCGCGTCCGTGGTGGTGATCGCCGTGGTCGTGCCCGTGCTCGTGACCGTGTTCGTGCATGCCGCCACCGCCCTCCCGTCGGAGCCCGGCCTACGCCGGATCCAGGTAACTCTCCCAGAGGTCAATGTAGATGCTGTCTGTCGTCGCGGCGACATCCCCCCAGAGGTCCCGCGCCGCAAAGCGCACCGAATAGACTGGCTGTGGGTGCTCGCCGCGCCCGTACGCGTTCGTATCGGGCAGCGTGTAGACACCACGCACGCGGTCGATCACGCCCGGCTTCCCGCGAACGTACCGAGGGAGTCGGGTATGGTGCTTCGGATGCTCGTTCCTCGCGACCACGCGGTCCCCCGGCCGGAAGCGCGCGGGCGCCTCTCGCCGCGGACGCGGCCCCGACGGCTCCAGGAGTCGCTTTGCCAGGGTCGGATCCTCGCGCCGTCGGGGGGACGACTCCGGGGTCCGAGCCAGCGTCGCGATCAGGTCGTCGACATCGGCCGGTGCGAGCACGCCCTTCTCGACGACCAGCGCACGGAGGGCCGTCAGCCAGCGCTCAAAGTAGGAGGAAGCCAGGTATTCGGCCGGAGGGATGGACTCAATGGCGCGGCGCATCTCGTCGATGTTGAACGCGCCGCGGCGGATCAGGCCCATCATCATCGCGCGGACACGCCGCTCCCAGTCGGCGTGAAAGCCCGCATCGTCTTCCGGGTGCACGGGGCCGAACCCGTGCATCCCGCCCATGTCATGCACGCCGTTCACGGTCATCGCCTCCGGTGAGGGCCCCGGCGCACGCGGCCCCGCCAGGATCGGTACTGGATTCGTTGGTGCCCGGGGCAGCGCCTCCCGTCATGCTCACGCGCGGGCCTGCTTCGCCAGGCGCTTCTCAATGCGCGTGATGGCGCCGGCCATGTCGACTGATCCCTTCAGCACGGGGAGCAGTGGATCGCGCACCTTCTTGAAGCGCTCCGGCACCGTCTTGATCGTGAACGTGGCCGGATCGAGCCGGCTGCTGACCTCCTCCCAGCGTAGCGGGCACGACACCGTGGCCCCCGGCAAGGGGCGCGCCGAGAACGGCGCCACGATTGTGCGGCCGTGCCCGTTCTGCACGAAGTCGATGTAGACTTTGCCGCCTCGCGTGTGGACCGGGCGGGCCAGGGTGGCCACCTCGGGGGCCGCGCCGACCGCGAGCAGCGCCAGCAAACGCGCGAAGTTGCGCGTCTCCTCATAGCTGTACTCGGCGCCCAGGGGCACCAGCAAGTGCAGTCCGGTCGACCCCGAGGTCTTGACGTAGTTCGGCAACCGCAGCTCTTCGAGGATGTCGTGCAGCTCGCGGGCGACGGTCACGACATCCGAAAACGGCGCACCCTTGGGGTCGAGGTCGAGGACGAGCCAGTCAGGCCGGTCGAGCGATCCGAGTCGCGAGGCCCAGAGGTGGAGGGGGATGGTGCCGAGGTTGACCACGTACGTGAGGGTTGTGGCGTCGTTCACGATGAAGTAGTCGATGTCTCGCTCGGCGTCCTTGCTGTAGATGCGCTCGGTGCGTACCCAGGCGGGCACGAAGGCCGGCGCGTCTTTCTGGAAGAACGACTTGCCCTCGATGCCGTCGGGATACCGGGTCAGCACCAGCGGCCGATCGGTGAGATAGGGAACCAGGAGCGGTGCGACGGCCTCGTAGTAGGCGATCAGGTCGCCCTTCGTGTACCCCTCCGCAGGCCAGAAGATCTTGGCGGCGTTGGTAATCTTGAGGTCGCGGGCGCCGTCGCTGGCGCGGCGCCCGCGGCGCTCTTCGGGTTGCGCGCCCTCCGTTTCCGCCTGGACCGCCGCCGCGGACACGGGCTCGATCGTGACGGACTCGGCGGCGATATCCCGACGGCAATCGTCGGGCCGCAGGTCCGGCCGGAGGCGGACAAACACGGGATGGCGGATGCCACCATCGCTGGTCCACTCGATGAATCGGACCTCGCAGACCAGTTTTGGCTCGACCCATGTATGTCCGCGTCCCGCAGGGGCGCGGACGTCAAATGGGGTGGATTCACGGACGATGGGCTGCAGCTTCTCCCAGATCTGCTTGAGGCTCTTGTCGTCAAACCCTGTGCCGACCTTCGACACGTACGCGAGCCGCCCGCCGTCGTAGAGCCCGATGTGGAGCGCGCCGAAGTACCCGCGTGTGCCCTGGGGGTCGGTATACCCGCCGATGACGAAGTCCTGGTGGATCCGACACTTGATCTTGATCCAGTCCCGCGATCGCCCGCCCCCATAGGCGCTGGCCGCCTTCTTGGCCAGGATCCCCTCGAGCCGCTGTTCCGACGCCGCCTCGTAGAACGCCTCGCCTTCCACCGGAACGTGGTCCCCGTAGCGGACCGGCCCCAACAACGGCACGAACATCCGCAGACACTCCTTGCGGTCCAGCAGCGGCAGCCGACGGAGATCGTGCCCCAGCAAGGCCAGACAATCGAAGAAGTACCCCACGACCGGCACCTGACTCATGGCCAGCTCGACGTCACGCGGTTTGGTCAGGCCCATGCGAGCCTGCAGGCGGCCGAAACTCGGTTTGCCGCGCTCGTCGAGCGCTACAATCTCCCCGTCGATCACGAACCGATCGATGGTCAGGGCCCGCAAGTCGGCGACCAGATCGGGGTAGCGTTCCGTGACCGAGTGCCCGTTGCGCCCATAGAGCGCCACGGTCTCACCCCGACGCTCAGCAAGCACGCGCACGCCGTCGTATTTGATCTCAAAGATCCAGTCCTTGCGCGAGAACGGACGTGTATCCAGCGTGGCGAGCATGAACGGCTGGGTCTTCGCGGTCACCTCGTGACGCGGGGCCTTGCGCGCGGCCAGATGCGCGCGCATCGCCTCGATCTTTGCGGGGACGTCACGCATCTCCTCAACGGTCACGCCTGAGATGACCGACTGAGGATACCGCTCGATCACCTCATCCTCGGACGCGGCGGCGTCGGCCTTCTTCAAGAGGAGCCAGTCCTTCTCGCTCTTCGACATCCGCACCAGCGTCCAGCGGCCGCGCAGCTTGTGGCCCATGAGCTCCAATTCAAGCTTGCCGCGCGCCAGCCAGTCGACCGGGTCGCCCTCTTTGACGAGGCGGTAGGTGCCGTGGTCCCAGACGATGACCGAGCCGGCCCCGTAGTTCCCCTCGGGAATGACACCTTCGAAATTGCCATACTCCAGCGGGTGGTCCTCGACGTGGACGGCCAGCCGCTTTTCCTCAGGGCGCGAGGACGGACCATGGGGCACGGCCCAACTCTTGAGCACGCCGTCCATCTCCAGCCGCAGGTCGTAGTGCAGACGACGGGCCCAATGCTTCTGGACGACAAACATGGGCGGCCCGCCAGGCGGGCGACCGCCAAAGGGCTCGGGGGTGCGCTCCGGATCGCGCTTCCTGCGGTAGGCCTCCAGGGTCTTCGGGGATCGCGGCATCGGTGCACCTTGAGGCATAGCGGGGTTCGTGGTATGGTTCAATTCACCTGCATATTCTTGCTAGGGGGATTCCAACAATGCCTCCACACTCGCTCGGCTCGGGCACCATCTCCTTCGGCCTCGTGTCCATTCCGATCCGGATGTATACGGCGGCCAGCTCCGGCGGCGTGCGCTTCAACATGCTGCACGCGAAGTGCGGCACCCGGATCAAGCAGCAGCTGTTCTGCCCGGTGGACAACCAGACCGTAGAGCGGACGGACATTGTCAAAGGGTACGAGTACGCGAAGGACCAGTATGTTCAGGTCAAGGACGAGGAACTGAAGGCCCTGGAGGGCGAAGCCTCACAGATCATCGACATCGCCGAGTTCGTCCCGCTCCCCAAGGTCGATCCCATCTACTTCGAGAGCACCTACTACCTCGGTCCCGACAAAGGCGGGGAGAAGGCGTACCGGTTGCTGACCGATGCGATGGCCAAGACCAACCGGGTGGCGCTGGCCAAGTTTGTCATGCGTGGCAAGGAGAGTCTCGTCTTGATCCGCCCGGCACAGGACGGCCTGATGCTCCACACCATGTACTTCCACGACGAGATCCGGGAGTTCGGTGAGATCGACAAGGGGAAAGACGCCAAGATCAAGAACGGCGAGTTGGAGCTGGCGCAGCGACTGATCGACGAGCTGTCCAGCAAGGAGTTCAAGCCCGAGCAATATCAAGACGACTACCGTCAGCGAGTGCTCGACCTCGTCAACAGCAAGGTAGAAGGCAGGGAGGTCACCGCCGTCGGCCCGCAGGTGCAGCGCGCGCAGGTTATCGATATCATGGATGCGCTCAAGAAGAGCCTCGAGCGCCGGGGATCGGCCGAGAAGAAGCCTGCGGCCAAGGCCCGGCGCGCGGACGCCGCAGCGGCGAAGCCGGAGAAGCGCGCGGCGGTCGGGAGGCGCTAAGAACCCGATTCGAGAAGGGAGCGGGGCCCGATGCGGTCTACCTCCGTGTTTCTGTCTACTGTGCTGTTGATCCTTACCACTCTACTCCCGGGGTGGGCGCAGCAATCGCCACCAGCGGTGCAGGAGTTCGCGGTGTCGGGGACGCGTCTCCACGACGTGGCGCCGGCCGTGGATGGCGGCGTGTGGTACACGGCACAGGGCTCGGGCGAGCTCGGCCATCTTGATCTGCGGACCGGCCAGAGCCGCCTCATCAAACTCGGCGAGGGTTCGGCGCCCCACGGGGTGATCGTGGGACCTGACGGCGCGCCCTGGATTACCGATGGCGGTTTGAATGCCATCGTGCGTGTGGATCCGTCCAGTGGCGCCGTCCGGCGCTGGCCGCTCCCGGCCGGCCGCGAGCGGGCCAACCTCAACACCGCCACGTTCGACAGGCGCGGCATGCACTGGTTTACGGGTCAGGCCGGCGTGTACGGCCGGCTGGACCCCGCCACGGGCCAGATGCAGGTGTGGGATGCGCCGCGGGGCCGCGGGCCCTACGGGATCGCGACCACGCCGGACGGTAACGTCTACTACGCATCGTTAGCCGGCAGCCACATCGCCCGGCTGGACTTGGCAACGGGCGCTGCCACTCTGATCGACCCGCCCACGGCGCAGCAGGGCGCGCGCCGGGTCTGGTCCGACTCACGGAACCGGATCTGGGTCAGCGAGTGGAACTCTGGCCAGGTAAGCGTCTACGATCCGGCCACGAACCGATGGCAGCAGTGGAAGCTCCCGGGCGAAAGGCCCCAGGCATACGCGGTGTACGTCGACAACCGCGACATGGTGTGGCTGACGGACTTTGGCGCGAACGCGATCGTGCGCTTCGATGCGGCCCGCGCGGCGTTCCAGGTCTTCACCGTCCCGAGCCCGGGCTCCAGCATCCGTCAGCTGCTCGGGCGCCCGGGAGAAGTGTGGGGCGCCGAGTCCGGAACCAGCAAGCTCGTGGTGATTCGGACACCGTAGTCGAGGTAGCGGCCGCCGGGGGGATGACGCACTTCACCACCCATGAGGTGGCGAGGATACTCGAGATCCCCGAGCAGCGCATCCGTTCGTGCGTACGCGCCGGCCTCGTCTCACCGCACCGCGGTCCCAGCCGCCAGCTGCTGTTCGACTTTCAAGACCTGCTGCTGCTCCGGACGACCAGGGACCTGCTGGACGCCCGCGTACCCGTCAAGCGGATCCGGCGGATGCTGGCCTCACTGCGGCGTCAGCTCCCGGATGACCAGCAACTCTCGACCATCACGATCTACGCCGACGGCCGGCGCGTCGTCGCCTGGGACGGCGCAGCGCGCTGGCAGCCAGACTCCGGGCAGTTCCTCTTCAACTTCGACGTGCAGGATGTGGTGGAGAAGGTACCGGCGCCGATGCCGCGTGCGGCCCGGCCCGCGATTCCCACACTGAGCGCGGATGACTGGGTGAACCTCGCCTCGGCGCTGGAGGCCACGTCTCCCGACGAAGCCCGCCTCGCCTACCATCAGGCACTCGAGCTGAATCCCCGGTTGGCCGAGGCCCATGTCAACCTGGGCCGCCTGTACCATCAGGTCCGGGAGTACGCAAAGGCAGAAGCGCACTATCGCCTCGCCAGCGACATCGAGCCCGACGATCCCATCCCACACTTCAACCTGGCCGTGCTGATGGACGATCTCGGACGCCGCGTGGACGCCGTGGCGGCGTACAGGCGAGCGATTGACCTCGACCCCGAGTTCGCCGACGCGCATTACAACCTAGGGCTGGTCTTCGAGGCGCTCGGGAAGCGGGCGGAGACGATCAGCCACTTGCGACGAGCCCGCACACTCTACGGTCGCCAGGGGTCGCGCTGAGATACTTCCTCACCGGCGCGACGGGGTTCATCGGCGGGCGGATCGCCCGCGTGCTCGCGGCGGAGGGGCATCACGTGACGGCCCTCGTCCGCCGTCCGGACGCGGCGGCCGACCTGGCCGGCCTCGGTATTCGCCTCCACCCAGGGGACATCACCGATCGTGAGAGCCTGCGCGACGGGATGCGGGGGGCCGATGGTCTCTTCCATGTCGCCGCCTGGTACAAGGTGGGGGCGCGGGACTGGATGTCGGCGGATCGCATCAATGTGGGCGGCACCCGCAATGTCCTCGAGACGATGCGGGACCTTGGGATCCCCCGGGGTGTGTACACGAGCACGCTCGCGGTGTCCTCCGACACGAGAGGGCGCGTTGTCGACGAACGCTACCACTACGATGGACCGTGGCTCTCCGAGTACGACCGGACCAAGTGGGCGGCGCACTACACGGTGGCGGTACCAATGGCGCAGCGGGGTCTGCCGCTCGTCATCGTGCAGCCGGGGGTAAACTACGGTCCGGGAGACACGAGCTCCGTACGCCAGACCTTCATCCAATACCTGACGGGGAAACTCCCGATGCTCCCCCTCACCACGGCGTACTGTTGGGCCCACGTGGAGGACACCGCCCGCGGCCATCTCCTGGCGATGGAGAAGGGACGCGCCGGCGAAACCTACATCATCGCCGGACCCCGGCACACGCTAGTGGAAGTCTTTGAGGTCGCCCGCCAGATCACGGGCATCCGGCCCCCGCGAATACGGGTTCGCCCCGGCGTGCTGCGCGCGATGGCGGGCCTCGTCGGCCTGGTGGAACGTGTGGTGCCGGTGCCCGAGGCCTATGCGGCTGAGACGTTACGTGTGATGGCCGGGGCGACCTATCTGGGGGACAGTAGCAAGGCCGAACGCGAGTTGGACTTCCGCGCGCGCCCACTCTGGGACGGGCTGCGCGAGACGTTGCAGCACGAGATGCGGCTACTGGGGATGACGCCCGCCTGACCGCGCGGGGCTTTTGGGACCATCAACTCAACTCGTCAGACTCTCGGCGCCCTGCGTTCGTGGGATGCGCGCCACAACACGCGTCCCCCGCACGGGGGCGCTGTCGATCTCCAGGGTCCCGCCGATGCTGATCGCCCGCTCGCGCATCGACTGCAGTCCCAGGTGGCCCGGTACCGCGTCCTCTGACGCGAACCCAACCCCGTCATCGACCACTTCGAGTGTCAAAGTATCGGCGCTGCAGTTGAACCGCATGTCCACGCGCCCGGCCCGCGCGTGCTTGACGACGTTGTTGAGGGCTTCCTGCGCGATCCGATAGACGGCTTCCTTCACCTCATAGGGAAGGTCGGGTTCATCGCAGAGCGACAAACTGACGTCGATGCCATGGCGTGCCCGCACCGCATCGGCCTGGCGCCGCAGCGCGCCCCCAAGCCCCTCCGTTTCCAGGGTCTCGGGGCGCAGCTCGAAGATGAGCGCACGCATCTCGGTCAGACCCGCCTCCGCGAGCGACAATACGTAGTCCAGCGGCTCGGCGGCTTCCGTCGGGGAGCGATCGAGCAGCGTGCGCGCGGTTTGGGCGCCCAGTGCGATGCCGTAGAGCGCCTGCGAGACCGAATCGTGCAGCTCGCGGGCCAGACGCTGGCGTTCCTCGAGAATGGCCTTCTTGCGCCCCTCGTCGAACAGCCTGGCGCTCTCGGCGGCGACCGCCGCCTGGTCGGCGATGGTCGTCAGGAAGGTGATCTCAGTTTCCCCGGGGTCATGGCCGAATGGGTAGAAGACGTTGAGCGCACCCACGGCCCGGCCCCGATAGATGAGCGGCACCGCCACGACGGTATCCCATCGCGCGGCCCGCAGGAGCTCGTGCACCGGAGCGTAGACCGGGTCGGTCAATAGCTGCTGGCGCGCTCCGGTGTAGACCATGGGCCTCCGCTGCTTGATGGCTTCGGCGCCCACCTGTGCGCCGGCCTGTCGCACCGCCTCCCAATCGGCCGTCGCGCCCTGGGGGAGCGGGAGCCCGTACGTACCGTAGACGCGGACCGACTGCTGCTTGTCGTCCGTGAGGAGGACGCCGCACGCCACGGTGCCCGTCGCCTTGACCACGCTTCGCGCCAGCGCGTCCATGGTGGTCTCCAACGACCCCGCGACTGCCACGCTCGACGCGATCCGGGCGACGGCATCGACGTTACGACTCAAACGGCGGGTATCGCTGACGTCCCGGAGGATGACGGCGACGATCGGCGCCGGACCCGCGAGCAGACGCATGAAGTACTCGATCTCGCGCGCATCGCCCGAGGGCCGCAGCAAGATCGCCGCACCCAGGCCCGGCTGCGCCGCCAGCGTCATTCCGAAGTGCTCGAGCACCGGCTCACGCTCGCCCTCACCGAACAGGTCCAGGAGATCGCACCCGCTGATCTCGCCACGGGGGACGCCGACGATCGCGGCCGCCGGCGCGCTGGCGTAGAGGCAGCGACGCTGCGCGTCGACAAGCAGGATCCCCTCAGAGAGGCCGTCCAGCAGACCGAGCAGGATCGCCGGCGTGGCGAACAGGAGGCCTGGCGCGCGCACGTCTCTCGCCACGATCAGCCCTCGCCCGCCGATGGTGACGGCACAAGACCGATCCGGACGGCGTAGAGCGCCGCCTGTGTCCGACTCTGCACGCCGAGCTTGGCCAGGATCTTGCTGACGTGGGTCTTGACGGTCTTCTCGCCGATGCTCAGTTGCTGGGCGATCTCCTTGTTGGCCCGACCCGCGGCGAGCAGCCGCAGAACGTCCGTCTCCCGCTCGGTCAGGGCCTCGGGGCTGTCGGGCGCACGGACCTCGCGCATCAGGCGGGCGGCCGCCTCGGCCGAGAGCTGCACCTGCCCCGCGGCAGCGGCCTTGATCGCACGCCGGAGCTCGGCGCCCTCCGTGTCCTTCAAGAGATAGCCGATCGCGCCGGCCCGCACCGCACCGACCACCGAGGCGTCCTCCAGGACGCTCGTGAGCGCGAGCACCTCTATGTCCGGCAGCTCCTGCCGGATCGTCTTGGTCGCGGCGATGCCGTCCATGACCGGCATCAGGAGATCCATCACGACGACGTCCGGGCGCAGCTCCTTGGCCAGCCGGACCGCTTCGGCCCCGTCAGTGGCCTCGCCAACCACGGTCAGCTCGGGGTCGAGCCCGAGAAACATCTTCAGGCCCTGGCGCACGACGCTGTGGTCATCGGCGATGAGTACTCGAATTGCCATGGCTGGCACTCTCTGCCTTTCGCCTGAACCGGACCTCCGTCCAAAGGCCGAATACGACGCCCCGGCGGAAGTCTCAAACGCGCGGGCGGCCTTTGGTCGATGCAGCGCAATCCAGCAGGGTGTACCGTGCGAATACATGATACGACTACTCATTGTAGATGACCAGCCCGCGGTCCGTGTCGGTCTCCGGATGCGGCTGGCGCTGGAGCCGGACATGACGGTGATCGGGGAGGCCGGGGACGGCCTGACCGGCCTGTCGATGGCGGCAACGGCGAGGCCGGACGTTGTGCTGATGGATGTCGAGTTGCCGGGCATGGACGGGGTCGCGGCCACGGCTGCGCTGCGCGCCGTTGCGTCAGAGGTCGCCGTGGTGACTCTCAGTGTCAGTGACGATCGCGCGCTGCGGGAGCGCGCGGCACAGGCGGGTGCGGCGGCGTCCGTTGGGAAACATTCGTGCGGCGCGGACCTGGTCGCCGCGATCCGCCGCGCGGCCAGCCGGACACCCGCACCGATGGCGGACGCGGCGACTCCGCCGAAGGACTGACGCGAACGCTGGCCCTTCGTTCGATGTACGCGCTCTCGATTCGCGGTGTAATGAGTGTGGGAAGCACGGCAAGCATCTTACGAGAAAGGAGGAGACCAATCATGAAGGCAATCGTTGCAGGCCTTCTGCTGGTGTCCGCGCTGATCGCTGGGTTCGACGGAGCGGAGTACCTGCTGCCGACCGAGGCCAGGTTTGCCCAGGTCGAGGAGCAGAATCCGATTCCGAGCGAGGCCCGAGTGGCGCAGATCGAGGACGGGAACTTGCTCCCGACCGAGGCACGCGTGGCCCAGGTTGAGGACGGGAACCTGCTCCCGACCGAGGCCCGAATGGCCCAGGTCGAGGACTGGCTACCGACCGAAGCCCGGCAGGCGTAACCGGCTCGAGACGGCTAGAGTTCCATCATGACCGAGGGGGTAGGCGGGACTGATGCCCACCCCCTCGGTCGTTTGTCAGGGGTGTCTTAACCACCGCTTGGGTTGATTCGCGCGATGTTGTGTGTAAACTGGACTATAAGGAGTTGGACGCCATGACGCGGGACGCGATGCTCGGGAAGCTCGCACACCTGTCAATGATCACTCTCCTGTTGCTCGCCGTCATGCTAACGCGCGGCGCGGGGACCTCCTACGAAGGTATTGTGGCAGCGGCGCCCGCAGCCGTCCAGCGCTTTGGGATCGTGGCCGGCGAATCACAGGTGCTCTACCACGTCGCGGAGACGCTGTTTCTCGAGGGCAACCGATTCAACGTTGCCGTCGGTACCACATCCGCAGTGCGTGGTGAGATCGTAGTCGATCGGACCAACCCCCGAAACAGCCGGATTGGCACCATCAGCATCGACATCAGCCAGTTCAAGTCGGACAGCCAGCGTCGCGACAACTTCATCCGTACGCGGTCGCTTGAGTCGGCCCGTTTCCCGACCGCCGAGTTCACCCCCACGGCGCTTCAGGGATTACCTGCCACATACGCGGACGGCCAGGAGATCGCGCTGCAGGTCACGGGCAGTCTCAAGATACGTGACGTGGTCAGGCCGACGACGTTTGCCACCACGATCAAGATCGTGGGCACCCAGCTGACTGGCACCGCGACCACGACCATCAAGATGACCGACTTTGGGTTTGATCCTCCCTCGATCGCCGGGATCTTGCGGACTGAAAACGAGGCCAAGCTGGAGTTCCGTATCGTCGCGCGCGCAAGCCAGTAACAGCACCTGAGGGGGTCGAGATGAACCAGCCCTTCGAATGGCCGGTCTTGCTCTGGGGGCTGCTGCTCATCCCGCTACTCGCTGTCCTCTACCGAACCGCGCAGCGCCGCGGGTCACGGCACCCCATTGGCTTCCCGGATGTCACGGTCGTTGCGGCGGCGGCGGCCTCCGCCCGCCCCACGCGGCGGCACGTCGCGGCCGCGTTGTTCTTGATCGGCCTCGCGTTCCTCGTCCTGGCTGTCGCGCGACCGAGGGCTCCGGTCCTCGTGGCCGCGGACCGATCGACGATCATCCTGGCGATGGATGTGAGCGGGAGCATGCGGTCGGAGGATCTTAAGCCGTCCCGCATGATCGCAGCGCAGGCGGCGGCCAAGGCGTTCCTCGTTACCGTGCCGCCGAGGGTACGGGTGGGGCTGGTGACCTTCGCCGGCTTTACGACGCTACTGGTCCCGCCGGGTACCGACCGAAAGCGCGTGACGGATGCGATCGATCAATTCACATTCGCCAGGCGCACCGCGGTGGGAGATGGGATCCTGGAAGCCGTGGCTGCGCTTCCAGGGCGGGTGCGCCCGATGCCCGATGGGACGCTGCCGCCGCTCCCGCCAGGCGATCGACCGCCGGGGGTGGTGATTCTCATTACCGACGGTCGCAGCAACGCCGGCACCGACCCACTCGTCGCGGCTCGGATCGCACGTCAGCAAGACGTCAAAGTCTACACCGTCGGCGTGGGTTTGCCCTACAACTCGGGCTCGTCCTGGACGATCGGCGGATCGCTCGACGACGAGCAGCTCCAGGCCGTCGCCAAGGAGACGGACGCGGTCTACTTCCACGCGTCGACGGCCCAGGGTCTGCGTCAGGTGTATGAGCGGCTCGCGCGGACTGTCGGCTGGGAGCGGCGGGTTGATGAGGTCACCAGCGCTGCCGGGATGTTTGGCGGGCTGATCATCCTGGCATCCCTGCTGGTTTCACGCGTCCTCACGCATCCCTTGGGATAGGCGGGTCCCGGTCGAAGGAGTTCCTCGAACCGCCCGCCAATACGCAGCCGTGCCGCGTGCCCGCGATCTGCTGAGCCTTGGTGTGCTCCCGCCCGGCCCCTACAGCGCGATTACCGACGTGGCCGGCGTGCGCGTAGGGCACGTTTCCCTCACTCGCGACACTTTGAGAACCGGTGTAACCGCGATCCTCCCACACGGCGGCAATCTCTACAAGGAGAAAGTCACCGCGGCCTCCGCCGTTCTAAACGGCTATGGCAAGTCCATCGGCCTCATGCAGGTGGACGAGCTCGGCACGATCGAGACCCCGATCCTGCTGACCAGCACGTTGAATGTCCCGCGGGCCGCCGACGCCCTGATCACCTACATGCTGGACCACGATGCGCGTATCGGCGTCAGCGAGACGGTGAACCCCCTGGTCCTCGAATGTTTTGATGGATTCTTGAGTGACGCCCGGGTACGGCCGGTGAAAGACGCTGAGGTCCGGGAAGCGATCGGGTCCGCGAAGGCCGGCCCGGTCGACACTGGGTGCGTGGGTGCCGGATGCGGGATGCGCTGCCTGGGCTTCAAGTCCGGCGTTGGCACCGCGTCGCGCATGATGGCTGAGCCGGGGTATCGCCTCGGGACGCTGGCCCTGCCCAACTTCGGGTTTGTCGGCGACCTGGTGATTGCCGGTGTCCCTGTGGGCCGCGATCTGACCACGGCCGGCCAGCCGACGGAGCGCGGCTCGTGTCTCTTCGTGGTCGCGACTGACGCGCCGCTCTCCGCCACCGATCTGCGCCGGATCGCCTGGCGGTGTTTCTTGGGCATGGCGCGGACTGGCGCCATCAGCGGGCAGACCAGCGGCGATCTCGCGGTCGCCTTCACCACGAACCCGCGGCAGGAACGGCAGCCTCGCGAGGCCATGAACCTCTTGTTCAGGGCGGCCGTCGAGTGCGCCGAGGAAGCGATCGTGGACGCGCTGTTCGCGGCAGAAACAACGACCGGGCGCGACGGAAACACGATGCCGGCGCTGCCCGTAGGCGAAACGCTGGCGCTGCTACGCAAAGCGGGCGTGAGCGTCACTAGCTGAACAGGAGGCCCAGTAGACACGACCGCACCCTCAGTTATAATGTGAACGGGAATTGCTGGGCCGTTAGCTCAACTGGCAGAGCAGCTGACTCTTAATCAGCTGGTTCCGGGTTCGAGTCCCGGACGGCCCCCCAAAGGTCGAACAATCCCTCTGCGGGCGTAGCCGAACTGGTATAGGCGCCAGACTTAGGATCTGGTCGGCGCAAGCCGGTGGGGGTTCGAGTCCCTCCGCCCGCACCAGCCGAACCCCCGTGCACCGGCCAGGAGGCAGTCGATGAAAGTGGAGTGGAGGAGGGAGCCGCCGAGCCGTGCGGTTCTCGAAGTGGAATTGCCTGCCGAGGACGTGGCCCGCGAAGTCCGTGCGGCCGCCGCCCGGCTCGCACAGCGCGTCCGGATCCCCGGGTTTCGCCGGGGGAAGGCGCCGCGCGCCGTCCTAGAGCGGTACGTGGGGCGTGACGAGGTCTACGGCGAGGCAGTCGAGGGGCTGGTGAGCAACGCCTACCGACGTGCGCTCGCCGACGTGGGCATGGTGCCGGTCGGCCGGCCGGAGTTCGAGATCCCTCCCCTTGATGAGGCTTTGCCGCTCAAGTTCGTCGCCAAGGTAGACGTGTCTCCTGAGGTGGATCCGGGGGCATACGACACGGTACGGATCGCGAGGGCGCCTGTGGCCGTCGGCGACAGCGACGTCGACACCGCGATCGAGGAACTGCGCCGGCGGCGGAGCCACCTGGAGTCCGTGCCAGACGCCCGAGCGGCCTCTGGGGACTTCGTGATGATCCGGCCGACCGCTGTCGAAGCGCTCGATCGCTTCCAGATCGGTCGGGAGGTCCTCGTGGAGCTGAGCGCCGGCGTATTCCCAGCGGAGGTCGAACAGGCGCTGGAAGGCGCAGCCACGGGGGAAGAGCGCACCGTGAAGGTCGGTGAGACCGGCCTTCTGGTCGCGACGGTCGCGGACGTCAAGCGCCGCGTCTTGCCGCCGCTGGACGACGCGTTCGCGCGCGCGGTGGCCGACTTGGCCACGGTCGATGACCTGCGCGCCCGCCTCCGCGGTCAGATCGATGCTGACGCGCAGGCCAGAAGTGAGGAGGCGTACGAGGATCAGGTCCTCACGGCGGTGCTGGACGGTGCGCACATCGAGTTGCCGGTCAGCCTGGTCGAACACGAGACCGAACATCTCGTGGCGGATCTCCACGAATCCCTCCAGCGGCGCGGCTACACGCTGGAGCGCTACCTGGAGACCGCGGGCAAGGACCTCGCAGCCTTGCAGGACGAGTTGCGACCTCGCGCCGAACGGCGGCTGCGGGCCCGTTTGGTACTCGATGAGATCGCACGCCGCGAGGGACTCGTGCCGGTCCAAGAGGAGATCGCCGCGGAAGAAGAGAAGGTGGCGGCCGAGTTAAAGCTAGAGAAGGCGCGCGTGGCCGAGTGGCTCGCGGAGGCGGGGCGGCGGGAGACCATGATTGCCATGCTCCGCCGGCGGAAGACGGTCGCAGCCCTGGTGGCCCGCGCGCAAGGAGGTTCTTGAGACCAGCGATGACGCTCATTCCCATGGTGGTGGAGTCGACCGCGCGCGGCGAGCGCGCGTACGACATCTACTCACGCCTGCTCAAGGAGCGCATCATCTTCCTGGGCGGACCGATCGACGACGACGTCGCCAACATTGTCATCGCGCAACTGCTCTACCTGGAAGGCGAAGACCCAGACAAGGACATCATGCTCTACGTGAACAGCCCCGGGGGCGATCTCATCGCCTCGCTTGCGATCTACGATACGATGCAGTACGTGCGACCGGACATCGCGACCATCTGCGTTGGCATGGCCGCCAGCGGCGGCGCCTTGGTCCTGGCCGGCGGCGCCAAGGGCAAGCGGTCGTCGCTGCCCTACTCGCGCATCATGATTCACCAGCCGTGGGGTGGCGCGCAGGGCACGACCGCCGACATCGACATCCAGGCGAAAGAGTTCCTCAAGATGCGGTCGCTGATGAACGAGATCCTGGCCCGCCACACCGGCCAGCCGCTGGAGCGTATCGAGCGCGACACCGACCGCAACTTCTGGATGGACGCGGTCGCGGCGAAGGCGTATGGGATCCTCGACGAAGTGATCCGACCGCGCGAACGCGTCAAGGTGAAGGGCGAGTAGCGCGATGGCGCGCTTTGGCGACGACCGCGACAAGATGAAGTGCTCCTTCTGCGCCAAGCCGCAGTCGCAGGTTCGCAAGCTCGTGGCGGGACCGGGTGTCTACATCTGTGATGAGTGCATCGAGCTGTGCAGCGAGATCGTTGAAGAAGAGCTTACCACCGAAGAGGCCAAGCCACAGCTCCGCCCCACGCCCAAGCCCAAAGAGATCTACCAGACGCTTTGCCAGTACGTGGTCGGCCAGGATCGGGCCAAGAAGGCGCTGTCGGTGGCCGTCTACAACCACTACAAGCGTATTGGGCACCGGCGGCCGTCCGAGGTCGAGCTCCAGAAGTCGAACATTCTCCTGATCGGTCCAACCGGCTGCGGGAAGACATTGCTGGCGCAGACCCTCGCCAGGATTCTCGACGTGCCCTTCGCCATCGCCGATGCGACGTCGCTGACCGAGGCCGGATATGTCGGCGAGGACGTCGAGAACATCCTGCTCCGCCTCATTCAGTCGGCCGACTACGAGGTCAAGAAGGCCGAGCGCGGGATCATCTACATCGACGAGGTGGACAAGATCGCGCGCAAGAGCGAGAATCCCTCGATCACCCGCGACGTGTCGGGCGAGGGGGTCCAGCAGGCGCTGCTCAAGATCCTGGAGGGCACCACCGCCAACGTCCCCCCGCAGGGCGGCCGCAAGCACCCCCACCAGGAGTTCATCCAGATCGACACGAGCAACATCCTATTTATCTGTGGCGGGGCCTTCGACGGCCTGGAGCGAATCATCGAAGCCCGTACGCGGCAGACCAGCATCGGTTTTGGCGCCACGATCGAGTCGCGCACGAAGCAGCACCTGGCCGAGGTGCTCGGGCAGACGATGCCCCAGGACCTGCTGCGGTACGGACTCATCCCCGAGTTCATCGGCCGGCTGCCCGTCGTCGTGCCCCTCGATCCGCTCGACGAATCAGACATGGTGGCCATCCTCGTGGAGCCAAAGAACGCGCTGGTTCGACAGTACCAGAAGATCCTCGACATGGACGGGGTCGAGTTGCATTTTACCGAGGAGGCCCTGGGCGCGATCGCGCGCGAGGCGATGACCCGGAACACCGGCGCCCGGGGGCTCAGGACGATCATCGAAGAGATCATGCTGGACATCATGTACGAGATCCCGTCGCGGGCGGACATCAAGCGGTGTGTCGTCACGGAGGACGCCGTCCTGCGCCGGCGCCACCCGCTGCTCCTCACCACGGCTGACCTCACCAACCCAGCCCTGGAGAAGCCGGCGTCGTAGCCCCAAGCCCCAGACGCGCCGGGGGAGGTGGAACCTCCAGCGCGGTGTCCGACGCCGCACCCAACGGGGCACCTCTCTAGTACAAGGGAACAGGACCGGCTCCGCTATCGTTCTGGTAGGTAACCCGATCCCGGGCGCGCGGTCTCACGATGGCGTCCGGGCGGGAACATGTGAGGGAGGCGACTACTATCATGGGCGAAGGCAAGCCCGAGATTCCCGGCCGCCTGCCCCTGCTGCCGCTGAAAGGCACGGTCATCTTCCCGTACCAGGTCCAGGGGCTCGGCGTCGGCCGGAAGAAGTCGCTCCGGGCGCTCGAAGTCGCCCTGGAGCGCGAGCGGCTGATCGTGCTGGCGGCCCAAAAGGACGACGACATCGACGATCCCCGCCCGGGCGATATTCGCGAGGCCGGAACGGTCTGCCGCGTTCTGCAGGTCGGGAAGCAGCCGGACGGCATCCTGCAGGTCATCGTCGAGGGCGTCAGCAGGGCACGGATCACGGGTTTCCCGCAGGAAGAACCGCACTTTGAGGTCGAGATCACGTTGCAGGCGGATCCCGTCGAGAAGACGGTCGAGTTGGAAGCGTTAATGCGCGGGCTGGTCTCACAGTTCGAGCGCTTTGCGCGGCTGTCCCGCTCGATCCCGACGGACCAGCAACTGGCCGTGACCCAAGCAGAGGAGCCTGGGCGGCTGGCCGACCTGGTCGCGCAGCATCTCTCGCTCAAGCTGGATGAACGGCAGGAACTGCTGGAGGCCGACATCAAGACGCGGCTCGAGCGCCTAACGGCGATCCTCGGCCGCGAGACTCACGTGCTGGAGCTCGAGCGCAAGATTCAGAACCGCGTACGCAAGCAGATGGAGAAGTCCCAGCGCGAGTACTTCCTGAAGGAGCAGATCAAGGCGATTCAACAGGAGCTGGGTGAGACCGACGAGCGCCAGGCGGAGGTCTCCGAGTACCGCAAGAAGATCGAGGCCGCTAACCTGCCGGAGCACGTCAAGACCAAGGCGCTGGAGGAACTCACGCGGCTCGAGAAGATGCCGCCCATGGTCGCCGAGGCCGTCGTCGTCCGCACGTACCTCGACTGGATTCTGTCGGTGCCGTGGAGCGTCCGCACCGACGATCAACTCGACATCGACGAGGCGCGGCGCATTCTCGACGAGGATCACTACGCCCTGGAGAAAGCCAAGGACCGCGTGATCGAGTACCTGGCGGTGCGCAAGCTGTCGCCCGGCTCGCGGGGCCCCATCCTCTGCTTTGTCGGCCCACCGGGCGTGGGCAAGACGTCGGTCGGCAGATCGATCGCCCGAGCCCTGGGCCGTAAGTTCGTGCGGGTCTCGCTCGGCGGCGTCCGGGACGAGGCAGAGATCCGCGGGCACCGCCGAACCTACGTCGGCGCGCTGCCCGGCCGCATCGTGCAGGGACTCAAGACCGCCGGCAGCCGCAACCCTGTCTTCATGCTGGACGAGATCGACAAACTCGGCATGGACTTCCGGGGCGATCCGTCCGCGGCGCTGCTCGAGGCGCTCGATCCGGAGCAGAACCACGCGTTCAGCGATCACTACCTGGAGCTGGCGCTGGATCTGAGCGAAGTGATGTTCATCACGACCGCCAACATTTTGGAGACCATTCCCCCGGCGCTACGCGACCGGATGGAGGTCATCCGCTTTGCGGGGTACATCGAGGAAGAGAAGGTCAAGATCGCCGAGCAGTTCCTCATCCCCAAGCAGCTCAAGGCCAACGGCCTCAACGCTGAGCAGGTCACGTTCACCTCGGAAGCGCTGCGCCTGATCGCCCGAGAGTACACGCGGGAGGCCGGCGTGCGCAACCTGGAGCGGGAGATCAGTACGATCTACCGCAAGGTGGCGACCGAAGTGGCCCGCGGCCGCGCCGCTGGCGACCGCATCACGCGCGCCAACCTGCACAAGTTCCTCGGGCCGCCCAAGTTCCGGTTCGGCGCGGCGGAGAAGCAAGATGAGGTCGGCGTCGCGACCGGTCTGGTGTACACCGAGATGGGCGGTGATGTCATCGCGGTCGAGGCGACGCTCATGCGCGGCGAGGGGAAGCTCTCGCTCACCGGCCAGCTAGGCGACGTCATGAAGGAGTCGGCGCAGGCGGCGATGTCCTACGTGCGGGCACGCGCCCGGCGCTTTGGCGTCGACGAGGAATTCTACCAGCGGACGGACGTGCATATCCACGTGCCGGCTGGGGCGGTCCCCAAGGACGGACCGTCGGCAGGCATCACGATGGCCACAGCCCTCGCATCAGCCGTCACCGGACGGCCGGTGCGTCGCGATGTGGCGATGACCGGCGAGATCACCCTACGCGGCCGCGTGCTCCCGATCGGCGGGCTGAAGGAGAAGGTGCTGGCCGCCCACCGTGCCGGGCTCCGGACCGTCATTCTGCCAGAGGAGAACGAGAAAGATCTCCAGGAGATCCCAGCCAATGTACGCAAGCAAATGCGGCTGCTCATGGTCTCCCACGTCGACGAGGTCCTGAAAGAGGCGTTGCTGCCGCGGCGCGAGGCCGAGGTGGTGACGCCGGCGCCCGTGAGCGGGCCGACCCCGGCCTTTGTGCCGCAGGTCACGACGGTTCCGCCCGTGCAGCCGGAGCGCCGGCCAGCCGAGGCACCGCCGATTAGCTAGCCGTCGCGGTGGTCGATGAGAAGTGTGCCGAGGGGGCGCTGAACCGCGCCCCCTCGGCACATCTGTCGGTTGCTGCTGTGTCGGGTGGGCCGCTCGCCTACTTCTTCTGCAGCCCGAAGGCCTGGTAGTTCAGGTCGACGAAGCGCTTCCACTGGTCGGGCGTGTCGGCCTCCGCGAAGATGGCCGTGACCGGGCACACCGACTCACACGCCCCGCAGTCGATGCACTCGTCGGGGTGAATCCAGAGCTGGCCGTTCAACACGTCCTTCGGGAAGTTGTCGGGTGGGAGGTGGGTGACGTCGCCCCGGGGTACCACCGGCTTATCCATGCCAGCGCCGGTGGAGGGGTCGGGCACCACGTAGCCGCCAATCTCCTCGACGTACTCGTAGATGCAGTCAACGGGACAGACCTCCACGCACGCCCGATCCTTCACGCCTACGCAGGGCTCCGCGATGATATAGGTCATTGCCACCCTCCGGTCTGGGAATCCGCCGGAACATCCCGGCAGCGCCACGATACCATGGGGGAGCCCTGGCCGGCAAGCCAAAAGGGAGTCTCCAGAAAGTGTTGACCAAATGCACAACGCAGAATATAATCAACAGTGATGAGCCCTGTCCAGTCCGACGAGAGACCGCCAAGCCCCATCTGGGGGAAGCCGCCGGTTCGGGAGACCGTCAGCGCCGCTGCGTATCGACAGTTGCGGGAAGCGGTGTTGCAGGGACAGATCTCCATGGGGGCCCGTATCAACGAACTCGAGCTGGCCGGCGCCTGGGGTGTGAGCCGTACGCCGATCCGCGACGCCCTGCGCCGCCTCGAGGCGGAAGGCCTCGTCCAGGCGGTCCCGGGGCGCGGCATGGTGGTGCCCAGACTCGACCTGGCCGAGGCTGACGAACTGTACGACCTGCGCGAGGTGCTGGAGGGCCGCGCCGCTCGGCGGGCGGCCGAGCGGGCGACGCCCGAGTTGCATGCGCGGCTCAATGCACTCATCAAGGCGTTCGGGGCCGCCCACAAGCAGGGCAACATCGACGCCATGATCACCATCGACATCGACTTCCACAACAGCCTGGCCGCCGCATCCGGCAGCGTGCGCCTACAGCGGGCGATCGACACCGTGCGCGCCCAGGTCCACCAGATTCGCCTGCGGACGATGCGCGCGCGGGGGCGCCCCGCCAAGTCACTGCGCGACCTGGCGCGCCTAGTGGCCGCGGTACGCGCTCGGGACGGGGCCCGAGCCGAGGCGGCGATGCGTGAGCACATTGCCAGCGTACGCGCCGATTTGAGCGCGGCGATGCCCGCTTCTTGACAGGCGCCGAGCGGTCGGCAGATAATGCACCCACAGGCAACGACGGGGAGGAGTAGGTCGGCCGCGCCCCGAGCGAGGAAGGCCCATCGGGTGGAAGGCCTTCCGGAAGCGAGCGGACCGAAGGTCGCCCCCGAGCCGCGGCTCGAAGCGGGATCTCGTCGAGAGATCCTCGACGCCTAGACGCCGCCGGGACTCGCCCGAGATCGCGAGCACAAGCACCGGCAGCCGCTCATACGGCTGGACCGGGACGCAAGGTGGTACCGCGGAGCGCCGCTTCGCCCTTGGGCAGGCGGCGTTATCATTTGCCGGCCGGGGCAGGCCGTCGAGGAGCACCGGATGAGTCGAAAACCTACGAAGATACCGCAGCCGGGTTCCGGTATGGACCGAGAGACGCGGCCGGCCCCGTACGACCCCCGCAGCGTAGAGCCGCGTCGCTACGCGGAGTGGCTTGCACGTGGCTACTTCCGCGCACCGGTCGACTCGGGCCGTGAACCCTACACCATCATGATGCCGCTGCCCAACATCACCGGGACGCTGCACATGGGCCACGCACTCAACCACACCGTGCAAGACCTGCTGACGCGCTGGCGGCGCATGCAGGGACGGAATGCCATGTGGCTGCCCGGCACCGATCACGCGAGCATTGGCACGCACGTGGTGATGGAGCGTGAGCTCGCGAAGGAAGGCAAGACCCGGTTCGATCTGGGACGAGAGCGCTTCCTGGAGTTCGCCTGGCAATGGAAGCAGAAGTACGGCGACCTGATCTACAGTCAGATCCGCCGCATGGGCTCCGGGTGCGACTGGGACCGGGTCACGTTCACCATGGACCCCGGGTACTACGATGCGGTGATGGAGTGTTTCCTCCGCCTGTACGCAAAAGGCTACATCTACTACGGCAAACGCATGATCAACTGGTGCCCTCAGGACTTGACCAGCGTGTCGGATCTGGAGGTCGACCACCAGGAGATCAACAGCTTCCTGTGGCACGTTCGCTATCGCGGCGCCGATGGAAGCGAAGGGGTGACGATTGCGACACAGCGGCCAGAGACGATCTTGGCCGATGTGGCAGTCGCCGTGCACCCGGACGATGACCGCTACCGCGCTCTGGTGGGTCGTCAGGTGATCGTACCGATCGTGAACCGCTCCGTGCCGGTGATCGCCGACCGCCGCGTCGACCCCGCCTTCGGGACCGGTGCGCTCAAGATCACACCAGGGCACGATCCGCTGGACAACGAAATCGGCGCCGACCACGCGCTGCCGGTTCTCGTGATCCTCGATGAGCGCGGCCAAATGACCGCTGACACGGGTCCGTACGCGGGGACCGACCGGTTCGAGGCCCGTGAGGCGGTGGCGCGTGATCTCGAGGCCGCGGGGCTCATCGAAGGCAAGGAGCCGTATCGGACCAACGTGGGGCGGTGCGATCGCTGCAAGACGATCCTGGAGCCCTACATGACCGACCAATGGTTCTGCCGGATGGCCGAGTTGGCGCGACCGGCCATTGATGTCGTGCGGGCGGGCCGGGTGCGCTTCCATCCTGAACGCTGGACCAAGGTGTACTTCGACTGGATGGAAAACATCCACGACTGGAACATCAGCCGGCGCCTCTGGTGGGGCCACCGGATTCCCATCCACCACTGCGCCAACGGCCATCTGATACCCGGGCGCGAGGCCCCGGCGCGGTGTCCTGAATGCGGCGGGACCAGTCTCCGTCAAGAAGAGCAGATCCTCGATACCTGGTTCTCGTCGGCCGCCTGGCCGTTCGCCACGCTCGGGTGGCCGAAACAAACACCGGACCTCGCGTATTTCTACCCAACGAGCGTGTTGGCCACCGGCCACGACATCATCTCCCTGTGGGTCGCCCGGATGATCATGTTCGGTCTCGAGTTCACCGGCGACATCCCGTTCACGGACGTCTACATCAACCCGATGGTGCAGAACCTGGAAGGGCGGCGGATGAGCAAGTCGCTTGGTACCGGCCTTGATCCCCTGGACTACGTGGAGCAGGGTTATGGCGCCGACGCGTTGCGCTATGCCCTGGCCCTGCGCTGCTCCAAGGGTCAACAGGACCTGCGCTTCGGCGAGAAAATGCTTGAGGACGTTCGCAACTTCAACAATAAGATCTGGAACGCTGCGCGGTTCGTGCGCATGCACCTGGAGGGCGACCACCCCGGCCCGGTCGACGCGGCGGGCTATAGCCTCATCGACCGGTGGATCCGAAGCCGCTTCGCCCGGCTCGTGCGGGTGGTGACGGCCGCGCTGGAAGCCTTCGAGTTCGATAGGGCGGCCCGCGCGCTCTATGACTTCATCTGGGCGGAGTACTGCGACTGGTACCTCGAGCTCGCTAAGGTGGACCTCTACCGGCCGGCGGCTGACCCGGCGCGTCGCGCGGCGATCCAGCAGACGCTGTCGCAGGTGCTGGAGGGCACGATGCGGCTGTTGCACCCGATCATGCCGCACATTACCGAGGAGATCTGGCAACTCCTTCCGCACGATGGGGCGAGCATCGTGGTGGCGGCCTGGCCGACCGGGGAGGGGTTCGCCATCGACGAGGCGGCAGAAGCGCAGGTGGAGACGGTCATGGCGGTGGTCCGCGCGATCAGGTCGCTGCGTGCGGATGTGGGGCTCGCGCCCGCCGCGCCGCTGGCCGTGACGCTTCACACCGCGCCTGCCGGCCGTGCCCTCTTGGGCGGGCATTCAGAATACATTGGCGCCCTCGCGCGGACCGCCGAGCTGGCCTTCGCGTCCGAGACATCGGCGACAGTGGGAACCGTGGGCACTGTCATCAACGGTGTCAAGATCTCCCTCGTGATCGCCGACGGCGCGCGGACCAGGGCGCGCAAGCGGGTGGCGGACGAGTTGCGGTCGGTCAAAGGCAGTCTGGACCGCATCAGAAGCCGGCTGGCCGATCCGGACTTTGCGGCCAAGGCGCCCACCGAGGTGGTGGAGGAGGAGCGCCGTCGGGAGGGCGACCTCGCCTCACGCGAGCGCGTGCTGGCCGGGTATCTTGTCACGCTCGGCTGAAGGTTCGCGTGTGAGATGCCACCGCCGCGGCTTTCGGAGGAGTTCAACCTGAGTTGCCGAAGAGGGCTCTGTGCGATCGAACACCGTCTTGATCAGCCTCACGCTCGTCGGACTGTTTGCGATCTCACTGGGTGTCGGGTACTTCCTGGGGGAGAGGTTCTTCAAGGCGCGACCCGCTGCACCCCAGCGGCCTCCAGGCCCCACACAGCCGACTGAGGCGCCGCCACCGACGCTTCCACCGACACCGAGTCCGCGTGCGGTGGTGCCGCCGGTCACACCGACCTCGCGACTCGTCCCGCCGTCTCCGCAAGCCACGCCCCGTGTGGAGCCCACGGCTCCGCCGACCATCAGCGTCGCGACGCCTGAGCCCACGCCGCGACCCGCCGCGACGCCGGACATCGTCCCGGCGACACCCGCCGCCGCGCCCACCGGCGAGGGCCTGTACCGGGTACAAATCGGGGCCTTCTCCAGTCGCGAGAATGCCGATGAGCGGGTGGCGGCCCTCGGCGCGGACGGCTTCAGCGCGTACATTGTCCGCGACGGCCGCCTCTTCAAAGTACGCGTGGGCGCGTTCCGCGACCGAGCCAGGGCAGAGGAACTCGCCCAGCGCTTGCGCGCCAAGGGGTACGACGTCATTATCGTCCGCTAGGCCGGTGTCCTGGCGCCGGTGTGTGTCCGGTGAGTCCCCGCCGCTGGAGGATGCATTCCATGCACGGTCCGATACCGCAAGATCCCAGGGCGATGGGATTCGAGCGCATCATTTACGAGAAGCACCACCAGCGGGCCACGGTCGTGCTGAATCGCCCGGAGGTCCTCAACGCCGTCGACTTTCAGACACTGCGCGAGATGAGTCGGGCGTTCGAGGATGCGTCGTGGGACGACGCGGTGGCAGTACTGGTTCTGACCGGGAGCGGTGATCGCGCGTTCTGTACCGGCGCAGACTTGGCAGAGCAGGAGCAGTTTTTGCGGCGGCCTCGCGACTACTGGAAGTGGATGGGCGCCTTCATCGAAGCCCACGACCGGCTGCGGAACGTCGGGAAGCCAACCATCGCACGGCTGAATGGGATGACCGTCGGTGGGGGCAACGAGTTCAACCTGGCGTGCGACCTGGCGGTGGCCGCCGATGACGTCATCCTTCGGCATGTTGGTCCCGCGCGCGGCAGCGTCCCGGCCGGCGGCGCCACGCAGTGGCTCCCTCTCATCATTGGCGACCGGCGTGCGCGCGAGGTCCTGTTCCTGTGTGAGCCGATCACAGCGGCCCAGGCGCTGGAGTGGGGATGGATCAACCGCGTGGTACCCCGGGAGCGGCTGGACGCTGCGGTGGACGACCTGGTGGTACGCCTCATCGACAAGCTCCCGGAGGTCACCCGCTACACCAAACAGCAACTCAACTTCTGGCGCGATCTCTCGTGGCACCTGACCGTCGGTCACGCCCGGGACTGGCTCACGCTGCATGCCGGCGCGCCCGAGACACACGAGGGCCTGAGGGCGTTTCACGAGAAGCGCCCGGTGGACTATGCCGGCATCCGGCGGCGGCTCACGGAGGGCGAATCGACCGAGTTCCTGTGGGGCCCGCACACCCGGACCTGTCCATCGTGCGGTGCGAGCGGCCTGCCGGAGGCGTTCGCGTTCTGCGGCCGGTGTGGAGCGTCACTGGCGTGACAGCGCTCGGGCGAAGGCTACGAGCCGATCGCTGAGGAGGCGCAGGCATGGCGTACGCCAACATCGTCGTGGAACGCGAGGGGCCCGTGGGCATCGTGACGTTGAACCGTCCCCAGGTGCTCAATGCCCTCAGCCAGGCGACGATGGATGAGCTCGTGGACGCGATCGGGGGACTCGAGCAAGATGAGGGGACTCGGTGCGTGATACTGGCCGGTGGCGAGAGAGCCTTCGCCGCCGGAGCTGATGTCACTGAGATGGCCGCGGCGACGCCGTCGGACCTGCTCGCCGGCTCTCGCTTTCTACAATGGGAGCGTATCCGCAGGATGAGCAAGCCCCTCATCGCAGCGGTCCGCGGCTACGCGCTCGGTGGCGGGTGTGAGCTGTCGATGCTGTGCGACATGATCATCGCCGGCGAAGGCGCCCGCTTCGGTCAACCCGAGATCAACATCGGGATCATGCCCGGGGCCGGTGGGACCCAGCGGCTGACGCGGGCCGTGGGAAAGGCAAGGGCGATGGAACTCGTGTTGACCGGCCGGCACATGACCGCGGAGGAGGCGCTCGCGGCCGGGTTGGTCACCCGCGTGGTGCCCGATGAACTCGTGCTCGATGAAGCGAAGCGCCTGGCGCGGGAGATCGCCACGAAACCGCCCATCGCCGTGCGCCTAGCCAAGGAGTCGGTCCTGAAGGCGTTCGACACGAGCCTGGAGGCGGGTCTGGATTACGAGCGCAAGGCCTTCTATCTTCTGTTCGCCACCGAAGACAAGACCGAAGGGATCCAGGCATTCCTCGCCAAGCGGCCGCCGGTCTTCAAAGGCCGCTGATCGGCCGCAGGGGAGGGAGGAGGAACCGCACGTGGCGCATCTGCCTTCGCTTGAAACGGTTCTGACCACGGCCGCGGACGGTGTCCTGACCATCACCCTCAACCGTCCCGATGTCCTCAACGCCGTGAACGGGCAGCTCGCCGCCGACTTGCTGGAGGCCGTGCGCGTCGCGGAGCGGACGCCCGAGATCCGCTGTGTCATTCTCACTGGCGCCGGCCGGGGATTCTGTTCGGGGAAGGACCTCCGCGAGCGATCCGACGACGGCGCCCCGGCCTCATACGGCGAGACGCTGCGGCGGCGGTACAACCCGCTGGTCCTGCGGCTGGCGACCCTCGAAAAGCCCGTGATCGCCGCGGTGAACGGCGTGGCTGCCGGGGCCGGGTGCAACCTGGCGCTGACGGCCGATGTGCGCATCGCGTCCGATCGCGCGCGCTTCATCGAAATTTTCTCCCGGATCGGCTTGATCCCGGACTCCGGCGGCAGCTTCTTCCTCCCAAGGCTCGTCGGCCTGGCCAAAGCCTTCGAGATGACGTATACAGCCGACGAAGTCAATGCCGATGAGGCGCTGCGCATCGGGCTGGTCAATCGGGTGGTGCCCCACGACGATCTGGCGGCCGCGGCCCTGGATCTGGCACGCCGGCTGGCCGGCGGTCCGACGCGGGGGTTCGGCCTGACCAAACGGGCGTTTCTCCATGGGCTGCGGTCCACACTGGTTCAGGCTCTGGACTACGAGGCGCACATGCAGGACATCGCCGGCCGTACCACGGACCACCGCGAGGGGGTCGCGGCGTTCCTCGAGAAACGCTCGCCCCGCTTCGAGGGACGGTAGGATCAGTGCCAGACCAGCCCCGATCCACGATCGGCGTCATCGGGTCCGGGACGATGGGCGGCGGCATCGCCCAGACGGCGGCCATAGCCGGCTATCAGGTGCTGGTGCAGGATGTCTCGAGGGAAATCCTCGACCGGTTCCGGACGCGGACCACCGAGCACTTCACGCAGCGCACCTCTCGGGGCCGGATGAAACAGGAGGACGCCGACGCGGCGATGGCCCGGTTGCATCTTGTGACCGCGCTGGAAGATCTCAAAGGTGCAGGCGCCATCATTGAGGCGGCCCCGGAAAGCTTGCAGTTGAAGCGCGACGTGTTTCATCGGCTCGGCGAGTGGACCGGGCCGGCGGTGGTGCTCGCATCGAACACCTCGTCGTTGTCGATCACGGTACTTGCGGCGGCCGTGCGTCATCCGGAGCGTGTTGTGGGCATGCACTTCTTCAACCCGGTGCCGGTCATGCCTCTGGTGGAGGTCATCAGGGGCGCGCGGACGAGCGGGGAGGTGGTGGAGGCAGCCACCGCCCTGGCCGTCGCCATGGGCAAGACCCCGATCCAAGTCGCCGACGGACCCGGGTTCCTGGTCAACCGCGTCGCTCGCCCCTTCTACGCCGAAGCGGTGCGGCTGCTGGCGGCCGGAGTGGCGCCGGTCCCGGTCATCGACCGGATCGTGCGAGACGCCGGCGGGTTCCGGATGGGACCCTTTGAGCTACTGGACCTGATTGGCCTCGACGTGAGTATCGCGGTGACGCGATCGATCGCCGAAGGATTCTTCAACGATCCTCGTTACCGGCCGCACCCGCTGCAGCAGCGCATGGTCGATGCCGGTCTCCTGGGCCGGAAGAGCGGCCAAGGATTCTACGACTACACTACGACGGGCGCGAAGGAGCCCGCGCCTGCGGCCGAGGGGCCGCCGGGCGGTCAACTGTTGGCCATCGCGCGCAGCGGCGCCAGCCCGGTGGTACCAGTGGCGGTGTTGGGTGCCACTCGCGTGGCCGCCGATCTCGTCACGACGTTTCGCGCGGCAGGAATCGGCACCGCCACGCAGCCCCCGAAGACGGGGCGGTGGCGGGTCACCGTGGCGATCGACGCGTCGACCGGTACCATCGACGAGAAGGCGCGGGCGGTCGCTGACATTGAAAAGCACCTCGCGCCCGAGGCCCTGCTGTTGACACTGACCCTGAGTGCCTCGACCACAGAGGCTGCCGGGGCGTGCCTCCGGCCGGAACGCGTCGTGGGGTTCGCCACGCTGCCCCCTTTGGCCGACCGTAAAGTCATTGAGGTGCAGGCGGGGCTGCGGACCAGTCGGGCCGCGCTGGACCGCGCCCTGGCGTTCTGGGCAGAAGTTGGCAAAAACGCGCTGGAGGTCGGCGACGGCGCGGGAGCGGTCTTCCCACGTATCCAAGCGATGTTGTGCCACGAGGCGATCGTCGCACTCGCCGAGGGCATCGCCTCACCAGAAGACATTGACACCGCGATGCGTCTGGGCGTGAACTATCCGCAAGGCCCCATCGAACGAGCAGAGGCCGCCGGGCTTGAGGTGGTGCTGGCGACGGTGCTAGGGCTCCAGGCGGAGTCCGGCGACCCGCGCTACCGGGCCGTGCCGCTGCTGCGGCGCCTGGTCGCGGCCGGTCGCACCCGTGTCGAGGTGGATCGGCCGCATCACCTGCAGACGTAGGAGACGGTGGAGTCGTCCATGCCTGAGGCAGTGATCATCGATGCGGTCAGGACGCCCATTGGTCGGTATGGCGGAGCGCTCAAGAGCGTCCGTCCCGACGACCTGGCCGCGCTGATCATTCAAACGCTGGTTCGGCGCAACAACCTGGATCCCGCGTCGATCGAAGACGTGATCTTTGGCTGCGCCAACCAGGCCGGCGAGGACAACCGGAATGTGGCACGCATGGCTGTCCTCCTGGCCGGACTCCCCCCGTCGGTGGCCGGCCAGACCGTGAACCGCCTCTGTGGCTCAGGATTGCAGGCCGCGGTCACGGCTGCGAACGCGATCCGGGTGGGGGAGGGGGACACCTTCATCGCCGGAGGCGTCGAGTCTATGACCCGGGCGCCGCTGGTCATGCCGAAGCCTGCCGAAGGATACCCGCGGGGGGACGTCCGAGCCTACGACACAACCCTGGGGTGGCGGTTCGTCAATCCGAAGCTCGCTGAGATGTACCCACCGTACAGCATGGGGGAGACCGCGGAGAACGTCGCGGAGCGGTACAGAATTTCGCGCGAAGAGCAGGATACATTTGCCCTGGAGAGCCAGCGCAGAGCCGTGGCGGCCATCGCTTCCGGCCGTTTCAAGGACGAGATCGTACCTGTCGTGATTCCCCAGCGGCGCGGCGACCCGCTCGTTGTCGATACCGATGAGCACCCGCGTGCGGACACGACCCTGGCGGGTTTGGCCAGGCTCGAGCCGGCCTTCCGCCAGGGCGGCTCCGTCACCGCAGGCAACTCGTCTGGGATCAACGACGGCGCCGCCGGGCTACTCGTGATGGAAGCGGGCCGCGCTCGGACCCTCGGGCTGGCGCCCAAGGCAAGGGTGGTGGCCACCGCGGTCGCCGGCGTCGATCCGGCGGTGATGGGTCTGGGACCAGTACCGGCTACGCGCAAGGTCCTGGCGAGGGCGGGCCTATCGATCAAGGACATGGACGTGATCGAGCTGAACGAGGCGTTCGCCGTGCAGGTGCTCGCCTGCGCGCGCGACCTGGACATCCCGATGGACCGGCTCAATCCCAACGGCGGGGCCGTCGCGCTTGGGCATCCGATCGGTTTCAGCGGCGCCCGCATCCTGACGACGCTGGTCTACGAGCTCGGCAGGCGAGGCGGCACGTACGGGCTCGTCACGATGTGCATCGGCGTCGGGCAAGGCATCGCGGTGGTGGTCGAACGCAACGGCGCGTGAGGAGGAGCACTATGGAACTGCGCGATCAGAAGGGCAAGCCCATTCGGCCCGGTGCTCGCGTCAAGAGTGGCGGGGAGGAGGGGGTGGTCCGGCACGTGGAGCCCGGCTACGGCTTGCTGACGATGGTCATTGAGGAACGGAACGCGAAGAAGGAGCGTATGGTCCGCGCGTCAACCGTCGAGGTGCTGGACGCGGCGTAGCCTTACTCGTCCTCCGGGTCGATCTCATCCAGGCCCTTGTCAACCTGTTCGTGTAGCTCCTTCGCATGGTAACCGATATGTACGGCTCGAGTATCTCGTAAAGTTCCTGGGTGTCTTTAGGCATCTACGACTACCCTCTCCACCGCGCCCGAACCGACACGGCTCAGCCAATCTCATCGATCAGTCAATACGATTTGAGCTTCCAGGTGTTCCCGGATAGTCACACGAAGACCGGACTCTGATGTGTCAGGGCCAAGGATCGCGCTGCGCGGCACTGCCAGGGCCTGGCGTAGGGCGTAGGGGGGAGCGAGCGTCATGATAACCTGCCGTGCGTCCTCCCGGATCTCCACCCTCGCCCCCGGGGCTACTTCCGCAGCGACCTCCTCCGCCAACAGCCGGAACTGATCGAGCCCGACATAGTTGTGCAGGACCTCCAGGGCGCGCTCCCGAGCCTCTTCTGTGTCCCGGCCGCGGATCGGCGCCCTCAGGTACGGCCGAGAGCCTGCGCGCCGCCTCTTGCCCTCCCAGATCCACACGTCGAACCGGCCGTCCGTTGGGCCTTCAAAACGCAGGACGAATGCCCGACCCAGCACCTCGGCGGGCTCTTCCCATTGACGCCAGGCGGGCGGCTCGCTCATCGCCTGGAGCCTAGCAGTGGGGCAGAGGAAGGTCAACTGCTGCGCCCGTCGCAGGTGGGTCAGGGATCCCTCGTGCACAAATCCTATACTTAACATAACGAGCATTATGCGAAGTTGATTGGGGGGGCAGACCGAGGACTCTCCCTTGGCGATGGGGGCCACGCCGGGCCGTGTCCCGAACATGTGTTTGCATCGCCGGCCCACCCCTGCTATGATCAAGGTCGGCGTTCTAGGAGGATCCAACATGGCGGCGCAGCTGACTCGGCGACAGAGCGACATCTTGACGTTCGTGCAGCGCTACACCGAGTCACACGGCTATCCGCCGTCGGTGCGCGAAATCGGTCAGGCCATGGGGCTCACGAGCAGTTCGACCGTCCACAGCCACCTCGCTGCGCTCGCACGGAAAGGCTATGTGCGGCGCGATCCGAGCAAGCCTCGGGCACTTGAGATCTTGCGGGAGGCTGGCGGGCCGGCGCGCCGCGTCGTTTCCCTACCAGTGGTTGGGCGGGTCGCCGCAGGCGAGCCGATCCTGGCCGAGCAAAACATCGAAGACCACCTCCCGCTGCCAGCCGACCTGGTCAATGGCGCTGAGGCATTCGTCCTGAAGGTGCACGGCGACAGCATGATCGGCGCCGGCATCCTGGACGGTGACTGGCTCATCGTCCGGCGCCAGCAGACCGCCACCAATGGCGACATCGTCGTCGCTCGGGTGGACGACGAGGCAACCGTCAAGCACTTCTATCGAGAGAAGGACCGCGTGCGATTGCAGCCGGCCAATGAGACGATGGCTCCGATCTACGCCCGTGACGTGGTTATCGAAGGCAAGGCGATAGGGGTCCTGCGAAGGCTCCAGTAGGTCCGGGCTTACGAGGCGGCTGCACCCGGCTTACCTCGCGCCCGTAGCTGCACGGCCAGCGGGCCGGGTACCTCGGCTGTGATCTTGACTCCCTGCGGCCCGTATGTGCGGTTCAGCACACGCCCCTCACGGTAGATCCGCGCCAGCAGGCGGGGTTCGTTGTACGGGATCTCGGTGCGCACACGGATCCAGGGCTCCGGCAGCGTGCGGTCAATCGCGCCGAGCAACTTCGGCAGGCCCACTCCGCGGGCAGCCGAGATCACGACGGCCTCGGGGTGATCGGCCGCCAGTTCATCCGCCTCATCCGGCTGGAGCCGGTCAGCCTTGTTGAATACGGTCACCACGGGATGATCGCCGGCCCCGATCTCCTGCAGCACACGTCGCACCACCTCGGCTTGAGCCGCCCAGGCCGGATGGCTGGCGTCGATGACATGAACGAGCAGGCTGGCGGACGTGACTTCCTCGAGGGTACCCCGAAAGGCCGCGACGAGCTGCGTTGGCAGACGCTGGATGAATCCGACGGTATCGGCCAGGACCACCGGCCGCCGGCTCGGCAGCTCGAGCCTTCGCAGTGTCGGATCGAGGGTGGCGAACAGCCGGTCTTCGACGAAGGCGTTCGCTCCGGTCAACGCATTCAACAGGGTGGACTTGCCCGCGTTGGTGTAGCCTACGAGCGCTACCTGAGGAACACCCGCGGCCTCGCGCGGCCACCGCTGCCGCTTGCGCCGGCCCTGGATCTCGTCGATCTCTCGCTGCAGATCGGTGATGCGCTCACGCACGCGTCGGCGGTCGACCTCGAGTTTGGTCTCGCCAGGCCCTCGGGTACCGATCCCGCCGCCCAGGCGTGACAACCAGACGCCGCGCCCCGTCAGTCGGGGAAGCAAGTAGTTCATCTGCGCCAGTTCTACTTGAAGGCGTCCCTCGCGGCTCCGGGCCCGCCGGGCAAAGATGTCCAGCACCAGCGCGGTCCGGTCCAGGACCTTCACACCGAGATCGCGCTCGAGCGTTCGCTGTTGGACGGGCGATAGCTCTTCATCTACCAGCACGACATCGGCCGCGTGGGCTTCACTCGCCCGCAGGACCTCCTCCACCTTTCCTCTGCCCAGGTAGCGGCCGGGATCGGGGCGGGTTCGGCGCTGCACGACCGAGGCCACCGGTTGGGCGCCCGCGGTCTCCGCCAGCCGCGCCAGTTCCTCCAGTGACCGCTTGGTATCGCCCGACCGGTCCAAGCCGACCAGAACGGCTCGCTCGGGCTCGCCAGCGGTTGTGGTCGACACGGCGGCGCGGCGCCGCGCGTCTTCCGCAGCGCGCGACCAGGGAGCGAGCTCGAGGTGCGTGAGTTCGTCGAGAGGGTAAGGCCCTGCTTCGGAATAGACCCGGCCGGCCTCGGCCGGGCGACCGGGAGCCAGCAGCCAGGCCTCGGTCGGCCGCCCGCGCTCCGTCCCCGCTGTCACAGCGAGGTCCAGACCGAGTTGATCCAGGACTCGGCGATCGCCATCGTCAGCGCGGCCGTCACCATGCGGATGCGCCTCCAGATAGCGTAGGCCGCTCCCCCGCCTCCCGGACCGATGGTTCATGATCTCGACGAGAGGCTGCCATCGGCGGCTGAGGATGACATGACCAACCGAACCGTGGCGGTCGGCGAGCACGCCGACTTCGCGGCGCAGTGCGTGCGCGAGGTGCGCGAGAATCTCGATCAGATCGATGCTGGCGACGCGGTTGTGCGGGATGCGTCGGCGGAGCAGCGCCTGGAGCATCTGCCGGTGCGTTGGCTCGATGCCCCTGGGGAGGCCCCAGACGTTCGCGATCGGGCGTGCCCCTTCTTTATCTGCAGGCACAACTACCCGTAGGCACGACGGATTCGCGCGAGCGCCTCGTCGAGGCGGGCGTCCGGCGTCGTCAGCGACAACCGGACATACCCATCGCCGGAGGCTCCGTACCCGATACCTGGTGTGATCACCACACCGGTGCGCTCGAGGACATCAGCCGCGAACTCGACCGACGCCTGGCCGTTCGGGGTTGGGACCCAGATGTAGAGCGTGGCTTTAGGAGTCGGCACCTGCCATCCGACCGCGCGCAGGACCGCGACGGTCCGGTCCCGGCGTGCGCGATACGTGGCCAGCGTCGGCGCCAGGACGTCCTGGGGACCGGTGAGGGCCGCGATGGCCGCTTGCTGCACGGCCTTGAACACCCCAGAATCCACATTCGTCTTCACGGTGCCGAGCGCGCCCACCGCCTCCGCATTCCCGACGGCAAAGCCGACGCGCCACCCGGTCATGTTGAACGACTTGGACAACGAGTGCAGCTCGATCGCAACCTCCTTGGCCCCGTCGACTTGAAGGACGCTCGGCGGACGGTAGCCGTCAAAGGCGATTTCCGAGTAGGCGTTATCATGGACCAACAGGAGCGAGTGCCGCCGCGCGAACGCAACGGCCCGGGCAAAGAAGTCGAGATCGGCGGTCGCTCCTGTTGGGTTGTTGGGATAGTTCAAGAACAGCAGCCGCGCGCGGCGCAACGCGTCGGCAGGAATCGCATCAAAGTCAGGAAGGAAGCCACGCGCGGCTGACAACGGCATCGCGATCGGCTCGCCCTCTGCCATGATCGTGGCCGACCGATAGACGGGATATCCGGGGTCGGGTATCAAGGCTGCGTCGCCCGGGTTCATGGTCGCCCACGGCAGATGTGCCAGTCCTTCCTTAGAGCCGATCAAGGCGAGCACCTCGCGCTCCGGATCGAGCGTGACGCCAAAGCGCCTGGTGAACCATTGTACGGCGGCCTTGCGGAACTCTCCGGTGCCGGAGTATGGTGGGTAGCGGTGCGTCCGTGGATCGCGCGCGCCATCCTCCAGGGCACGAACGATGTGTTCCGGGGTCGGCAGATCGGGATCCCCCGTGCCCAGGCTGATGACATCGATGCCCTTCGCCAGCAGCGCCTCCTGCTTGCGGTCGAGATCCGCAAATAGATAGGCGCCGACCCGCTGAAGGCGTTGTGACTGCATCGTCCGCACTCCTGGCGTTTGCATCAGGCTCTCCCTGCCGAAACGAACTCGGTCTCCATCATAGCATGCACCCGGGCAGCGAGTGCTTCGAACGCATCGGGAGTCGTTGTCTCCTGATCGCCGGCGAGAAACTCGCTGGCGTCGAGCCAGCGCACGCGCGGATCGCGCCCGAACCAGGTGAGCTGTCGTTTGGCATGATGGCGGGTGTTTCGCTTCAACCGCCGAACGGCTTCCGCATAATCATAGGCCCCCTGCAGCCACCCACCGATCTCCTTGTAGCCGAGACTCTGCATCGCGGGCGCCGACGACGTTACGCCCCGAGCCAGCAATGCGCGCGTCTCATTCACCAACCCCGCAGCAATCTGCGCCTCCACCCGCTGGTCGATGCGGCGGTACAATGCCGCACGATCCATGGTCAGACCGACTATCGCTGCGGCGGTCGCGGGGC
>Ga0187892_10001862_pt1 | contig 45834 bp, 38 predicted proteins | sample MA1701073metaG_FD_139345 | JGI IMG/M metagenome (GOLD analysis project Ga0187892, IMG submission 139345) | Bio-ooze microbial communities from a basaltic lava cave in the Kipuka Kanohina Cave System on the Island of Hawaii, USA - MA170107-3 metaG ...
CGCGACTAAAAATCCTCTCCTGCGGCCACCGTGCGTTAAAACGCACGGCTAAGCTCAAAAGCCGCTACGCGGCAGGGGAACGCCAGCTTCGTTGCATTCAAAAATTTGGGTAAAGACAAGCCTCACGGTCGGGCTACTGCCACAGGCCGTACATTCAATTGCAACCGCCCTAAAAACTCACGCGCAACGTAAACCGAAACGTGCGCCCGTCGTTCAGCGTGTTCGTGATCTTGCCGAAACTCGGCGAAGTCAATTCGCGCGTCGGTTCGGCGAATTGCGGCGTGTTGAACAGGTTGATGGATTCCGCCCGGAACGTCAGCGTGGCTGGCGCGCGCAACGTCCACGTCCGCGCCAGCGCCGCATTCACGTTGGCGATTTTGCCGCGCCGGAAAACGTTGCGTCCGAGCGTGCCCGCCCCCGCCGCCGGTTGAATGAATTGAAACGCCGCGCGCGGCAACAGTTGTGTAGACGTATCAGGATTGCCGATGACCCGCCCGAGCAATGACACATCCAACAAATCCGGACGGTCGCCGGAACTGCCGTCTACATTGCCGAAGCCCGGCGCGTCGGAGCCGGCGATCACGGTAAAAGGCGTGCCGTTTTTGAGCAGCGTGACCGCCGAAAAATTCCAATGGCCGAAGCCGCCGCGCAACCATTTTGCCCTGCCTTCCAGCTTCGGCGTTTGCCAGGAAGCCCTCGTCAAAAAGGCGTGCGGCTGATCGAAGACGCTGCGGCCTTTCAAATCGCGCTGCACTTCAAATTCCGTTTGGCTCGTAGCGACTCGCCCATCGGGGCCGGAGAGCGTGTTTGTGTAATCGTGCCCCAGATCGAGCGACTTGCTGAACCAGTACGCCGCATCCAGCGAAACGCCGCGCCATTCGGTCAACACCACAGAAACGCGCCCCGCGTCGTACCACGCGCGCGAAGCGTTGAGAAAGCTGATGCCTTCCAGCACGTTGGCGTTCGGGCGGCGTTGATTGACCGTCGCCGTCGTGAGCGGAATGCCTGGCGCAATTTGAGCGCGATTGCCAAACCACATCTGAAACAGCTTGTGCGCGCGGCTGCCGGCGTAACCGAGTTGCAGCCTCACGTATTTGGCGAGCACAGGTTCCCAACTGAAGTTGTACTGATGCGCATACGGCGTCACGAAATCCGGCGAGAACGAAAACGCGCTGCTGCGCGTGTTGCGCGGAAGGTTGCTCGGATCAAGATTGCCCAGCGGATTCAGCAGGTTCGGCTGATTCACGACGAGGCGAAAGCTGCCCGGCGGATTGAGGCGAACCTGTCCGTAAGTGACCGGAAAAATCTGGCCATAATGCGCGCCATAATTCGCGCGCACGACGCCGAGTTTTTCCGAGACGCGATAGGCAAAGCCGAGATACGGCGCGGCGTTGTTGCAATCGCAGCCAAAGGGAAATTCGTTCAGACCGTTGACTTCGGATGGGCGAGTGACCACGCCATAGCGCAACCCTAAACTGAGTTGCAGCTTGTTGCTCGCGCGCCAGTTGTCGCCCACGTAGCCGTTGGCGACCCAATTGCGAAAGCCGCGATGCGTATTGCCGACCGCCAGGATGTATTGCGTCGGCAAGCCCAGCCGAAAGTTGGTCAGCGCATCGCGCCCGCCATCGTTCGTAAACGACAGAATGCCACGATCACCGTCGGGTTCGCTGCCGTTGATCTGCGTGCGAAACAGTTCCGCGCCGAAGCTCAAGCGATGATTGCCGCGCGTTTGCTGGATTGTCCCAGCGTAGCGAAAGTTATTCAGCGCGCGGTTGATCGGAATCGGCGGCGGCGGGCCGAGGCCGGTGATCGCGCCTCCTATCTGCACCGAAGGCCCCACGGCGTTCTTTTCCGGCCTGAGCAGCGAAGTCGTGCGATCGAAGCCGATGGAGAAATCGCTGGCTGTGTTGGCGTTCCACGCGCGCTGCCACGTGAGGCGTCCGTTGTGCGATTTGATGAACGTGTCCGGGTTTTGCCCGGCGATGAATTGAAACGGATACACGACCTGGCCGGTGAAGGCGTAGCGCAAGGCCAGCCGGTCGCGGCTGTTGAGCGTGTGATCCAGCCGCGCGCTCGCGCTATCAGTGTTGATGCGTTGCGGCGAGTTGGTGTTCAACGCGCGCGGATCAATGTCTGTGCGATTGGGCAATTCGTTCGGATAGGCGGAAAGATAGCGTTCAACAATGCGCCGCAACGCGGGATCAGTAGCCAGCGGCGTGCGTTCGTCGGCTTTGGGAACCAGCGCGTTGCCGTTCACCACGCCGCGCACTTTCTGTTGCGTCGCGTCCAGCAAGAGATACGTCCGGCTCGTCAGCGGCAGGCCCAGATTGAAGCCATAATTGTTTTCGCGCGCGGGCTTGACGCCGCCGACCTGAAAAAATGCGCGGGCGCTGAAGATGCTGTTGTTGTGCGTCTCGAACAAACTGCCGTGCAATCCGCCGGTTCTCGCGCGCGGCAGATGCACGGGCGGCGCAGGCGGCGCTCCGTATTCCGAACCGAAGTAATTCCGCGCGGCGCTGAATTCGGAGATGAGCGTCGCCGTCGTGCCGACGCGCAGGTTGAGTTCGCGCAACGAATTGTTGTCAATCAGATTGAATTGCACATTTTCATTGCGGCGGCTTTCGCCCGCCGCCGTATCGGTTTGGCCGAGCAGGTTCAATTGCGTGCGTTGGTTCTGCGTTGTTTCGGTCGCCGGAGCCGGCGCCTCCGCTTTCGGCTTTTCCTGCGCGGCGCTGGCAGGCGCGGATTGAGCCAACGGTCGCAGCGTCTGCAAAAAGACCAGCGCCAGCAACCAGGCAAGCAGATTCAGGTTGGCGATTACTTTATTCATTGGTCAGCCAATTCGCGTTGCAAGCGTTTCATCTCGCCGTGCACGGCATGCAGCGTCATCAGCGCCTGCAACGGATGCGCGCCCGCAGCAATGATCACCGCGGCGTTGTCGCTGATCTTCTTTGCCTGTCCCACTGTGGCGAGCGCGCGCGTCGCCTCTTTCTCCTGCTCGCTCAGCCCCCATTCCGCCACGACTGCGTCGAAATCATTCAAAATACGCCGCTGCAAAACGGAATCGGTACGCACCTCGAAGAGCATCTTGTTGAGCTTGTACGCGGACGCTGGCGGATGTTTGTAAAACTCGAAGCCCTGATTCTTGAATTGATATTTCGGCGGAGCTGCGGCGAGCGCGGCTGCTCGCGGTCTGGCCGGCAGGAAGCGGATCATCGCGTGGCCGTGATGCCAGGTCGGCGTGTATTGCACAAGCTCGCCCGGCGCATTTCCGATAGCGCCGAACATGATTGACCAGGGCAGCAACTCGGTGTTGCCGACTTCGTCCAGTTGCTCGGTCGTCAATTCAAACAGCGCGTCCGCGTTGCCGCGCTCCAACTCGGCGATCATCCACTGGTCAAAATCGAATTCGGGTTGAGGGTACTTCCACGTGCCGGGGTAATGCGACATCCCGCCGCTGGCGATGATGGCGACACGCTCTGGCCGCGACGCGATCACTTTCGCAATCTCGCGCCCGATCGCAGCGCAGCGTTTCGGACTCGGCAGCGGCGGCAGGTAAACGTTTGTGTGAATCGGAATGACCGGGATGTCGCGCCCAGCGATCACAAACTCAAATGGCACGGCGAAAGTGTGGCCGAGCACGGCGTCTTCCGAATAGGCGATGTCGAAGTCTGCGCCGACCAGCTTGTAGAGCAGGTCTTCCGCCATCTCGCGGTGGATCGGCAGGTCGTAGTCGCGTCGGGCAAATTCGGCAATTGCGCGGCTACCAGCGACGATGGCAAAAGTCGGCACGCAGCCGATGGAAAACGTTTCCAGATGGTCGCTGCCGAGAAAGACAATGACATCCGGTTTGGTTTCATCGAGCAGCTTGCCCAACTCGCGCATCCCCGCGATCGAAGCGTCGAGCTGCGCCGGGTCTTCATCCGGCGGATATGTGAACAACTGCGGCGCGTGGCAGGTCGCCATCGCTGCGACGATTTCACCCATAATCGCTCCTGAAGACAGATGGCAGGGGAATGACGGCAAGGGAATAATGGTTCCATTCATTCCTTTGCCTTGATTCCCCTGCTTGATGATGCCAACCGTTATTTCTTGATGTAGAACTGATCGAGGAATTCATAACGCGCCCGCGTCTTGTCAACTTCGGCGCGCGTATTCACGTCAATGATCAGCCGCTGGCCTTCGCTGAACTTCGGCCAGTTCGGTAAACCTTTGCCGTTCGGATTGCCGGTCTTGATGAAGTTGGCGAAATACTCCTGCATGGTCTTCGAGACTTTGTAATCGTCCGGCGTCCACGTATAGACCTTGTTCGAGTCGAGGTTGCCCATCGCGTATTCGATCTCGGCTGAATGGACTGCGCCGCGAGCCGGTGGTCGCGGATTGGCTGCGGCTTGTTGTCCGCGCACCACGCCGCCAGCCAGTCCCGGTTGCGCGTCGCCCATTTCGGGCCGCATCGGCGGACGCGGGCGTTCGTAGCGATAGTAATAGGTCGGCTTGCCGCCGGTCTTTGTCGCCAGGTCCGTCCACTTCCAGGTGCTGTAGCTGATGAAGCGGTCGCTCGCCAAATCCTGCGCGGCATCCATCACTTCGGTTTCGTTCGTCGCGGGGTAGAGTTTGAACACTTCGTCGGATTTGCCGGGGTACAGCCGTTCGAGCGCCTTGCGGTAATTCTCGACTGTGGGCGTTTCGCGCCCCAGGATGCCGAAGTAGCCCGACTCCGCTGAATTCACGCCCGCCAGCAACGGCACGCGCGCTTGCTCGCCAGCGGCGAAAATTTCAAACGGCGATTTCGGGAAGAACCAGCCATCAACCGCCGGAGAAAAACGCGGCAGACCCGGTTTGGCGGTTGTTTCCAGCAATTGATCGGCGGGCATCGCGCGCAGCGCCGCCAGCGATTCTTTGTCAATGGCCGATGCAAACTTCACTCCGTTTTGCTCCACTTCGGCGAGTGGAGCGGCGGAGAGCGCGCCGAGGATCGAGCCGCTTTCGCCAATCGCGCCCGCGATCATATCTTTCGACAGCGGCGAGGCCATTTGCGCGCTGACGGAAATTGATCCGGCTGATTCACCAGCGATGGTCACGCGCTTCGGATCGCCGCCGAAGGCCGCGATGTTTTGCTGCACCCACTTGAGCGCCGCGTGCTGATCGAGCAAACCGTAATTGCCCGAAGCCTTGTGCGGCGATTCTTTGGTCAATTCAGGATGCGCGAAGAAGCCGAAGACGCCGAGCCGGTAGTTGACCGTAACAGCCACTATCCCTTTGCTCGCCATGCTTGCGCCGTCGTAACGCGGCTCCGAGCCATCGCCCGCGATAAAACCGCCGCCGTAAAAGTAGACCAACACGGGCAGCCTCTCTCTACCCGATTTGGCGGGCGTCCAGACGTTCAGGTAGAGGCAATCTTCGCCCATTCCATTCGCGCGAAAATTCATATCGCCGAAAACGTTGCGCTGCATGCAGCGCGGGCCGAACTGGTCGGCCTTGCGCGCGCCCGACCAGTTCTGGACGGGTTGTGGCGGTTTCCAGCGCGCGTCGCCAACGGGCGGCGCGCCGAACGGAATACCCTTGAAGCTGCGAACACCGGTGGTTTTCTCTGCTGTTCCTTCGAGCGAGCCGTTGGCGATTTTGACCTGATCCTGGGCGAAGACGCTCGTGGCGCAGGCCGTGGCGAGCAGGATCGCCACGGCGAAGAGAATGCGATGGATTTTGGGTTTCATTCGAATGGCTCCTTGGAGATGATGCGATCTTTCGTCGTCAAGGCGTTGGAAGAGATTCGCCCTACTTTGCAGTGAGCTTCACCGAGGCTCGCGTCGTCTCCCACTCCATCTTCAGGATTCCGTCCGCTCCGTCCTTATCCAGTGAAATGGTGAATTGCTCAATGGCGCTGGGAAGTTTCTCCACTTTCATGTCAATGCGCGCCAGCTCTTCATTCTCGTAGCTGTAAGGGATGCCCCACTGGCCGGTCTTTTTATTGACGATCAGTTTCCATCCGCTCTGCGAAGGCAGGGTGAAGAGCGTGTAGGTCCCCTTCGGCACGGCGACGCCGCCGATTACCAGATCGGCCTCGGTCGTGAAGTGCGTCGCTCTATTTGCGCCCGTCCGCCAGACCTGGTCATACGGAACCAGTTCTCCCATGATCTTTCGTCCGCGCATAGAAGGCCGGCCATAATCTACCGAGATCTTACTGCCGTTGAGGGTTATCTCAGCCGATCCCCGCGGGCTGGCTTGCGCATGGGACGACCTCAGGCTCAGTGATGAGAGCGAAAGTCCAAGCAGGATGGTCGTGAGAGCGATGACCAGATAATGGTTGCGATTCATTCTAGAATTCTCCTTTTTCAGATCGAAAATGGGCAAGTTTCAGCTTGAGCCAAAAATAGATAACACTTTGAAGGCAAGGGAATGGCCGCAAGAGAATGACAATTCCGGTCAATCGTCTTCATTCCTTTGCCTTGATTCCCCTGCTTGATGGCGCCAACTGTTACCTGGCTAGTGAAACTTGCCCGAAAATGCAGAAAAATGTTCTGACCGAAAAACGAAGGCTCAGCGGAACAACTTCTGCGCATAATCATTGAGATATAGCCGCCAGTTGATCCACGTGTGGCCGCCCGGAGAGATGTTCATTTCGTGCTTGATGCCGCGCTTTTTCAAAATCTCGTCCAGATTCTTCGAGCCGTTGAAAGCGAGCGTGTCTTTTTCGCCGCAACTGACCGAAAACAGCTTGATCTGTTTGTTGGCTTTGTCTGTGCCGTCCAGAAGAGCCGCGTTGCGCTTTTCAAAATCAGCGGTTGCTTGCGGGTTGACGCCCGCGCTCCACACGCCGACATAAGCGAATTGATCCGGATTGCCGCCGACCACACGCATCGTCTGGCCGCCGCCCATCGAAAGTCCGGCGATGGCGCGGTTGGCGCTGCCCGGCGTCACGCGATAAGTTTTCTCGACGAAAGGAACGATGTCTTTCAAAAGTTCGCTCACGAAGCGATCCTGAAAGGCCGCGGTAGCAGCCGGATTAGGCGGCGCGCCGGGCACAACCGGCGGACGAGGCAAGCTGCCATTGGGCATCACCACCAGCATCGGTTTGGCTTTGCCCGCCGCGATCAGGTTGTCGAGGATGAAACCGGCGCGCCCAATCGTGCTCCAGCCGGAATCTTCATCGCCTCCGCCGTGCAGCAGGTAAAAGACCGGATACTTCGCCCTGCCGCTGTCGTAACCCGGCGGGAAGTAAATGTGCAGCCGGCGCTCTTCGCCGAGCGTCGTGGATTTGTACCAGACCTTGCGGATTTCTCCGTGCGGAACGGCTTTACTGTCCTGGAAAGCGGCGGCGTCGCCGGGCAGGAAAAACATGTTGTCCACGCTGGTCACGCCTTGCTTGATCATCGGGTTTTTCGGATCGAGCGTGCGGACGCCGTCTACAACCAGCGAGTAGCTGTAAAAGTCCGGCGGCAACGGCCCGACGGTGATTGCCCAGACGCCTTGTTCGTCTCTGGCGAGTTTGCCGCCCTGTCCCAAACCTTGCGCAATCCAATCGCCGCCGACTGTGACTTCGCTGGCCTTCGGCGCGTAGATGCGAAAGACCACGCGGCCATCAGATGACACTTCGGGTGATTTGAGCGTGTCGTTCGGGGTCGGTTGACGTTGCGCCGGTTGGGCGAACGCGGCGGAAAAAGCCGTCAATGCGAGCAGGAGCGTTCCTGCGATGTATGAAATCCTATGCTGAATCATAAAGCGCCTCTCTGTAGTCTAAATCGAAGATTAGTGGCTGGTGATTTTCGGTTTGTTATTCATCAACGTACTCGACGCCCAACTCTTCGAGCTTGGCGCGCAAGCCGTAAAAGTCTAAGCCCAGTTCGCCCGCGCGTAAACGCTCGCGGGACTTTTGTTCCTTCTCGATGCGCGCCGCGCCGAGCTTCGCCACTTCCGCCGCGGCTTCACGTTTTACCACGACGACGCCGTCCTGATCGCCGACGATGACATCGCCCGGTTGCGCAAGCGCGCCCGCGCAGACGACCGCGACATTGACCGAGCCTGGACTGGCTTTGACCGTGCCCTGCGCCGAGACCGCTTTCGACCAGACCGGAAAATTCATTGCGGTCAGATCGGCCACATCGCGCACGCCAGCGTCAATCACCAGTCCCACAATGCCGTGCGCCTGGCATGAAGTCGCTAGCAATTCGCCGAACATCCCATCAGTAGATTCCGAAGTCGTGACGACGACCAGCGCATCGCCCGGCTGACAGACTTCAATCGCCGCGTGGATCATCAGGTTGTCGCCCGGCGGCGCCGAGACCGTGATCGCTGAGCCTGCGACGCGCGCTGACCCGTAAATCGGGCGCAGATACGGTCGCATCAACCCAGTGCGCCCCTGCGCTTCGTGAATCGTGGCGACGCCCTGCTCGCCGAGCGTAGCAATCACGCTGGCCTCAGCCCGCGCAATGTTTTTGACGATTCGATGTTTCATCTGATCGCTTCGGTAGTGACTTGCGGATAGACGCGCTGGAACGCTTCGGCGTAAACGATCGCCGGATTGCCCGAATTGCGCCCGCCCTGCGTGCCGCGCCGTTTGGCCACGTCGGTGTAGTAGTTCCAGAGATGCGTCTGCGCGTCCATGCAATGCATCGCTTTGACTTTGGTTTCAAAGACGGGCGTGATGTCGAGGATCACGTCGGGTTTGAACTGGCACATCTCTGTCTGGTGCGGCTCGAAGTAAAAGACCGGCGGCGCGCCCAGGTGTTTGTGCTCGCTCGGATAGCCCATCGCCTGCGCGTAAACGCGAGCATTCATCGTCAGCTTCGACGTAGCTTCGTGATCGCCGTTGTACGGATCAACCGGCGTGTGCGTCAGCACGCAGGTCGGTTGAAAGCTGCGGAACTCCTGCACCAGTTCTTCAACGAGTTGCGGCGTGACGCCCAACGGATAATCGCCCGCGTCAAAACAGCGAATCTCCGCGCCCAATGTCGCAGCAGCCTTCGTCGCCTCTTCGTGGCGAATCTGCTTGACGCGCTCGAGCGTCATTCCCTCTTTCTTCCACAAACCCTGCGATTCGCCGCGCTCGCCATAAGACAGGCACAGCACGCGGGCGCGAGCGCCGCGCGCGGCGTAGAGCGCAACCGCTCCGCCCGCGCGCCAGACGAAGTCGGCGGCGTGCGCGCTGACGACCAGTAATCGCTCGGTTGAGAAGTCCATTTCCCAATCTCCAATCTCAAATTTGAGATTGGAGATTTGCCATTCGATATCTCCAATCTCAAATCTGAGATTTGCTATTCGATCAGGCTATGCGGAATGGTCGCCGCCATCAGATTGATTTCGGAAGCCGTGAAGTCCGCATCCAGCAGTTGTTGCGCAAACATCGCGAAGCCTTCCGCCACCGGCGGGTTGGTCTTCTGTCCCAGGTCGGTCGAAAGCATCGTGCGCTCGACCCCCGTGCGGCGGATGTTGGCGAAGACCGCTTCCCACGGCGCTTTGTTCGTGTGATAGGTGGTGAAGCAGTGTTCGATGATTGCGCCCAGATCGGCGAGTTCGGCCTGTTCATCGCCAGTCAAATTTTGCGAAGGGAATTCAGCGTGCGTGATGACGATGCGCTTGACGCCGAGCGCGCGAGCTTCTTTGACCAGCGGGAAGATTTCGTGGCGGCCCAGGTGTCCCGTCGCCAGAATCATGTCGTATTTGGCGATCAGTTCCAGACACTGTCGCGTCTCGCCGGAAATCTTTCCTTCCGCATCCAGCACGGTCATCGGCGGGCGCGTGATACCCGCCGCCGCGATCTCGCGCTGAATCTTCGCCCAGAACGGAAGCTTTTCGTTTCCACCGTCCAATCGCCCCGCAGTTTCGTTCGCCGCGTCCACCGTCGGCGCCCAGACGATCTTATTGCCTGAACGCCCGGCGATCTCGATCGCCACGGGGTTCAATCCGCCGACGCTGTGATTGAGCGCGATGGCGCCGTAAGCCTCGATGCCCGGCACGGCTTTCGTCACAACTTGCGCGCGTTCGGCGGTCGGGATGTAGTGCGACTTGAGCACGAAGCCCTTCAAGCCGCGCGCGAGGAAGTCTTTCGCCAGATCAATGTCGTCCGTGCGCCGCTCAATCACGTCCGGCGCGACGTGAACCTGCAGGTCATAAGCGCCTTGAATCGCTTCCCAGGCGGTGTCGGAAACCGGCGTAGCGATGGCGCTGGCAGTTGGTGTGCTCATGAACGCTCCTGGCTCTGGCGCCGAGGGAACACAATTCCCTCTGCCCCCAGAGTGACTGGTCACGCCTCATTCGTTTGTTTTGTGAATCTGCTTGCAACGGAGATGCGCGCGCAGTATGCGGATTGCCTGCTGATGTGTCAAGCGATTTTGCGATTCTGATATAACAGATTTGAGAAGACGTAGGTCAGCGGTTTGCGCGCCTGACCGCTGATCTATTACGTATTCAGCGTGGCGCCGAGCCGCTCGCGCCTACTCTTTTGACATATCAATATGGAGCATTTTCTTGACAGCCGGATAGCTGCGGGCGATACTGCCGGTCGTGTTTTCAGCGACAAACGATTGAGAGAAATATTGAAAGAGCGAGGTAAAAGGGATGAATGACTCTCAAGAAGCTGTCAGCTTGGCTGGTGAAGCGTATGTGATCTTGCGGGAGCGGATACTGCGCGGCGAATTGGCCATCGGCAAAGTGATTTCGCGCCGGAAGATCGCGACGGAACTTGGCATGAGCATGTTGCCGGTGTCGGAGGCGTTGCAGCGGCTGGAATTTGAAGGGCTGCTCGAAAGCCGCCCACGCGCCGGAACCAGAGTCAAGATTCCGACCGAGGAGGGCGTGCGGGGGCATTACGTCGTGCGCGAAGCGCTGGAAGTGCAGGCCGCAAAACTCTTCGCCGAAGTCGCCACAGCGCAGGAGCGATCGGAGTTGCAGCGGTTGGCGGCGCGCGTGGATGCGCTCTCCGCGCAACCCGATGGCGACCGGTTCCTCTATCTCACACTGCACGAAAAGCTCCATCACCGCATCGCTGAAGGCGCGCACTGCCAACCGTTGTGCGATGCCATTGAGAAGAACCAGGTACTGGCCTCCACCTGGCTCTGTGTCCCATGCCCGGCCCCTTCCCACGAACAGCCACGCAGACATCAAGACCTCGCAGACGCGCTGGTAAGCAGTGACCCAAAAGCCGCCGCCGAAGCAATGCGCCGTCACATCAACAACGCCCTGAAAAATACTCTGAGCCGGCTGGAATCTTATTTCCAGATACGCGAAGCCGACGGGGCGACCTTTACGAGAAGTTTGAAGAAACAGGCAAAATTGGCGCAAGCTGCGCAAAGCCCCTCCCGGCGATCTGGGACCATCAAAAATTGACTTGGAAGCGCCGGTTTTGGGAACGCCTGATCCCACAACCGAACACCCCCACCCTCAACGCGATTCCCAAAACGAATAAATCCGACAATTAGCCAGCCTTCTTCGTGGCACGCAGATTGAAACCCAATCTGCGATTTACGCGCATCGCATCGCCGACGGTGTTTAGAGTTCCGGCTTCAGCCGGATAGGTTTGATCATCAAGCCTATCCGGCTGAAGCCGGAACTCTAAACACCGTCTCCTGAAGCTTGGGGTCGCCTGCGAACTTCAACTGGCACAAGTCGTCAAACCTGAAATCCGAAGGGAGAGCTTATGAGCAGCTTGTGGCAAGACATCCGCTTGGCGGGCGCGTATGGTTTGACGCGCTTGATGAAGAGCTTGCTTTTCGGCGTGAATGCGACTGATCCGTTGACGTTCGCTGTGGCGCCGTTGCTGCTGGTTGCAGTCGCGTTGCTGGCGTGCTGGATACCGGCGCGGCGGGCGACGAAAGTTGACCCGATGATCGCGCTCCGGTGCGAATGATTGCTATGAAGAAGCGCGATGCGGCGGAGGGTGTTCGCGGTCGAGCAGCAACATGTTCGATGGAATGTAGTTGGGTCGCGCAGAATTCCGGGCAAATGCAATACTCACAATAGCCCAGTGCGCGTTGTCTGACCAACCGTCGCAGTTTTCTGGAAACGCGCTTCTTAGTCATGCGGCACAGGTTTGAGGCCGAGTTGCTTGATCAGCTTCTTGAGCGGGACACGGCGCAGATGCGCCAGTTCGATCAGGTGCTTCAACCGCTCGGCGTCGGACTTTTCGATCTGATCAGTCAGTTTTTTCAATTCCCGCAACTCTTTGGGGCTGATGGTTTCAGCCCGACGCTTGCGAATCAACTCATTCAGACGTTCCTGTGTGGCGGGCGGCAGGCCCTGGTTGATTTTCAGCAAAAGCTCCGTCTCTTTTTCTGAAAGGACGGGCGCATACTCCCTGGCTTTGAGCGCGAAAAGGCGGGCGACGAATTGCTCCATCTCCTCGCGCGGCATCTGCAATGCGGCGTTCAGTAACTGTTCGGTTTCAATTTGAATGGTCGGCATAACGCTTACTCCTGTTTGAAGACGCGCCAATGATAAACCGCGCGGCGCGGCGTTGGCCAATGAAATGGCATTTGCCTTTCGCGCTCAACGTCAACCGGGAGCTTCTCCCAACAGCACGGCGACCAGATACCGGGTCTCCTCGCTGAACTGCGCGAACTCTTCAGCGGTCAGCCAGCCGTGCCCTTTGATGATCGCTATGTATTCCAGCGCGGTGGAACGGCGGAAGTCGTTGAACAACCGCGCCAGTTCTTTGTCGCGCTCGCGGAAGAGTCGGTAGAGCGCCAGATACCGCTCGTGGGCGCTCCGGGTCGGGTCGCGATGTAAGCTTTCGCTCTCGGCCAGCACGCGCTCGCAGTACCGTTCGACGGCCACCGGATGCAGCTTCCGAAAAACCTTCCAGTCAGATTCCTTGATTTCTCGCATCATTGTTTCTCCTGAGCAGTATTCCAAGCCATCAAGCCCAATCCAGCGACACTTCGATGCGCGGCCCGCTCCCCGACCAGACGCCTGCCGGATCGGTCAACACAATCCGCAGCGCCTGTTCAGGCCGCCGCGCCAGATTCAGTGGCCGAACGCCGCCTTGTCGCGCGATGTCACCGAGCCGCACTCGCGCGCGCGGCGCCGAAAGGTCATCCACGAAGATCAGCAGACTCAGTCCTGCGTCAAGGCTTCCCAGAGCCGGCTCGCCATCGGGGAAAGTCAACCTCAGACGAGAAATGGTTCCCCAATCCGGCAGCGCGGCTTGATCGCGGCCAGAGTCGAACAGCAGAGCTTCGGCGCCGGTGAAGGAAGGAACGCCGGAAAACAGCAGCGTATGGTTGTCTCCGCGCGACGCATCCGGTTCTGCTACGAGATAATCTACGGTTGGAGTTTGGTATGTGGCATGCCGACGCGGCGGCGCCATTGCCTGCGGCGCAAATCCGGCATTCGGGCCGGCGTCTTCGAGGTAATCCATCTCTGCAGACTCAAACATTACGGCATCCGCTCTCGCGCTCGCCGGTGCGGCCAGACAGGCCATCATCTGGAAAGCGCCGGTGTTGTGGCTGAGAAACGTCTCCGACCATCCTGCCGGTAGGGCATTGGCGACCACGACGCTCTCTTCGACCACTTTGCCAGCCTCCGTGCGCGTAGCCACGAACGCCGTCTCCGCAGAGGCCAGGCCGTAATCCAACGCTTCGCGCACGAGCAGGTCGCGCAAAGCGCGGTTGGCGTCTTCCCGCACGTTCTCGGCGTAGACCTTCGGCTTCTCCGCGGCCGGCGAGGCGAGCGCTTCGTCGGGATCGTAGCCGAGGCGCGCCAGTTGCTCTCGCAAGTCCTGCCTGGAATAGCCCGAATGGATCAGGTACTCCAAGCCCAACACGCGGCGCGCGCCGAACAACGCTTTGATCGCCGCCTGGTCGCCGGCAAGCTGCGGAAGTTCGACGCGGCCCTCGGCTATCGTCTGATCGTTCGACGCTCTGACGCGGAAAGATAAATCCGTTTGCTTGCCGCGCGGGACTCGCCCGGCGACCCAGACGGCGCGGCCCGCAGGCAGATCGCCGAGATCAATCGCGCTCCAACCAGCTTCACTGGCTGCCTTCACTTCGCGGCCAGCGGTTTGCGCGACGACGCGGTTGACCTCCAGGCGCAGGTTCGGCAGCAGAGGCTCGGCCCAATCGGCGAGGACTTCATCCAGCGCCGTGGCGATGTCTTCTTCCGCCGGATCGCTCGTGAGGAATTTGGCCAGACCGCCGCCGCGCTCGGCCAGCTCCATCGCCAGATGGGAATTGGGCGCGGCGTCAATACACAGCACGCTGATGCGCCGCCGGCTGGCGTTTTGCGATTCTTCGCTCGCCAGGCGCAGGATGCGCCCCGCGTCGGAGACTTCCGCGTCAGTGATCACCAGCGCGTGGCGCGCGCGCTCGTCTTTCGTCCGTTCGAGCGCCAGAGCCTGCTCCAGCGCGACGCCGAGTTCGGTTCCGCCGGTGTCCCGGTTCGTCTCCAGGAAGCGGACCGCCTCTTCTATCGTTTGGCCATCGGTCTGGCGAAGTTTTCCGTCAAACCAGCGCGTTGTGTTGTGGAACAGGCCGAGCGCGAATTGATCGCGTTCCGACATCCCGTAAAGAAAGCTTTTGACCGCCCAATCGGCCGCCGCCCATTTGGCTCCTTCCATCGAGCCGGAGTGGTCTACCAGCAGGATCGCCTCGCGCAGCGCCCGATCTCCGGAGCGCGAGGACGGCGGCGCGACCATCGCCAGGAAATAAATCTGCGCGGAATCCGGATCGTCCTGCAGCCAGGCTTGCAACGTCGGACTCTGCTCCGCTTGTTGTGGCCGCCAATGAACAACACAGTCGCGGTCGGGAATCACCTCGCCATCGCGCAGCGTCACGCGGACGCCATCGCCATCCTGAGTGGTGTTGAGTGAATGCGTGTTGCTCTCCACCGCTCCGGCTCCGCGCAGGGTCAGGTCGAGCGCAAAGCGGTGACCCGGATCGCGGAGCAGCGCCAGTGGCTGTCCCTGGGCGTGACGCGAGGTGGACTCATCGCTGCGCACGTAGCGTGGCGAAGTGGTCAGCGGGATTCTGAGCGACCAGCCGGCGCCTTCTGCGCGAGCGAGTTGCAGATAGGAGGTTTCGACCGTGACCTCCTGGTCGGGTTGGATGCCCGCGACTTGGAGTGTGAAGACATCCGGCGATTCGCGTGTCGCCAATGCCGCTTGGCGGCCTTCGCGCCTGGCTTCCTGGTATTCGGTCTCCGCCTGCCCGCGTTCTTTCAATTCAGCGTTGATTTCGACTTCACCGAAGCGGACTCGCACATTGGTGACGGCTGCATCGCCGGGCAGCGGGAAGCGGTAGACGGCTTCCAGCGTCTTCTCGCACTGCTCGCGGGAGAAGCCATAGGTCTGAGTGAGACGCAGCGCAGCCAACGGCCCCGTGACCTCGCCGTTGAGTTCGGTTCGTTTGAGCGGAACAAATAAGCGGGGTTGACCAGGTCGCTGCTCGTTGTTATCAACGACCTCCAACACTCCGATTCCGTCCGGTCTTGAATTGGCAAAGGATTTAGGATTGAACATAGGACACCTCCTTGTGATTCCAGAAAATGTGATTTGGCTGTCAGGCCTCGGCGACTCATCGCGCCGTAGCTCGCATCATCGCGCCGAGCGCGGAGCAATGTCAAAGCAGTATCAGTCGCCGTTCCGGATCAAATTTGAGGAACTCTCGCAACAGAAAGATGGGGGACAGAAAGATGGTCTCAGATCTTTCTGTCTTTTATCTTTCTGTTGCCTACCTGCGCAGGTCGAAATTTTTTGGGAACCATTTGCCCGTCATCGCCCTATCACCAATGACGACCAGGATTGAAGTCATGGTATGAACGCATTCGAGACGTACAGCGACGAAACATTGTTGCGGTTGACGATGGCTGGGAACGAAGAGGCGTTCACCAGGCTGTACCAGCGTCTGCGCGACGTTGTTTACCGGTTCGCGCGGCAGATGAGCGGGTCGGCGAATGTCGCGGAGGACGTGACGCAGGAAGTTTTTTTGATCTTGTTGCGCAAGGCGGAACTTTACGATCCGAATCGCGGGGCGCTTTCAACTTATCTGGTTCAGATTACACGCAATGAGATTTTTCGCCGGCTTGGACGCGACCGCGCTCTGGTCTCGTTGGATGAAGACGATTGGGAAGAAGATCTTTCGCCGGATGAAAACCTGATCGTCAAAAGCGATCCACTGGGGAACCTCGTGCGGAATGAAGAGATCGAATCGGTTCGACAGGCTGTGCTGGCGTTGCCGCTGCATTATCGTGAGGTCGTCGTGCTTTGCGACTTGGAAGAGATGAGTTACACCGAAGCCGCCGCTTTGCTCGGATGCGCTGTTGGCACAGTTCGTTCGAGGCTGCATCGCGCCCGCGCTCTGTTGAAAGAACGATTGCGAATGAGCGAGACCGTCGAGCATGATTCGCTGCGCTTGAATCGGGCAAGCTGTTTGGGATGAATTATGAGCTGTCAGGGTTTTGAAACGATCATCGTTGAAGTAGCGCGCGGTCGGTTGATGGATGCCGCAACGCGCGAGCGTGGGCTGGCGCACGCTGAGACTTGCCCGCAATGCGCGGCGCTGCTGGCCGAAGAACGCGCGTTGAGCGGGAAGCTGCGCGCGCTTTCCGCCGCCGCCGAAGAAGAGGAAATACCGGCGCGCCTCGAAACCGCCTTGCTGGCGGCTTTTCGCCAGCGTGACGCCGCTCCGGCTCTCAAACCAGCGAGGGGCGTTTCGCTTGCCAACCGGAGATGGCTGTTGGCGGCGGCTGCGCTGGTTCTGTTGACGTTCGGACTTTCGCTGGCTGGCTGGGTCTTGTCTTCATCGAAGCAGGAATCAGCGGTGGCCAACTCGACTCCTCCTGAGCCGGTAGCCGCAACTTCGGCAGGCACGCCTGAAAAATTCACTCAGGCGAAGCCGCAGGTGGCCATAGTCACGCCGCCTTCCCGACCAACTCCGGATGCGAAGCGGTGGAAGCGTCCAGCGAGGTTGCCACGCGCGGGCGATGCTGAGCCGCGTGAAATCGTCACGCAGTTTTTTCCTGTTATTCAAGGCCGCGAGTTGATCCCGCTGGAAAGCGGACAAATCATTCGCGTCAGAATGCCGCGTTCCAACCTCATTCCATTGGGGATTCCGTACAGTCAGGAGCGCGCGGATGAAACAATCCGGGCCGACGTGCTGGTCAGCAACGACGGACTGGCGCGCGCAATCCGGCTGGTTTATTGAAACTTGCGTATAAATTGCGTCGTCGGCGACGCAACAAAATTCAACCAAACAACTACTGAGAAAAGAGAGGAACTCACGAACATGAAAAGGAAAACACGATTGTTGATCGCGATGCTCTGCGCTTTTGCGATGATCGGCGACAGCGCCGCCGTCTTTGCGCAAGGCCAGGATAAACAGCAGGAAACGACGAAGAAGCAGGTCTTTATCGGCCAGGATGGAAAGGTGGTAGAAGTTCCAAGCGGCGGCGTTTGGGTCGGCGGGCAAGGGCAGGAAGGCCGCGTTCATTTCACCTTCTCCGACTCCGCCGGTTTTGTGACCAATGGTCATCACGCGCCGCAGGTTGAATTCATGCACAATGAGTTTCACTTTGACAGCAAGGTGGTCAAAGGCATGCCCTATTCAGCCGACGCTGTGACCGAAACCATTCAGACGATGGGCGATGGCAATCGGATTGTCCGGAATTCTTCGGCCAAAATGTACCGTGACAGCGCAGGCCGCACGCGCCGCGAACAGGCGTTGAACACGGTTGGGTCGTGGTCGGTCGCAGGCGATTCCCCGACTATGATCTACATCAGCGACCCGGTGTCCGGCGTTCATTACAGCCTCAATCCGAACACGCGGACCGCGACCAAGGTCTCAGTGATTCGCGTTGACAGTGCCGGCGGAAATGCGGTTGGCGTATTCAGCGCAACCAGCGTTTCCGGCAAAGCGAAGAAGCGAGTTGTCGAAGGCGAAGCCAGCGGCGACCAGGTCAAATTCGTGACCGACGACAATAAGACGGTCGTTTTGTCCGGCGCCGGCGCAGCGAAAGCAGTGGCGGAATTGAAGGCGAGTAAGAACGCCGGCGTCGTATCTGGTGGCGCTGGCGTTGTATCCGGCGTAGCCACATCCGGTGATAGAGTCTGGACGTTCGCCAGCGAAGGGGAAGTCAATCGGGAATCGTTGGGCACGCAAACGATCGAGGGAGTTCAGGCCGAAGGCACACGCATCACCTTCACCATCCCGGCTGGTAAGATCGGCAACGAGCGTCCCATCGTAACGGTGAACGAGCGTTGGTATTCGCCTGAATTGCAGGCCGTCGTAATGAGCAAAAACCTCGATCCACGATCGGGCGATACCATCTACCGGTTGACCAACATCAGCCGCAGCGAACCCGGCGCTTCGCTCTTCCAGGTTCCTGCTGATTACACGATCAAGGAGAGTGAATTCAACTCGGGTATCAAAGCTGCTGAGATGCTCAGGAAAATCGAGACGGAAAGAAAAGCCAAAAAGCCGAATGAGAATTAAACTCGGCTCGACATTTCCAGGAGTGTGATCTTTCTGTCCCGCATCATTCTGTTGGCTCGGCTCGCAGAATAATGCGGGACAGAAAAATTATCGCCTACTGCATCTGCGAATCAATCGAAGCGGCTCCGCCGCCGTAAATCATCAGCGCCAGCGCCATTCCGAGCAGCGCCAGCGGAAATTCAAAACCTCCGCTGTTGATGAAGAAACCATTGTTCCAATGCACGCCGAGGATCGCCACGGTCATGACGCAGGCAATGAAGAAAGCGCCGACGCGCGTGTACAGCCCGATCAGCACCAAAGCGCCGCCGATGAATTCCGACAAGGCCGCCGCGCCCATCCACAGCCACGCCGGGCGCAGATCTATGAGCGGCGCGGGCTGATTGATCCACCGGTTGAAACCCGGCCCGCCCCATACGCCGAACACTTTCTGCGCGCCGTGCGCGAACATGATCGTTCCGAGCGCGATACGGATTGGTAGCATCGCCCAACTCGGGGAAGTCTTGAGCAAACCACTGGCCATCCTTGAACTCCTTTTTGTTTTTATTGATTGATGCGCGCCGGACGGCCACGCCTGATCGGCGGGCGCGGCGCGATGGTGTCGAGTGTGACCGTCACTTCGCCGCTCGAGTCAATCGTCGCGGTCACGGTGTTTGCGACTCGTTGGTAAACGGCGGTCACGTTGTATTCGCCCTTGAAACCTCGCGCGGTGAATCTGCCCGCCGCGTCAGCGACGCCGGCCTCGTTCGTCCACCACTCTCTGAAAACCAGGTCGTTGTAAACCAGCGCGTTCGGCTTCGACGACCAGTCGGCGCGGTACATTGCGCCAGCGGGCAGCCAGTGCGCCCTCTCCCAAAATCCCCACATCAGAAAGTCAGTGAATTTGGGATGGCTGAAGATCATGATCATCGCGTCGCGCGTGTATTCGGCCTGCAAATCTTCGTCGGTGAGGTTGACGTCGAATTCGGTAATTGCGAGCGTGACGGGAAGTTGAGAGAAGCGTTCGATGATTTCCTGCATCCTGGCCGGAGGCGTGATGCGGTTGAAATGCCCCTGCAGCCCGACTCCATCGAGCGGCGCGCCGTTTTCCAGCAGCCATTTCGAGAGCGCGAAGAGATAATTCTGGTGTGGTTTATCATCGCCGCCGCCAGCCAGGATGTCGTAATCGTTGACGAAGAGTTTGGTTGTTGGATCAAGGCGTCGCGCATTCTGGAACCAGCGGATCATCTCGGAATTGCCGAGCAGTCCGTTCGATTGGGTGACGCCACTTGAGCCGCCGATCCGCCCCTGGACCTCGAAGTTGGTGTACGGCTCGTTGATCACGTCCCATTGATAACATTTACCGCCGGCGTTTTCAGGTTTAAGTATCTCAGTGAAATGGTTGTCAATGCGCTGGCGCAGCGCGTCGGGGCCGAGGTTGCGCGTATCGTTCGGCATGTTGCCGTAAGCGGGCCAGATCAGGTTGTGGCCGCGAACGGGCAGATCGTTATCGCGCAGCCACTGAAGCGCATTCATCGTCGCCAGGCGGTTCCACGAGACCCAGCCTTCCCAGAACGGCCACTTCAGGTCGTTTTCCAAAACCGTGGTCGTGAAATGGCTCGAGACGCGCGAGCGGTAGAGCTCGCGGTCGGCGGATGTTTGACCGCTGCCTGCGAGCAGTTGCGCCGTAACCGCCGAGCCGAATTTGAAGGTGTGATTGGTTTGTTGAACGAAAACGGTCGCGCCGGGAAGTGGTTTGCCATCGCGGTCGCGCACGACGACCGTCAGCTCGCCTTTGCGGTGTTGATTGATCCGGTTGTTAGCTTCGACTCGCCACGGGGCGTCGGCGTCGCCTCGACCGGGATAATAGAAAGACGAAGGCAGTTGGCTGGGGTTGACGTTCTGGCCGAAGTTGACGAGCGAGAAGCCACCGATCTCGAACTTCTGTGGGCCGTAGGCGAACTGAAAGATCAACCCCGCCTGGGCCGGAGCAAAATCGGCGCTCGACCTGAAAGCCAGTTGATAAAATTTCCACTCGCCGGTGTCGTTGGGGAAATTGCTGGTGATGGATTTTTCGTAGTTGCCGCCGTTGCGTTCAAAGATGACCTGCGCGCGAATCGCCGCGCCTTCCAGCTTACGCGCCCAGAAACTGAGCAGCATCGTGTCGCCTTTGACCAACGCCGTCGCGTTGCGCCAGCCCAGCCCCGAACGATAGACGAAATCGGAGTCGCCATTGTGCGTGACTTCAAAAGCCTGAGTGAACGGTTGTCCGGTGACATTAACGATCCTGACCGAACCGCCGACCGCCTGGTCAGTGTAGGAGAAGTAGCTCTGGAAAAAGTTTGGCGGCAACACTGAATAGTTCGATGTCGGAGGTGGTGGCGTGGGGCCCAGATTGACCAGATTGATCCCGCCGATTTCAAACGTCTGCGGGCCGTAAGCGAATTGGAAGGTCAACTGCGCCTCGCTTGCGGCGTGGTTTTCGGCGGCTTTGAAAGGGATGATGTATTTCGTCCACACATCGCTGTCGCAGGGGAAGACGGTAAACAGGGATTTGGTGTGAGGGGCGACGGCTTTTTCAAATCCGGCGAAGCCGCGAATGTTGTGGCCGTCGAGCGGCGCGACTTTGCGAACCCAGAAGGTGAGTTGCAGGTTGTCGCTCCGATTGACCGCCTGCGTTGTGCGGAACCACAGCCCCGCGTTGGAAATGTTCGCCGAAGTTCCGTTGACCGCGACGCGATAGGCTTGCGTGAATGGTTGGCCGGAGACGGCGATCGGCGTGGCGGTAGCGTTAGCGCCGACCGTGCCGCTGATCTCGTACAAGCTTTCCGGCAGGAGCGAGACGCCGGACTGCGCATTCGCCATCGCCGTAATCAGCAAGAGGCCGGAGAGCAAAAGCATCGAGCGTAGACAGATCATCCCGACAATTTGCGCGAGACCGCGCTGGCTGAACATCATTTGATGAATCTCCCTTTTTCGATTTGAAATGCCGGTAGCCTGTGGAGTGCTGCGGGTTTGACGCGGCTTTCCCAGCTTTGCATTTCGTCAGCGGCGCTTTGAATTTGAATGCGTCGTTCGCAGGGTCAAAAGCTGGGAAAGCTGCGTCAAACCCGCAGCACTCCACAGGCTTCGCCGATTCCGAAGGACCCTGCTGAAGCAACAATCGCCACGACAGCCCGAATTTCACGTCGAACTGCCGTGGCGAATTCTAGCGGATTGTTTCCGTCAAGTCAGCGGCGGGCGCCGCAAGCGTCAGTTTGGGAAGGGAATCAAAACCGCGGCGCCAAGGCTCCGGTGCGCGCCCGGTATTGTTCATACTCTCCGTCGAAGACCGCGATCAGTTTCGCTTCCTCTATCGGAATGACAATGAACCGAAACACCAGGACGCCGATTAACCACAAGATCGCCATGAACCAGTTGCCGGCTATCAGGCTCAGCGCGAGAATTTCGAGTAACGCCACGCCATAGAGCGGATGCCGCACCCAGCGATACGGCCCCTCCATCACCAGCTTATGCTCGCGCTTCGTCAGCACGGTTTCGGAGATGTTCGAGCCGATGCTGCTGAAGACCCACCAGATGAGCGGAAGGCAGGCGACCCCCAATCCCACCCCCAGCCATCGAACCCAAACGGGCAAAGAGATCGCCGACCAGGCCATCCAGCCGGGGAGGAAGGCGTAGAGGAGGATTGCGAGCAACAACGGAAGCGTCATCGCCGCGCGCAGGATCAAGGCCAGCGTTCCCTCCTGACGCCTGGAGATGACCTCGCCGGATTTTCGCGCCAGCCTCCGATAGTACGCGGAAATGGACAATCCCAGCGCGAAAACGCTGATGAAGATCAGGCGGAATATCAATTCTTCTCCCATTGTGTTACCCCGTATCGGAAAGATGCCGGGCAGAAAAATGAAAATTAGCCCTGCGCTCAATTCAGCGTCACGTAACGTTCGAGCCGGGCGACTTCCTTGGCGTTGACGTATTTGCCGATCTCTTTGCGGAACTGTTCGATGTTCCGATACGGGCGGTACTCCTTGAACTCGTGCAGCATTCGTGGGCCGAGGCCGGGGATGCTCAGGATGTCTTCGTCGCTGGCCGTGTTTAGGTTGATCGGCGCGAAGACGTACTGTTCAAGCCGCGCCACTTCCTGCGCGTTGACGTACTTGCCGATCTCCTTGCGGAATTGCGCTAGCGTTTTGTACGGACGGTATTCTTGAAACTCGTGCAGCATGCGGTTTCCGACGCCGGGGATCATCAGAATCTCTTCCCGCGTCGCGGTGTTGGGGTTGAGCTGGACGAACATCTTTCCGTACAACTCGGTCAGTTGTTCTTTCTTGAGCGATTGGCTGAGAAAAGCGTTCAGGTCGGTCATGCTCGCGAAAGGCCGTCGTTCCATGATTCCTTTCACGATGGTCGCGTTCAGTTGCGGCAGCGCGAGCAAGTCCTTCTCGGCGGCGGTATTCGCGTCCAACAATCCCTGCCGGCGTCCGACCTGGCCCTCGACGCTGACGGCGATGGCAGCGGCGAGGACGAACGACGCGATGACGGCGGACAGAAATAATCTTGGCAAGTTCATATCATTCTCCAGTGTTTGCAGGTTCGGTTTTTTCAGTCGAGGCGACCAGGGCCGGATGCCGGAAGGTGTAAGCCAATCCCAGCAATCCCAGTTGGATCATCAGGCCGGGAGCGAGAACCGGCGGCAACGTCGCGCCGATCATCACCTCCCGGAACAGAGCCATCCCGCCCAGATCAGGATTCGTTTCGAGTTTGAATTCCACCTTGGCCTGATAATGCAGCCAGGCTCCAACGACGCCGCTGGCGATGAACAGGAGCATCGCCGCCTGGAAGATTCGCACTGTCGCGGCCCGGCGAATGGCGGAGTGGAGGATCAGCGCCACGAGACTGATCGCGATGAGCAGCAACGGCGTCAATTGCCACAGACTCTCAGTGTGTTCCAGCAGCAGCAATTCCGCGCCGGCGCCGAGCGCCCCCACGAGAAAGACGATCAGCATCAACCGGCGAATGACCGCGAGAATCGCGGCGTGCCCAAACGATTTTTTTTGAGCAGCGTTCATAAGCGTCAGAATTGTCAGAACCGGAGCTTCACACCAACCTGCGCCAATCGCGGAATGCCCACCATTATGCCGCGCCGCCGGTCAACGATGAACGTGTCGTCGGCCAGGTTCTTCACTGCGACGAAGACCGTCGGCGCGTAGCGTTCCAGTTTGCCGATGCGATAGTTGACCGCCGCGTTCCAGACCGTGTAGGCCGGGATCAATCCGCGCTGGCCGTTCGCCGAAACCGCGATTGAATTCAAATCGTCGCCGAACTGCTCGCCAGTGTGGATGGCTTCGATCAAGGCGTCGAAGCCGCGCGCGTGCGAATAGCCGATGGTCGTCGCGGCCAGATGTTTCGGCGAGTAGATCAGCCGGTTGCCGGTGACGCTGACGGCGCCGAAGCCGCCGACGTTGCTGAAGCGAACGCCTTGATACTCCGCAGCGCCGATGTAGGTGTAGGCTGTTCGCACATAAAAGTTATGCGGCGAATTGAAGCTCACGCCGCTGTCCCAGCGCCCGTCGAATTCAACGCCCTGATGCAGCGTCGCGCCCGCGCTGGTCAGCGTCGCTCCCACGCCGCCCGACAGGCTCGCCGGGACGATCTGGTTCTCGTAATCGAGCCGGAAAAAAGCCGCGCTCAACTTCAAGCCGCGCGCGAGCGCCGAACGGAAGCCGGCCTCGTAATTCCACGAGAGTTCGGGGTCGAGTTCGATGACGCCGCCCGTGTTGTTGTCAATGATGTCCGCCGGACGCGGCGGAGAGAATCCGCGATGCGCGCCGGCGAAGATCGTGAAGCGGGACGCCGGGCTGTAAGCCACACCGAAGCCGGGAATGACTTGTGTCACGTCAGTCTTACCGGTGACCGGAGTCCCCAGCCGGTTGGTTCGTTCGATGTTGACGTGTTCGACGCGCAGCCCCGGCGTGACGGCGAATTTGCCGAGCAGGAAGCGATGTTGGACGTAGCCCGACACCGCGTCGTTCCGGCGCAGATTGTCTTCCACCGTTGCGCCGACGCGCCCGTTCGGCCCGCCCGTGTTGTTGTTCTGCTGGATGCGGTTCTGCGTTTCGCGGTGATAGCGAAAGCCGATGTCTGTCTCGCCGAATTTGCTGCTGAGCTTCAATCGCGGGTCAACGCCGAAAGCGTCGTAATTGCGCAGCCGTCCCTCGTTGCCGCAGAGCGTGTTTAGTTCGGCCAGACCGTTGCAGCCGTTGAAGCCGCGACGATTCGGTCGTTGATCGGAGTTGGACGATTGCCGCCACCAATCGCGCTTGAAGTTCGACCCATAGATCGTCGTGGTGAAGACCGCGCGGCTGTTGATCGCGTTCGTGTAAAGCGCCGAGCCGCCGAAACGGTCGCCGTCGAAGAAATCGTTGCGGAACGGATTGGCGCGCGGGTTGGCGAGGAATTCCGCCAACGTCAATCCGGAGTAGGGGACGTTGGAGTCTTCACCGTAGTAGTTGAACTTGAAGCCGAGCGTCTGGGCGCCGTTCGCGTTGAGCTTCGTCACGCTCTTGATGAGCACGTCGTTCAGCCCGAAGCGCATGTTTTCGCGCGCTCCCTGGCCCTGCTTGCGCAGAAAATCGAAGAGCAGCCCGGTGCGGCCAAGCGTCGCGCCCACGCTCGCGTAGCCGTTGAAGTAGTTGCGATTGCCGCCGAGCAATGTGAGCGAGCCGCTGAAGTTCTCCGGCGGATTGGGCGTCAAATAATTGATCGCGCCGCTGAGCGTGTTCGGGCCGTGAGCGATCTGCGATGAACCTTTGAGCACCTCGATTCCGTTGTAGCGTTCGATAGGCGGATGGTAGTAAGCGTCTGTGTCGCCGTAGGGCGCATGGCCGAGCGGAACGCCGTCTTCGAGCAACAAGACCTTCGCCGAGCGGTTCGGGTCGAGACCGCGAATGCCGATGGAAGGTCGCAGACCGAAGCCTTCTTCATCGCGGGTGTAAACGCCGGGCGCTTTCCGCAAGGCTTCGTTGAAATTGAACGGGCGCGAGATTTCGAGCGTGCGCGCGTCAATGATCTCGACCGAGCCGGGAATGCGCGTCTGCTCTTCCGGCGTGGCGGCGAGTTGCGTCGAGACGACGCTGACATCGGCGGCCATTGCGCCGGGACGCAGCGTGAAATCCAGCTTGCGTTCTGCGTTGAGCGCGAGCGTTTGCGCGGCGAGCGAAAAGCCGTCGCCGCGCGCGCTGACCTGATATTCACCGGGTAGCAGATCGTCCATTCGATAATTGCCATCGTCGCTGGTCTTCGCGGATCGTTCGAAACTCGTGCCGAGTTGGCGCGCCGTCACGGTCGCGCGGTTGATCGCCGCGCCCGTTTGATCGGTCACGCGCCCGGTGAGCGAAACCCTGTTTTGGGCGGATGCGACGGCGCTCAGCGCCGTCAACAGCAAACTGAGGCAGAGCGTTCTCAGCCTGATGATTTGTGAGTTGTTTAAGGGCATGTTCGGCCTCCTGATTGGTTGTGTTTTAGCGCGCCGCCTGTTCGTTGTTGAATCGAATGCGCGGGTTATGAAATTCGGTAACGCGGGTGTTGACTTTGCCGTTTTCCGCTCGAACCATCCGGCGCGAAGCCGGGAACCAGACGCCGTCAACCAGTTTGTACTCGTCAGTGAAGGTCTCGGTGCGTTTGATCGCGCCGGTCTTCGCGTCGAAATAGGTGACGGTGAAATGGCGCGGCAGCGATTTGCCTCCGGGCGTTTTGGTCGTCTCCAACACGGTGATGATGAAACGATCGGCGCCCATCCGCCGGTCGACTTCGACGACCTGGTGGTTGCGAACGCGGTAATACGATTTCATCGAATCGTTGAGCGCGATGCGGCGGCCAGCCGGTGAATTGTCGTCTTCGGCGAAGGTGATCGGATGGCGGCCGTCACTCTTGGCGAAATCGCCGCCGCGGCGATGCGCGATGATGCTCACCGCTTGATCGTTGAGCCACCCTTTCGTTTCTTCGTCCAAGCCTTCGATCTTCAATTCGGCGGTTTTTCCCACTTCGTAATCGAGTGAGCCTTTGGCGACTTTGCCGTTGTCGTTCAAAACGATGTCCACCGTTACGCCAGCGAAATTGGACGGAAAGTTCTGGCTGGTCTCGCGCGCGGATTTGAGCAGATTCCACGCCGCCGGATCGGCCTTCTTCGTTTCCGTGTTGGAGTTTGAAGTTGTTGTTTGCGCCATCGCGCTGACGCAAAACAGCGTCAGGCAGAAAAGTGAAAGGGTCGTGCGTTTCATAAGGTGTCTCCTCGTGGTTGTTATCGGATCGTGATAAGTATTCATCTCCCTCCTTCTCTCTATGCGGCTTTAACGCCGATCAGTTGACGGGCGGCGCGAATGGCCGGCTTTTTGTCACAAGCTTGGTTCAGGTCAACTCGGTTCTCATTTGCGCTCCTGCGCCCAGGGCCAACGCAGTCCGACGCGGAACGTGCGGCCCAGTTCCGGGCGATAAATCGGCAGCGGCGTTCCGTTCGCGGCCAGCTTGCCGGCGTTCGGGTCGCGGCTGTCGGTGAAGTTGTCCACCGCGCCGAAAAATTCCATGCCCCGATAAATGCGCTTGGCCGCGTAAAAATCCCACAGGCTGAAGCCGGGCGGGATCACGTCGGGCGAAGTCACGACGCCGGTCGCCGGATTAACCACAGCCAGCGTGTTGATCCATTTGCTGTAAAAAGTCCCACGCAGGTTGGCGCGCAGTCCGAGGCGGGCGTTGCTCTCCCACGCCAATCGCGCGTGACCTTGATGCTTATGCCGGTTGAGCAGCGGCAGATAGTTGGTAGTGTCGCGCGCGCGGAGATAGGTGTACGCGCCGCCGAGCGAAAAGCCACGTGCGAGTGAAACATCGCCGTCAAACTCGACGCCCTGTGTCACAGCTTTGGCGATGTTTTTGTATAAAAAAAGCAGACGGCCCAGCGCGGGGCGGAACGCCGTCAGGTCAATGCCTTCGCGCTCGGCGATTTGTTGCAGTTGTTGCGGCGTGGCTACGAAGCCCAAACTGACTGAATCAATCAGGTCTTCAATATCGTTGCGGAAGACATTGACGCCGAAACGCGCGCGGCGATTGAGGGCCGTGAACTCACTGCCGAGTTGAACCGAGTTAGCGTATTCGGGGCGCAAGTTCAGATTGCCGATGACCTGATAAAGATTTGTCGGATTGAGGAAGCGATAAAAAAGCTGGCCCAAATCGGGCGCACGAAATCCGCGGCCATAGGAGGCGCGAACCCGCCAGTAATCCGTAACCCGGATATTCAGGCCAGCCTTCGGCGAAACTGCCGAGCCGAAGATCGAATGGTGATCGAAACGCAATCCAATCGTTGCTGTGATGCGATTGGCGAAGCTGATGCGATCCTGCGCCCAGACCGAAGCGAAGTCTATGTCGTTGCCTTTGTCGTCTTGCAGCCGGTTGATGCCGCCATAGGTATTGGTCAGCCATTCCGCGCCGGCTTGAATGAATTGATGCTCGCCCAGGATGCGCGAGAATGAAGCGTCAATCTTGCCCAACCGCTCGAACAGATTGCCCGGCGCAACAGGCGCGCCAGAAGGCAGAAGCACACTGTTAGTGATTTCGTCGAAGCGGGTGAAATAGCCGCGCGCCTGCATTGCCGTGCGTTCGTTGATCTGCCAATCGCCCGCCAGATTGAAGCTCTGCGCGTCTTCGTCAATGAACGATTCCTGGTTGCCCTCCTCGCCGCGCGCCCGTCCACGCTCGCTGTTCCAGTAGCCGCGCGCCCAGGCGCTCAAGGCGAAGTTCGGCGTGAACCTGTATTTGACCTTGGCCAGCGCATCGTAGCGATGATAACCAGCGCCGGTCGTGTCGAACGTCGCTGGCGTCAGGTCGAACGGATTCTGTTTGTGCCGCTCGCCGCTGAAGAAGGCGGAGAATTTGTCGAGCGCGAATCCGGCGTCGCCACGCGAGTCCAAACGTCCCTGCGAGCCGCCGGAGACGGTGAAAGAGGTTTCGACGGGATAAGCCGGATCGCGCGAGATTTGATTGATCACGCCGCCAATCGCGTCCGAGCCGTAGAGAGCCGAAGCTGCGCCTTTGACGACCTCGATGCGTTCGAGTGTGTTCACCGACTGGCGGTCGAGGTTGACGACGCCGCGCTTGATGCCTTTGCCGCCAATGATCGGCTGGCCGTCGAAGAGCACAAGCACCTGGCGCGAATCAATGCCTTGCACCTGCTCGCCCGCCGCGCCTGCGCCTTGCGTTCCGCGACGTGTGACGACGCCTGGCAACTCCTGCAAGACCTCTGCGACCGATTCGTAGCCGGTGTCGCGGATGCGGTTGCGCCCGATGACATCAACTTTGGTGTTGAGGCTCTCGCGCAATTCTTCCTGGCGCGAGCCGGAGATGACCGTGATCTTATCGGCCAGCGCGGCAGGTTCGAGCGCGAAGTTGAGGGAAGCGGATGGATCGCTTTCAACTTCGCGCGAGGCCGGAGCGAATCCGGCGGCGCTGACAGTCAGGCGGTAACGCCCATTGCGCAGAGCCGCGAAAGCGAAATTGCCGTTGGCGTCTGTGACCGCGATGCGTTCAAGGCCGGTCGCCAGGTTGCTGAGCGTGACCGAAGCGCCCGGCAACGCCGCGCCCGCCGCATCGGTGACCCGGCCACGCCAAGCGGTTTCGTTGTCGTTTGTCTGAGCGAAGAATGAAGGGGAAGTGAAGAATAGAAGAGCGGCGACGAGCAGTCCGAAAAAGGATAACGCGAGATCGCGCCGCGAAGAGCGAATGCCAGGTGAAAACATTGAAGCCTCCTTCACACCGAACTTAGCGATGATCGGATGTGAATTACTCGCAGCGGCGTGTTAGGATGCTTCCCGCAAGCCACTCGCGAAGTTTCCATAACCAGTCGGGTTGGTGTTGCGACAAAGCCTTCAGCGCTGCAACGCTGAGGGCTTTTAGTTTTGTATTCAGATTTGGATTGATGACCTGATCGAGAATCCTGACCGAAAATAGCAAACTAGCGAAAACGCGGACAATTCTTGCAAGCCTTGCCTTTCCGCTTGTAACTCTTGCAGCACTTGGACTTTTTACTCATTGCCTCTCCAAAACTTCTTTAAGATTTGCACGACTTTGAAATTCGTTTTCAAGATGCTGGAGATAGTAATCCCAGGCGGCGATGGTTGTCAACGGAATTCTTCAGGTCAAATTCCTGATAAGGGCTGGCTTTGTGGCGGGAAATCCGGGCGCGCAATTTACTGTTCAGTAGTAGAATGACCGCGTGAAATCAATTTGCCAACCAATCCCTTCACGATTACCGGCGCAGTGTTGCGCAGTTGTCATGACTTTCTGCGCAATTGTCGTGATCGCCGCCGCCAAGGATCGTAAGGCGAATTTGGCAGATGATGCAGCGCCGCGAAATTTTTACCGTCTGGAGATTGACCTCGATTATCGCAACGCCAGCTTCACCGGGCGCGAATTCATTCGCTTCACCAACACCACGCGCGAAGACCTGGACTTCCTGAATTTATACCTCTATCCCAACTTCGGTCTACTAGAAGAAGACCAGCCATCATTGGCGGTAAAGCGAGTCACTGCTGGTGGGAGGGAATTGTTATACAGCCTTCGTTCGCGCAATGCTCTGCTTAGAGTCGAGTTACCGCAAAAACTTGGACCCGGTCAGAATATCGAATTGACGCTCGATTTCGTCGCTCGCATACCGCGCGTGCAGCGTGAAGAGACGAGCCTGCTGGCTCATTTTCTGCAGGAGATCAGCGACGCGCTGAATGATGAGCGGCAGCCCAGAGACGCGCGGGACATCTTCTTTGCAGGAGAGGAGGCGACCCTGCTCGGTCATTTCTTCCCGATGCTCGCGCCACGGCAGCAGCAGTTGGTTGAGCAGAACCTTGCGGTCAGCGTCGGCAATCTGGTTGACGGCGAGGTCGCGGATTACGAGGTAACGATCAAAACCAGCCCCGGATTGACGCTGATCGCTTCGGCGGAGCGCGTTGAATCGAAAATCAAGAGATTGGATTCCGCCGAGTCAGAAGGACAAGTCACGCATACTTTCCGTGGAGAGAAGCTGCGAGGGTTTGCCGTCGCCATCGTTGAGAGGATGAAAAGCGCCGAACAGAAAGTCGGCGACGTGCGCGTCGTCTCTTACTTCCGCGAAAGCGACGAACGCATCGGCAAACGGACGCTCAACTTCGCCGCCAACGCAATTGATGTCTACACAAAATCGTTCGGCGATTACCCCTATCCGCTGCTGCAAGTTGTGGAACTGCCGCTGGCCGCCGGTTATAGCAGCATCCAGTTTCCAGCCCTGGTCGCCGTGGCGCAGGCTTACTACATTGATTTCGACGCGCCGCAATCGGCGCGGTTGCCGGGCGTTTTGCGCGAACAATCGGACATCATCAAATCTTCATTCGAATTCACAATCGCGCACGGCGTAGCCAAACAGTGGTGGGGACAGGCAGTCGGCAGCGACCCGGAACGCGCTCCCTACCTGGACGAAGCGCTGGCCAATTACTCAGCCGCGTACTATCACGAAGCCGTTTACGGAAAGAAGCTCGGCGACCTGATCATTGATCAGCAACTGCGCGGGGCTTATCAGGCTTATCGAATGCTCGGCGGGGTGGACATGGAAGTTGACAAACCCGTCAAAGAGTTTCGCAACACCTTGCAGTACACGGCGATTGCGCAGGCGAAAGGCGCTATGCTCTTTGTCGCCTTGCGCAAGGAGCTTGGCGACGAACGGTTCTTCAATGCGCTGCGCCGGTACTATTCAGCCCATCGTTTTCGCACGGTTACGCCTGATCATCTGCGCAATGTTTTCCTGAACGGGGCGGAAAATCCGCGCGCTGTGCGGGGATTATTTCAACGCTGGTTGAAAGAGAAGCACGGCGACGAAGACATCGGAACACCAGACCTGACTCTGGTTCCGCCGCCGGTTTCCAAGATTCGCGCGCTGGGACGGGTCTTCGTCAAGATCGGGCGCACCGCCGCCAGGCCGTTCTGATTCATCTGAAATCGAGAGGAGTTGAGATGAGCAAGCCGAATTCAGTGGTCGAGCTTTATTACGAATCGTCATCGCAGACCGCAAGTCGCGCAGCGAACGTGGAGTTGGAAGGTCTGGATCGCGTCGCGCGAATGCTGGATGATCTGATCCGCATCCCCATTCTCAACCTCCGCGTCGGACTCGATCCGATTCTGGGTTTGGTTCCCTGGCTGGGCGACACGGCTTCGGCTCTGTTCTCCCTCTATCTGATCGGCGCCGCGATCCATTACCGGCTGCCAAAAGTCGTCATTCTGCGAATGGCGATGAACGTGGCGCTCGACTATCTGATCGGCATCATTCCGTTCGTGGGCGACGCGACCGATTTCTTTATCAAATCGAACAGATGGAACATGAATCTGTTGCGGAGATATGCGCAGGAACGCCGCCCGCCGAGCTTCACTGACTATCTCTTCGTCGTCTTTGTGATCGGAGCGTTGGTGGCGCTGATTGCCGGAGGGTTCACGCTGATCTTCTATTCGATAAAATCCGTCGGCGGTTTGTGGTGAAGATTGAATGGGGTTTTAACCCGGAGGCCAGCCCAGAGCGCGCCCGCCCAGCAGGTGAATGTGAATATGCCAGACGCTCTGGCCTGCTCCTGCGCCGGTGTTGATCACCGTGCGATAACCGCCATCAGCGATGCCCAATTGATCGGCGAGTTTTGGCGCGACCAGCGTCAGATGCCCCAGCAGCGTCTGATCGTCCGGCGCAGCTTCGCTGAGTGAGGCGATGTGCTTTTTGGGAATGATCAGAACGTGGGTCGGCGCTTGCGGATTGATGTCGCGGAAAGCCATCGCCAGATCGTCTTCATAAACTTTGTTCGCGGGAATTTCGCCGGCGATGATCCGGCAAAAAAGGCAGTTGTTGTCGGGCATTTATCCCTCCTGTGATTGACTCGAAACGCAAATGTTGAACGCGCGCCGATAGTAACACATTCTGTCAGTACCGTGACCTTCGCCACGGAAATTTACACTGAGGTAAGATGGATGTTCAATTCAAAGACCTATTGTTCAATCGCGTTGCTGCTGGCGTTCGCCGCTTGCAGCACGAATAATCCAGTAGCGACTCAAGCTGAATCGCAATCACAAACTCAAATGACAGCGCCCGCCAGAGTCCAAACCTATAGTTACGAGGTGATCAACACCTACCCGCACGATCCCGGCGCGTTCACCCAGGGGTTGGTCTTCCATCAAGGCCTGCTTTACGAGAGCACCGGAATGAACGGCTCGTCGTCGCTCCGCCGCGTCGAGCTTGAGACCGGGAAGGTTTTGAATAAACGGGTTGTGCCCAACGAGTTCTTCGCAGAAGGTTTGGCGCTGTTCAATGGCCGTCTGTACCAACTGACCTGGCAAAATCAGCAGGGGTTTGTTTACGACCTCGATTCGTTCAACTTGGTTGGCGGTTTCAGATACGCGGGCGAAGGCTGGGGGCTGACGCACAACGGACGGTCGTTGATAATGAGTGACGGGACGAGCCAGATTCGCTTCCTGAATCCTGACACTTTTGAAGTCCAGCGCGTAATCAACGTTCAAGATAACGGACGCGAGATAACTCAGCTTAACGAACTCGAATACGTCAAAGGGGAAATCTACGCCAACATCTGGTATTCCGACCGCGTGGCGCGTGTTGACCCGCAAAGCGGAAGAGTGACTGCCTGGATCAACCTCGCAGGGCTGCTTGCACCCGAAGACCGCACTGACCCGGGGGCTGTGCTCAACGGCATCGCCTACGACGAAGCTTCCGACAGACTCTTTGTGACCGGCAAATACTGGCCGAAACTGTTCGAGATCCGGCTGAAACTGCGGCGAAACGAAGTCCGCCGGTAGAGAGTGGGGAGTGGGGAGTGGGGAATCGGGAGTGGGAAAGTAGCTTCTTTGACCCACTCCCGATTCCCCACTCCCCACTCCCCACTGTTTTTTCTGGAACTTTCAGGCCGCCTGAACCGAATCACGAACGTCAGCACGATAAAAGCAATCTCGGATGGCAATGGCGATGCACTTATCTTTAAGTGATGACGAATTGTTGCGGCTGCTGCGCGCGGGCGATGAGCAGGCGTTCCTCACGCTTTATCGCCGCCGGCAGGGCGGTATTTTCCGTTTCGCTTTGCGGATGAGCGGGTCGGAGGCAATCGCCGAAGACGTGACGCAGGAAGTTTTTATGGCTCTGATGCGCGGCGATGGGCATTACGATTCATCGCGCGGTTCTTGCCAGGCTTATCTTTATGGAGTCGCGCGCAATCAGGTTTTGCGAAGGCTGGAGAAAGATCGCTTTTTAACGCCGATCTCTGACAACGATGAAGAACAGGATTCATCAATGCCGGACGGGTTGATCGCCTTGACTGATCCGCTCGTTGATTTGACGCGGAAGGAAGTGATCGTCTCGGTGCGGCAGGCCGTGCTCGCCTTGCCCGCGCATTACCGCGAAGTCGTTGTGCTGTGCGACCTCGGCGAAATGAGTTACGCCGAAGCGGCCGCCGTGCTCGGATGTGCCGTCGGGACGGTCAGGTCGAGGCTACATCGCGCGCGCGCCTTGCTTGTCGAGAAGCTGCGCGCGCATCAAGGCGCCGAAATCAAACAGGCCGGCGCCGCAAATTGTTTTGTGTGAGATTGCGATGAACTGCGAGAACTTCGAAAACATCATCAATGATCTCGCTCGCGCCAAGATGATGGACGCTGTGGCGCGCGAGAGAGGGCTGGCTCACGCCGAAACCTGTGACCGTTGCGCGGACCGGCTGGCCGGTGAACGCGCGCTGACCGCCGGGTTGAAGGCTTTGTCGGCGAGCGACGAAGGGAAAGTCGCGCCAGACAGAGTCGAAGCTGCGTTGCTCGTCGCTTTTCGCCAGCAGCCGATCCGGGAACGTGTTTCGCCTCGATGGGCGCTGGCGGCGGCGGCGGCGGTGATTCTCGTCGCCATCGGATTGATCGTTTATCGCGCGCTGAACAACGCGCCTTCCGAAAAAAGGAATAACGATCAGGTCGTGGCGACTCCCACGCCCGCGCCTGAACCAGTTGAGCGCAAGGTCAACGAGCCGGTCGCTGATCGCCAACTGGCTGACAACAAATCCGCGCGACCCGGTAGGACAAGATGGCATCCTGTCCCACGCTCGCGCGCGCCAGGATTTCTGATCAGAGACGAGATCACGCTTTACGCCCGCGACAGCGAGGTCGCCAGCGATTTCTTCCCGCTGACTTACGAAGCGGATATGGCGCCGATGGAAAGCGGCCAATTGATTCGCGTGCAGATGCCGCGATCCGCGCTGGTCTCTTTCGGCTTGCCAGTGAATGTCGAACGCGCCGACGCCCCGGTCACAGCCGACCTGCTGGTGGGCGAAGACGGTCTGGCTCGCGCGATCAGGTTTGTTCGTTGATCTATTCTGGTCAGTACCGCGAGCGGTAGCGAGCGTGGCTCTGTTTCAATCATCAAAATCAACAAGGAGTCGTTTATGTCGCTGCGGCGCCCGCTGTACCGCAGGCTGTCTAGCCTGCGGGGGCTTCCTTATCTGGACGCCTGGGGGCAACTGGATGACTCATCCACCGAGTCTTCCGCAGGCTAGACAGCCTGCGGTACATATCTGAGGAGAGACGGCTATGAGAAACAGCACGAAAAAAGTATTGTCTTTGGCCTGCGCGCTGGCGCTGGTTGCAAACAGTTTCGCTGGCGTGATGGCGCAGGATAAGAAGCAGGAAAAACCTGCGCAGAACGCCGAACAGCGATTTGTGTTTCAAAGTGATGGGAAGACAGTCACCGTTCAGACTGGCGATGGCAATAGCGCTACGTTCAGCGTTCGCACGCCTGGGCCGGAAGGATTCGGCGGCGGCTGGGTTGCCGGGAGCGCTCAGCAAAGCGGCGACAACGTCTTCCAGTTCTTCTCGCAAGAGATGAGCTTTGACAACCGGTTGGTCAAAGGCGCGCCGTTTTCAGCCGACATTGTTTCCGAAACGATCCAGACTTTGCCGGACGGTAATCGGATCGTTCAACGTTCCGAAGGCCGCGTCTACCGCGACAGCCAGGGGCGCACACGCAACGAGCGCAATTTCCAAATGGGCGGATCGAGCGAGCAGAAGCAGACGATCAACATCTTCGACCCGGTCGCCGGCGTGAATTACATCCTCGATCCTGAAACCAGAACCGCTCGCAAGACAAATTCTTACCTCGGAGTTCCGCCTCCGCCTCCTCCGCCGCCTATGGCTATTGCTCCGGGCGCAGAACTTCCCGGTAAGATTTCGATCTCAGGCGGTGTGCTGCAGGGCAGCGCAATCAGAAAAGTTCAGCCGCCGTATCCGCCAGTCGCCAAGGCGGCAAAGGCGTCGGGCGCTGTGCAGGTTCAAATACTCGTCAACGAGACCGGAGAAGTGATCGAAGCGAGTGTCATCAGCGGACATCCACTGCTCCGCGACGCCGCGCTTCAGGCGGCGCGCCAGTGGCAGTTCAAACCGATAGAGCTTTCGGGCAGGCCGGTCAAAGCCCAGGGCATTCTGACCTTCAACTTCACGTTGTCTGATGAACCGCCGGCCCCGCCAATGGCTGGCGCCAGGAATATCCTGAAGTTCAGTACAAACAGAGAAGAGCTTGGCAAGCTGGCAATCGAGGGAGTTGAATGCGAAGGCCGGCGGGAGGTCACGACGATTCCGGCCGGCGCGGTTGGCAACGAGCGCCCGATTGAGACAGTGAATGAGACCTGGTACTCGCCGGAGTTGAAGATGACGATTCTGAGCAAGCGCAGCGACCCACGCTTCGGCGAATCAACCTATCGCGTCACCAACATCAGTCGCAGCGAGCCTGACGCCCAACTATTCCAGGTCCCGTCCGAGTACACGATCAAAGAAGGCGGAGTCGGAGTCGGCGGAATCGGGATACGCACGCCATTGACAGAGGAGGAGCGCAGGCAGATCGAGTTGAAGGTACAATCAGAATCGCGAAAGCCAAACAATCAATAGGCTCAGGCGAAAAATCAATACGAAGGTTGCGGGCGAAGCGGGAATACCGCTTCGCCTCTTTGTGTTTAGGGAGTGATTAGAGGATGATCGCGAATCAGTACCGCGAGGGGTAGCGAGCGTGGCTCCATCAACGACTGACTGATGTAGCCTCGCTCGCTACCGCTCGCGGTACTGATTCGGTCCGACTTTCTTCGACGAGGTGTTCTGTAATGCGTAACCAGGTGAGATTGCTGTTGACCTTCATTTACGTCATTTGCCTTTCCACCCCAGTTTTCTCTCAGCAGCCGGCGAACGGCGCCGCTTCATCGCCCGACGAGGTGGCGTTGCAGGCGCTGGTCGTCAAATACTTCGACGCCTACGCGAAGAAAGACCTCGACACCGTCACGACTTTGTGGAGCGGGGCTTCGGCGACCGGTGTCTCCCGCCGCGAGCTGCTCAAACGGATGTTCGCCATCGAAGATTACAGATTCTCGGAGCCTGCGGTCTCGCGAGTCAAAGTCGAAGCCGACAAAGCTTCGGCGCGCGTGGTCGTTGAACGGGAAGCGACCAGCCTTCGTGGCGGCGCTGTTCCAATTCGCAAGACCACGGTGCGCGCCGATCTTTCATTTGTCAGGGAGAACGGCGAATGGAAATTGTGGGATGAGGCGCCGGCGGTGAGCGGGCTGGCCGCAGCGCTGGCATCCGCAAAAACCGACGCCGAACGTGAGGCGCTGCTGGCGAGCGACCAGGAACTGGTCAACCGTGAATTGCTGATGCTGCTCAGCAATCAGAGTGACCGCGCTTTCGCGCAGGCCGATCATCCGCGCGCGCTTTCGCTTCTGCTCAGCCTGCGTCTGGTGGCCGAAAGGCTGGACGACCAGCGGGAGATCGCCAACGCCCGGATGAACACCGGCATCATCCACTTCGTGCAGAAACGTTACCAGCAAGCGGTCGAAGCCTATCAGAAAGGTCTGGCAATCGAAGAAGCGCTGGGTCGGAAGTCTGAAACCGCCCGGTTGCTGACCAGCATCGCGCTGGCTCAATCCGCGCTGGGCAAATCTCAACTGGCGATTGAATATTTCGAGCGCGGACTGGCGCTGCACGAAGAATTGGGTGAGAAGAACAACGCTGCGCAGACGCTGGAAAACATCGGCGAAGTTCATTACGAACAAGGCGCCTATGCGCTCGCCTCCAATTTTTTCCAGCGGAGCTTGAAATGGCTCGAAGCCGCTGGGTCGAAGACAGCCGTCGCCCGCCAGATGCTCAAGATCGCCAAGACCGAATACGAGCAGGGCAAAGACGCTTCAGCGATTGATTTTTACACTCAAGCCGCAAACACCTTCGAAGCGGCGGGCGACAAACGCAGCATCGGTTACGCGCTGCACAGCATCGCCAACATTTTCTATTCGCAGGGCGATTACGCGCAGGCGATGAGCTATTACCGCCGCAGCCTCAGGTCCGAACAGGAAGCGGGTACGCGGCAGGGCGTGGCGAGCGCGCTGCAAGGCATCGGGTTGGTTCATTCGCTCGACGGCAATCACGCGGCGGCGCTCGAAGCATACCGCGAGAACCTGAGCGTCGCCGAATCGCTCAACAACAAAGCTGCCATCGCCGCGGCGTGGCAAAAAGTCGGCGGCGCGAATTTTAGCCTGGGTCAGTTGGATCAATCGCTCGAGGCTTTTAAAAAAGCTCTGGCTTTGCGCGAAGAAGTAGCCGATGCGTATGAGACGGCGAATGCGTTGATTGACCTGGGTATGACCTACGCAGCGTTGGCCGATTACCCGAACGCGCTGGACGCTTATCAGAAGAGCAAATCCCTGTACGAATCCGCAGGCAGTCAAGCTGGGGTCGCGGCTGTGTTGTTGAATGAGTGTCTGATCAGTTATGCGCAGAAAGATTACGTCAAAACGATAGAACAGGCCGGCCAAGCCGCTGCGCTCGCTCAGCAGGCGAAGGACGCCGACCTGTTCTGGCAGGCGCGGTACCGTGTGGGCAAAGCGCAATACCGCAGCGCGAAGCTCGATCTGGCGCGACAGGCTTTTGTCGAGGCGATTGCGACGATTGAAACACTGCGCCCGGCGCAGAATCGGGGCCAGCAGCCGCGATTTTACGAGAGCAAGCTGGCGCCTTATCTGGCGATGGTTGACGTGGCGATCAGCGAAGGGAAAGGAAACGAGGCTTTCGATTTCGGCGAGCGCGCGAAGGGGCGTGTGCTGGTGGGCGTATTGCAAAGCGCGAAGGTATGGATCAACAAGACGATGACGCCGCGCGAGCGCGAGCAGGAGCGCCGGTTCCTGACCGAGATCGCGACGCTCACGACGCAGATTTACCGCGAACAGGAACGGCAAAATCCGAACCGCGCGCGCTTCAACGAACTCAGCGCGAAGCTGCAAAAGACGCAGAGTGATTATGCCGCGTTTCGTAACCGGCTCTTCGCGATCCGTCCGCGCTTGAAAACGCTTCGCGGCGAAGGCAAGCCGCTCGACGCCGCGCAGGCCACGGCTTTGCTCACCGACGCTAAGACCGCATTGTTAGAATTCGTCGAAACGGACGAAAGCGTTTACCTGTTCGCGTTCACGAAGAGCCGGGCGGCGGGCAAAGGCAAACAAGCGCGACCGGTCTCTCCGCTGAAAATTTACGTGCTCGACACGAACCGAGCCGACTTGTACGCCCGCGTGTTGAAATTTCAAGAAGCCCTTGCCAGTCGTGACGCGAACATTCAATCGCAATCGCGTGAACTGTTCGACCTGTTGCTCAAACCCGCGTGGGAGCAACTCGCCGCACAGAAGCACCTGGTCGTTGCGCCAGACGCGGTCTTGTGGAATTTGCCCCTCCAGGCTCTGCGAACCGCAGATGACCGTTACCTGATCGAAAGCCATGCGGTCTCTTACGCGCCTTCGTTGACTGCGCTCGGCGCCATCCGCACGCTTCACAACCGCCCAAAGGTTAGCGCCTCGCCCAAGCTGCTCGCGCTGGTAAATCCAACGCCGAGCCAGGCGGCGACAGATCGCATCAAGTCAATCCTGAACACCGAACGAACAGGTCAATCGCCGGAGGCTCAGAACGAAGCGGAAGTCTTGAGCAAACTTTATGGCGAGCGGCAGACCGCGGTCTTCACTGGCGCTGACGCCAGCGAGAGTCGGGTCAAATCCGAAGCCGCCAAATATCAACTGCTTCATCTGGCGGCGCGCGCGGTGTTGAACGAAACCGCGCCGCTCTTTTCTTTCGCGGCGTTTTCATCGAACGCAGACGCAAAAGAAGACGGGCTGCTCGAAGCAAGAGAAGTTTTCGATCTCGATCTGAAATCCGAGCTGATCGTGCTGTCGGGAAGCGAACTGGCTTTGCCAAAAGCCGGAGCAATCCGCAGCGTGACCGGGTTGACCTGGAGCTGGTTTGTCGCGGGCTGCCCGGCGTCCGTTGTCAGCCAGTGGAGGGTCGAAGGGGCGTCTGATTTGATGCTCGAATTTCACCGGCAGATCAAAACGAGTTGGGGGAAACAATCGAAGGCCGAAGCCTGGCAAGCGGCGGTGCGGCAATCGCTGAATCGGGAAGAGTATCGCCACCCGTACTTCTGGGCCGGTTTTGCAATGTTGGGGGACGCGCGTTGAGGATTGCCAGAGAGTCGCCTGGCGTCGCGATTGCGAAATTGATCCAGGCATTTTGAAAACCGAATTAACGTGATCTTGCGTACTCTGTGACGCAAAAGAGCAAATCCCCTCGGAGGAAAAAGTATGAAAAGGACACTGATCACAGTAGGCGCCATCATCGCTGTCGCATTCGCTTCGGTCTCTTTGTCAGCTTCGCCATCGCCCCAGAAGAAGGGCAAGAAATCGAAGCTCGAAACTAAATCTTCCCGCGAGACAAGCGAAGCCCGCGACTTGGCTTATCTGACCAAGGAGATTCGCAAAGAGCTGGTCACTCTTCCGTTCTTCAATGTCTTCGACTGGCTCGAAGGCAGAGTCGAAGCGGATGGCACGGTCTATCTGGGCGGGCAGGTGACCAGACCGACGCTGAAAAAAGACGCCCAGCAGCGGGTCGAAAAAGTCGAAGGCGTGGATAGAGTTATCAACCGGATCGAGGTCTTGCCGCTTTCGTCGAACGACGATCAGTTGCGCCGGGCGGTTTTCCGCGAGCTTTTCAACACCAACTCGCCGCTGTTTCGATACGGCCAGCAATCCGTTCCGCCGATTCACATCATCATCAAGAATGGGCGATTGACTCTGAAAGGCGTAGTGGCCAGCAAAGGCGATAGCGATGTGGCCAACATCAAAGCCAGAAGTGTTCCGGGATTGTTCGAAATCAGGAATGAATTGCGCGTTGAGAAAGACTGAATTGAGGCGGGCAAGACTGGAACGGCTCATTTTCAACTCTCCATTTTCAATTCTCAATTTTTTGCAGTGAGCGGACTTGATGAACGAGCCTACCTGCAAAAAATTGAGAATTGAAAATGGAGAGTTGAAAATGTCTACGCGCCGAGTGAGTAACGACTTCAATCGTTGTTTCGGGGGAGGCCATTGACGTTTATCAACCTCCTCGTCCGCACCAAGTTTTCGATTTGCAGCAGCAGAATGCCTGCGATCACCGCCGCGCCGCCGACAATCTGCATCGGCGTCATCTTTTCCTCCAGCCACATCCACGCGATGGCCGCCGCGACGACCGGTTCGAGCATCGAGGTCAGGGAGCTTCGGCTGGCTTCCAGGTAACGCAGGCTGGCCGAGTAGAGCGCGAACGGCAAGACCGTCGCCACCGCGGCGAGGTAGAGGAAGAACAGCCACATCCAAACGTCAAAGCTCGCCCAGTCAATCTTCCACGGCGGTCGAATCGCCATCCAGACCGCGCCCGCGGTCAGAAACGCATAGGTGATCATCGTGCGCGGATCGTAACTTTTCAGCCCGTGTTTGCCATAAGCGGTGTAGAACGCGAAGCAGACGCCCGATGCGATCGCGCACAAGGTTCCGGTCAATGATACCCGCGCAATTCCGCCGGATTGTCCAACCACCATCAGCGCGCAGCCGCAGATGGCGGTCACGGCGGCTGCCAGTTTGCCGCCGGTCATCCGCTCGGTTTTCGACAGCGCGCCGTAAATCATCAGATGAACCGGCGCCAGATATTGCAAGAGCAGCGAATATCCGACGCTGACCGTCATCAGCGACAAATAGTAGAAGCCTTGATTGGCGGCCAGGCCGATGGCGCCGAGCAGAATCAGGAAGGGAAGGTCAGCGCGGCGGACTTTGAGAAGATGCGGCGATTTCAGGCCGAGCCAGACCAGCAGGATCATCGCCGCCAGCATCGTGCGAAAGACCAGCAACTCGTCGGGGCGCATCTGGCGCCGGAGCAGATACTTCGTCACCACGCCTGAAAGGCCCCACAGCACAGCGGCGGCGGCGGCGAACAGGTAGCCTTTCAGATGAAGCCGTGACTCGGTCAATGAATCACCGGGCCTTGAGCCGGGTCAGTGATGAACCAGCCCACTTCCAGCGAGCTGAGAACCTCGTCCCACACCGGGCGCATCTGTTCCGCGTCCTCAACCCAGTAATCGAAGGTGATCAGGCTCTGGATGTTGTGCAGCCCGCGCGCGAGGCACATCCGCGAGAAGGCTTCGCGGCGCTCGATTTCATCAATCACCTTCATCTCAACCCAGGCCAGCGACAGTCCGGCGCGTTCTTCTTCGACGATCTCTCCCCGGCTGATGACTTCGCGTTCATCATCTTCGATGACGTGTTTCAGCAGCACGCCTACGGGCGCGACGCTCAGGTCAATCTCCGGCCGAAATCGCATGTAGGAGACCGCCAGCACACACTCGTCATCGGGCGGCTGGCGGTCGTGAAATTTGATCGTGCCCAACTCGTCTCCCTCGCCGGGCAGGACGACCCAATCCTGCGGGTAGTTGAACCGCGCCGCGCCGCGATCCATCACGAAGACGTTGTAGCCGGGCTTGCCGCGCCAGCCGTGGTTCTCCTTCAACTTCACCGTTTGCTTTTGCCATTTGGCCATAGACCCGCCTAGATTTTGATGTTGTAAACCTTGATCTTGCTGTTGAGCGTGGTGTTGTTCATTCCGAGCAACTTTGCGGCGCGGCTCTGGTGTCCGCCCGTGATCTCCAGCGCGCGGCGGATCAATTCGATCTCGAAGCGCGAGACTTCGTCGTAGAAGGAAATGCCGCGCGCGATGTCCAACGCCGCCGCCGAGTCGGCCACGTCAGCGGCGTCGCCTGAGAGCGATTGCGGTTTGACGATCTCTTCGCGCAGACAATCGGGCGTGATTTCGTCGCTGCGCGCGATGATCACTGCGCGTTCGATAGTCGCTTCCAACTCACGCACGTTGCCCGGCCAGGCGTAGCTTTCGAGCGCCAGCAGAACTTCAGGCGACAGTTGGTCGGTGATCGCGCGGTTGTTCTCTTCGTTGTATTTGCGAATGAAATGCTGGGCGAGCGGCAGGATGTCTTCTTTGCGATTGCGCAGCGGCGGCAGATGGACGTTGATGACGTTCAAGCGGTAGAACAAGTCTTCGCGGAAATCGCCCGATTTGACCGCGCGCTGCAGATCGGTGTTAGTCGCCGCGATGATTCGCACGTCAACCCGATGCGGCTGCGTGTCGCCCAGCGGAGTGAACTCGCGCTCCTGAATCACGCGCAACAGCCGGGCCTGGGTCTCAGGCGGGATCGTGCTGATTTCGTCGAGGAAGATCGAGCCGTTGTCGGCGACTTCAAACAGACCTTTCTTCGCCGCCACCGCTCCGGTGAACGCGCCTTTGGTGTGACCGAAGAGTTCAGATTCGAGCAGCTCCGATGGGATGTTGCTGCAATTGACCGCGACGAATTGGCCAGTCTCGGCGCGCGGGCTGGAGAAATGGATCGTGCGCGCGACAACCTCTTTGCCCGTGCCCGATTCGCCGGTGATCAGCACGGTCGAACGCGCAGGCGCCACCTGTTCGATCAGATCGTAAACTTCACGCATCGCCGTGGAGTTGCCCACGATCTGGCTGCGGTCCGCCGAGGTCTTCAACGTGCGGCGCAACACGCGGCGCTCCTCATCGCCGCGCCGGCGCGCGATGCCCGCCGCGACGGTTTTGAGAATCTGCTCGTTATCGAAAGGCTTGCGGATGCAATTGAACGCGCCCAACTGCCACGCGGCGATGGCGGTGTCGAAAGTCGCATAAGCCGTGATCATAATCACCACGGCTTCGCGGTCGAGCTTGAGCATTTCTTCGAGCGTGCGCAATCCGCCGATGCCCGGCATCGAAACGTCGAGCAACACCGCGTCATACGCGCGTTCGCCGAAACGCGCCAAGCCTTCTTCGCCAGTCCTGGCCAAATCAACGCGAAAGCCGTCCTGCGACAGCAGGCTTTCCAGCACGTCGCGCATCACTTCTTCATCGTCAACGACTAAAACATTTCCTTTTTTCGCCATAAATCAGGAGAGAAATTTTACTGGTTTGATCTGAGCCTCTGCCCTCAGCCATATCCTGATTGCGCGGACAGAAGCTTGTCAAGCGGCGCTTGGTCTTTCGCTCTGGCCTCGACGGACTTTGCGACGTAAGCGATTTATAAGGGCGAAAAATCGAACGCTCAAAGCCTTGAACACCCGCGACTTATAACCCGGCTGGGAACGCCGTTGGCTTTTCTTTTGCCGACTGGGAGTGTCGCCGCTTGCGGCTCCTGCGCGGCTCTTCTACAATGCCCGCGTTTGACCGCGACCCCATTACCAACTCAACCTAATCCATCGTCAGAGCACGAAGCGTGAAAACACGACTCGCAGTGGCTTGACCGTTTGCGCGGCGCGACGATGAATTGAACCCTCGGTCAGGCGCCGGTCTTACTCTGCGATTCGCTGTTAGGGCTATTTTCTTAGGCTAAACATGAGTTATTGATGATTATGAAACGTGGACTGTTCTTCGCAGGTTTGTGCGCGGTGGTGGTGGGCGCCGCCGCCGTCGCTTTGGTCGTCGCATCATTTGCGCGGCCGCAAATTTTTCAATCGCTCGTCTTCGACCGGAAGTGGTCTCCACTGAACCTGGCGCTTGGCGAAAGCCGCGGCTCGAACGCAGACATCGTCGCCCAGGCCAACCAGGGTGTGGTGACGGTGGTCGCCACGCGCGCGCTTCGGCCCGAGGAAATTGCGCCCGCCGGGAATCCGAATCCCGCGCCGAACAGCAACGTGCAACGCAGCACGGGCACAGGCTTCGTCATTGATCCCGCAGGCTTCATCGTTACCAACGAGCACGTGATCAAGAACGCCGACCGCATCCGCATCCGGCTCTCCGACGGGCGAACTCACGTTGCCACGGTGATCGGCGCCGACCACGCCACCGACCTGGCGCTGCTCAAGATCGAAGCCGGCGCCTTGACGCCGCTCGATCTGGGCGATTCCGACGAAGTGCGCGTGGGCGACCCGGTGATCGCCATCGGCAACCCGCTCGAATACGAACGCTCAGTCACGGCGGGCATCGTCAGCGCCAAGGGGCGCAAGGTTTACGAAAACGAGCCGTTCGAGGATTTCATTCAAACCGACGCGGCGATCAATCGCGGTAATTCCGGCGGTCCGCTGCTCAATCGGCTCGGCGAAGTGATCGGCGTCAACACCGTGATCCGCAATGACGGGCGCGGCATCAGCTTTGCTGTGCCGAGCAACGTCGCCAAACACGTCGTCTCGCAATTGCGCGCTCACGGTTATGTCGCGCGCGGGTATCTGGGCGTAACTCCGGCGAACCTTACGCCTGAGTTGCGCGATGGTTTGAATCTGGGCGACGTTCACGGCGTTCTGGTTGCGGATGTGGCGAGTAACTTTCCTGCGGCGCATGCTGGCGTTCAGGCTTACGACGTCATCACGCATTTCGGCGGGCGCGCGGTCAATGACACGGACGATTTCTTCGCGCTGGTGGCCAACACTCTGCCCCACCAGCGGGTCGAGTTGGCGGTCTTGCGCGGCGAGCAGCGGTTGAAACTTCACGCGACGCTGGAGCAGCGTCCGGCAGGCAACACCGGCAATCAGCCGCAGGTGCGGCCTGTGTCTGAAAAGAGCGGGCAGAAGGGCGGGCAAAAGAACGATCTGTCGCTGGGGTTTTCAGTGCGCGAAAACACGCCGGAAGTCCAGCGCGAATTGCGCCTGGGCAAAGTGGACACTGAGATCACGGGCGGCGTGATCGTTGCGGATGTTGATCCGTTAGGCCCAGCCGCCGATTCGCGCCTGTCAATGGGGAACATCATTCTCGAAGCCAATCGCCAGCCGATTCGCAGCCTCGAAGATTTTCAAAAGGTCACGTCGCAATTGCGCGCAGGCGGCGTGCTGGTGATTCTTTACACTCCGCCTTACCAGCGAGCTGTCCGGCTGGCCACAATCAAGTTGGGGCAGGACTGAACTAAGGCGGGAGTTATACTTCGCGCGGCCATAAATGAAACTTGTAGTAGAGGAACCTGAGGAGAACACGGAACAAACGGAATAAACGGAACAGACGGAATTTTCTCAAAAGCCTTTCCGTTTGTTCCGTTTATTCC
>Ga0187892_10001863_pt1 | contig 45816 bp, 32 predicted proteins | sample MA1701073metaG_FD_139345 | JGI IMG/M metagenome (GOLD analysis project Ga0187892, IMG submission 139345) | Bio-ooze microbial communities from a basaltic lava cave in the Kipuka Kanohina Cave System on the Island of Hawaii, USA - MA170107-3 metaG ...
CCGCAGCCGCTCCTGAGCGACTGACCGATCTCCTCGTGCGTGAGGGGCACATAACGCGCGAGCAGCTCGACAAGGCAACCCGCGAACAAAAGTCGAACGGCGCGACGATCACTTATCACCTGGTGAAGCTCGGCTTCATCAAAGAAGTCGATCTCGTCAAGGTCATTGCGCGGCAGTCGCGCATGCCGGCGGTCGATCTATCCAAGTTCGAAGTCGACCCGCGCATCGTGAAGTTGGTGCCGCCAGACGTGGCGACCAAGCACCTCGTTTTGCCGCTCAAGCGCGATGGCCGAACGCTGACGGTCGCCATCTCTGATCCCAACAACCTCGGGATACTAGAAGATCTCAAGTTCATCACGCGCTACGACATCTTCCCGGTGTTCGCGGGCGAGTTCACGCTTCGCAACCTCATCGAGAAGGTCTACGATACCGGCGACACGGCGATGGCTTCGCTGCTCGAAGACATCGCAGGCATCGAAGGCGACATCGAAGTCGTCGAGCAGGAAGACGATGAAGTCTCGGCGGCCGCGCTGGCGCAGGCCGTCGACGACGCCCCGGTCGTCAAGCTCATCAACGCCATCCTCACCGACGCGGTAAAGCGCGGCGCCTCGGACATTCACTTCGAGTGTTTCGAGCACGAGCTTCGCGTTAGGTACCGCATCGACGGTGCGCTCAACGAAGTGATGAAGCCGCCGCTCAAGCTCAAGGCCGCGCTCATCTCGCGCTTCAAGATCATGGCGCAGCTGAACATCGCCGAGCGACGCGTACCGCAAGACGGGCGCATCAAGCTGAAGATCGGCAACAAAGTCATCGACTACCGCGTCTCCACGCTTCCGACGCTCTTCGGCGAAAAGGTCGTGCTCCGAATTCTCGACAAGGGCAACCTAACGCTAGACCTCGAGAAGTTCGGCCTCGAGCCGCGCGCCGAGGTTGAGTTGATGGAAGCGATCATGAACCCGTACGGCATGGTGCTCGTAACCGGTCCCACGGGCTCGGGAAAAACGACGACGCTGTACTCGGCGCTTTCAAAGATCAACAACATCGACGTCAACATCATGACGTCAGAGGATCCCGTCGAATACAACCTGTTCGGGATCAATCAGGTGCAGGTACGCACCGAAATCGGGATGAGCTTCGCCGCGGCGCTGAAGGCGTTCCTGCGGCAAGATCCCAACATCATCATGGTCGGCGAGATTCGAGACATCGAGACCGGCGGCATCGCCATCAAGGCGGCGCTCACCGGTCACTTGGTGTTATCGACGCTGCACACCAACTCGGCGGCCGAGACGGTGACGCGCTTGCTCGACATGGGACTCGAGCCGTTCAACGTGGCCAGCGCGGTCAATCTGGTTGTGGCGCAGCGGCTCGTTAGGCGCGTGTGTAACTACTGCCGCAAGAAGTACACGCCCGAAGACACCGAGCTCTCGGCGGCGAAGGTCTCGCGCACGACAACGCTGCGCGACCTGCGCTTCATCCCCGAGGCACTAGCCGACGCCAAGGCCCGGGCGCTCCCCGAAGCCGCACCGCTCCTCGAGGACTTGAGTCTCGACACGAAAATCGGCGACCTGCCGTTCTTCAAAGGCCGCGGCTGCGATGAATGCGGCGGCTCCGGTCTCAAGGGACGCCAGGGTCTCTACGAGGTGATGGCGCTCACACCGTCTCTGCGAAAGCTGATCATGCAGAACGCGAGCGGCCAAGACATCAAAGACGCTGCGATCGAAGACGGAATGCTCACGCTCCGCATGGACGGCTGGCTCAAGATCCTCAAGGGGCTAACGACGTTGGAGCAGGTGATCAGAGAGACGTCTGCGTAGGAGGCCAGAGGCCAAAGGTCAGAGGAGATAAAGGCCCGTCTCTGACCGACGCTGTGGCCTCTGACCTGTGGCCTTGCTTCAAATCGTGACCGGCATTGGTCGATGGCAGTCCCCAGGGTACACCAAAGTCCGCCGAGGCCGGCGCCGAACGTGAGGTCGTAAATGGCAAGCAAGCAGTCCGCAGCTGGTTCCGTGAATCTCAGATCCCTGCTCGAAGAGGTCATCGAGCGGGAAGCGTCTGACTTGCACGTCACGGCCGGCGAACGCGCGAAGATCCGCATCGATGGCGAGATCGTAAACTCGAACATCGACTACGTCCTCACGCCCAAAGACACCCTGCAGTTGGCGTACTCGGTGTTGACCGAGAATCAGAAAAAGCGATTCGAGCTCGAAGATGAGCTCGACTTTTCTTTCGGTATTCAGAACCTCGCGCGCTTCCGCGGTAACGTGTTCAAGCAGCGCGGCTGCGTGTCGATGGTCATTCGGCAAATCCCGTTCAGCATCCGCACGTTTGCAGATCTCGGTTTGCCCGGGGTCATCGCTCGCATGGCAGAAAAGCCGCGCGGCCTCGTGCTCGTCACGGGCCCCACCGGTTCAGGCAAATCAACGACGCTGGCAGCGCTCGTCGACAAGATCAATCGCGAACGCAACGGGCACATCATCACGGTGGAAGATCCAATCGAGTTCATCCACCGCCATCAACAATGCATCGTCAATCAGCGCGAAATCGGCACTGACACCAAGTCATTCGCGAACGCGCTGAAGTACGCCTTACGTGAGGATCCCGACGTCATCCTCGTCGGCGAAATGCGCGACCTCGAGACGATCCAGGCGGCGATCACGATTGCCGAGACTGGCCACCTCGTCTTCGCTACGCTGCACACGAACTCCGCAGCCGAAGCGATCAACCGCATCATCGATGTCTTCCCAAGCCATCAGCAGTCACAGGTACGCGCGCAGCTCGCGTTCGTGCTCGAGGGGATCGTCACGCAAACTCTCTTGCCGAAGGCACGTGGAAAGGGGCGATCGCTCGCGTGTGAGATCCTCGTCATCACGCCCGCTATTCGCGCGCTGATCCGCGACGACAAGGTGCACCAGATCTACTCGCTCATGCAGTCCGGAAAGAAGTTCGGCATGCAGACGCTGAACGATGCGCTGTATCAGCTGTACGTGTCGCGCGAAGTCACGGAGGATGAATGCCTTCGCGTATCGAGCGATCCTAACGAGTTGATGCGGATGCTCGGCCGCGAACCGCTGACTGACGACGGATCGCTGGAGCTCAAGCCTAACCAGGATCGCCGCCACAACGCTAAGCGTTCGGCCTGATCGGAATCCCCTTGAGGTAGAGAGAAGCAACGATGCCAGCATTCACATACACCGCCCGCACGGCACAAGGCGAGCTCAAGACAGCGACGATCGACGCGCCGACGCGCGAAGACGTCGTCGCGCAGTTGCGGCGCCAGCGCCTGAGCGTTGTCAAAGTCGACGAAGAGACCAAGGCGAAGAAGCCACGTCGCGGTTCGATCAAAATGCGCGACGTCGTCATCTTCACGCGGCAGTTCTCGACGATGATCAACGCGGGCCTTCCGCTTGTACAGGCCCTGGACATCCTTGCCAAACAGACAGAAAACAAGAACCTCTCCAACGTCACGCGCAGCGTCGTGTTCGACGTCGAGAGCGGTCATACGGTCGCCGATGCACTCGCCAAGCACCCTAACGCGTTCACCGATCTCTATGTGAACATGGTGGCTGCCGGAGAGGCAGGCGGTATTCTCGACACGATCTTGATGCGTCTGGCGACGTTCCTGGAAAAGAACGACGCTCTGGTGCGCAAGGTGAAGGGCGCCATGATCTACCCCGGCGTCATCATGAGCGTGGCCGTCCTCGCGATCACCGTGCTGCTCCTCTTCGTGATTCCGGTGTTCGAGACGATGTTCGCGAGCGTGGGCTTGGCGCTGCCGCTGCCCACTCGAATCGTGATGGGACTTTCACGCTTCCTCAAGACATACTGGTGGGCGATCGGCATCGGGATGTTCGGCTTCACGGTCCTGTTCCGGCGCTACTACAAAACGTCTAACGGCAAGCTCGCCATCGACAAACTGATGCTCAAGCTGCCGATACTGGGCGACGTGCTGCGCAAGTCCGCCGTGTCGCGTTTCACGCGCACGTTAGGCACGCTCATTTCATCCGGTGTGAGCATCCTCGACGGCCTGGAAATCACAGCTAAGACAGCCGGCAACCGCGTCATTCAGGACGCCATCATGGCCTCGCGTTCGAGCATCGCGTCAGGCGAGACGATCGCGGCACCGCTGCAGAAGTCCAACGTCTTCCCGCCGATGGTGATCAGCATGATCGCGGTCGGTGAACAGACCGGCGGACTCGACGAAATGCTCTCCAAGATCGCAGACTTCTACGATGAAGAAGTCGATGCTGCAGTCAGCGGGTTGCTATCGCTCCTCGAGCCGGTCATGATCGTCTTCCTCGGCGTGGTCGTCGGCGGCATGGTCGTCGCGATGTACTTGCCGATCTTCGACATGATCAACGCGGTGCAATAAACATCGAAGGCACGAACGCAATATAAACGAATCGCCCCGGCCTAACGGCTGGGGCGATTTCGTAACTGCACCAACGCAACTGCATCACCGCGGACCAACACGAACAATACGCTGTTAACAAGAAAGGTCCGCTACTCCGCGCTAGTTCGTGGTGAAGCTCTCGATCTAGAATCTCCTGTCTTCTTCACCGAAAAACGGACGGCGCTCGCCCGATGGACGATCCCTCACGGGCCGATCCGGGTGTTCGACTGGCCGACGGACTTCGCGGTCGTCTGCGCTGTGTAGCGCGTCGAGGTTGATGGATCTCTCGGCGAGATTCGTCAGCGTATCATCCGCACTCTTCTCCTCGTTGAGCGACTGCTCCAGGAGCGTCTGATGCCGATCATATCCGAGCATGCCCGCAAATGTGCATAACGTGCCGTAGCCGGCGATCTCGTAATGCTCCACGTGCTGTGCCGCGTCGATGATGCCTGCGTCGATGACGTTCGGATCGCCTTTCCCCTTCGTCAAGTCTTCCGCCTCCTCCAGCACGCCCGCCATTCCTTTGCATCGCTGACCGCGCGGACTCTCATCGAGCTCATCGAAGATCCTCTCGAGTCGGCCAGCCTGCTTTCGTGTCTCTTCCAAGTGCTGTTCAAGTGCGGCGCGCAACTCAGCGTGCTGCACGCGTTCGATCACTTTCGGTAGTGCCTTGAGGATCTGATCCTCCGCGTCGCGCATGTCGCGCAGTCGCTCGAGGTAGAGCGAGTGCAGTGACTCGAGCCGCATGGCATACCTCCGGAGAATGGTGTGAAGTCGGGGCCGGGAGGTACGAGCCGCAAAGACCATACGCGCGCCGCCACGCACGAGAGCGCATGACAAGTTGTCAGAAAAATGCGTTGCGGATCCGCGGCTCAATTGCGGTGTGTGTCCGCAACTACTGATGGCACTGCACGATACGCATCTCTCGCTGCGCACGAGACCGGCCTCAGCGGATGCGGCGCGCTCATTGCGTTTGCGGCATGCGTCCCTGTACGCGATGTCCACTGTGCCTCGATTCGCTTCCAACTTCGCCAACGGAACCGCTCGCATCGTCGTCGTGCGTCTGACCGACGCGACCAGTTTGCTTTGCGCTGTGCCGGCGCTGCGCGCGCTTCGAAGCGCTGCGCCCAACGCGCACATAACGCTGATGGGTCTTCAATCGGCGGCGGAATTCGCCAGCCGCTTCTCTTCGTATATCAACGAGTTCATCTCGACGCCTCGCGGTCCGCGCGTTGATGAGTACGACCTTGCTGTCGAGCTGCAGGCGCCTAGCGAGGAGTTGCATGCGCTGACAGCACAGCTGCGTGCCCGCTTCACCGCCGGTTTCAGAAACGGATCGCCTAACGGGGCGAACGACGCGACAGACCTGCGCGTGGAGTGGCTGGAGCAAGGGCCTGAGCTCTTGCATCTCCTTCAGCTCGTCCGCGCGCTAGGCATTCGGGACCAGGGCGACGCGCTCGAGTTTCCTTTCACGCCGCGCGACCGCGCCGAGCTGGAGAACTGCCGTGATGCGCTGGCGCTTCTCGGCGGACCGTTCGTTTGCATTCAGCCTGGCGGTCGGCTGCCCGAGCGTCGCTGGCAGGCGTCGCGCTTCGCGCGAGTGGCCGATGCGCTTTCTGCGCACGGGCTGCGCGTCGCGCTGACAGGCCCGGCTGCCGATCGGCCTGTCGCCCAAGCCGTCGCGGTGCGCATGCACAGTCACGCGATCGACCTCACGGGTTGCCTAACGATAGGCGCCTACGCGGTGCTCCTCGACTACGCGTATCTCCTCATCAGCAACGACACCGGCGTCACGCGTCTGGCGGAAGCCATTGGCACGCCGAGCGTAACGATCGCGTCTGGCAACGACGTGCCGCTGTGGCGCCCGTCAGATCGTGCGCGCTATCGCGTGCTGTGGCTGCCGCGTAGCGAGCGCCCGTCGGCGGAGCGTCTCTTCTCGACGTGGCCCGACAACGCAGGCGGCATCACGGTCGAAGCCGTGCTCGACGCGTGCGACGCGCTGCTCGCGGAACCGGCGCTCAAGCAACGCGCGGCTGTGCGCGCGCACCTCGCGCGCTTGCGCCACGAGTCGCGCCTGACGCGTACGCTCGCGCCAGCACCGATCTTGGCGGAAGCGCGAAAGGTGCGACGCGCCTCGTAAGAGCTGCCGGTATGCAACCGTTCGCATTCCTCGACAAGGCTGTTCTGCTCACAGACCAGCCGTTCAACGTCGATCCCGCGAGAATTCGCTTCGCAGCCGGATGGACGCTTGCGCTCGACCGTCTGCACAGCGCTGGGTTTCGCCTCGCGACCATCTCGAATGAGAGCGGAATCGCGTTGGGATACTTCGACGAGCACGCGCTCGAGGTCATGCAGCGCCACATCGCGTCGCGTTTCGCGTCGCGCGGATTCGAGCTGGCCGGCTTTCTGTACTGTCCGCACCACTCTGCCGGCTCGGTCGCGCGCTACGCGGTGGACTGCGACTGTCACCTCCCCAAGCCCGGCCTGCTGCGCCGCGCGGCTGCGGAACTTGGAGCAGACCTGCAGCGATCCTGGCTGATCGGCGATTCGGCGGACGACATGCTGGCCGCTCGGCAAGCGTCCTGCCGCGGGCTCGTCGTGGACAGCGGTTCAGAGAGCGAGCTCTTCGTCGGACGGCGCCAGACGCACACGCATCTCGTGGCGCCGGATTTGTGCACCGCGGCCGACCTCGTCATCGGCGAATTGCAGACAGAGGCGGCCGCCTAACGAATGTTGGAGATGTCGCGATGTTGTGGGCGATTTTCTATATAGCAGTACTACTCTGGCTGGTGGGAATCATCGCATCGGCGACGGCCGGTGGTCTGCTGCATCTGTTGCTCGTCGTAGCAGCCGTCGCCTTGATCTGGGATTTGCTCAAGCGCGGCAGTCGTCGACCCGTCTAGCCACGCGTCGAGATCTGATCGTCGCGCGACGCCGATTGCGCGTTCGGCAGCGTCGAATCGGTCTGTGGCGAATTCGTAGAGTCGCCACCTAACGCGTCCATCAGCGCGCGGAACGTCACCGGCTTGGCCAGGTGCACGTCGAAGCCGGCTTCGCGGGATTTCTGGCGATCGGCTTCCTGCGCCCACCCGGAAAGGGCAACGAGGCGAATGCCTGCGGCCCACGGCGCCGCGCGCAAGCGCTGAGCGACCTCGTGACCATCCAGTCGCGGCATCCCGATGTCGACAATCATCGCGTCCGGGCGAAACTCCGCGGCTGTGTACAGTGCCTCGATGCCATCATGCGCCACGCGCGTTTCAATGCCGCCAAGTGTGAGTAGCGTGTCCAACGCTTCGGCGGCGTCCACGTTGTCGTCCACGACAAGCACGCGGCGCGGACGTTTCACCGGGCGCGATGGCGGCGTCGATACACGCTTCGATTGATCGGCTTGTGTCGCGGGAGCGGCGGCATCTACCGGCTTATCCGTGCGCGCGTGCGGTCGCGCCGGAAGCCGCACGACGAACTCGCTGCCGCGCCCTTCACCTTCGCTCTCGGCCACGACAGAGCCGCCGTGCAGGTCCACGACTCGGCGCACTAAAGCGAGTCCGATGCCAAGGCCGTGCGGCTGTTCGTCCTTTGATTCGCGGTGCACTCGCGCAAAGGCGCCGAAGACATGCGTGAGCTTGTCGGGCGGGATGCCGATTCCCGTGTCGCGCACCCTAACGACGACCCATTCATCGTGCATCCTGGCCGTGACCGAGATACTCCCGCCTTTCGGCGTGTACTTGCACGCGTTGTTGAGCAGGTTCGAGAACACTTGCGTTAGGCGCACGGGATCGGCATATAGCTGCACGGGCTCCTCGGGCATCGTCACGGTCAGTTTCTGCTCCGAACACTCCGCCGAGTCGCGCACGGTTTCCATGGCCGCCGCGATGATCGCCGAGAGCGTCGTGTTCTCGCGGCGAACCTGGATCACGTTGCGCGTGATGCGGCTGACGTCTATGAGATCGTCTACGAGACGGACCATGTGCGCGATTTGCCGCCGGATTGTCGCGCGCGCCTTCTCGTTCGCCGCAGGGTCCGTGCTATGCGCGAGGATCTCGGCCGACGTGACGAGCGGCGCAAGCGGGTTGCGTAGCTCGTGCGCGAGCGTGGCGAGGAATTCGTCCTTCAACGCGTCCGCTTCGCGCAGTGCTTCCTGCGCGACCTTGAGCTCGTGCACGTCGGTGGAGGAGCCGACCCACTGGTCGATTTTGCCTAACGCGTCGCGCATGGGAACTGCGCGGCTGATGTGCCAGCGGTAGACGCCGTCGTAACGGCGAATGCGATGCTCGAACACGAACGCTTCACCGCTGTGCATCGCTCGCGCCCAGCGACGCGCTCCTTCGCGTCGATCGTCCGGATGTATGGCGCGAACCCAGTTGCCCTGCGTGATTTCACTGGGCTTGAGCCCGGTGTACTCGCTCCATTGCGTGTTGGCGTAATCCGCGACGCCCTCCGCCGTCGCGGAGAAGACCTTCTGCGGCATCGCGTCCATCACGAAGGTCAGCTGTTTCTCGCTCTTGCTCACCTCCCGCAGGCTGCGATGCAGCTCGTCATTCAGCTCGGCGACGCGGGCCTCCGTTCGCTTGTGAGCTTCGCCCTCTTCCTGCAAGCGACGACGCACTCGATCGGCGCGGGCGCGCGCGCGGTGCATCGCTTCTGAGGTGACGGCGATCAACACGCCGGCACCGATGAACAGCGCGATACGAATCTCATCACCGGGTGTTCGATTGACCCAGCCAACTCGGCCAACAAACAGAATCAGCTCGGCGGCCGCGCCGGCGAGAGTCGCGGCAATCGCGGGACCCATACCGCCCGCGTATGCTGCGAGCGCAACGGGTATGATGAACAGCAGCGGGAGCGAGCTCCCCTGAACGATCCTACCAAGCTCGAATCGCGCGAGGAGCGTCGCGGCAAGCGCAATCGCCGCAACCACATAGCCGAACACACGGCGATGCGCGAACAGAAAGGCTGCGCTACGACTCGTCGTCTGGGTCATCCTCGTCATCCAGCGCGCCGTCCTTGTAGCGCTTGAGTTTGCGCGAAAGGGTGCGCCGAGAAATGCCGAGGATCGCTGCCGTTTCAGCCTCTTTACCGCTCGTTTCGTCCAACACCTTGAGCGTGTATTCGCGAGTCAACTCTGCGAGCGTGTACGCGTCGCGATGCGCATGCGACAGAACCTCGCGATCTGAGCGCTTCTCGCGCGGAACCGGCGCGGGCATGTCGATCGCTGGCTTATTGCCAGCGGCGATTAGCGCGCGCTCGACGAAGTTTTCCAGCTCGCGCACGTTCCCGGGCCACTCGTACTCCATGAGCTGCGCCAGCGTTTCCTCAGGAAACGCTGCAGGCTCGACCTTGTGGAGCGACGCGAAACGCGATCGGAAGTGCTCCACAAGAAGTGGAATGTCCGACGGGCGTTCGCGTAGCGCGGGGACGTGGATGGGGAACACGTGCAAGCGGTAGTAGAGGTCCTCTCGGAACCGGCCGGCAGCGACCTCCGCGGCAAGGTCGACATTAGTTGCCGCAATGAGACGGAAGTCAGTCGCGATGGTCTCGTTCGACCCGACACGCTGCAACGTCCGTTCCTGCAACACGCGAAGGATTTTGACCTGCACGTCGAGCGGGATTGTGGACGCTTCGTCGAGGAAGAGTGTGCCACCAGCCGCCTCTTCGAGCAGGCCTCGGCGGTTGGCGATAGCGCCGCTGAAGCTTCCTTTGACGTGACCGAAGAGCTCGGATTCAAGCAGTGTGGATGAGAGCGCTGCGCAATGAACCGCAATCAACGGCTGGTCATGTCTCGCCGACAACGCGTGAATCGCGCGCGCTGCCAACTCTTTGCCGCTTCCCGTCTCACCAGTGACGAGCACCGTGGCGTCATATGGCGCGACCCGCTCGATGAGCTCGAACATCGAGTGCAAGGCAGGACTCTCACCGACGAATTCCAGCGTAGAGCGCCGCGCATGAGCCTGGCTGTCGGGCGCGATTCTGCGCGGAGGCACCGCCGGTGTGAGCGCGCGCGCCAACGTGTCGAGCAACTCGCGTCGATTGAGCGGTTTCGTTAGGTAATCGAACGCGCCTAACCGGAGCGCTTGAATCGCGGACTCCATGCTCGCGTCGCCCGTCATCACGATTGCGCGCGAAGCGATCTGGCGCGCGCGAAGACGGGCGAGCGTTTCGAGGCCCGTCATTCCCGGCATGTGCAGATCGAGCAGCACCACGTCCGCCGGTGTTGCCGCGAGCGCGTCGAGCGCTGCTTCGCCGGAATCGACGTCGGCCGTGTCGTATCCTGAATCGCTCAGGACAGTGGCGAGCAGCGCGCGCGTCTGGCGATCGTCTTCTACAATCAACACGCGGGGCCTGTGACCGTTCGCGCCGGATTCGCTGTTCCGGCTGCGATCAGTCCTGTTGGCCTCGGTGGAACGGCGGGAATGCATTCAGATCCTCACAATAATGCAGCGCCAGTCGCGCGATAGCCGCCAATGTACACCCATTTCGAAAAGAGTTGCCAGATTCCTGAATGGCAGGCAACAATTATGTGATGTCGCACCGTCTTGCGTGGCTAGGGCAGGCCTTCTAGTGTACGCGATCAGCGAGCTCCGCCGCCGCTTCTGGCAGCAACAGCCTAACGAGTATGACGAGCGGGACGCCTAAACAGCCGAATAGCGTTGATGGAGGCGCGTCGCTGCGCCATGACGACGAGTACCAAGCGTACGCGGCGTTCTTCCACACGCTCCGCAACGCGCACAATCGAGTTGTGCTCGGAGTTGACGTGCTGATCAACAAACCGATGGATGATGCAGAGCGCAGGCAGCGCATCGAAAAGTTGCAGGACGCCGCGAGACAAGTTACCGAGCTACTGGACCAGGCACCGACTCCACGAGCGCGCTAGATCGCGCGCCGCCCCCTCCCGGCCGCACGGCGACGCGCAGCAGCACCTCGCCGCGTTTCACTTCAGCTTCGTACGTTCTGATTTCTTCCTTGGCCGGACCGGCTTTCACCGCGCCGCTATGCGCGTCGAACTGGGATCCGTGCCGGACACTGAACGACGCCGCACATCAGCACGCCACCGGCTAACGAGCCGCCGCGGTGTGAGCAGCGATCGTCGAAAGCCGCATAGCCGCTGTCTGTGCGAGCCAGCACGATCCGTCGGCCATCGACATGCAACAACTTCATCTGATCGACTTGCAGCTCGTCCGCGCGAGCGACGACGAGCGTGGGCGCGTCTGACGCAGTTAGGCGCGCCTCATTCCACTTGCCGGCATTTGCATAACGATGATCCACGCTGATCTGATTGCGCGAGCCGAGCGTGCCGCCTAGCCATGCGCCGATCGATAGGAGCCCCGTGCCGACTGCCTGCAATACCAGAACGAGGGTCTGACCGATCGGATTGCTCCCGCTGCGAAATGCGAGCGATACGGCGAACAACACCACGACGGTGAGCATTGCGAGCATGTGCTTCGTCGTGCGACGCTTGCCCGAGCTGTCGGGCGGCACCGTGTACAGGTAATCCAGGAATCCAGGTACCGCGGCCACGAGCGCCATCGCGACTCCAGCGAGCGTGAGGTGACCACCGGTCGTCCACAGCGACGGCTGATCGAACGCGACGCCCAGCGCGTGTGCGACAAACGCGCCCGTCAGGAACGCGAATGGAAATGGGATGGGAGAAGGATGGCTCGGGTGGCCTCTGAAGCTGGCGAAGCTGCGCACAGTACGTGACCTAACGAGACGTTATTCAGCCGCGGGTAACTTCGCGTGCAGGTCTTGCGCGCCTTTCAGGTGAGCCTGGAACGCAGGAACCGCTTGCTGCAGGAATGTCTTGAGTTCCTGGTTCGTGGCCTTAGGCAGCCAGTCGCTATTGATGCTCTTGATGATCCCCTGGTGATAATCGATCTCGTGCTGCAGGTAGGCGCGATCGAACGCAACGCCGGTTTTGCCTTTCAGCGAGGTCATGGTTTCGCTGTGCGGCAGCCCGAGCGGATCGCCGGCCGGCGCCGCCGGCGAAATGGACTGCTTGGTTGCCAGCTCGCGCGCTCGCTGGACCAGATCATCGTGGTCGCGCGAGAAGCCTCTCCCGAGATCGCGTGTCGGTTGCGTGCTTCCCTGTTGCGATGCGAGACGGCTATGCTCCACTTCGTGCTGGTTGGCGGCGATGAACGATCCAAGCACCTCGCCGTCGGGCGTGGCGGGCGCCGGCGCAGACGTATCATTGGGGCCCTTCTTGGCCGTGGCGGGAGCGGCCATGCCGGTGTCGAACGGGACTGTCGATGTATCGACGTCCGTGTCGTTCCGCTCCCCGCATGCCCAGACGCCTAACGACAATGTCACGGCCGTCAGCAGAACCTGGTATCGCATCGTGTGCTCCCGTGTTGCGCGCGATTAGCGCGTTGACGCTGCCGTCGCGCGATCGTGCATGTCGACAGGCTCGGTCGCTCGCGCACATGACGCGCAGCAATAGAAGCGCCCGTCGACTTCGTCACCGTGTCCGATGATGCGACAGCCGCAATGCGCGCAGGTGGGTGCGAGCATCGTGACGGCGCATTCGAACGAGTCGAAGACGTATGTCTGTTGGCCCAATGTCACGGTGAACGTCTTGTCGTACTCGTTATGACACCACGCGCATTCAGCCATTGTCCGTTCCTCCTGGCGCACTCAACCACAGAGTCCCGCGCGGGAGAGCGCGGCAACGCTGGAGGACGCGCAAACGTCGTGCCCGCTCCGCGGGCGCGACACGGATGGCTATTTGAAGCCGGGCGTTGTGAGCCGATCGTCGCGCACAAAGCGGTCGCGCGCCGGCATTTTGACCTGCGGTAACGAGAGGGAATCCATAACCACGTCGCGAGCGATGATACCGTTCTCGGCGAGGATCCACGCTGTCACGCCGTAGAGTTCGTTAGGCGTCAGCGAGCCCGGCTTGTCCTGCGGCATCGCGCGCCGCAGGTAGTCGTACACGGTCGTCGCGTACGGCCAGTAGTTCCCGACCGTTTTGACCAGTGCCGGATCGCGACCGAATCCAAAGCCCTCGCGCGGCTCACGCCCGACGATCGGCGGGTTGGGCGCGACGCCTTCGCCTCTCGCACCATGACAAATCGCGCATTTCGCTGCGTACACGCTGGCGCCTTCGATGGCGGTCGCGCGCCCGGACGGCAGTCCAACGCCGGCAGGGTTCACGTCCAGATCCCACGCTGCGATTTCTTGGGGCTCGGGAGTACGGCCGAGCGCATAGCTCGCGGGTTCAGAGGCGGCCGGTGAGACAGAGCCGCGCGCCGAGCCGGAGTCGGCTGAACCGCCGCCGCCTCCACCGCAGGCGAGCACGAGGCTCGCGCCTAACGCGAGCGCCGCGGAAGCGCGGCTCATGGGGCAGCCTCGTAGACAACGCGGCCATCGGCTTGCACCGTCCATGCACGCAGATGGTTGTAGTGGTAGTTCGTGCCGCTGCCGCGCACCCGGCGGAATTCAGCGAGTGTGGGCTGTACGTAGCCTGTAGCGTCGACGGCTCGGCTCAGGATTGTCGACCGCTCGCCATTCCACTGAAAGCTGTGCGTAAAACGCACGAGCGCTTTGTCGAGCACCGGTTCCTGCAGCTTGGCCGCGGTCCATGTGCGTCCGCCGTCGGTGCTCACGTCGACGGCGGTGATGCGCGCGCGTCCGCTCCATGCGAGCCCGCGGATTTCGATCCAGCCGCGCCGGGTAAGCTGCACCGGGTACGTGGGGTAGGTGATCGTGGACTTGGCGTCCATGACGAAGCTGAACTGCCGAGCAGTGTCGTTAGGCAGTGGGTCGCTGTACTTGGAAGTTTCGTCGCGCGACATGTTCGGCTGCGAGATCAGCTCGAGCCGCCGCAGCCATTTGACGCACGTGTTCCCCTCCCAGCCGGGGTTGAGCAAGCGTACCGGGTAGCCGGCCGCCGGACGCAGCGGCTCGCCGTTCATCGCGTAGACGAGGAGTGAATCCTCCGTCAGCTTTTCGAGCGGGATGCTGCGCGACAGCAAGGCGGCGTCGCCGCCTTCCGCGAGCGCCCACGTGGCCTCGCTCCTTACTCCCACTTCGCGCAGCACGGTGCGAACGGGGACGCCGGTCCATTCGGCGTTGCCTAACAAGCCGTCGATGAGCTGCGGTGTCAGCTCCGGCTTCGGGGAGTTGTATGCCGCGCGGCCGTTGCCGGAGCATTCCAGGAAGTACACGCGCGTCACCGACGGGAACGACTTGAGCTCGTCCAGCGTGAGAACGAGCGGCCTATCCACGAGCCCGTGAAGCATCAGCCTGTAGCGCGCGGGATCTATCATCGCGACTCCGGCGTGATGCCGTTCGAAGTGCAGATCGCTCGGCGTGACAGTTCCATTCATTAAGTGAATCGGCGCGAGCGACGAGCCGGCGATGGCGCCAGTCGGTGTGCGCGCCATCTGCACGAAGGGCGAGCGCGCGCTCGCCGCACTCGTCGGTGGTCCGGGGGCTTTTGTTGGATCGGCTGGGATGGCAGGTTCAGCCGGCTGCGTGCCTAACGCGGCTTGATCGCTCTCAGGCAGGAGTGCGGCAGCCGAGAGCGCGGTCGCGGTGCTGACGAGCAGCTCGCGGCGCGTGAGCGAGCGATCGTCCGGAGAGCCGGCCATGAGGGTCTCGTGAGTGAGTGCGCGGACAACTTTGCGTACCGGGCGCGCTCTGGCTAGTCCGTCCCCCAAGGGAAAGCCTGTCGCACGCTATCGGACGGCGACGACCTTCGCGCTCCAGGGACAGTAATCGCGCACGGAGCTGATCCACTCGTCGCGGTGCGCCTCGACGTACGACGGCGTTCCGTCACACAACTCGATCGCGAAGTCAGCTACGGTGACGCTGCTCGGGACGAGGTGCCAACTCCACGGCGCGTTGAATCCGCCGTTGCCAGTTGCCACGCGGCCGAGGATCACGCCCTCCTTTCCGCTCTGCATGCGGGCGTCGAGCTTGGCGGCTGTCGCCTGATCCGTTACGCGCACCGCGAACTGCTCGCTTCCAACCTGCACCACGTACGTCGCGCCGTTCGGCGTCACACTTGTCGGACTGCTTCCGCACGCAACGGAGACGCTTGCGACTATCCCTGCCAGGACTGAATACCTAACGGTTTTCATTCTGGTTTACTGTAGGTGCTGCAATCGAGACACGGCGTGCCTCTTGCTCCCCCTACCTTTGCGCTACTGATACTGGATATACATGGGGCGCGGCATCAGAGCGAGCACTTCCTCGGGAGTCATGAGGCGCCAGCCTGCCATACGCCGGTCATTCTTATAGAAGAGTTTAAACCCCGTGAATTGCACCGGTTCCGGATAGATGAAGCGCTCGTAACTGCCGCGCTTGAGTGATGGACTCCCCCAGCCGTCCATATCGATCACGATCTGCACGCGCGGATCGAGCTTAATGCCCCTGTAATTGCGCAGCATGTTCTGCGTGAAACGGTGCACCACCAGCACTTTCGGCGGCAGTTGGTAGCGCTGCCCGATGCCGGCAAGGAAGCTGGTCGCGTAGTTGATGTCATCATCGTTCATGCTGCCGATCACTGTGCCAGGGCGCTTGCCGGTTTTCATCGAAAACTCCGGATCCAGCGCCAGATGCACGTTAGGCCGCATGAGATACTTCTCGAGCCACGGCAACTCGGCGCGTACCGTGCTCTTGCCAACCTGCACGTCGAGGAACAGCAGCGCATTTTTGCGCTGGGCCCAACCGTACACGCGTTCGATGAGCGAGCTATCCATGCGCGCGCGATACATCCCGTCCTTTCCAGGATGATGCTGGGCGACAGTCACGATGAGATGCAGGGCAGGGACGATCGGTGTCAGCGTATCCGCCTTTTGCCAGCGCGCCACCTCTTTCTCGAGGCGCTCGAGCATCTCGTCCGGCGGCACTTCGCCCAGGATCCCCATCCGCTTCGATAGCGGATTGCCGTAGTACGCCAGGATGCGCTTGTTCGGCAGGATCGAGCCGGGGAGCGGCGCGGGGCCCTTGACCGGCCACTCCGGTTTCGGGTCGCGCCGGCGCGCGGCGCTCTCGTTAGGCGTGCGCCGCAGGCAGGGCGAGTCGCACGTGGCGCGACTGCTGCCACGCGTGCTGCTGTCCCGAGTCTGGGCATCCGCCGTGGCGGACAGGAAGATCCCGGCCAAGGCCGGTCCAAGCAGGTGACGATAGCCCATTGAGAGGCACGGTAGTCGGTGAGGCAGCGCGCGCGCAAGCGGCCTATCTCCATGCCACTTCACTACATCGGCGAGACGCTCGGCTGACGCCTTAGGTCATCTTTTCCGCTTTGACCAATGGGGGGAGTACTTCGTCTGATTTTGTAATGCGCCGCACATTCGTCCCCCTGGCCTTGGCGATCCTGGCCGGCTGCCAAACGCTACCGCGCGCCGCGAGAGCCAGACTTGGCGCGGTTCCCATTCCGACCGCTGCCCCGATCGAGCGCGAAGTCTCAGCCAAAATCGCGATCGCAACGTTCGACAGCACGTGGACGCGCGTTCGCAACACGTACTACGACACGACGCTCAAAGGCCTCGACTGGAACGCCGTTAGGCATGAGCTGCGTCCGCGCGCGGAACGTGCGGCGACGAGCGCCGAACTGCGTGCCGTGCTCATGGACATGCTGAACCGCCTCGGCGATTCACACATGACCGTCATGCCGCGCGAATTCACCACTTCGCCACCTAACGACTCGGATGAGGATTCCGGCCCCGGCAGCGTCGGCATCGAGGCTCGCATCATCGAGCGCTCGCTCGTGGTCTGGCGCGTGGAGCAGAATGGCCCAGCGGCACGCGCGGGCGTTCGGCCTGGTTGGGTCATCGCTGCCGTCGACTCGACGGATACCGACAGCGCCATCGCCCACGTGCGCGCGATACGCGACGCACGACTGCGGCGCACGCTGTTCATACAGGTAACGGCGCGCTTGCAACACCGCTTCAACGGCTCGGCGAATTCTCCTGTGAGCGCTGCTTTCAGAGACGAGCGAGGAAAACTTCGTGAGCTCGTTATGACACGCGCGCCGGTTTCCGGTACGCCCGTCAAAATGGGCCACATGCCGATGATGGTTGTGCACGCGTCATCGCAGCGCATCGACAGCGCGACCGCTTCCAATCGCTGCGTCGGAGTGGTGCGCTTCAACTACTGGTTGCCTCACGTCATGCCGATGCTCACGTCCGCGATGAACGGTTTTCAATCGTGTGACGGCGTGGTGATCGATCTGCGCGGCAACGTGGGTGGTCTCGCCGCGATGCTCTCAGGCGTCTCGGGCTTTCTCGCGGACACGGCCGCGACGCTTGCAGTCGTGCAATCTCGCGGGCAAGAACAGCGCTACGATATTTTCCCACGCGTAGCGAATGCGAAGGGCGAACGCGTACGACCATTCGGCGGCGCGATCGCGATCCTCATCGATCCGCTTTCAGTTAGCACCAGCGAGGTCTTCGCCGCAGGAATGCGGCACGTCACGCACGGTCGCGCTCGCATCTTCGGTGAGCGGTCAGCGGGGCAAGCGCTTCCCGCGCTCGTCTACAAGCTGCCTACGGGCGACGTTCTGCTGCACGCCATAGGCGACCTACGGCTATCGGATGGAACTCGCATCGAAGGCGAAGGCGTGCGCCCAGACATCGAAGTTCCATTGCGGCAATCGGATCTGCTTGCTGGGCGCGACGCCGCGCTCGAAGCAGCCATTCGCTGGATCGCCGCTTGGAACAAGAGCGGCGGCGGCTAGTACTCCGTTAGATTACGCGCGCGCTGCGCATGCGAGCGACAAGGAGGCGTTGGCCGTCATCGCGCGCAGACCCCCGACAAGCTCTGGAGATCTCCATGATCAAGGCAAACACGCGAGCGACTCGTTTCGCCGCGGCGTTCGCGGTGTTCGGCATGGCGTTCGCCCCGCTCACGGCGGCGCAGGCGCAGGCGCTTCCGCCCGCGACGGATCTCATCGCGAAGTACGTAGCCGCGGTGGGAGGAGTGGACGCATTCAAGAAGTACAAGACCGTTCGCGTGAAGGCGGCGCTGGATATTCCCGCGCAGGGAATGAGCGGCAGTATGGTGATTGTCTCGCGGCTGCCTAACGAAACGATCATGAAGATCGAGATCCCCGGCATCGGCGAGATCAAGCAGGGCTCCAACGGCGACGTCGCCTGGTACAGCAATCCGATGCAGGGCTCGCGCGTGATCACCGGAAAGGAAGCCGAGGCGCAGACCGAAGGCCCCGACCCCATGAACTATCTCAGGCTCAGCTCTACGATCACGAGCTCCGAGACCATCGAAAAGGCGACGTACGATGGAAAGGAGTGCTACAAGGTCAAGCACACCTACAAGTCCGGCCGCACCACGACCGACTGCTTCTCGATCGCTGATGGCTTGATCGTCGCGACAGTTGCAAAGGCGTCCACGCCGATGGGTGAGGTCGAACAGACAACACTGCTCAGCGCCTACAAAGACTTCAACGGGATGAAGCGGCCGACGACGATGGTCATCGAGGCGCAGGGCATCCAGCAAGTGCTGACAATCTCTGAGGTCACGTTTGACGACGTGCAGGATGCCGAACTGGTTCTGCCGCCGGACATTCAAGCGCAACTACCGAAGAAGCCCTAACGAGCAATCTCAATAGTCGCGCGCCCGCAGAGCTTTTGCGGGCGCGCCAAGCTTCCAGCCTATCCGATGAGCATAAAGGCTCGCCGCTTCTGGCCATTGCTCTGCCTGCTGGTCGCCGCCGACTGCACGACGAAGCGGCTGGCTGAGACGCACCTCGCGCCGGCGCACGTACCACACGAAGTCATCGGCGACTATGTGCAGCTCACGCTCGCGCACAATCCAGGCGCTGCCTTTTCGCTCTCGTTAGGTCCGCTCTCGCGCGTGATCTTTTCGGTCCTGGCTGTCGTCGTCCTGGCCGTGCTCTGGCGTCTCTACCGCGACACGTCCAGCGGCGATCGCTGGCAGAGCGTGGCGCTGGCGCTCGTCGCCGGCGGCGCGCTCGGCAACTTGCTCGACCGGCTGCGGTCGGCGCGCGGCGTGGTGGACTTCATCGATCTCGGCTTCGGTTCGTTCCGCTTCTGGACGTTCAACGTCGCCGACGTGGGTGTGACGATGGGCGGGTTGTTGCTCGCCGTGCTCTTGCTACGGCGCGCAGATGCGGACAGCGTTGTTGCGGGCGTTTCCACCAAGGAGTCGTCGTGACCTCGCTAATCCTCGCGCTTTCGCTCAGCGTGTCATGCTCGGCTGCGGTGCCTAACGAACTGCGGACGGACGTCGATTACGCCAAGCTCTTCGCGAGCGGCATTCCGTTCTCGGAGTTTCTGAGCAACGCGAAGCAGCGCAAAGAGCTTTGGGACTCGAACTACGGCCGCGCCGCGGTAGCGGACGCGGTGATGGCGCGGGCAGCGCGCGTGACCGGCACGTGGAACGTGCTCGTCGTCGCGGTTGACAGCTGCAGCGACTCCGTGAGCACGATCCCGTACATCGCGAAGCTCGTGGAGTCGATGCCTAACGTCACCCTCCGCATCGTCGACTCAAAGGTCGGCAGGGAAGTGATGGAGGCGCATCGCACGCCCGACGATCGCGCGGCGACGCCGACTGTGATTCTGCTGGACTCGAGCTTCGCACCGCGCGGTTGCTGGATCGAACGGCCGCGCGAATTGCGCGAGTGGATCTCCGGAGAAAAAAAGAACAACGGCGACAGCGGCGTCTTCAGCGGCAAGATGAACTGGTACGAGAAGGACGCTGGAGCGTCGACAGTCTCGGAATTCGTCGAGATGCTGGAGAAAGCAGCTCGAGGGGAAGTAGCCTGCGAGGCAAAGACCTAACGCGGATCGTGATTCGGTGTTCGGGACTCGGAAGTGCCTTGCTTCGATCTTCCGATGCCCCGCAACCCGCAGCCCGATCCCCGCTGCCCGCGGATTAGTTCGTCGCCTTACGGGGCGGTCCAAACAGATAGTCGACAGCGAGATTTGCTAGCGCGCGGACCCCCGGCACCAAAGCTGCTTCGTCCGCGAAGAAGCGCGGCGAGTGATTCGGCGCGGCGCTGCGCGGATCGGTCCCCCTGGGCGTTACGCCGAGGAAGAAGAACATCCCCGGAACCTTGCGCTGAAAGAGGGAGAAGTCTTCGGCCGTCGTCGTCTGCTGCGCGGGGAGAACATTCGCGGCGCCTAACGTGCGGCGCAGCGTCGGCACCATGCGCTCGGTGAGCACTGGGTCGTTGATCGTGACTGGATAGCCGCGCGTAGTCGTCACAACAGCCGCCGCGCCGGCGCCGCGAGCGATTCCCTCGGCCGTGCGCACGACGCGCGCGTGCAGCGAATCACGCGTGGCCTCGTCGAACGTGCGGATTGTGCCGATCATCTCGACGCTGTCGGGCACGATATTATTGCGCACGCCGCCGCGGATCATCCCGACGGTCACGACGGCCGGCGTTAGGGTGAGATCCACGCTGCGACTCACCAGCGTTTGAAGTGCCAGAACGATCTGCGACGCTGTGACGATCGGATCCACGCCGTTCCATGGCAGCGCACCGTGTGTCTGGCGGCCGCGCACGACGATGCGAAACTGATCGCCGCTCGCCATCAGTCCACCCGCGCGCCACACAACCTTCCCCACTTCGAACGGAAAGACGTGCAGGCCGAAGATCGCGTCGACCTTCGGGTTCTCCAGCGCTCCCTGCTCGATCATCAGTTCGGCGCCGCCGCGTTCCCCAGCCGGCGCCCCTTCTTCCGCCGGTTGGAAGATGAACTTGACGCTCCCGGCCAGTTCCTGCCTAACGCCAGCCAGGAGTTCGGCGACGCCCATCAGGATGGCGACGTGGTTGTCGTGTCCGCAGGCGTGCATGACGCCGACTTGCTGCCCCAGGTAGGTAGTCTTCACGGTCGACTTGAACGGCAGGTCGACCTCCTCGGTAACCGGAAGCGCGTCCATATCGGCCCGCAAAGCGACCGTGGGACCAGCCTTGCCGCCCTTCAGAACCCCCACCACGCCAGTGTGGCCGACTTCGGTCCGAACCTCCAATCCGAGGGTCTTGAGGTGGTCCGCCACGAGCTTAGCAGTCCGCACCTCACGGTTCCCCAGCTCTGGGTTCTGGTGGATATCCCGACGCCAGGCGACGACCTTCGCTTCCAATCCCTTAGCGCGGGTGTCAAGGTCTGCAATAAGGCGTGACGGCGCCTGCGCGCGGAGCGTCGGACCCAGGAGAAAAAGGGCGGTAGCGACAAAAAGCTTCATTGCCAACGCTCGCGTTGTGAGTCTGTAAAAGGCAGGGAGTTGGGGCTTTTGCGCAGGGAGAACATAGCCGCTCGACTGGAGACTCGGGAACGGAACCCGGATCAAACAAGCCCCCAACACGAACCGCCTTCGGAGCTGCAGCGCTCGACTCTGATGCGCGGTTTCTCGCCATCCTATCCGCCATCTCACTGAGCCCGTGACCCACCCAGTCCACAACCCGCCTACAAGCCAAAGCCTTGCCCCGACACCGTTCGTGTCGGTGCCTGCGCGGCTGCTCGGCTGGGACGAACGAACGCTGCGCACCGGCGTGTGGGTCTCGATTCTGACAATCGCGTATGGTCTCACGTGCTGGGTGGGGTTACAGACGGCGAGTACACCGACGCACACCAGTGTCGTCTGGCCGAGCTCGGCCTTGGCCTTGGCGGTCTGTCTATCCTGGGGACCGCTCGCGTGGCTTGGCGTCTGGGCCGTCGGTTTCCTGATGAGCCTCTGGGCGGCGGCGACACCGGCCGGGATCACGCAATCGGCCGTCCTGCTAGCTGTCAGCATCTCTTTCGGTACGACGCTGCAGGCGATTGCTACTGCGGAGCTCATTAAGAAACGGGCGGGCGGCGGTCTATTCAACCAAGCCGGCGGCGTGGCGCGATTCCTCGGCATCGGCGCGGTCGGATGCGTCATCGCCCCGAGCTGGACCGCCCTCACTCTCTTGTTAGGCGGATACGCCAGCGTCAGCACATACCTCGACGCCTGGCTCGCATGGTACGTCGGCGACCTAACGGGAGTCCTCGTCTTCGCGCCGCTCCTGTTGCAGTGGCGCGAGATGCTGCGCGTGAGTCGCCGAAGGGGTTGGATTGCCGAGGCGCTCGGTACCTGCGTCGCGGTCGTGGCGCTGGCGGCCATTGTGTATTTCGGTTGGCAGTCGCTGCGAGATCCTCAATACCTGTTGGCGTTCATCGTACTACCGTGCGTTGTCTGGATTGCCTTCCGTTTCCGTCCGCCCGGTGTTGCCCTGACGGCAGCGTTTGTGTCCGCAATGGCTGTCGGAGCGATGAGTCAAGGCGGTACCACCCTCGCGAGCGGCTTAACGCAGGAGGCGTTTCTCCTTTTCCAGGCGTACTCGGCGCTCGTCTGCATTACGGGCTTGGCGCTGTCCGCCGCGATCACGGGACAGAAGCGGGCAGAGAAAGCGGTACGCGCGGAGAAGGCGCAGTACCTCGATCTCTATGACAACGCCCCGGACATGTTCGCCTCGATCGACGCGACGAGCGAGAAGATCACAGAATGCAATCAGACGCTGGCAACCGCGTTAGGCTTCTCCAAAGAAGGGATCATCGGACGCGACGCCGTCGAGTTGTACCACCCGGAGAGTCGTGACGCCGCGCGCGTCGCCTTCACGCTCTTCCAGCGAACCGGGACAGTGAGTGGCATGGAGCTGCTGCTTCAGCGCAAGAACGGAAGCAAGCTGGACGTGAGCTTGACCGCATCGGCGGTACGCGACCGCGAGGGACGCATTGTGAGCGGCCGAGCGGCATGGCACGACATCTCGGTGCGCAAGATCGCCGAGCGCACATTGCAGGACAGCCAACAGCTCTGGCGCGCGTTCATTGAACAGGCGCCGGCCGCGATCGCCATGTTCGATCGCGACATGCGCTACCTCGCGGTGAGCAAACGCTTTCTGTCCGACGCCGGCTTTCCGCCGGAAACAGAGTTGTACGGCGCATCGCACTACCGAGTCTTTCAGACCACGCCCGAGCACTGGAAGGACGCGCACAAGCGCGCGCTCGCGGGCGAAGTTGTCACCGGGGAGGACGATTTCTTCGAAACCGAAGACGGCAGAGTGCAGTGGCTGCGCTGGGAAGTGCGTCCGTGGTACGACGTGAACGGCCTCGCCGGTGTTGTCGTGTTCACAGAGGATGTGACCCGCCGAAAACAAGCGAGCGACGCTCTGCGCAAGTTGAACGTCGAACTGGAAGAACGTGTGCGCGAACGCACCGCGCAGCTCGAGCAGCTGGCGCGTGAAATGGAAGAGCGGAGCCTAACGGATCAGCTGACAGGATTGCCTAACCGGCGTTCGCTCGACGTCAAGCTCGCGATGGAAGTGCGCTTCTCCGTGCGTCACTTGGTCCCCCTATCGTTGCTCCTGCTGGACGTCGATCACTTCAAGCAATACAACGATTCGTTCGGTCATCCCGCGGGCGACGATGTGCTGCGCAAGGTTGGAAAAGTGCTGCACGATGGTCTACGCGCGACGGACTTCGCGGCGCGCTATGGTGGAGAGGAATTCGCTGTTCTGCTGCGGCACACGAACGAAGAAGGGGCACTCGTCGTGGCCGAACGCATCCGCGAGGCAGTTGAGCAGGCGGCGTGGACCCATCGCGGCGTTACGGTGAGCGTCGGCGTGGCAACGCTGATGCGCTTCAAGCCAGACGCCGGGTCGCTTCTTGCTGAGGCCGATCGTGCTCTATACGACGCCAAGCGGCGCGGCCGCAACCGTGTCGTCAGCGCCGCGTCGAGCGCGTCGTCGGACGAAAATAACGGGCAGAATCAAAAGAGCGCCTAACGTCCCCGAGATCATCCCGCCGGCGTTCGCGAGCGCGATGGCGCCAAAGAGCGTGGTGGTTCGCGTCCCGATAGCGAGCGGCAGCAGGCTGGCGAGCGAGGCAAGCGTGACGAGGATGATCATCCCGGCGCGATCTCGCGCGGCGGCGATCGTATGCAGCGGCGTCAAGCGCTCGCCTCTGCGCCGGCGTTCCAGCGCGGCGTCGATAACGAGAATCGCCTGATTCACGCCGTGGCCGACGACGAGGATGACGCCGACCGCTGCTTCGCGTGTAAATGCCGCGCCCGCGAGCCAGAAGGCTGCCATGACGCCGCCTAACGCGAGCGGCAGGCTCACCAGCACCATTCCAGCGGCCCACGCCGAGTTGAAGACGACGGCGACGCTCAGCAAGACGAGCACGATGCCGACGCTGAACACGAGCCACAGTCCCTTCTCGCTCTCGTCCTGTATGCGGAAGAAGGCACCCAGGTCGCTGACGCTGTAGCCGGCCGGAACGCTCGTCGCCTTCATGAAGGCGTCATGCGTGCGGTTGGCCAGCTTGTTGGGTCCGCGGAAATCGTAGCTCAGGATGCGCACGTATTGCTGGTCCTCGCGCGAGATGCTGCCTAACGCCTCGCGTTCGCTTACCGCGGCGAGGTCACCGATGCGCACCGGCGCGCCCCCCGGCGCTGGGAGCACAGCCTCGCGCAATTCATCCAATGACCTGTCCAGAGCCCCCTTAGCCTTAACGGTAACGGGGACCTCATCGCCGCCAATCTCGAGGAACTGCCGCCCGATCGGGCCGCGCACCTCTCGCGCGACCGCGGCCGCAAGGTCTTGTGACGTGAGCCCGAAGCGAGCAAGCGCCGCGCGATCCGGCTCCAGCGTGACTGCGTAGGCGCGCTCGCTGCCGCCGAAGAAGCTTCCCGCGTTGATGTTCACATCGCGCACGCGCGGAATGCGCTCGAGGCGTCGCTGCAGATCCATTGCGACGCGCTCCACGCCGGAAAACGAGTATCCGAGAATGCGCACGCGGAACGTCGCGTTGCTCACAGATCCGAAGCCTGACGAGAAGCCTGGACCCTGGCCGCGCACGAAGACGGAGGCGCCCCCGATGAACACCGCGCGCCGTGTAAGCGCCTCCTCCAGTTCAGGTGGAATGGCGGTTAACTCTGCGTCGCGAGTGAACGACACGAACATTCCTGCGCCAAATGGACCTCGGCTCTGCGAGACGACGTGTTCCACGCCCGGTTGGCCGACGACAACCTGCTCCAGCTCGCGCATGGCACGATCGAGCGTGGCGGGGTCGGACCCGCGCGGGAACGATAGACTTGCCGTGAGCGTGGTGCGTTGCTCGCCGAAACCGCCCCAGGCGAAGCGTGGCACCTTTTTGACGAACCCCCACGTGAGAATGCCTAACGTGACCACTGTGAGGGCCAGCGTCACATACCGCGCGCGTGTCAGCCACAAAAGCAGTCGGCCATAGACGCGCCTGGCGCGCGGCCGCCGCGACTCGTGCACGCGATGACCCTTGGCCAGAGCCGGGATCATCACGACCGAGGCGACGACGGACCAGCCTAACGCCATAATGAAGGCGGTGGCGAACGGCGTGAAGGCCGCGCGCGCATCGCCTTGCAAGTACAGGAAGGGGAAGAGCACCACGGTGGTGGTGAGCGTCGCGCCGAGTATGGCTGGTGTGATGCGACGACCCGTCTCCGCGCGTCCCGACGGCGTGTCGGCTGCGGTCCCCAGGCGCTCCGCAACCACAAGCCCGTTTTGCACCAGGATGCCGATCCCCATGGCAAGACCGGCGAGTGTGAGCAGGTTGGCCGGGATGTCGAAGAGGTAGAGACCAAGCGCGGTCCCCGCGACCGAGACGGCCGCGCTCAGCATAACGAGCGTGACGGCGCGCGTGTCGCGCAGGAAAAGCGCGACGACAACCAGCACCGTCACGAATGCGATCGCGCCGCGAATCAATAGATCGCGCAGCTGTTCCTTGAGGTCGATGCTCTCGTCGTTGTTGACTTCGATCTTCACTGCCGGTGGCAACGTCGGCTTGAGCTCGTCCAACGTGCGACGAACCGCCGCGGCGGTTTTGATCGCATCAGCGCCGGGGAGTCGCGAGACGAACAGCGCCAGCGCCGGTTGTCCATCGACGCGGTAGAAGCGGCCGCGCATGTCTTCGTCCGGGCGGATGCTCGCCAGTTCTTTGAGACGAAAGACTCGGCCGGCCTTTCCGATGACGGGTAATTCACCGAGGTCCTCGATCGCGCCGGGTTGGTCGCGCAGGACGACCTGCCGCTCCGCGGCGCCGAGGTGCTCCTCGCCTAACGCGCGCACGATGCGGGCGTCACGAATGGCGTCGCTCAGCTGCTGCGGCGAGACGTCGAGCTGCCGGAGAAGCTGCGCGTCGTACGAAACGGAGACGCCAAGATCCGTCCCACCGGCGACGCCGATCCCCGCGACACCTGGTACCGCGCTGAGTCGCGGCTGTAAGCGTTCGTCCGCCAATTGCTGCAGCGTGCCCGCGGTGTACGGGCCGCTGAACGTCAGGCGCAGCAGCGGTTCTTCCTCCAGCTCCTCAGGCACGTAGTTCGACACGGTCGGCGGTGTCACGCCGGGCGGAAATTCCGTGCGCAAGAGCTCCAGTCGCTCGAGAATCGAGAGGCGAGCGATTTGCACGTCGGCTGTCTGCTCCAGCTCAACGGTAATAGAACTCTGATCATCATCGGATTGCGATTCGGAACGCCTAACGCCGCGCACGCTTTGAATGGCCGCCTCGATGGGTGACGTGACGTACGTCTCGACCAACTCGGCGGAGGCGCCGGCCCAAGACCCCGAGATCCGCAGGCGCGGCAGCTCGACTGTGGTTCGTGTGGCGAGCGGCAGTCGAGTGAACGCCACGCCGCCGCCTAACACGATCGTGGCGACAGCGGCCCAAATAACCGCCGGTCGCGAAACCGCCCACTTGATCACGTTGGAAGCTCCGCGGCGACACCACGCTCACGCTCCGTCGTCGGTGCCGTCCGTGGTTCGCGCGTTGCGCTGAGCCCTTTATTCCGCTCCAGCACAGCATATGCGGTCGGCAACAAGAAGAACGTGACGGCCAGCGCCGATATCGACCCGCCGATCACTCCCGCGGCGAGGGGCTGATACAGCGCACCGCCGCTCCCGATGCCGAAGACGAGCGGTAGAACGCCGGTAATCGTCGTGAGCGATGTCATCGCAATCGCGCGCAGACGCTGCCGCCCGCCTAACAACACGGCTTCATCGACGCTGTGGCCTTGCTCGCGGAAGCGACGAATGGCATCGAGCTTCACGACGGCCTCGTTGTCGGCCATGCCTATCATGACGACGATGCCGATGAGTGATACCGCGTTGATGCTCTGGCCCGTGAGCCAGAGGAACAGCAAACCGCCGGCGGCCGCCAGCGGCACCGTGAGCATAACGACAAGGGGGACGGTGAACGATGCGAACTCGCCGGCGAGCACGAGGAACACAAGCGCCGCCGCAAGGATCGCCACGAGCAGCAGCTCGTTCGAGGTCCGCCGCGCTTCGGCATCGGCCCCGCTCACGCTCCAGGACACGCCGGCGGGGAAGGACGTCGCCGTCAGCATGTCGAACACGCGCGCCGATGCGCGCGAGGTCCCGCCGTCGCGTATGAGGCCCTCGACCTGCACGACGGGGCGCTGACCGACCCTAACGACTTCGATCGGGGCGCGCACCTCTTTCACCTCTATCAGTTGTCCGACAGGTACGCCGTCCACGCTCGCCGCGAGTGCTTCCGTCAGGTTCTCGTTCGCGTTCCCTGCGAAGCGCACGGTGATCGGTGTGCGACGATCGGTCTCGCGTAGCTCACTCGCGTCGACGCCACCGAGTCCGCCTTGCAACGCCGCGGCGACGTCTTCGACGCGCACGCCGTGCTGAGCGATGCGCTCGCGCGCCAGCGTGACTTCGATGATCGGCTGGGTGGTGGCGTTGGACGCGCGCACGTCGGCGAGATACGGAAGCGCCTGCATTCCTCGTCGCGCAGAATCTGCCCAGCGCTCCGCGTCGATCAGCGTCCGCGCGCTGATCTCGGCGCGAACGATGCGGCCCTCGCGGCCGATGAGCGATCCGAACTCCGACTGTCCTGCAAGATCGATCGCGAGCGAGCTCCCGCCGCCGCCTTTCGCGAGGTCGGGAAGGGCCGCTCGCAGCGCGTCGGCGAAGGCTTGCGCGTCCGTGCCGTTAGGTATCGGGATGAGCATCTCGGCGGTGGCGGAAGAGCCGACGTCGGCGCCGGACATCACTTCTTCATCGCTCGCGATACCCACGCGCACGTACGCGGCCTGGGCATCGAGCAGGCGAGCGGCTTCCTCGATTCGTGCAGTTTGCCTAACCGTTTCTTCGATGGCCGTGCCTTCAGCCAGTCTGAGCGACGCCACTGCGACGCGCTCGTCGACCGACGGGAGGATTTCGCGCGGCAGTCGCACCGTGACGAGCGCCGTGAGCAACGTGGCGATGCCGGCGATGACGAAGACAGTGCGCGGTCGCGCCAGACACCAGATCATTCCGCGCTCGTACCACTCGGTTAGCGAGTGCCCGAATCGAACCAACCACGCAGGGAGTGGCAGAAGTCTCTGACCTCCGACCTCCGACCTCTGATCTTTTCGGCGCCCGGCAATCAGCACCGGCATCAGCGTGAGCGCCAGGATCAGCGAGGCGGCGACCGACGTTACGACTGAAAGCGACAGGTCACGAAACAGTGCTGCGGCAAGCCCCTGGACGAAGATGATTGGGCCAAAGACCAGCAGCGTCGTCAGGGTGCCGGCCGTCAGCGGTCCGGCGACTTCTTCCGTCCCCTCGATCGCCGCTTCCGTGCGGTCTTGCTCTGACCTCCGACCTCTGACCTCTGACCTCTTTCTTTCAGCTGCCTCGGCGACAACGATCGCATTGTCGACAAGTAACCCGACGCCTAACGCCAGACCACCGAGCGACATCACGTTCACAGTAACGCCTAACGCCTGAAGCACGACGAGCGCCATCAGGACCGACAACGGCATGATGAGCCCGATCGCAAGCGACGTGCGCCAGTCGCGCAGAAACATCAGGATCACGAGCAGCGAGAGCACGCCGCCGATGATGATCTCCTGGCCAAGGTTGGACAGGGCGTCGACGACGAAGTCCGCCTGCGCCGCGACAGTCGTTAGGGAGATCCCCTCGAACTCCTTCGTCAGCGTCTCGATCGTGCGCCCGATGTCGCGCGTGACTTTGACCGTGTTGGCGCCGGCGTCCTTGTAGACGACGAGCCCCACCGCAGGCTGGCCGCCGTAACGCACGATTGTCTTCGGGTCCGCCGTCCCCAGCGTGATCGTGGCAACGTCGCGCAGCGTAATGCCGCTCCGCGCCGGACCGATGGGCGTGTTGGCGATCTCGTCCGGTCGCTGGAACTCGGTGAGTGCGCGCACGGCGAAGCGGAATTGCCCGCGCCGGATCGTGCCGCCGGCGCCGTTTGCATTCGCCTGCCTAACGGCGGTGGCCAGATCCGCAGCCGTGAGGTCCAGCGCGCGCAGCTTCGCGGGATCGACGTCGATGCGAATCTCGTCGTCCGGCGCGCCGACGACCGCGACGCTCGCGACCCCCGCGATCTGCTCCAGCCTGCGCGCATGCACTTCCTCCGCTGTGCGCGCCAGGCCACGCATGTCCTGTGTCCCGGCCAGTGCCAGAACCGCGATCGGCCGCTCGCCGGGATCGCTCGTGAGCAGGGTGGGACGATCGGCGCGCTCTGGGAGTAGGCCACGCGCATTGTCGAGCCGCTCACGCACATTGAGCAGCGTCGTCTGCATGTTCGTGCCCCACGCGAAGCGCATCGTCGTCATCGCCTCGCCGTTGCGCGAAACCGTGCGCAGCTCCACGAGCCCCGGCGTCGCGGCCACGGCTTCCTCGACAGGCTCCGCGATGAAGCGCGAGACCTCGCTCGCGGCCGCTCCCGCGTACAGTGTGCGAATCGTGAGGACCGGGAGCGCGACATCCGGGAGGAGCGAAACCGGGAGCCGCCCTAACGAGACGGATCCGAGGAGCACGATCGCCAGCGTCGCGGCGACAGTGGTTACCGGGCGGCGGACCGCGGCTCTGGTGATCGACACGGGCCGGCTATTGACTAAGGCCTAAGGACTATGGACTACTTCGGACGCCTAACGCCGCCGGCGGGAACCGTCAACGCCGTATCGGCCTGGATCACGCGCACCGGCGCGTCGTGCGTGAGCGTGAGGTGCCCGGACACGATCACCTGATCGCCCGGCGCTACGGGAATGACGCCGCTCGCCGAATCCGGGAGGACCTCAGTCTCCACACCGTTCGTTCGACCCGGAGTGATATAGACCCATTGCGCGCGGCCGTCCTTGACGACGAAGACGAGCGGCCGGCCATCGCGCTCGATGACGGCGGCGGCGGGCACCATCCGTCGCTTCGTTAGGCGCTGAGCCTCGAGCCGCACGTCCGCGTACATCCCCGGCCGCAAGCCCGGCGCGCCGGTGACGCGCACGTACACGCGTCCCGCACGCGTCGTGGAGTCGACCATCGGCAGCACAGCTGTCACGCGACCACGCACCGCGGCGTCAGGCGCCGCCGCGCTGGAAACAATGGCCACTCCACCTTCACGTATGAGTGGGATGTCGTGCTCCAGCACGTTCGCTTCGATACGCAGGTGCGCGAGCGAGACGACAGTGGTGATTGCTTCGCCAGTTTGAACACGTTCGCCTGGCGCGACATCGAGCTTGTCCACCATTCCGGCAAAGGGCGCGACGATGTTCGCGCGCTCACGGTCCAGCTTCGCCTTCTCGAGCCGAACCTTCGCGGTGCCAAGGCCGGAGCGCGTTAGCGCGATGCGGCGTTGCTCCGGCGTTGGCGCTTTCCCCGTGACGATAGAATCCGGCACGACGTAATCCGCGAAGCGCACTTCTGCTTCGGCCACAGCGGCTTCGGCTTCCTGTATGGCGAGGTCCAGCGGGCGCGGGTCGAGCCTGACGAGCAGTTCACCCTTCGCCACGCGCGAGCCGGGACGCACCAGCACCGACTGCACCGTGCCAGCAACTTCGGATTTAAGCTGCGCTTCGGCGTCGGAGCGCACCTGACCTGTCGTTGTAACTGTGAGGATGAGGTCACCGTCGCGGGCTTCGCTTACGGCGACCGGAAGCGAAAGGCTTGTGGGCGTCGCGCCGCCATCAGCCGCGGCGCTGCTGTCGCGCTGCGCCGAGTCGGCCGCCTTCGCGTCGCCCTTGGCGCAGGCGGAAAGTGCGAAGTATCCGCTGGTGAGCAGCGGTAGCAGGGTGCGCCGGATCACGGAGAAATCGGGCATCGAACTCCACTTTAGTCCGCGGCGAGCTGCGCAAGGTTGCCGCGTGCTGTCACGCGGGTGTCACGCCGCGGGCTAATTGTGGCACCGCGCGCCGCGCTGCGATACAATAGGCCGGTAGTCGCGTCGTTGCCAAGGCGTTGGGCGGTTGTGAGTCGTTAGGAGGTTAAGATGTGCAGCAGTGGTGCGGCGTGCTCTCGGGGGCTGTATGGGCACCGCTGGTAGGCGCTGCAAAGTAGTCTTTGTTGTGGGCGCTGCAGGCGTTGACCGCGCGCGGGTCGCTGCGGTGGTGCGGTCGACAGCGGATGAGGTGAGTCAGCGCGTCACGTTTCGTGAGATCGATGCCGCACTGATCGCAGCGTCGGCCGCCGTGATCGCGCCCGATCAGACGCTGACGCCGGTGATCGTGTCGGCGATTCGCCGATACCGCCTCGACGTGGATGACTTCGTAACAATCGACGACCGGCATCACACGGTAGATCAGTTCCGGGCCGAGGTCTCGCGGCGCCTGAAACACGCCTTACCAGTAGAGCTTGTTAGGCCTGTCGTTCCTCAGGCTCGCGATGATGCTCGCACGATCTGCGCATACTGCTTCCGATTGGCCGCGCAGCGGCACGTTAGCGCGATGGAGGCCAGAGAAAAATAGGAGGTGTGATCTGCGCACTAGCCGAGGATCTCACTACGTTATTGAGCAGAAGGCGCTCGCGTTGCCGCGGTCGATCACCTGCTGGTTGGCGTTAGGCATCTCCGGAGCATTGACGGCGGCAAACGGCGATGGTCACCGTGAGTCACAGTTTTGGTTTGGCAGAGTGATCGCGGAGCGCACTCTACTCACCGACGAGGGTGTGACGAATCCGTCGATGATTGTCGCCGACTCACTCGATCGGGTTTTCTTGAGCGATCGATTGTTGTTTTCTCAGGCGACGGGCGCGTAATAGGGCGAATCGGCCGAGAGGGACGCGGCCCCGGAGAGTATCTCGCCCCGAGCATCGGGGTGAACGCCGGGAGGCTGATCGTGCATGATGCGCAGTTGCGCCGGCTGAGCGCTTTTTCTAGTGAAGGCCGCCTCTTGTGGACTCGGTCGGGAACTTGTTGCGGACTACACAAAGTGGGTATCGATCGCATGACTAGGATCCACGTCTTGAGTCGCCCACTGGTACTCAGCGTGGAAGTTCCTCGCGCGACTTTACTCGTATTCGACTCGTTAGGCACACTGATTGATAGTACAAGCGTACCTAACGCCGTGCCCGGACGCCAGTATCAGTGGAGTAAGACGAGTTCCGAAGCGGCGATCGCGGTGCCGGTTCCTTACTCGCCCGCTCCCCATTTTGCAGTGACGGGAGGTGGAAGCGTGTTATTCGGTTACTCAAACGAATACGCTGTATATGTAGGCAAGAATGCCCGCGACGCGAGAGTTGTCGTGCGTCGCGCGTGGACACCGGCTACTCTCGGCGATACGTGCGCCAACGCGCCGTTGACGCGCTTGTTGACGAGTTCGGACCCATCGTTGGCCGGAAACAAGCAATTGACCTGTTCAAAACCGAGGACATTCCCAAAACGGGTCAAGCGTTCTACGGTCTGGACATCGATGCATGCGGTCGGCTGGGGGTGCTTCGCTCGCCACCCGAACAACGGACGGCAAGCTTCGACGTGTACGATTCGCCATTCAACTACCTGGACGAGCAGGCGAGATTGCAGGTAGCATTCGTTCCATTCAATTTGAGGGCACATAGCAACTGCTAGCGCGCCACAGAGCCCGTCTACAATGGCCGCGAACGAATGCGCGGCCGCGCACCGTTAGGCTATCGGATCGACGACCTCGAGAAACCGAAAGCGGTGGCAATCCACCTTCGCGCATCACGACGAAGCTCGTGCAGTCGGTGAACGAGAAGCCCTGGTTGCGCTGGGCCATTCGAACGCCTCTTCTGTGTCGTCGAACACGGTGGTCGCGCCACCCAGGAACGCCCTGCCGAAACTTGCTGTCTCCAGTTGGTGCGTGCTGAGCACTTCGTCAGCGCCAGACGGCGGATTCGCCGCACGGGTTGGATTGTTGTCGTCAAGACAGCGGACGCCGCAAACAACAACACGGCCACTCCGCAGGGGGGGAGAGAGTGCCGCATAGTACCTCCAGCGCTCGGCGATACCACATCGCCTCACGAGCGCGCGCGATCATATGCGCGATCAAAACGTCGCGCTGTGACGCGCATCGCACACTCACGCACTCGCGTCGTTTCGAGTAGGATTCTGGAAACACGAGACGCGAGAATTGTTGATGCGACTACTAATCGTGGTGACGGCGCTCACGTGCCTAACGCGAGTTGCCGTGGCGCAGAACGAAGCCGCGTTGCGCGCCGCGTTCGAAGGAAAGACGGTCACAGTCAAGATCGACATGCCGGGGACGAGCCGCGGCGTCGACGTCTACCCGATGAATCAAACGCCGCTCGACGTGCGCGAGCTCGCCAATCGCCTGAAGGAGTACGGCACGGCGCTCAAGCCAGGTCAGCAAGTGATGGTGACAAAAGTCGTCATCAAGGGGAATACGCACATCGAGTTTCAACTTGGCGGCGGTGGCTTTGGTACGTTTGGCGACGATATGAGCTCGACCGTCTACGCCCCTGATCAGGGCGAGACGAAAGCCGAGAAAGCGCTAAAGGATTCCATCAGATCCTCCGGCTGCTGTCCGACAAAGCGAAAACAGTTCGAGAAGGAACTGTCGAGCTTGCAGGCCGCGCGGCAGCGCGAGAACGCGCAAGCCGAGGCTCAAGCTCAGCAGGCCAACCAAGCGCGTGAGGCAAACCTGCGTCTCAAGCGCATGGAGAGCGGCAGCCGCTTCAACATCCGCTATCGCGAAGGCCTAACGAGCGCAGCGATCACTCCCGACGGTGTGCGCAAGGCGCTGGCCGAATATGTGGACTTCCCGGGCGCTACAACTACGGCTGCGGCGCCCGCGGCGCCCGTGGCGGCGCCGTCATCTGCGCCGAGCGCGAGCGGCTTTGGCGCGTTGAAGAAGGGGCTGTCGATCAAAGAAGTTGAATCCCTTCTCGGACCGGCGGCGACAGCAGGCGAGCAGAAGGAAGGCACGCTGCTCGTGCTCAAGCGCACCTACAAGAAGGACGGAATGCTCGTGACGGCGCGCTTTGTGAACGACGTCATGATCGACTTCGCGATCACGCCGCCGTAAGCATACAATACCTAACGAGCGTCGAATCAGGGCGCCCTGAGTTGATCAGGGCGCCCTTTTGCTACTCCGAGCCGTACGCAGCGGTCACTTAATCTTCACGTGGCCGTGCATCACGATTATGAACGTGCAAAAGTCCGTCGGCTCCGCGAACAACAAGAACCGTGTGTGATCATGCGGCATAGCGATTGCCCGATCGCCGCCGCTGGCGCGGTGTTGTCGTCCCCCAACGCGTCGGCAATGGGAAGTGGGGCGGTGAATGGGAGGCGTAATGCCTGTCACAATGCAGGGTGCGTGGACTGTGCGCGTGAAAGCCAAGTCCGCGTCGTTTCAGCAGCGATTCAAGATCGCTGGAGCAACAATCGGTAATGGAACGCATCCAGGAACAACGGGATCGCCAGCGATCTTCGTGAGCGGAGCGAGCTGGAGCGTCACGATCGAAAGCAATGACGGAACGGGTTGGAAACCGTCGAACGAGCGCTACAAGTTCCCAACTACAACATTGACGCACGTCTTCGTCGATATCGAATCCGACGACACCGCGAATGACGGCGACTTCAATGATTTGATTCTCGAATGCAAGACGCCGAAGACGGAGAGTGACTTCGTTGTGTACGGCAATGTGCGCTGCTACAGCGGCCTCTGCATTCTGAATCCATGCTTCCCGTTCATCGTCATCGACACGCTACTGCAGCTGTACGAGGCGCTCAAGAATCCCGAGCTGCTCAAGGCGATCAAGACGCTGTATCCCGAGCGCGTGCGGCCGCCGCGTCCGAACCCACCGGATCCGGAACCGTTCACAGCGTTGATAATTCCGGTTGAGGGTGCGGCTGGGCTTCCAGACCGCCAATTCGTCGTGCAGACGCTCGGCGAGCAAGTGCCGTTAGGCGCCGAGGTCAAGAAGAAGTCGAAGGCCGAGAGCGCCGACGAAGACGAAAGCGTCCAGACGGTGAAGAGCTTCCGCCTCGCTAGCGCGCTGCGTTCAGGAACGGCCTCTATCATAGATACGATCGACAGGCGCGGTCTCGCCGCGCTCGTGGGTCGCGTCAAGCTGTTTTGCAACACAGAGCCGCTCCCCGGCGTCGTCGTCCGCTTCCAGGAATACGACCGCACGAGCGCAGAGCTCGCGGGCGGTGCATACACAGGGACGGGGCCGCGTGAAACGTTAGGCGTGGCCACGACCGACGTGAACGGCAATTATGTCTTTAGGTTCACGCGTGGCGTGGCGGACATCGTGGACGAAGTCCTCCACGACGTCGGGCCGCTTGAAGACGCCGTGGTACAGGCCGCACCCGATCTCATCGCGCAGTTGCTGGATCCGATGGCACCGGGCGGTGTCGCCTTCGAGACCGCGCTGTACACGAATGTGGCGCCGCTCAAGCGCATCAACTTGTGCATCCCGAAGGGGAAGTGCCGCGTGGAAACGGCATGCCAGGGCTCGCACGCCATTCAGGCTGTCGGCGACATCTTCATCGGTGCACCCACGTTAGGCCCCGCGCTGGGTCAGCCCAAGGGCTTCGGGCCGCGCGTCGGCTTCAACAACGTGGTCTCGCAAGACGGCCGCGTCACGGCGCGCAACTCCAGCGGCCCCGCCACCGAATGCGCCGCATGGCACTCGCGACTCGACTTTTACGCCTGCTTCCTCGACAAGCCGGCGGTCAAGAAATACACAATTCGGCATCGCGTGTTAGGCGCGTCCACATGGCAGTTCTACAGTGAGGTGCTGAAGCACCCTCAGGTCGCCAAGGTCGGCATCCCTGGCTACGACGGAGAGATCATTGGACCCAGCTCAACAGGGCTCAACGTCGATGGCGGCGGCGTTGTAAACGTCCCCGCGTACGAGAACATTGAAAGCGACGTGAGCTATGTGCTGACGCATCGCACGCGCAAGGCACAATTCTCGAGCGCTCTGTATGCGACGCCGCCGAACGCCGTGCAATTCTGGATCGAAGGGTACGACGCCGCGGGTATTCAGGTGGCCGGGGCAGAGGACTCGATCACGTTGTTCATCGACAACTCGACGCCCGGCGTCGACATTGACGAGGACGTGACGCTGGGTGGCTCAACGGCAGGGAATTGCGCGCTCTTCACGCTGCCGAGCGGCGAGACGCACACCCCATTGACGGTGCGTTTCAAGGCCGACCAGGCGCAGGGCTTCATGTCGACGTACACGTTAGGCATGCAGAAGGGGGCGACGGGAACGTTCGGCGTTGTCGAACAGAGTCCAGCGCCACCGCCATTCCGCACACGGTCGTACGTGCACGGCGACGACTTCTCCTGCACGAACTTCCGCGGGACGTTCAACGATCCAACGCACGAGCTGCTCACCGGCTATGTCTCGGTCACGCTCGTTCCGACGGATGCATCCGGATGGCTCACGGCGACGCAAACGTTCTGCGCGTTCTCCATAACGCTCAGCGCGACGACGCGCCGGACGAACGGGTACACGGGCTACGACTCAACGACCGCGACGCCCGTGCTGATCGGCATTCAGAAGTAGTAGTGACTTTCACGTCGGTTGTACTCGGCGGGCTCGCAGTGTGGCGGGTTTCGCAGTTGCTGGTACGGGATGATGGGCCTTGGCACGTATTCGCACGGCTGCGACGTCGCGCCGAGTCAACCGCGTGGAATGGCTTGTTGAGTTGTATCTATTGTTCCTCGTTATGGTTGGCCGCGCCGGTGGCGCTCGCGTTAGGCGCCGGCTGGCTGGAGAAACTGCTCGCGTGGCCGGCGCTGTCCGGCGCCGCGCTGATCGTGGACCAATTGACCCACGCGGCGCCACGCGCGCCCGCTACGGTCGAGTATCTGGAGGCGGATGACGATGGGATGCTGCGGACAGGGAAGGACTGAACGGCCTGCTACTCGCTGGACAGCGCGACAAGACAGCGCGCTGCCGCGCGGTCGTGAAGCGCTGCGCGGGCTCGTGCTCGTGGAGTACACCGGGCAACGTGCGATCCGCGTGACCGGTCCCGCTACAGGACGGCGCTACACGTTTGCACAGCGAGGCGCGCAGGCCTGGGTCGATGAACGCGACGCTTCGGGCGTCCTCGCGGTGGCGCGCATGCGATCGGCGCGCTAGCGCTGCTGACGGGCGGCACCCAGCGCATTACGTTCATTCAACTCCGGAGGCGAAGTGGCGTATAATCGATGCGCCCGCTGACAGCAGATCGCTTCAGAGTCATTAACGGTGCTCGCCCTATGTTCCGCCGAGACCTTTCTACCATGCTCCGCCCCGCGAGCGCGCTAGCCATGGCGCTAGCGTTTTCTTCTGCTGCCACCGCTCAGGGTGGCCGGCGATCACAGCCGCCGGTACGCCCCCCAGCGCCGCGTCCGCAAGCAACGGCCAAGACGGACACAACAAAGCCCGCCGCTCCTCAATTCCCCAGCAACTATTACTGGGTCTATGTCGGCGCCGAATCGCAGGACGTGATTCAGCGATTGCGGCTTGGTCCTGACGGCTTCGTCGTCGAGAAAACGATTCCGGTCGGATTTCATCCGACTGAAATGGAAGGACCGCATGGGCTGCAGGTCTCGAGAGATGGGAAGTACCTGCACATGACGACGGGTCACGGGCAACCTGACGGGATGTATTGGAAGTTCGAGCTTGGCCCCGACACGCTCGTCGGTGCACCGATCTTTCTCGGCAATTTCCCGGCGTCGATCGATGTTACGCCCGATGGGCTGTACGCCTTCTCCGTGAACTTCAACTTGCACGGTGAGATGGTGCCGTCGTCGGTGTCGGTCGTATACACGCCGACCAACACCGAAATCGCGCGCACGACGACGTGTACGATGCCGCACGGAAGCCGCATCGATCCGAGCGGGCAGTGGCAATACTCGGCGTGCATGATGGATGACCAGCTCGTCGAGATCGACACGCGCACGTACAAGGTGCATCGGCGCTTTTCGGTCGCCAAAGGGAAGGAGGGGAGCCTGCCTAACGTGACGCCGGACGAGCACGCCCGTCATGACGCGAGCGGTGCGCCGATGAAGATGAATCCGTCCTGCTCACCGACCTGGGCGCAGCCCAGCGCCGACGGAAGCAAGATCTACGTCGCGTGCAATAAGGCCGACGAGATCGTCGAGGTCGACCGCGCGCAGTGGAGTGTGTCGCGCCGCTTCAGGACCGGGCGCGGCGTGTACAACATCGCCGTCACGCCGGATGGCCGCCTGCTGGTAGCATCGCTCAAGCAGGGTGGAGCCGTGCAGGTCTTCGACCTAACGAACGGTAAGCCCGTTATGGAGATGAAGAGCACGACGACCGTGACGCATGGCATAGCGATCAGCTCGGATTCCCGTTACGCGTTCGTCAGCAATGAGAGCGTCGGTGCCCTGCCGGGTAAGGTCGACGTGTACGACCTGAAAGCCTTCGCCCGACTGGCCTCGGTGGAAACTGGGCTGCAATCGGGCGGGATAGCTTTCTGGAAGATGGCGAACAGTCGTTAGTCCATAGGCCTTAGTCCTTTAGGAGCTGCAGGTTAAGGAATAGGGCCTAACGACTCAGGGCTACTACATCTTCTTCGTCGCGACCGTCCTGAACGTCGCGACGGAATCGGCTGTCTTCACGCTATAATGCGCGGTTGTCGTGCCGACCAACTCACCGTTCACGAGGCGCAACACGCCGTTCGTCGAGACCTGGACGCCCTTACGTAGCGCGCTCTCATAGGGCCCCGCCGAGATGATGATGCTGTCGCCATCCGCCATCGGACGCATCGCGACCGGCGGACGGTTCGGGAACGTGATCGTCCACGCCGTCGGATCGGCGCTCGCAGTGAGCTCGTACGTTAGGATGACGCTATCGCTGTCCTGACGCATAACGCGAGCTGTCCACGAGCCAGCGACGTCAGAGAGCGAAATGCCAGGCGGTGGAGTTGCCGCCGCGGACGTATCGGCCGCGGGTTCTTCCTTGGGGCCACACGCGGCGAGAGCTGCGACTGCCGCAATAAGGGATAGACGACGCATTCGTACGCTCCAGGTCGAAGGTCTACGGGCCAAAGGTCAAAGGCCTAAGGACGAATTAATTAGACTTAGACCTCAGACCTTTGACCTTGAACCTACTGCAATCGGTACGTCTGTAAATACTGCAGATCGTCTTCGTCCGATCGCACGACATAAATAGTGTTCGTGCCGAACCCAACCACTCGGCTTCGTTTCGCGAGCTGTATTCGAGCCGCGAGTTTGCCGGCGGCGTCGAAGATGTCGTAGGTCGGCAGCACGTCGTCCGACGCCGCTGTCTGTAAAACCCAGAGCTGCCCGTTAGGCGCGACCTGCAACGCGCTATTCCCCATGAATGGCGGCAGGTATTCCGGCCAGTCGTCACGCTCCTCCGGCGGACCAGCCGGTGGCGGCGCCGTTGACGCCGACATTTTCCCGCTGTTGTTCGTGATCATGAGGCCCTGCACGTTCCGGCGCCGATTGTCGTTCCACCACTTCTTGTGCGCGTTCGTGAGCTTCGTCTTGTTGTACGGCGTCGCTGGGCCAGCCGTGCGTTGCCCGTTAGGCGTAATCCATTCGACGTGATAGTCACTGGCGTGGACGATCGCGACCCGACCGTCCGCAGCGACGGCCCAATCATCTCGCGCCGTGAACGGATTCGCGCCCCCCATTCGAATGCTGACGTCGCCACCCCTGCCGGATACTTGCGTGTTGCCCTTCGGGAGCTTGATGTAGCCGACCGTCTGCAAACTCCTCTTAGCGCGATCGAAACGCTGCAGCGGAGCCGAATCGAGACCCACTGGTCCGTCGGGACCCATCCTCAGTGGTGAACCGGCTACGTAGATGTTGCCGCTGCGATCTGTTCCTCTCGGCGGAGCCATGCTGAACCCCGTCATTCGCATCGGACCGCCGCCTCCAGGCCTGCCGCCCGCTGCGTCGCGCGAATCGTCGTCTGCGTCAGGACGCGAAGAGAAGAAGCCACCGGGTTTGCCGTCAGGACCGATGACGAGATAGCGCTGATTCAAGGGGTCGAAGACCGCCGACGAGTCGCCGGGCAGCGCCACGATAGACATCGGCAGCGAGTACTCGCCGGGCCCCTGGCCCTCGCGTCCTACTTTTGTCGCTGAACCAGTGTTGAGATCGAGTAGCTGGACGACCTTGTCTCGAGCGTCGACAACAAGCACGCGACCGTCCCTCAGCTCACGCACGGCACTTATCTGTGTGAACGGATCTGCGAACTCCGTCTCTGCCTTTCCCAGCTGGCGCGACTGAACCGTCTGAGCGCCTAACTCATGGCGCGTGGAAGCGGCAAGAAAGAGAGCGCCGAGAACGACGGTTCCCTTGGTCAAATGCGGCATGGCCAGTGGTCCTCCGGAATCGTGGTGGTAGGGCGAGATGCTTACGCGTTAGTCCGCGGCGTGTTGGCCAGGGTTTCCGGTGCCGTCAGTCACAGGTCCTTAAGAAAATGAATCCTGAGGCCGCCTCCCGGCGTAGGCGCCCGCAATCGGAGTCAGGCGCGTTCTCCCCTCGCTTGAAAGGTATGAATCGCCTCACGCAAGAAATCCGTTTCGCTTGGCGGAGCATTCTCAAAAACCCGGGCTTCTCTGCCATCGTCGCAGCATGCATTGCGATCGGGATCGCGGTCAACACGACGATCTTCAGCGTTACGGACGCGATCGTTCTGCGCCCGTTCGACTTCGAGGACTCCGAGCGTCTCGTCGTTCTCAAGACGCGTGACCCACGCAGCGCGGACGACGGATCCGTCTCTTACCTCAATTTCCAGGATTGGAAGACGCAGGCGCGATCGTTCGCCGGCATGTCGGCCTTCGGATATCGCAGCCTGTCGATTACGGACGGTGAAGAGGCTGAGCGGCTGGAGGGGAACATCATCTCCTGGGATCTCTTTCAATTGTTAGGCGCTCGGCCGCAGCTCGGGCGCCTCTTCATGGCGGACGATGATCGGCCCGGCGCGCCCGGTGTGGTTCTGCTCGGCGACGAGGTCTGGCGTCGGCGATACCACAGCGACTCTTCGGTCCTCGGCACAGTCATCCAGGTCAACGCGCTGCCGCACACAATCGTGGGAGTGATGCCGCCGCGCTTCAAGTTCCCGCAGGAAGCGCAGATCTGGATTCCAATCGCCGGTCTCGCGCAGAATGACAAGCGCGAGTGGCGCAACTTCGACGTCTTCGCACGGCTCAAGCCTAACGTGAACGTGCCGCAGGCGTCGAGCGAGCTCGAGGGGATCTCGCGCCGCTTGAACGATCAGTACGGCATACGCGACGGCTGGGTCGGGACCGCGCGTCCTATCCGCGAGGATCTGATTCCTGACGATGTCACGTTGGTCGTGCTGGCGATGATGGGCGCTGTCACGCTGGTGCTGCTCGTCGCGTGCGCGAACGTGGCGAACCTCATGCTCGCGCGCGGCTCCGCCCGCGCGCGCGAGATCGCCATCCGCACGGCGATCGGCGCCGGTCGCGGCGCGATCGTTCGGCAGTTGCTCGTCGAGAGTCTCTTGCTGGCTGTCATTGGCGCCGTCATCGCGCTGCCGCTCGCGCACTTCGGATTGAACCTCCTCGACGCGGCGATGCCGCCCGAGGATCCCATTCCGTATTACATCGATTGGCGCCTGGACTATCGCACACTGGTCTACACGTTTGGCATGGCGCTCGTCACGGGCGTCAGCTTCGGCCTAACGCCTGCGCTGCAGTCGACAAGCGGCAAGTTGTACGGCGCCCTCAAGGAAGGCGGCCGAGGCAGCGGATCAGGAGTCAAGAAGAACAGGCTTCGTGCGTCGCTCGTTGTCGCCGAAGTTGCGCTCTCGGTCGTGCTCCTGGTTGGCGCGTCGCTCTTTGTGCGGTCGTTCCTCGGGATGCGTAATGCGAACGTCGGCTTCGCGACCGATCCGCTCCTAACGATGCGCTTCTATCTCCCCGGCACGATGTACGACTCGACGAGCGCCAAGGTGCAGCGCGTGGAAGACGTCCTCCGGCGAGTAGAAGCGCTTCCTGGCGTGCAGGCAGCGGCCGTTTCCAACCTCATTCCGATCGACGGCGGCGGCAATTTCACCCAGGTCGAGATCGAAGGACAGAAGTACGACGACAGCGAGCGGCCCAGAGCATTCTGGAGCGGGGTTACGGGACACTGGCTGTCCACGTTAGGCGTCTCGCTGCTTGCCGGGCGCAACATGACCGAGAGCGAAGCGCTCGACAGCGTGCCGGTCGCTGTCGTCACACAGGACTTCGCACGCCGATTCTTCGCGAGTGGCGATCCACTCGGTCGCCGATTCCGCTTCGTTGGCGATGGCGCCGCGACGTACTTCACGATCATCGGAGTCATCGCCGACTTCACGTACCGGAATCTGGACGACACCGATCTACCGGTGGGCGCGGCGTACGTGCCGTATCCGTACATGTTCGCGCGCAACAACGGGCTCATCGTGCGAACCGCGGGCAATCCGATCAGCCTAACGAATGCCGTCCGTTCGCAGATCCGCGCGTCCGATGCCAAAGTACCGGTGTTCGACGTGATGAACATGAACGACGTCAGGCGCTTGAGCTACTGGCAGTACGGTCTCTTCGGCTGGATGTTCGCAATCTTTGGCGCGATCGCGCTGGCACTCGCCGCGATCGGCGTCTACGGCGTCATCTCCTTCGGCGTGAGTCAGCGGACGCAGGAGATCGGCGTGCGCGTCGCGTTAGGCGCGCAGCGGCGCGATGTGATGCGTATGATCCTGTTGAACGGGCTCGGCCTCGCCGGCATCGGTATCGGCGTCGGTGCGCTGGCGGCGTTCGGGGTGACGCGCGTTGTGCGCAGCCTCTTGATCGGCGTCTCGCCGACCGACCCCATCAGCTTCGGTTGGGTGGCGGTCTTCCTTACTATGGTTGTGGCCGTCGCGAGCTACTTCCCGGCGCGCCGAGCAATGGCCGTGGACCCGATCATCGCTCTGCGAACCGAATAACCTCTAACAGATCAAGAGCAAACCCCATACGGATTTCCCGGATTGAGCCGGATAGCAGGAATTCGATTCGTCGACGAATCTTGATTTCGTTCAATCCGCGAAATCCTTTGCGGCGATCAACGCTCTAGTTTCGAGGCACCACCCGTTTTTCAACTAGCTCTGGGACACATCCTACGGTTGATCCGCATGGGGTTTTGTGGTTGAATTGAGCGAGAGCACGACCGTATGAGACGTTAGGCTTTCATTCACACCTGAGGATATCATGCCAGTTCGCTCATCATCGGCGGAGTGGAAGGGAACGCTCAAAGAAGGTTCCGGCACAATGAAGCTCGGCAGCGGCGCGTGGCAGGGTGCTTACTCGCACGCGTCGCGCTTCGAGTCTGGGGCAGGGACCAACCCCGAGGAGCTTATCGGTGCAGCACACGCCGGATGCTTTTCGATGTTCCTCGCGGCTCTGCTGACGAAAGCGGGCTTTGCGCCGACGAGCATCCGCACGACAGCGACGGTGCACTTATCCGAAGGCCCGGTCATCAACTTGATCGAGCTGAAGACCGAAGGGGTTGTGCCTAACGTGAGCGAATCAGTCTTTCGTGAGCAGGCCGAGGCCGCGAAGAAGGCCTGCCCGGTTTCCAAAGCACTCGCTGGACCCGAGATCACCCTGGATGCAAAGCTAGTTAACAGTCCTTAGGTCTTAGCCCTTAACCTGCAGTGCCAAGAGTTAAAGGCCTCAGAGCTAGGAGCTGTCACACAATGGAGTCCTTGAGCGCGAGAACCTCCTTCGGCGCCGGCGGATAGCGCAGCTTTAGGGACTCGAGCTTCTCCACGATCGTCTTCGTGACGAGATAGTTCCGCGCGCGCTTGTCATTCGCCGGCACGACGTACCACGGCGCCCACTTCGTGCTGCACTTCGCTAACGCGTCCTGATACGCCTTTGTGTAATCGCTCCACAACTTTCGATCCTCGAGATCGCCCGCCCGAAACTTCCAGTTCTTCGTCGGATCCTCCAGTCGTTCGATCAGTTGCTCGCGCTGCTCGTCGCACGAAATGTGCAAAAAGAACTTGAGGATGATGACGTTGTTGATCGACAGCATCTCCTCGAACGCATTGATCTGATCGTACCGCTTCTTCCACACATCGGCCGGCGCGAGTTTGCGCACACGCACGACGAGCACGTCCTCGTAGTGCGATCTATTGAAGATCCCAATGAGGCCGCGCGGCGGTACGGCCGTATGCACACGCCACAGGAAGTCGTGCGATCGCTCGAGATCCGTCGGCACTTTGAAGCCCGTGACTTGAACGCCCTGCGGATTGCATGCGCCGAAAACATGACGGATGACGCCGTCCTTCCCTGAAGCGTCTCGTCCTTGCACCACGACAAGCAATGCAAAGCGCCGGTCAGCATAAAAAACATCCTGCAGTTCGCCGAGCTTCTCACGGGCGTTGTCGGTCAGCTCTTTAAGCTGCTCGCGATCGGGCAGCCCGCCGGGGCGTTTGGCTGCTCGATCGCCCAAGTCCGGCGCATGGCCCAGACGAACGGGAACTAACACGTAGTCACTGGGAGTTAGCGGTTAGGGGATCGTGGCTGGGAGAAGTCTTCACAGTGCAATCAGCGGCGTAACATTTTGGATCGCAACGCTCGCATTAGACAGACATTGACCACCACGATCCACCGCTCCGATGAGCCGAGTCCGTCGTTGGTGAATGCGGACCGGTACGTGGCTGCCCTCACCTTCGCCGATTACTTGGCGTCGGTGGTCAAGAACCGTAAGTGGTGGCAGGACACGTATCGACTGGCCAGTGTTCGCGAGGAGCACATCGAGCGGGCCATTGCGCTGGCGTCGTCCTGGAAGCTCCTGGCGATCACGGAGGACTGGTGCGGCGACGCCGTCAACATCCTTCCATACATAGCGCGGCTAGTCGAAGCCGCCCCTCAAAAGCTCGAAATGCGCTTGCTCGGTCGCGACGCGAACCCTGACCTAATCAACGCACACCTAACCGCGGATCGCACCCGTTCGATTCCGAGCGTAATCGTCCTCGACGACAGTTACATGGAGCACGGTTGGTGGGGTCCACGGCCATTGCCGCTGCAGGAACAAGCCATGGGCGACTGGTGGTCGCTGCCGAAAGACGAGCGCCGCGTGCGCATTCGAACCTGGTACGCTCGCGATCGCGGCCGACAGGTTCACGACGAGTTACTGCGGCTCCTCGAGGGATTGACCGCCATCCGCCAGCGCCCTCTTTAAGCGCGTCGTCGCGACGATACATTGTTCGGGCACAGCGACGGAGATCACATGGAAGATCGGCGCATCGA